>ERZ773042.1192-NODE-1192-length-15716-cov-12.151778_pt1 | contig 15716 bp, 12 predicted proteins | sample MGYA00511664_ERZ773042 | MGnify/ENA primary metagenome ERZ773042 (study PRJEB29015, sample SAMEA2737984) | human oral metagenome | biome: human oral; feature: human-associated habitat; material: dental | place: China | collected 2036 ... | reverse complement strand
ACGCCGGCCCCCGCGCAGCCGGCGCCGACGGCGCCGACGGCGCAGCCTGAGCCGGGTGCGGAGACCACAGCGGAGGCGGCCTGAGCATGGCGTCGATCTTCAACTCGGCGACCAGCGGGACCCCACGCGGCTCCGGGCGCTGGATCGAGGCCCTCCTGCTCGTCTTCGCCATTGTGCTGGGCCTGGGAGGCTTTGTCCTGACGGCCGTCAACCGCACCGGGGACTCCCCGGGGCAGATCCTCCAGCTCGGTGGGGCGCTCGTCATTATCAGCCTCATTGTGCACATGTGGGTGCGCTGGACCGCCCCCTGGGCGGACCCGGTCCTCCTTCCCGCCGCGGTGGCCCTCAACGGGATCGGCCTGGCCATGATCCAGCGCCTGGACCTGGCCTACGCGCGCAGCGAGAGGACCGTCCAGTACGTCGTGGGCTTTAAGCAGGCCATGTGGACCGGGATCGGGGTCATCCTCTTCTGCGGCGTCCTCATGCTGCGCGACTACCGCCTGCTGCGCCGCTGGGACTGGGGGGCCATGGTCGCGGGCCTGGTCTTCCTCGTCCTGCCCTTCGTGCCGGGCCTGGGCACCGATATCAACGGCGCCCAGATCTGGATCCGCCTGGGCCCCATGTCCTTCCAGCCCGCCGAGCTGAGCAAGGTGTTCCTGGCGGTGTTCTTCGCCTCCTTCCTGGTGGCCAACCGGGACAACCTGGCCCTGGCGGGGCGGCGCGTGCTGCACATGAACCTGCCGCGCGCCCGCCACCTGCTGCCCCTGCTGGTGGTGTGGGGGGTGAGCCTGTGCGTGCTCGTCCTCCAGCGCGACCTGGGCACCTCGGTGCTCCTGTTCGGCCTGTTCGTGGTGACCCTGTACGTGGCCACGGACCGGCCCTCCTGGCTCCTCATCGGCGCCGGGCTGTTCCTGCCGGCGGCCTGGTTCGCGGCCACCCACCTCAACCACGTGGCCAACCGCATTAACGGCTGGCTCCACGCCATGGACACCGAGGTCTACAACGCCATCGGCGGCTCCTGGCAGCTGGTCACCGGGCTGTTCGGCATGGCCTCGGGCGGGATCCTGGGCTCGGGCTGGGGCAAGGGCGACCCCGATCAGGTGACCTTCGCCAACTCCGACTTCATTGTCGCCTCCCTGGGCGAGGAGCTGGGGCTGACCGGCCTGCTGGCCATCCTCATGCTCTACCTGGTCATTGTCGAGCGCGGCCTGCGCACCGCGGTGGCCCTCAAGGACGGGTTCGGCAAGCTCCTGGCCACCAGCCTGTCCTTCACCCTGGCCCTCCAGGTCTTCGTGGTGGTCGGCGGCGTCACCCGGCTCATCCCCCTGACGGGCCTGACCGCACCGTTCCTTGCTTACGGCGGCTCCTCGCTCGTGGCAAACTGGATCATCCTGGCCCTTCTCATACGCCTGTCCGACGCCGCCCGGCGTCCCGCCCCTGCCGCCCCCCGCATTATTGACACCGCTGAGCTGCCCAGCCGCCTGCGTGAGCAGGTCCTGACAGATGACACCCCCGCGTCGGCACCGCCCGTACGGCCGACCCAGGATCCCCGTGAGGAACACCCGTGAACCGTCAGATCCACCAGGTCACCGTCCTGGTCGTTGTCCTCTTCCTCGTCCTGGGCGTCTCTGTCACGAGCGTCCAGGGCTTTGCCCACCCGGCCCTGTGGGAGTTCTCCTCACCCCAAGGCAACCTCGTGACCGACGTCCGCAACTCCCGTACCGTCTACTCCGAGTTCGGCCGGGACCGCGGTGACATCACGGTGGCCAACGGCACCATCGCCACCTCCGAGGAGTCCGACGACGCCTACGGCTACCAGCGCGTGTACTCCGACGGCCCGCTCTACGCGCCCGTGACCGGCTACTTCTCCACGACCTTCGCCTCCATCACGGGTCTGGAGCGGGCGGAGAACTCGGTCCTCAACGGGGACGACCCCGCCCTGTTCTCCTCCCGTGTCCGCTCCCTGATCACCGGCGGCAGCCAGCAGGGGGGCACCGTGGAGCTGACCATTAACCCCGTGGTCCAGAAGGCCGCCTGGGACGCCCTGGGCGGACGGCGCGGCTCGGTGGTCGCCCTGGATCCCAGTACCGGCCGCATCCTGGCCCTGGTCTCCTCCCCCTCCTACGACCCCAACCTCCTGGCCTCCCACGACTCCGGCACGGCCCAGGGCACCTGGGACTCCCTGACCGCCGACCCGGCCCGCCCGCTCATGAACCGGGCCATTGCCGGGGACCTGTACGCCCCCGGCTCGACCTTCAAGATCCTCACGGTCGCGGCCGCACTGCGCGCCGGCAAGACCACCCCCACCACCGAGGTGGCCGCCCCGGACCGCATTACCCTACCGGGCACCAACCACACCCTGACCAACTACGAGGGGGAGTCCTGCGGCAACGGGAAGGTCACCCTGACCTACGCCTTCGCCGAGTCCTGCAACACGCCCTTCGCCAAGATGGCCATGGACCTGGGGGACACCGCCCTGGCCAACGAGGCCACCGCCTGGGGCTTCGGGGCGGACCTGTCCATCCCCCTGACGGTCACCCCCTCGACCTACCCCGCCAACGACTCGGCGGCCATGACCGCCATGGCCGGGATCGGCCAGGCCTCGGTCAAGGCCACCCCCCTCCAGATGGCCATGGTGGCGGCCACGGTCGCCAACAAGGGCAAGCAGATGCGCCCCTACCTGGTGGCCTCCACCATGGACGCCGACCTCAACACCATCTCCTCCACCACGCCCTCCGTGCTGCGCGAGCCCATTGACGAGGCCACCGCCGCCAGCCTGTCCACCATGATGCAGCAGGTCGTCTCCTCGGGGACGGCCACCTCCGCGCAGGTGGCCGGGGTGCAGGTGGCCGGCAAGACGGGCACCGCCGAGACCGGCTCGGACGAGGGCGGCCCCACCTCCTGGTTCATTGGCTTCGCGGGCACCGACCTGTCCAGGCCCACCATCGCCCTGGCCGTGGTCCTCGACGGCGGCCAGCAGACCACCGGCGGTACCGGCGGCTCCCTGGCCGGCCCGGTGGCGGCCTCCGTCATTGACGCGGCGGTGGACCAGTGACACCTGAGCCGGGGCTGGAGCTCCAGGGGCGCTACCAGCTCGTCGAGCGTATAGCGATCGGCGGCATGGGGGAGGTCTGGAAGGCCCGTGACCTGCGCAGCGGCCGTATGGTCGCGGCCAAGATCCTGCGCCCCGAGCTCACGGGCGACGAGATCTTCCTGTCGCGCCTGCGTGCCGAGGCCGCCAACTCCCGCGGCCTGCGCCACCCCAACCTCGCCGTCGTGCTCGACGCCGGGGAGCGCGACGGCTCAGGGTGGCTCATTATGGAGCTGGTCCAGGGCCGTCCCCTCTCCGACGTCCTGGCGGAGAAGGGCACCATGGCGCCCTCCGAGATCCTGCCGATCCTGGCCCAGGTGGCCCGTGCCCTCCAGGTGGTCCACGACGCCAACGTCGTGCACCGCGACGTCAAGCCCTCCAATATCCTCATTAACCAGGAGGGCCTGGCCAAGCTCACCGACTTCGGGATATCCACGGGTCGCAACCAACGTCCTATGACGGCCACCGGCATGGTCATGGGCACCGCCCAGTACCTGGCCCCCGAGCAGGCCATGGGGAACATGGCCACGCCCGCCGGGGACATCTACGCCCTGGGGATCATCGCCTACGAGGCCCTGATGGGGCAGCGTCCCTTCACCGGCTCCACCCAGGTGGACATCGCCTTCGCCCACGTCAACGAGCCGGTGCCGGAGCTACCGGAGTCGGTGCCTGCCGAGGTCAGGCAGATCATTATGGAGCTCCTGGCCAAGCGGCCCGGTGACCGGCCGGCCACGGCCCGGGAGCTGGCCCGACGCCTGGACCGGATCGTGGTCAACCTGCCTCCGGACTCCTGGGACCCGCGTCGTAATGTCACCTGGCACACGACCGGCCGCCCGGTACAGCCTCTGTCCGCCCAGGAAGACGCGGTGGTAAAGGTCACATCCCGACGGGATCTGCGTGCCCCACGCCGTCCCCGGCTGGGGGCCACGTTCTCACGACCTGCGACGCAGGCCATCCCGAGGGCGTCGGACGCGGGGGGCGGATCCCGTGGGCCGGGGCACCGTGACGACGACCGCTCCCCCCGGAGCGGTCCCGGCGGGCTGAGTCCGCGGACCTGGTACGCCATTGTGGTGGCCCTGGTGGTTATTGTTATCCTACTCACTCTTGCGAATGCTCTCGCCTCAGCGCAGGACACTGCCTCAGCCTCGTCCACCCTCTCGTCCAAGGAGGCACTGTGACCGTCCACCACCAGGTTCTCGCTGGCCGTTACGAGGTCCGCGAACTCATCGGCCGCGGCGGCATGGCCGAGGTCCACCTCGGGTACGACACCCGCCTCAACCGCGTCGTGGCCATCAAGCTGCTACGCAGCGACATCGCGGGGGACGCCACCTTCCAGGAGAGGTTCCGTCGGGAGGCGCAGAGCGCGGCCGCCCTCAACCACCCCTCCATCGTGGCGGTCTACGACTCCGGCGAGGAGGTCTTCACCCAGGCTGACGGCTCCATTAAACAGGTGCCCTACATTGTCATGGAGTACGTGGAGGGGCACACCGTGCGTGAGCTCCTGGGCGACGGCGAGGCCGTCCCCATCTCCGAGGCGGTGGAGATCGTCACCGGCGTCCTGGACGCGCTGGAGTACTCCCACCGGGCCGGGATCGTCCACCGTGACATTAAGCCCGGGAACATTATGCTCACCTCCACCGGCATGGTGAAGGTCATGGACTTCGGTATCGCGCGGGCCATGGAGGACTCCGCCGCCACCGTCACCCAGCAGCACGCCGTGGTGGGCACCGCCCAGTACCTCTCCCCCGAGCAGGCCCGCGGGGAGATCGTGGACACCCGCAGCGACCTGTACTCCACCGGCTGCCTCCTCTACGAGCTCCTCACCGGGCGCCCGCCCTTCACCGGCGACTCGGCGGTGGCTATCGCCTACCAGCACGTACGCGAGATCCCCAAGCCGCCGTCGGCGATAGCGGCCGACATCCCCGAGTCCCTGGACAGGGTGGTGCTCAAGGCCCTGGCCAAGAGCCGTGACGACCGCTACCAGGACGCCGCCCACATGCGCACCGAGCTGGCGGCGGCGGCCCGCGGCATGTCCGTGGCCGCCCCGGCGGTGGACAGCTGGCAGGAGGCCGACCCGACCACGGTCGTCCAGGACCGCAAGACCACTGCGACCCCGCCGACCCCCGGCCCTCCGGCGCCTCCGGTACCCGCCCCGCACACCCCTTCGCCCCAGGCGCCCGACGAGCCGGAGCCCCGCCGCTACACCTGGGTGTGGGCGCTCCTCATTGTCCTGGCCGCCTCCACCGTGGTCGTGGGCGTGCTCATGGCCAACGGGGTGATCGGCGGTCCCGGCAAGCCCACCGTGGCCCCCTCCACCGGGCCGACGGCGGCCGCGGTGCCCGACGTCTCCGGTAAGAGCGAGGACGACGCCAGGAAGGCTATCGAGGCCCTGGGCCTGGTCTATGCCAAGGGCTCGGACGTGGCCAGCGACACCATTGACTCCGGTCTGGCCGTCTCCAGCGAGCCGGGTGCCGGCACGAGCCTGGTGGTGGGCAAGACCGTCACCGTCCACTTCTCCTCCGGCTCGGCCATGGTGGACGTCCCGGACGTGTCCGGCAAGTCCCAGGCCGACGCGCGTTCCATCCTGACCAAGGCCGGGCTGGTTGTGGGAGACGTCACCTCGGAGGACTCCCCGGGGGTCAAGAACGGTGACGTCATCCGCACCGACCCGGTCTCGGGGACCTCGGTCCAGCGCGGTTCCAGCGTCTCCCTGGTGGTGGCCTCCGGCCGGGTCACGGTCCCGGGGGTCAAGGGCATGAAGGAGGACGAGGCCAGCGACGCCCTCCGGCAGGCGGGCCTGACCGTCAAGATCGTCACCAAGGCCACCACCAACCAGGACGAGGACGGCAAGGTCATTGAGGTCTCGCCCGAGGACAAGACGGTGGACAGCGGTACCACGGTGACCATTACCATTGGGGCCTACCAGGCGCCTCCGTCGCCGTCGGCGCAGCCAGGGCCGTCGGGAGGACCATCGGGAGGGGCCCAGTCTCCCAAGCCGGGCGGGCAGCAGCAGACTCCTAAGCCCAATAACTAGCAGCAGGGCTGGGGCGGGTGCTGTCTAGGCGCCCGCCCCAACCTTTCCACACGGGCGGTCCTCGACGTCCAGAAGGCCTCCAGGCCGAGCCCACCCGCGCAGGCGGCGCCTCGTACCTGCCCTGACGGTTGATGTACCGGTTCTCGTCCGGTGCGGGTATGCTCTCGCACACCACTCGGCGGGCATCACCGATGAGCCTCTGAAGCCTTGTCGTTCATGACCGAATCGGTGCCAGGTGGCCGAGAATCAGGCTGCCAGGCCGCCTAGGGCCAGGCCCGCGCAGGCCGCCAGCCAGCTGACCCCCACCATGAGCAGGGTGTGGGCGCACCCGGCCCGCGTCCGACCCGCCATGAACAGCCGGGCCCCCTCCACGCAGGCAGTGGAGAAGGTCGAGTAGCCGCCCAGGAAGCCGGTGGTCAGCACCCGGTAGGTCTCGCCGGCCGTCAGCGCGGCCACCAGCCCAATGAGGAGGCAGGCACTCACATTGACCACCATGGTCCCCCAGGGGATCTCCAGGTGGGTGCGCTGGGAGCGCTGGGTGCGCCGGGCCCGTCGCGCCCCGGTCCACGCCCCCACGCGCTGGTCCACCAGGTAGCGGCTCACCGCGCCCGCCCCACCGGCCAGGGCTACCAGCACCCAGGTCATGCGGTCCTCCTGGCCACTGCGAGCCCGACCCCGGCCGCCACCAGCCCGGCCCCCAGGGACAGGGCCGCGTAGCCGACTCCGGCCCAGCCCATGCGGTCGACCTGGAGGACAAAGGTGGAGTAGGTGGTCAGGCCCCCCATAAAGCCGGTCCCTGCCAGCAGCCGGAGCCGACGTCGTCCAGGGGTCTGCTCCACCTGGGCCAGGTGCCCCAGCAGCAGGCCCAGCAGGAAGGCCCCCACCACGTTGACCAGCAGCGTGCGCGGCACGTCAACGGCGACCACCGCGCGCACCAGTGTCCCGGCGGCCCCACCCAGGGCGACCCACCCCAGGGCGCTGCACGCCCGTAAGCCCTGACCACGTGTCTCCGGTCTGCTCTGCCGGGCCCTGCCTGCGTCAGCCTGTCCGCTACCGCGGGTGCCTGCGGTCTCCTCAGCCATTGCGTCGCGCCACCTGGTAGCCGCCCTCGTTGAGGACCAGGGTGTAGCCCACCTTGGTCCGCTCACTGGCCCAGGCCGCCGCGTCCACAGGCGGCCGACCGCCCCAGGCCGGGGAGTAGCGGTCCACCACCACGTAGTCGGGGGCCCCCTGGCTCGTCCCCACCCAGGAGACTGTGGCGCGGGGCACAAGGTAGGCCAGTAGTCCCAGGTCGGTCTCTACCGTGGCGCCCTGGGGCACGGTGTCGAGCACCTTGTGGGCCGCCTGCGCGCGCAGGGGCTCCCGGCCGTAGTAGTCGCTGGTCAGGTCCCACAGGGGGAGCTTGGGCGCTATGACGAGCATGAGCACCACCGGCACCGCTGCGACCGCCCGCGCCGTCCAGCGTCGCCAGGCTGGCTGGACCCCCCACCGCGCCGCCACGTCCAGCAGGGCGGTCAGGGCAATGGGCATGAGCACCAGGTTGTAGTGCCAGAAGCGCCAGTCCCAGTAGAAGGCGATGCTCCCCAGGAAGCGCCAGGCGAGGGTCGGCAGGACCAGCGTTATCCACGGGGAGCCGAGCCCGGCCACGCCCGCGGTCAGGACGAGCATGAGGGTGGTCTGCACCTTCACGAGGGTGCCGTCCGCCCCGCCCTGCGACGCCCCGCCCGACAGCGAGTAGGCCCAGGTGCCGTCAGGGTTGAGCGCGGGCAGGATGACCAGGGTGGTCAGGAGAAAGCCGGTCACCCCCGCCAGGGCCAGGCCCAGCCCCAGGTTCAGCGGGTCGGAGTCGGCCTGCTTGCGCCAGGTGCGCGCCCTGGCCAGGTACCTGCCCAGGATCCGGGGCCTCGGGGTCGGGGTCGTCTGCGCCCCGGCCTGCGCGGCACCGTCGGCCGACGGCCCGCCAGCCGGCTCCGGCAGGACGGGTTCCCGGGGGATGCCGGGCTGGCGGCTGACTCGACGTCGCTCACGCCAGCCGCGCCAGGCCAGGGCCAGACCCGCCATAAAGACAGTGAGCCCTAGGTCCTCCTTGACAAGCATAAGTGGTATACACCACATAGCGCAGGCCCACCAGCGTCGCTCCACAAAGGCCACGCCCGCCCAGGCCAGCAGGGGTACGGCAAAGGCCACCTCGTGGAACTGCGACTGCACGCCCCCCTGTATCCCCCAGGACAGGACGTAGGCCAGGCCCAGTGCACCACCTACCCAGCGTCCCAGCAGGCGGGTGGCCAGGCGGGTCAGCGGCCAGGCGGACAGGGCCAGGAGCAGGTCCTGGACCACCAGGAGGCTGAGCGGGGAGGGGAAGAGACGCCATACCGGGCCCAGGAGCACGAGGACCGGGTGGAAGTGGTCGCCCAGGAGGTTGTAGCCGGGGCCCTTGATCTCCACGATCGGAGCCTGCAGGTGGGCGTAGGCCTTGGCCGCCTCGGAGAAGATCGCCAGGTCCCAGCTGGGCACCACCATGGCCCTCCACTGACCTACCGAGTAGGCAGTGAGGACCACTGCCCCGGTCACCACGGCGACGACGGCGGGAAGGCGGTCAAGGAGCCAGGAGAGACGGGAGCGGACGGGGGCTGCGCAGGAAGACATCACTGTGAGCCTATCGGCTGACCGACTCCTCCGGTGGGGAGCATTGTGAGGATGTTTGCGCTATCCGTGTCCCCAGGCCCGGGAGCCTGGTCCCTGTGCGAGCGGGGATGGCCTGGATGCCTCCCGCGCTCCCCTGGGCCCGGGCGCCTGGCGGCGGGGGTGGGCCGCAAGGCGCCAGTCCCTTGGTGGATGCAGGGCCGGTGGCACCCTACGAGGCTTTGGGGTCGTCTCCCAGGCCAGTCCCCTGGTGGATCCGGAGCCGGTGGCGAACCCACACGCGCGCGCTGTCCCCAAGGTCCCCTGGTGGATCCAGGGCCGGTGGTCATTGGTGGCGTGTCCCGCTTTGCCCGCGACCGGGCCCTGAGCTGGCCTCGGACCTGCACCTGGTCGTAGTGCGTGGATCAGAGCGGCGCGTGTCTGACAGACTGCGCCCATGACCACCACCCCAGATTCCCCGTCAGCCGAACCCGCAGTGCCCGCTGGGACGACCCCGGCAGACAACCCGGCTGGTAAGACCCGTGAGACCAGGCAGGTCGCTGGACCAGCCGCCACGGATGCTGGGTCGGACGCCGCGTCGGACGCTACGGATGCCGTGCTGACTACCGCGGATACTGCGGACTCCCAGGCTGCTCCGGCTGGGTCGGGTGCCGCGGACTCCCAGGGTGCCCCGGGCGGCGCACCAGCTGGGCCGGGAGCCGGGTCGGCCGCGGGTGCCCCGGAGGCTCCGGCTGGTGCGGACGCGAGTACGGGTCCTGAGGCGCCAGATGCTGTGCCAGCTGCCGCGGACGCCACGTCGGGCGCTGTGGATGCGGAGGGTGCTCCGTCTGCCGCGGACTCCCAGGGTGGCCCGGCTGCTGCGTCGGGCGCTGTGGATGCTGTGCCAGCTGCCGCAGACTCCCAGGGTGCTCTGGATGGCGCCCCGGCTGCTGCGTCGGACGCCACGGGTACCCAGGGAGCCGCGCCCGGGGCCGCTGCCGCACCCGCGTACGGCGTGTACGCCGCGACCGGGCCCGGGGTCGCTGGTCCGGCTGAGCCCGCTACCGGCCTCGTGGGACCCACCGGGGCCGCCGCTGTGCCAGCCGGGACCGAGCCGACCAGCCCTACCGGCAGCCCCACTGGGCCGGTCCAGCCCGCCGCTGGGCCCGCTGGTGCCTCAGCTGGCGCGGCCGTTATGCCTGGTTCCCAACGCTCATCTCAGTCCAACGCAATTATTATTGCTCTTCTGGTTGTCATTGCAGTGCTCCTGACCATAGCGATTGCTGCGTTCCTGACTCGCCCCGCAGCAGCACCCGGCGCTGGCCCGACGGCGTCGGACCCTGTTCCTGCGAGCCCACCGGCCTCGGCGGGCCAGGACACCTCACCGGCCCCGGCCGCCCAGCAGACTCCGACTCCAAGCTCCCCGGAGACCGCGGCTCCCAGCGTGACCGACTCCCGGCTCCTGACGTTCATGCACCAGGAGGTGCACCGCGACGCCAATGACGGCCAGGCCCGCGGCGCCCAGAACGCCCCTGTGGTCATGGTCCTCTACTCGGACTTCGCCTGCCCCTTCTGCACCCTGCTGGCCCGGAGCGTCGAGCCGCAGCTGGCGGACCTGGTCAGCAACGGGACCCTGCGCATTGAGTGGCGTGACCTGGCCCAGATCACCCCGACCTCGCCCCTGGCCGCCCAGGCGGGCGTCGCCGCTGCCAAGCAGGGCCGCTTCTGGGAGTTCCACGACGCCGTCTACGCCGCCGCGGACCCCGCTGGCCACCCGACGTACACCGAGGACTCCCTGGTGGAGTTCGCCCGGACTGCGGGCGTGCCGGATCTGGACCGCTTCCGCACCGACATGACCAGCCAGGAGACCGTCACGGCGGTGACGCAGGCCAAGCAGCACGCCCACCAGGCGGGTATTCAGGGAACGCCGTTCATGATTATTAACGACACCTACATTAGCGGCTACCGGGACGCGGACTTTGTGCGGGCCACAGTGCTCGACCAGGCGGCCAAGGTCGGCTAGCACCCACCCAGATCCCGCCCAGGATCCTGCTGGCCTGCCAGCTGAGCTGGCCCCACCCGAGACGCTGGAGCCCGGCCGCCAGGAGTCTCGGAGGCTGCCCGGGAGCCCCGGAGCAGAGGCCCTCGGCGCCCGCCGCCAGCCCGCTGGAGCTCGGCCCCGGACCCCCAGCCTCGATAGTGAGATAAATCATATCTCACGAGGCGGCCCGCTCTCGTCCGGCCCCCACACCGGTCTGCCCAAGTCTAGGAAATGGGTCACATTTTCTGCGAGAATGCTGTCACCCTACTTCCTGGGCCCGGCCCCGTCTCAAAGGAGAAGAACATGTCACTGTCGATCGGCGTGGACGTTGGCGGCACCAAGATCGCTGCCGGCGTGGTTGACGAGGAGGGTAACGTCCTGGAGGCCCTCCGCCGCAGCTCGCCAGCCAAGGAGCGTGCGGCCATTATCGACATGATCGTGGCGGTGACCGCCGAGCTGGCGGCCCGTCACAAGACCGCCAGCGTCGGCATTGGCGCGGCTGGCTTCGTGTCCTCGGACCGCTCGACGATCGCCCACGGCACGAACCTGGACTGGACAGGCCTCAACCTGGGCCAGGCCGTCTCCGGCCGCGTCGATCTCCCGGTGGTGGTGGAGAACGACGCCAACGCCTTCGGCTGGGCCGAGGCCCGCTTCGGTGCGGCCCGCGGCAAGAAGAACGCCCTCATTGTGGCCATTGGCACCGGCGTGGGCGGGGCGCTCGTGGTGGACGGGCGCCTGGTGCGCGGGGCCGCGGGCTTCGCCGCCGAGGTCGGGCACATCACCTCGGTGCCGGGCGGTCGGCCCTGCGGCTGCGGGCGTCGCGGCTGCCTGGAGCGGTACGCCTCGGGCACGGCCCTGGGGGTCAACGGCTGGGAGCTGGCGCAGTTCCGACCCGCCTACGCCGCCCGCATCATTGAACTCTCAGGTGGTGATTCTTCACACATTAAGGGTGAGGCCATTACCGCCGCCGCCCGCGAGGGGGACCCGGCCGCCCTGCAGTGCTACGACGACCTCGCCGGGCACCTGGGGCGCGGTCTGGCGGATCTCTGCGCAGTTCTGGACCCCGAGGTCATTGTCATCGCCGGTGGCCTGGCGGAGGCGGGGGACATTCTCCTGGCGCCAACACGTGAGGTCTTCCACACTGAGATCACCGCCCGACGTGCTCGTCCGGAGATTCCTGTCGTCTTGGCCGAGGGGGGACAGTATGCTGGCCTCGTGGGGGCCGCTGACCTGGCTCGGCAGGTTTAGAGGCGCGGCCCCCACGCCTACCCCTGGGGCCCGACGGCGTGCTGGCACGTCCCTCCACGCGAGCAGGTAGTGAACCAGGGAGGGCCGGGGGAGCCGGTCCGCGCGGGTACGCCCTTATAGAGCAGGTGCGTCCCGGTCCGTAGAGAGTCCTGACTCCCAGGCCCTGGCGGGCTTGCGGGTGATGAGGTGCCACCGGCCGGGGGGCGCGCACCTTGCTCCCAGGCCCTGGCGGGTCTGCACGACGCCGCCGGGTGCGTCCCCGGTCCGTAGGGTCTTGCTGGCCTCGCCCTGTGCGGTATCGCCGTACCGCCCCTGGATTAAGCGCGTCCCGGCCCCTGCGCGCAGGGACGGGCTGGGCCTGGTCGGGCCTGTGGCCTCATTCCAACGACCGGCCCCTGCGTGAGCGGGAACAGCGGGTATACGCGGCCTCGGTAGTGGCGGGCGGACGACCGGCCCTCTCGCGTGCGGGGGCGGCGGAATACCGGGGTCCCGGTTAGGGGCGGGGACGGCCCGGAGCCTTCGCGTGTGGGAACGGCGAGGAGGCGGGGCTGGCCGGTTCACGGGGTGGCGGCCCGGTTGCCGCCGGACTAGCCGATTGGACCATCCGCTGATCGACCCAGTCGTGTGGCTGAGCCGTCTGTCGGTCCGGGGCCGGGAGGTATCGGCCAGACGGGTGACGTCGGCCGTGGCAGCCTCGGCCCGGGACCGCTGGCGACGTCGTCCCAGCTGGCTGGTCGCGCGTCCTGAGCTAGCCCAGGAACCTCGAAGCCAATTTTTGGTGTGAGATTAATCACTAATAGGGTGTGCGGGAGGGGCGCGCCACCTGGGGTGAAGAGAGTGATATTCCTCATATTCGGGTCGGTTCCGCTGGCCCCAGGGCACTGGCGCGCCTGCACGGGTTTTCCGCCTGCCGGGGTGGGCCCAGGGCAGCGCCTCGGCCCGCCCCAGCGTGACGGGTGGTTTCCCGCCTGCCGGGGTGGGTCGGCAGGGCTGTGCTTGCAGCCAGAGCGTATGGGTTCCTAGCGGCGCCGCTCTGGTTCTTACTGTCCGGCCCGGTGCCGACTGCTCCTGCCCCACCTGCCGGGTGCGGTGCCAGCCCGGGTCGGGCGCCACCCCGGCGGGTCGCCGACCAGCACGTGCCGCACCGTCGGGCCGCAGACCCAGGAGAGCCCGACGGCACGGCACCTGCTGGTCGACGCCACCCGGCCCGCCCTGTCAGGGTGCCGCCCGGACCGCCCGGTTATGGCGCCGTCAAGTCTGCAAGACCGCCACGACAGCGCCTGCGGTAATGGCGGGAACCGCGCTGGCTGCCCGCCAGCGAACCGTCGCAGGAGCAGCGGAGCTCAGCCACCTGCCAGGCAGGGCTCCGCCTACCGCACGTAGGTATAGCTGTCGCTGGTCAGGCCGACGCGGTAGCCCGAGCCGTAGTACCCCGAGCCGGGGTGGCCCAGGCCGTAGAACCCCGGGGTGTAGGCGTAGCGCGGGGCCATGTCGGCCGCGCTCGGCCGCCCCCGGCCGATCTCGTAGTCGACGTGGGGCGTGGGCGACCCGGATCGGAGGTCGGAGAGCAGCTGGAGCTCCAGCTCCGTCAGGTACTGCTGCGGGTCCCGGTCCGGGACCGCGTTCTGGTCGGCACCCCGGCCGATCGGTTCCTGACCGGTCGACTCCTGGCCCTTGGCGCCGCGGGTGCCCCCAGCGCCTCCGACGTCCTGGCTGCCACGCGCTCCCGGGCCTCGGCCGCCAGCGTCCTGACCCCGGGAGCCCTGGCCTGCCCGACCTTGGCCTGCCCGGTCCCGGGGGGCCTGACCTGCCTGGTCCCGGCTAGTCAGGCCAAGTAGGCCCTTGGCACCCAGACCGGGCAGATCCAGGCCGGGCAGGCCCTTGGGGCCCTGACCTGCTCGGACCTGGCCGTCAGCGTCGTGGATCGCCGGAGCTCGGCCACCCTCCTGGCCGTCCCGGCCCTGGTCGGCCCCGGCGTCCCTGGTGCCCTCGAGGCACGGCCCGGGGGACAGCAGGAGCATCGCGGCCAGCTGTGCCAGGCCGCGCCCCCGGTGGCGGCAATAGAGGTGTTCTGTGCTGGGTGAACCCATGAGACCACACGGATGGTACATAGGAGACTCCATTCGCGGTGATTAAAAAAGGATATGAATGGTGACAGGTCCGTGAGGTCGCCGGGGCGGCCGCTGGCCAGCTCGGCCGCTGGCTGGCTGTCGGCCCAGCTGCGGCCGCCAGCTGGCATCCAGGCCTGGCTGGCATCCCGGTCTGGCCGGGGGCACTCCGTCGGGGTGCGGTGAGCCTGCCAAGACGCCTGCGAGCTACGCCCCTGGTCAGCCGGGTTCCCGAGCGTGCCCAGCATCCCGGGTCTGGCTGGCGGCCAGCATCTGGGCCACCCCAGCGTCTGGCAGGCCCGGGCTGCCAGGTTCTCAGGCCTGGCTGGGCTGCAGGTCGGGGCGCTCGGCGAGAACAAGGTCGGGGCCTTCCTGGTGGGCTGCGTCGAGGTGCCTGGCGTGGGCTCCCAGCAGCACCAGGAGCAGCCAGCCCAGGCTCCCCAGGGCAGTGGCCGTCACAATGAACATGGACCCGGTACCCTCCCGGGCGACCTGGAGCAGGCTGAGGGTCAGCACGCCCACGGCCAGCCCGAGCGAGGCGCTGTAGTACCTCACCGCGCGCTCGCGGCCCCAGGCCGTGAACACGACGAGCAGGCAGATCGAGACCAGGAACTCAATCAGGAGCAGGGACACAGGGCCCCAGATGATCCACGGGTTCATTAGCACCTCCAGGGTCCCGCCTTGGGAAGCAGGCGGGTGCACGAGTGACGAGGCGAGCCCTCGTCGTTCCGTCAGAAAGCGTCTCAGAGGGAGGCGGGCGTGAACATCGGCTGGTTAGGGCATACAGTTGGCTGCCGGAACCAGCCGATCAGCCTATACAGTTGGCCCGTCCGATCGGATGATCTCCCCCCAACCGCTCCCCCAGGACTGTCATCCACTCGGATGTTCTTGGTAAAGTAACCAGCACGTGTGTGGCAAAAAGGGGATCCAATGCGAAACACATCATCCACCCGTCTCGCCCGACTCCGGTCGATGTGGGACCTGCGACCGATGCTTGAGCCTGATGACAGGCTCCGGCAGCATCTCTACACAGCCGCGGGAGCCGGTGCGGGCATCGTCAACATCGTCGTCAACATCGTCGCTGCAGGGACACCGCGTCTCGCGGACCTGGGGGTCATGCTCCTGGGGATGGTCCTGCTGACCTGCATCCCTCTGCGGCCGCTGCCTGTCATCCTGAGCTACCTGGTCTGCTGGAGCGTGGTGGTCCTCGCCCCGGGCGTCTACGCCGGGGACATGATCATCACCGACCTGGGGTTCTTCGTCTTCCTGGGGCGGTTCCTGCGGCCGCTGCCCGCCTTCACCCTCTTCCTGGCTACCGTCGGCGTGCCCATCGTGGCCATACTGACCCAGCCGCCCGTCTACCTGGTTAACAGCGTTGAGGCCTCGGCCTTCCTCTTCCTCTTCGGGCTACTCATGGTCCCCATGGGCATCCTGCTGAGGGCCACCGAGCGGGCGCGCTACATGGAGTCCAAGCTGGCCAAGGCCCGCCTGGACGCCATGCGCCTGGAGATCGCCCGGGAGATGCACGACCTCGTGGCCTACTCCATGTCCCAGACGGCCCTGCGCGCCCAG
>ERZ773042.1188-NODE-1188-length-15733-cov-4.947442_pt1 | contig 15733 bp, 16 predicted proteins | sample MGYA00511664_ERZ773042 | MGnify/ENA primary metagenome ERZ773042 (study PRJEB29015, sample SAMEA2737984) | human oral metagenome | biome: human oral; feature: human-associated habitat; material: dental | place: China | collected 2036 ... | reverse complement strand
CCTCCATCTGGTAGCTCGAAATCTCGGCGGCGACCGCGCCGCCCTCGCCCGCTTCCAGCACGGCTTCCGACAGCGGATAGCCGATGTTGCCGCCGACGCGCGTCTTCTCCTTGCCGAACTTCTCGGCGAGCAGCAGCCCCAGGAGCGTCGTCGTCGTCGTCTTGCCGTTCGTCCCCGTCACGGCGAAGATCGGCGACTTGGCAAGCGTCGCCGCCAATTCCACTTCGCTCGTGATGCGGATGCCGCGCCGCTTCGCCTCCTCGGCGAGCGGGATGGCGACGGGAACGGCGGGCGAGAGCACGAGAAGATCGCAGCCGTCAAGGAGCGCGGCTTCCTGTGCACCGAAGATCAGCCCGACGCCGAGTTCGCGAAGCTCAGAGACGTCTTCTTTGATCGCCGCCTCGTCCTTCGCATCGGAAAGCGTTACCTTCGCGCCGAGCCTCCTGAGAACCTTCGCCGCCGCAAAGCCGCTGATCCCGGCGCCGATGACGAGAACCTTCTTTCCTTTGAAATCCGTATCGAGATGCAATATGCTTCCTCCTCGCTTTATCTCTTCCCCGCAGCCGAGGGAGGCGTCCCAAGATGTCAAACGTCTGCCCGCGTCAATATGCGAGCCATGCGCCGAGCGCCGCAAAGACTGCGCCGACGAGCCAGAACGTATGAACGACGCGCGTCTCCTGCCACCCCTTTAGCTCGAAGTGGTGATGAATCGGACTCATGAGGAAGACGCGCTTTCCCGTCGTCTTGAAGGAGATGACCTGGATGATGACGGAAAGCGCCTCGGCGACGAAGACGATGCCGATGACGGCGAGCAAAATTTCCGTATGTGTGAGAATGCCGAGCGCGGCGATCGCGCCGCCGAGCGCCAAGGATCCCGTATCGCCCATGAAGACGCGGGCCGGATGATGATTGAAGCGCAAAAAGGCGCACGAAGCGCCCGCAATCGCCGCCGCGAACACGGCAAGCCCCGTCGCGCTGAAGGCGAGCGCGACCGCCATGTAGGCGAGCGCGGCGACCGTGACCGTGCCCGCAGCGAGGCCGTCGAGGCCGTCCGTGAGGTTCACGGCGTTGCTCGTGCCGACGAGCACGAAGAGCACGAGCGGATAGTAGAAGAGTCCGATGTCAAGCTCCGCGTGCACGAGCGGCAGCCAGACCGTCGTCGCAATGCCGAGTTCATGCTGTGCGAAAAAAATGACGACGACGGCGATGACGATCTGCCCCAAGAGCTTCTGCCGCGCCTTGAGGCCAAGGTTGCGCTTCTTCACGACCTTGATGTAGTCATCGAGGAAGCCGAGCGCGAAGTGCCCGAGCATCACGAAGAGCGCGAGCCATACGCCCGCCGTCAAGGGCGCGGCAGCAAGCGTCGCGAGCGTGATGGCGGCGATGATCATGACGCCGCCCATCGTCGGCGTGCCGCTCTTCGCCTGATGGCTCTTCGGCCCTTCCTCGCGTATGCTCTGCCCGAACTTCAGCTTGTGCAGCTCGGGAATCACGAAGGGGCCGGCCGCGAGCACGAGGACGGCGGCGAGCGCCGCCGCTGCCGCAAGAGAAAGCGCCGTCGTATTCACATCCATCATTTGCCTGCCTCCAGCGCCTTCTTCAACAGGGGGATGATCTCATCCATCTTCATGCCGCGCGAGCCTTTGAAGAGCACGGCGTCGCCCGGCTGCAGGATCTCTTTGAGCCTTGCCGCCGCCGCCTCGTGCGACGCCATGCGCTCGACGAGCGGCACGCCGCCCGCCTTTGCGGCCTCCGCGATGAAGCGGCTCTCCTCGCCGCGCGAGAGGACGGCGGCAAAGCCCAGATGCGCCGCCTCCTCGCCCACGCTCGCATGGCCGCTCTTCGACGCGCTGCCGAGTTCGAGCATGTCGCCGAGGACGGCGATCTTCCTGCCCGCGAACATCTCGGCGAGCGTCTTCAAGGACGCGCGTGTCGATGCGGGACTCGCATTGTAGGCGTCGTTGACGAAGGTGTATGCGCCGCACTTCTCGACGGCAAAGCGCATCTTCTGCGCAGGCGGCACGGCGAGTCCGCGCCGGACATCCGCGAGCGAAAGGCCGAGCACGCGGGCCGCAGCGATGGCGGCGAGCGCATTCGACACGTTGTGTCTCCCTGGCATCGGCAGGAAGAGCTCGTGCCGTTCCAGTCGCCCGCGCTCGTTTTTCCATTCCAGCATGAATCTCATGCCGCCCTCGGCCTTGCCGACGGCGACGGCACGCACATCGGCATCGCGCGAAAGCCCGAAGGTCACGACGCGCACGCCCGCCTTCGCCTTCTCGCGCATCGCCAGGACGCGCGCATCGTCGGCGTTCAGTATGACCGTGCCGCCCGGCTCCACAGCCTCGACAAGCTCCGCCTTCGCCCTCGCGATGTTCTCGATCGAGCCGAGAAGCTCCATGTGCACCTCGCCGACGTTCGTCACGATGGCGACGGTCGGCGCGGCGAGCGGCGCGAGCGCGGCGATCTGCCCAAGTCCTCTCATGCCGATCTCGACGACAGCCGCCTCGTGCGCGGCGCGAAGGCCAAGGAGCGTCAGCGGCAGGCCGATCTCGTTGTTGTAGTTCGCCGCCGTCTTCTGCACAAGAAGGCGTGCGCCGAGCACGGCAGCCGTCAAATCTTTGGTCGTCGTCTTGCCGTTCGAGCCCGTGATGGCGACGACGGGGATGGAAAACTTCCTGCGCCACGCAGCGGCGATCTGCTGATAGGCGAGCAGGGCGTCCTTCGCCTTGAGCACGACGCCCGTCTTCGGCAGCTTCGCCTCGGGCGTATCAGCCGCCACGAGAACGCCCGCCGCGCCCTTTTCGACCGCCTGCGCCGCGAAGTCCGCGCCGTCAAAGCGCTCGCCTTGAAGCGCGACGAAGAGCGATCCCGCTGCAATCTTTCGCGTATCCGTCACGATGTCGGAAAATGCGATGTCCGCCGCCGTGCGCACGGCTTTGGCCTCCGCCGCACGCTCGACGTCGGCGAGCGAAAAGCGCATCGCATAGCTTTTTTCCCGCGCGGCGACGGCCTCGCGTGCGACTTCCTTGTCGTCGAAGTGGATTGTCTTGTCCTTCAAGATCTGGTAATTCTCGTGCCCCTTGCCCGCGATGATGACGATGTCGTCCTTTTCGGCGAGCGCCACGGCGCGCACAATCGCCGTGCGGCGGTCGGCGATCTTTTCATGGCGCTTGTCGCCGATCTTCTCAAGCACGCCGACCTCGACCTCATCGAGGATGCGCGCGGGATCTTCCGTGCGCGGATTGTCCGAGGTCACGAGCACGACATCGGAAAGCGCCGCCGCGATGCGTCCCATGATCGGGCGCTTCGTGCGGTCGCGGTCGCCGCCGCAGCCGAACACCGTGAGGATGCGTCCCGCCGCAATCTCCCGCGCCGTATTCAGGATGTTCTCCAAGCCGTCGGGCGTATGCGCATAGTCGACGATGATGGAGAACGCCTGCCCCGCATCGACGAGCTCGAAGCGCCCGGGCACGCTCTTGAAAGCTTCGAGCGCCCTCTTGATCGCCTCGGGCGCGATCCTTTCCGCGAGCGCCGCGCCGACGGCGCTCATGACGTTGTAGACATTGAAGATTCCCGTGACGCCGAGCGAAAGATCCATCCTGCCGAAAGCGCCTGCAAGCGTCAGCTCCATGCCCCGCGCATGGACGCGGATGTTCTCGGCGCGAAGGGCGGCTTCCTTCTTCACGGCATACGTGAGATGCGCACACTTCGCATGGGCGAGCATCGTCTCGCCCGCTGCATCGTCATCATTGACGACGGCCGTCTTGCCCGTCTTCGCGCCCTTTCGGCTCACAAGGTCGAAAAGGCGCGCTTTCGCGCGCTTGTAGTTTTCGAGCGTCTTATGGTAGTCGAGATGATCCTGCGTGAGGTTCGTGAAGACCGCCGTATCGAATTCGATGCCCGCCACGCGGTTCTGATCGAGCGCGTGCGAAGACACCTCCATGACGACGAAATCCATGCCGCGCCGCGCCATATAGGCGAGCGTTCGCTCCAGGACGACGACATCGGGCGTCGTATTGTGAATCGGCAGAGCCTCATCCTCGACGAGGATCTGAATCGTGCCGATGAGTCCGACCTTGTACCCCGCCTCGCGCAGGATGGCACGCGTCATGTAGCTCGTTGTCGTCTTGCCGTTCGTGCCCGTGATGCCGATGATGCGCATCTTTCGCGATGGGTAGTCATGGAAGAACGGTACGATGACCTCAAGCGCCGCCGCAAGGTTCGGCACGCGAAGAACCGCCGCCGCACCCTCGGGAATCTCGATCTCGCGCTCCGTCAGAATCGCGCACGCGCCCTTCTCGACCGCCTGCGCGATGAAGGAATGGCCGTCGACATGCAGCCCCTCGATGGCGACGAAGAGCGTCCCCTCCGTCACCTCGCGCGAATCGTGCACGATGTCCGCGATCTTCACAGCTGCATCTCCCTTGATTTCAGCGCCCTCGACGAGCGCCGCCAACTCGGCAAGCGTCTTCATTGCCATCCCTCCATGAAATTTATCGGATCTATTCCTTCGCACCTGTCGCAAAGTAGACCGTCTTCGGCGTGCTCATGCCGAGCTTTTCCGTCGCGATGCGGCGCACGCGCTCGGGCGATTTCATCTGTGCGATCTCAATCTTCAGATGCTCATTTTCCTTTTCGAGCGTTTCCGCCTGCTGCTGGATCTTCACGAGATCGTAGCCGCGGCTCGCCGTGATGCCGCTTCGGATCGTCACCGCCATCGCCATGATGCAGACCAGCGCGAGCAGCAAGAAGCAGCGGGAGCGCAGATGCGTGTTGAGCGTCGGCCGCCTCTTAGGAGGTGGCGCAGGCTTCTCGATCCGCTGCGGCTGCAGCTCCTCCTCATAATACTCATACTCCCTTTGTCTTGCGAGCATCTGTCGATCCCTCCTTGATAGCGGTGCTGCCGCTTCCTGCGGCCTCTGCCTGCTTCCTCATACGCCCTACCGAAGAGCGGCTTCCTATAATTTCTCAGCCACGCGCAATTTCGCGCTCTTGGCGCGTGGATTCTCTGCAGATTCTGCAGCGCTCGGCTTCTGCGCCTTGCCCAAGAGCTTGACCTTGGGCTCGTGACCGCAAACGCAGACGGGAAGTCCGGGCGGGCAGATGCAGCCGCGTGCAAGTTCCTTGAATGCCTGCTTGACGATGCGATCTTCGAGCGAGTGGAACGTGAGGATGGCGATCCTGCCACCAGGCGCGAGCGCGTGCACCGCATTCTCAACGCTTGCCTGCAGGATGCCGAGTTCGTCGTTCACCTCGATGCGGATCGCCTGGAAGATGCGCTTCGCCGGATGGCCGCCCGCCGCGCGGCGCACGCCCTTGGGCACGGCGCGGCAGACGATGTCGACGAGTTCGCCCGTCGTCTCGATGGGCTTTTCCTGCCGCGCCGCTACGATGAATGCGGCGATGCGCTTCGCCCAGCGCTCCTCGCCGTAGTCGCGGAAGATGCGCCAAAGTTCCGCCTCGTCATATTCGTTGACGACCTCGTGCGCCGAGAGGAGGCGCGACGTGTCCATGCGCATGTCGAGCGGCGCGTCCTGCATGTAGGAAAAGCCGCGCTCTGCCGTATCGATCTGATGCGACGACACGCCGAGGTCGAAGAGTACGCCGTCGACAGATGTGACGCCGAGACTTTGCAGAACCGAGTCGAGCGCCCGGAAATTCGAGCGCACGACGTCGACGCGGCACGAGACGCCGGCAAGCCGCTCTTTCGCCGCGCGGATCGCCGCCTCGTCCTGATCGAGTCCGATGAGCCGTCCTGCGGGAGAGAGCCTGTCAGCGATGCGCCGCGCGTGACCCGCGCCACCCAGCGTACAGTCGACGTAAGTGCCCGCAGGCTTCACGGCGAGAGCCGCCAGAGTCTCCTCCGACATCACGCTCGTATGGCGAAACTCCATGCACTCACCTCAAATCCCGAGATCCGTCAGCGTCTCCGCGATCTTCGTGACCATCGGATTCACCTCGGCGTTGTAAGCATCCCAAGCCGTGCGGCTCCAGATCTCGGCGCGCGTCATGACGCCGTTCAGGACGACGTCCTTCTTGAGACTCGCATAGGCGCGCAGGTTCGCAGGCACGAGGAAGCGTCCTTGCCTGTCCAATTCCAGCTTGCGTGCGCCCGCAAAGAAGAAGCGGGCAAAGGCGCGAGCCTCGGGCTTCGACATCGGCAGCGCCTTGAGCTTCGCCGACAGCCGCTCCCATTCCTCCTCGCCGTAGAGAAAGAGGCAGTTGTCAAGCCCCTTCGTGATGACAAACGAGCTGCCGAGCTCCGGGCGAAAATCCACAGGCAGGATCACGCGCCCCTTCGCGTCGATCGTATGCGTGTATTCGCCCATCAACATCTCGCTTGCCACCTCCTCTGCCAGTGCTCTCTATATTAAACCACATTTCCCCACTTTTCGCCACTTCATTGTCTAGTTTTAATTCTTTCTTTCCCCTCTTTTTCCTGCCTCTCTCTTTCATTTTTTTCCTCATGCGCCCATTTTTGCCGAAAAAATAAAGAGAAAGCACCCCCTTCGCCAAAGGCAAGGGACTGCTTTCCCACAAACATATTTTCTTTTTGAGACAGGAAGAAGCCGCGCTTTTCCCTACCGCTTCTGCCAGCCGAAATTCTCGAAAATCGGCAGATAGCGCAGTCGCTTCTGAAATGATCCTTCCGTGTTTTCCGTATGGAAGATCGGCACGCGGTCGATGGCGTAGAGATTGCTCGCGCGATCCGCGTTGCCGTAGCGCACGGTGAACGCCATCTTGTAGCCCGCTTCCTTCACGAGATTCGCGATGTGCAGGTTGTACGCGCCCCCCGGGTAGGCGAAACATGTGACCGTCTTGCCAAGCTTCTCCTCGATCATGCGCTTCGAAGCGGAAAGCTCCTCCTTGACCTCGTCATCCGTGAGGCTCGTCAAGGCGCGGTGCGTCATCGTGTGCCCCTCGATGGAAAAGCCGTTCTGTTCCATCTCGCGCAGCTGCTCCCACGTCAGATAGCCCTTCTTCTTTCCCACCATCTCCGTGACGACGAGGATCGTCGCCTTGAAGCCGTACTTCTTGAGAATCGGGTACGCCTTCTCATAGTTGTCGACATAGCCGTCGTCAAATGTGATCATCACGGGCTTTTCGGGCAAATCGCCCGCTCCCGTCAAGGCGCCGTAAAGCTCTTCGGGCGTGATCGACTGGAAGCCGTTCTTCTTGAGCCACGCCATCTGGCGATCAAAGTCCTTCGGTGCGACGGCGAGTGAATGATTCATGTCGTTGACCATGTGGTAGTTCAGGATGCGCACCTTCGCCCCCTGCTCGACCTCCTGCGAAATGCGTGCATCAAGATCTCCCGTACCCGCCGCCAGAAGCAGCGCAAAGAACAGCACGAAGAGCGGCAGAAACCGCCGCAGAAATTTTGTCATGAACCCCCAAGAGGTCAAGCCAAAGGCGCAGACCGATTGGCTAGGCTTCTGTAAGGGCGGCGCACAATGTCCACAAAGCGGGTGTTTGTGCGTGTAGTTTGTCATTCGCTTTCCTCCTCTGACTCATGCCTTGCTCACACCCAACTCGCGCATCAGGGCGTTCTGCAGGACGTTAGAAAAGTTCACATTGTGCTCTGCAGCGAGCGTATCAAGCCATGCGGGAACGGAGAGCGTCTTCTTGACGGATTTCGCGTTGTATGCCCTGTCATAGGCGAGCTTGTCGAACGGCACCATGAGGACAAACTGGTCTTTTTCGAGTGGCAGATCCTGCGGCAAGGACGGTGTAGGATAGTCTGCAGGAGCGACATCCTCCAGCATGAGTCCGATGGCGTCCTGCGCCATGGCAAGTGCCTCCTCCATCGTCTCCCCCTGCGTCATGCAGCCGGGAATGTCAGGGATGAATACGGAGTAGCCCTGCTCCTCGCTTTGAAATACAGCAGGATAAAAATACAGTCGTTTCATTCGCTTCATCATTGACCTCCATTCTGCTCGGGACGTTTCAAGCCCGCTTCCTTCAGAAGCTGCTGCTCGATGCCTTTCTTAAGCTCCTTTGCGTGTACGGGAACACTGACCGTAATATTCTTTTCCACATTGCGATACTTCTGATGAGAGCCGTTGTTACTCTTGATATAGACAAACCCATTTTGCTTGAGGAGCCGAATCATGTCCTTCGGTGTCAGCGGCATTCGCATCCTCTCCTTTGCCTCGATTATACGTCATATGACGTACTGCGTCAAATTCTTCCAAAAAATGGTCAGCAGGTCAAAAAGCGAACTCTTGAAATCGACCCTCCGAAGGAAAAGACTGCACCGGCACCGGCATTGGCAGCAACACCTGCGCCCGAGCCGACACCCGCCCCCGAGGCAAAAACATAGCTAGCCATACAAAAAGGGCTGTGACAAAACTCTCTCGCATTTTGTCACAGCCCTTTTTCTTGCCGATTGTGAACTGTCTGCTTGTTCACAACAAGGCTCTATATCTGACTCGCTCAGACTTAGGAATCTCCAATACATCCATCGCTTTTTCCGCTGTCCATGCCTGATTTTTCATAAGCTTTCGGATAGAAAAAATCTGCATCTCTTCCCTCCCTTTTTCTATCCCTTTTTCTATTCCTTCCTGCATAGCCTCTTCAGCGCGAATCTGCAAAGCTCGATCCTGATTCCATACGAAGTTTACCATATCGAAGACCTCCTGCTGACCTATCCAAGAAGCAAGCCCCCAGGGCGCAGATGATTGGATAATAGGTCGTATGCGAAAACGTCCCAAGAACGCGAACCGAAGGTGAAGCGCGATTGGCTGACGTTGACCGCCCTTCCTGTTTTTGTTTGAAATACTCTCTCAGCCAATCATGATCGATACAATACTGAATGGCTTGCCTGACAGAGCTTTCCATATCACAGACATGCCTGACCATGTTACGCACCTGTCCGACAAAGACACTGCAAGCCTTGAGTGCACGGCATTTTCTCAAAATTCCATGCTTTGAACTATCATTGATGTTCCAAACATGAACAACAACTTCCATATCTCCCTTCTGCGAAGCGAAGGCATCGAACAGCCGCATTTCCCAACGACTGGGCATCTCAGCCTCTCCGTTATAAAGAACATGGAGACGAGGAGCCGGAAAAGCGATGAGCCTTTCTCTGTAAATGGCGTCTGCATCAATATATTGACGGTACAACTGCGCAATATAATCCAACATCCGCAGAGGCATGTTGGCATTCAGCGTACTTTGATGCTCCAATAACACGATATACTGCTGCCGCACAAGAAAACTTACATCATTCCTTATGCCCGTGAAAAATGTCCAGTCCAGAGCAGCAAGCTCAATATCAATGGCTGCTACAGGTTCATCAAACATTCCCGCATAAATCTCAGCCAGACGTTTCTCGTCCTTAAAGATATCACGAAAGAGTGAATCCTTATAATTGCGCTTCACGGTTTCCATGCCCTAGCCACCTCTCTGCCTTGATTATACTATAAAGCGTTCAAGGCGACAAGGCGACGATCCCTCCTGCGATATGCACGCAGCGAAGTCCCCCATACCCCTCGCTAGGAGCGAGAGCAGCGCGGATGCAGGCAAGAACGACGGCAAAATCACCGCCGAAACCGTGTCATGCTCTTTCCTCCTCAGTCGCGAATCGCATTGGCTATCGTTGCAGCCTTGACGGCAGCCGCCTTTATAGCATCAGCATCCGCCCCCGTGACGTTGACATTCTTCGTGACCTTCGCCTCGTAGCTCTCGCCGCGCACGATGTCCGCGAGGTCGATGCCCGTCGCCGCCTTGACCGTCTGAAACGTCTTCGCCATGACGAGCGGCACGTTATCTGCCATCGGCTCGACCGCAGAGGCGCTGCTGCCGCCGATGATGGATACATTGCCGATGCGCTCAAGCGGCTTTGCCACTTCCGAAGCGATCTGCGGCAGAATCTCAACGATCATCTGCGCCATAGCCGCCTTGCCGTATTTCTTCAGCGCTTCTGCCTTGCGATCCATCGCAGCGGCTTCCGCCTCGCCTTTCGCCTGGATTGCGGCAGCTTCAGCCTCGCCCTGCGCCTTGATTCCTGCCGCTTCCTGCTCTGCCGCATAGCGCGAGGCCTCCGCCTCAGCCTTCTTCGCCTCCGCCTTGCGCTGCGTTTCATAGAGCGCGGCTTCCGCTTCACGCTGACGCTTGGCAAGATCGGCAGCCGCCTTCTGCTCGACGGCATACTTTTCTGCGTCCGCCTGCTTCTGAATCTGCGCCGCAAGCTCCTGCTCACGCACGGACACCTGCTGCTTCTTCAGCTCCTGCTCACGCTCCGCCTTCGCGATCTGCGCGTTGACCGTAGCGGCCTGAACGGATTTCTGCTGCTCCTGCGCCTGAATTTCGTAGGCTGCATCCGCCTCCGCGCGCTTGATATCGGACGCCCGCTTAAGCTCCGCCTGCCGGATGGCAAGATCGGTCTGCCTCTGGGCAATCTCAAGATCCGCCTCTACCTGCGCATCGTTCGCTTCCTTCTGCGCCTGCGCCTTGGCCACAGCGACATCGCGCTCCGCCTCGGCACGCGAGATGGCCGCGCGTTTCTTGATTCGCGCCGTGTTGTCCGCACCGAGGTCGACGATGAGACCATTGTTGTCCGTGACATTCTGTATGTTGCAGGAAATGATCTCGATGCCGAGCTTCTTCATATCCTGCGCCGCCTTGTTGACCACCTGATCGGAGAAGCTGTCACGATCCGTATTGATGGCTTCCAGCGTCAACGTGCCGATGATCTCGCGCATGTTGCCCTCAAGAGAATCCTGCAGATCCTTCGCGATCTGTTCCCCCGTGAAGTTCAGGAAGTTCCGTGCTGCAAGCTGCACGCTCTCCTCGTCGCGCCCGACCATGACCTTGGCGACAGCATCGACATTCACATTGATGTAATCGTTCGTCGGCACGGGCGTCTCCGTCTTGATGTCCACAGAAATCTGCCCGAGGAAAAGCTTGTCCACGCGCTCAAAGAAAGGGATGCGCGCCCCGCCCCGCCCGATGAGGATACGCGGGCGCTTCTTGATGCCGGAAATAATGAGTGCCGTCGACGGCGAAGCCTTCACATAGCCGCCTGCTAAAATCGCCAAGAGCACGACGACCAGCACAACGGCGCCAACAATTCCTCCGATAAATAAGATTCCCATACACTTCGCGACGCATCGCACAGGCAAGGCGCCGCTTTCACCTCCTTGAAAGCAGCACAAAAGGATACGGCGGGAAAGGACATCGTCCTCTCCCGCCCTTCTATTTTATTGTACCATGAACCTTCAAGAACTCAAGCCCCAAAGGTACAGCGCGGATCGAACAAATGCACCGCATCAGCTCCGACATCATGCAGCAGCCCGCCGCGCCGGCTTCGATGCAGGTGTCGAGCTTGTCCATGCCGATGCCGCCGAGCGCGAATACGGGAAGCGGCGACGCCTTGCAGACGGCGGCGAGGGCGGCCGTGCCGAGAGGGGCAACACCCGGCTTGCACGCCGTGGCGAAGATGGGACTGAGCGTCGCGTAGTCTGCGCCAAGGGCTGCGGCTTCGGCTATTTCGGCGGCGGAATGCGCCGATGCGCCGACGAGCTGCACAGCGCCCGCTTGCGGCGCTGACCGCCGCCCGCTCGCCGCTCGCCATTCGCGCAGGACGTCGAGCGGCAGATGGATGCCGTCCGCGCCCAGTTCCGACATCATGCCGAGCGCAATCCGACCGTGCGCGAGACACTTCTTGCCGCCCTTATGCGCGATGCGTGCGACCTTTGCGAAAAGCATCCGATACTCCTCCACGCGCAAATCCTTTTCGCGCACGATGATCCAGTCCACCAGCTCCATCGCGGCGACGCGCTCGATCTGTGCGAGAAAATCGCCCTCGACCAGATGGCGATTCGTGATGCACGCAATGATTCTTCCCCTATACATAGACGTAATCGTTCAGCACGGGCTGCAGACCGCCGCGCGAGAGCCCTGCGTACATCTCAGCGAGCGAGCGCGCGTCGGCGATTTCAAACTGCTCGTCGCCCGCCGCCCGCGCTTTTTTTCCCTCGTACTTTTCCTCGTGGTCGCCGATGCCCGTCGAGACGCCCGCCGACACCTTCGTCGCCGCGATCTTCACGATGCCGTCGCGAAAACTCGCCGACTCGCGCGAGGAAACCGTGATGCCGACGTAGGGCAGGAAGATGCGGTAGGCGCATAGCACCTGGCAAAGCTCCCTTTCGTGCACGTCGCGCGGGTTGATTCCCGCGTTGTTGACGATGGGGCGAAGCCTTGGACAGGAGAGCGAGTATTCGACATGCGGATATTTGCGCTGCAGGAAGTAGACGTGCAGCGCCGTCGCCAGGGCGTCGCGCCGAAAGTCGGCGAGTCCCAGAAGAGCCGAGAAGCCGACGCCCCTCATGCCGCCCAAGATGGCGCGTTCCTGCGCCTCAAAGCGGTAGGGAAAGACGCGCTTCCTGCCCGCGAGGTGAAGCTCCTCGTAGCGCACGGCGTCATACGTCTCCTGAAACACCGTCACATAGTCCGCGCCGCACTCGTGCAGGTAGCGATAGTCCGCCGTATTCACGGGATAGATTTCGAGTCCGACATTGCGGAAATGCCGCCGCGCCAGACGGCACGCCTCGCCGATGTAGGCGATGTCGCTCTTCGCGGGGCTTTCGCCCGTCAACAGCAGGATCTCCTCGATGCCCGACGCCGCGATGACCTCCATCTCGCGCGCGATCTCCGCCTCTGTGAGCCTGCGGCGCACGATGTCGTTGTAGCGGTTGAAGCCGCAGTAAATACAGTAATTATCGCAGTAATTCGCGATGTAAAGCGGCGTGAAGACGTAGACCGTGTTGCCGAAGTGACGCCCCGTCTCCCGCTGCGCACGCCTCGCCATGCGCTCCAAAAAGGGCGCGGCGGCAGGAGAAAGGAGCGCCGCAAAGTCCTCGATGCTGCACCGCTCGTGCGCGAGAGCACACTCGACGTCGGCGACGCTGTAAGCGGCAGGCTCGTACTCCGCTGCCGCCGAAAGCACCTTTTCGCGCACATCGGAATCAATCCGCTCCATATCGCGCGCATACGCCATGACATCCGTGCGGCTCGTCGGATCGTTTTCGAGGCGGTGCTTCCTTTCGAGCGCCGCGCCGCTCAAACGCGCCGAATCTATGAAGTAGCTTGCATCTTCTCTCATCTCGTCGCCTCTCCCTCGTGCAGAAAGCCCGTCAGCGGATCGGAAGCAGCCGCGCCGCGCTCCAGGACTCTCCCAAGTCCCGCAAGATACGCCGCGCGCCCCGCCTCGATCGCCGACTTGAACGCCCCCGCCATCCGCGCCACGTCGCCCGCCGTCGCGATCGCCGTGTTCGCCATGACAGCGGCAGCGCCGAGTTCCATCGCCTCGCACGCTTCCGACGGCCTGCCGATGCCCGCATCGACGATGATCGGCACGTCGATCTCCTCGACGAGAATCTTGATGAACGCCTTCGCCTGCAGTCCCTGATTCGAGCCGATGGGAGCGGCGAGCGGCATGACCGCCGCCGCTCCCGCCGCCTCAAGGGCACGCGCCGCATAGAGGTCGGGAAACATGTACGGCAGGACGGTGAAGCCCTCGGCGGCAAGCAATTTCGTCGCGCGAACCGTCTCCTCGTTGTCCGGCAGAAGATACTTCGCATCGCGCATGATTTCCACCTTGATGAAGTCGCCGCAGCCAAGCTCGCGCGCCATGCGGGCGATGCGCACGGCTTCCTCTGCCGTGCGTGCGCCCGACGTGTTCGGCAGGAGCGTCACATGCGCGGGAATGTAGTCAAGAATGCTCTCGCCTTCGCGCGTATTCGTGCGCCGCACGGCGAGCGTCACCATCTCCGCGCCCGCATTCTCCACGGCGGCGCGGATGAGTTCGAGCGAATACTTGCCCGAGCCGAGGATGAAGCGCGAGCGGAACATTTTGCCGCCAAGCTTCAACATGTCTTCCCCTTGCTTCTTTTCCATACGATTTCCCCCTTCGCCCTCCCTTTGGGAGAAGCCTTCCCTCCATCGACAGCGCACCCGCGCAGAAGCACGACGCGCCTCATCGCCTCAGCCACCGCCGACGAAGCTCACGATCTCCACGACGTCGCCCGCCGCAAGCCGCACCGATTCATACGTCGCCCGCGGCACGATCTCGCCGTTTCTCTCGACGGCGATGCGTGCGGGCACATAGCCAGCTTCTCGCAGATAGTCCAAGAGCATCTTGCCGTCCGCCGCAGCGTCCTCGCCGTTTACCTTCACCATCTTCATCCCTCCCAAAAAGAAAACCGCACACGCCAAAGTGGTGTATGCGGTCAAAATCGCCCTCTATTCCCTACGTTGGCATGATCCAAATCAGGTTTCGGGTCGGAGCGAAAAGCCCCCTCTCAGCCCATTCGTGGACTCCCCTTTTACAATATTCATTATAGCGCAGTTGTGAAAAAATGCAAGGAAAATTCTCCCTAAGGCAGCAAGGCCTTAAGGAAACGCTGATAAAATGAGGTTGCCCAGATTTGCACAGATACGCTGTTCCTGTCTAGGAGACAAACCGCAGGCGTAGCAGTGGCTACGTCGAGGATTTGTCGACGACGACAGGACAGTGTAGATGTGTGAAGATGGGTAGCTGAATTTATCAGTGATTCCTTAAGTTTTCCTCCCAAATAAACGAATAAATCAAGGGAAGAAGTCTAATCTTTTTTTAATAAGGAGGGTCATCATGCAGATATCCAGATTTTTGATGTCGCCCGTCCTGCATCGCCGTACTGCAGGCGGCATGACTGCTGCAGCCATGCAGAACAAAACGGAAAATCTCGTGCAGTCGTCCAACGGCACTCCTGCTGCAAATCCTGCCGGCTCGAAAAAAGCTAATCCCTTGGAGGAAAACATTTCACGCTTGCAGGCACGCATCGAAGAAGTCAAGGGCAACGACGAGATGTGCCCGGAGTCGAAGGACGCACTGCTGAAAACGATGATGCAGCAGCTTGCCGATTTGCAGAAGCAAATGGCGGAAGCGACGCGGGCGGACAAGAATAGCGAGGACGAAAGCGATGCGTCCGGCAGCGCTCGTGACCGCTTCGGCACGGCGAGCGTGCAGGACAAAAAGGGCGACAAGAAGAGCCGGGAAGATGCACGTCTCGCCAATCTGCTTTCTGCAGGCGCATCGCTGCAGCAGTCGAAAGAGAGCGGCGCGTTCACAGCAAAGGCGCAGTCCGTCGCACAGCGCATGGAGCGCGAGCTTGACTATGCGACAAACCATCCCATAGAAGCGCTTCGGCTGACGAATCCGGAGGCCATGCAAAACAGGCAGAAGGAAATCGCCCCGCTGCAGCTTGGCATCAACCAGATGCGAGCCGCGCAGGCGTACGGAGTCCAAACAGCCAACGCACCGACATCCGACGCCCCTGCCCCTGTCGAGGACGCAGATGCGAACGCGAGCGCTGCTCCTGCGGCGAAAGACGCAGAGGACGGCCAAGAGGTGACAATGTCCTCCGACAAGAACGTGGACGACGAGATTCAGAAGCTCAAGGCCAAGAAGCAGCAGATGCAGGCGCAGCTCGCCGAAGCAGCCTCGCCCGATGAGAAGACGGCGATTCAGCAGCAGCTGCGCCAGTTGGACGCGCAGATCAAGAGCAAGGATTCCGCCGCCTATCGTCAGTCGCACGCCCACTACTGGCAGGCATAGCGTACGAAATGCAAAACACGGAAAAGGAGCTGTCGCAAGCATGTACGACAGCTCCTTTTCGCATCCTATAGATGCGCTGCATTCCACGCAACATGACAGCAACTATTCTCAAGAATCGAAATATCCTCT
>ERZ773042.1181-NODE-1181-length-15762-cov-3.443497_pt1 | contig 15762 bp, 17 predicted proteins | sample MGYA00511664_ERZ773042 | MGnify/ENA primary metagenome ERZ773042 (study PRJEB29015, sample SAMEA2737984) | human oral metagenome | biome: human oral; feature: human-associated habitat; material: dental | place: China | collected 2036 ... | reverse complement strand
GGTAATGGTTATTTTTTGGGGAATATAGATTCTCATGCGTAAGCCCTGACGATTGTGCGCGGGCAATTTACAAAACTTTCCATTCAAGCTACTATATTCCCCGTAAGGTATGGAAACATTTAAAGCTCCGTTCAAGGGGCGATCGCTCCTCAATTGGATCGATTGGTCGCCGGACGAAATCGAAACGCTGCTCGACATCGCATGTACCGTAAAAGCGGAAGCGAAACGGGGAGAAGTTCACGCGCGCTTTGCCGGAAAAACGATCGCGCTCATCTTCGAAAAACGCTCGACGCGCACGAGAAGCGCTTTTGAAAGCGCGTTCGGCGAAGAAGGCGGTCACCCGGTTTTTATGTCGACGCAGGATATCCAGCTCGGTGCAAAAGAATCGGTTAAAGACACGGCGCGCGTGCTCGGCAGGATGTTCAACGCGATCGAATTCCGAGGTTTTAAACAGGAACACGCCGAAGAGCTTTCTCTCTGGGCAGGCGTTCCCGTCATCAACGGACTGACCGACGCCTTTCATCCGACGCAGGCGCTCGCCGATGTGATGACATTGAAAGAGCGGTTCGGAACATTAAAAGGGCTCAAATGGTGTTTTTGCGGCGACGGCAGAAACAACGTCGCGCGAAGCCTCATGCTCATTTCGGCAAAGCTCGGAATCGATTTTTCGGTCTACAGCCCGAAAGAGCTTTTTCCCGACGAAACGATTCAAAACATCTGTGCACCGTTTGCGGCCCAATCGGGAGCAAAGATCACTCTCGGCGACGATAAAAGCGTCGTCCGCGGCGCCGACTGCCTCTATACCGACGTATGGGTGTCGATGGGCGAAGAAGCGCTCAAAGAAAAGCGCACAAAACTCCTCGTACCCTTCCGCGTAACGGAAGAGCTCATGAGCGAAACCGGCAAATCGACATCCGTCTTTATGCACTGCCTGCCTGCGGTAAAGGGCGAAGAAGTGAGCGAAGCGGTATTCGAAAGCAAAGCGAGCATCGTATGGGACGAAGCGGAAAACAGAAAACACACGATAAAAGCTATTATGCTCGGCATAATGTGACGATACATAAAATAAGCGGTTTTTCCGCGCATAAAGCGCGCGAGGTAAACTCGATTACCGGTTTTTAAGGAGTTTTTATGGGAGTTGTTATGAAAAAGATTGTCCTGTGTTTTGCAGCCCTTGTGCTCTGCGCCGCAGCTTTGACGGCACAAAAAACGACGCAGCCGAAGCTCGACGAAAGCAAATGGTCTTCCGTTACCTATTTTACCGTCCCCCTGTATAAAATCCTGCAGACGGAAGACGCATACGTTGTCATCTATGCAAAAAATAAAGTCGGAGCAGGCTCGACGATAATTCCGAAAAAATGGGCGAAGGGCAATGCCGAAAATCCGCGCAAATTGAAATTCCGCACGGTGCGCGGAACGCTCCAGCCCTTTATGACGATCGTCAAAGACAACGGCAAATTTTTGCGCGTCATTTTAAGCGTACCGCCGACAAAGGACGTCGATTTTTGGGGATTGGCCGATCCGAATAAAGTGACGGATATCGATAAAGATACGCTCGAAGAACTCGACTTAAACTGATCGCACCCTCTCATGCAACTGCTTACAGAAACGGAAGCCGCATCGTTTGGCAATTTTATCGATCGGCATGATTTTTTTTACATCGCAGGTCATAAAGAGCCCGACGGCGATTGCATCTGTTCGTGCATCGCGCTCGGTATGCTCGTTCAAAATAAAGGCAAAGAATTCCAACTGCTTTCCGCGGGACCTTTTAAGCGTACCGAAATAAAACGATATGAAAATCGATTTTCCTCTTCGATGCGCTTTTTAAGCGAAGAAGAGCGTAAAAAGAGCGCGCTCATCATCACGGACTGCTCGGAATACGCGCGGCTCGGAGACATCGACGGTGATTTGCACAACCTCGATACCTGCGTCATCGATCACCATAAGACGGCTTCCGCACCGGAGGGCGCGCTTTGCATCATCGACCCGTCTTCCCCCGCCGCCTGCGCGATCGTTCAGCTTTTATATGAAAGCGTTGTCGGCCCCATACCGAAAGATGCGGCGGAAATTCTTTTTACCGGCTTGTGTACCGACACGGGATTTTTCCGCTTCCTCGAATCGGATTCCGCCGAAGTGTTCAAAGCCGCTTCCCGCCTCGTCTCTTCGGGCGCAAATCCGAGAGCGACTTACGACTTTATTACCGGCGGAAAGCCCTACGCAACGCGAAAACTCCTCGGTTCCGCTCTTTCGCGTGCGGAACGCTATCTTGACGGAAAGCTCATCGTTACGAGCGAAACGACGGACGATACGCAAAAATGGGGCGCCGAAGGCCGCGATTCGGACGCGCTGTACACGCTGCTCCTCTCTGTCGAAAAAACGCTTGCCGTCGTCTTTGTACGGCAGGAAAGCGAATATTCATGCACGATAGGCTTCCGCTCGCGCGGCAACGTCGATGTAAGCGCCGTCGCGGCAAAATTCGGCGGCGGAGGACATAAAAACGCTTCGGGCGCAAGTTCGAGCGGCACAATCGATACGCTCATCCCCCAAATCGTCAAAGAATTCGCCCGCGTTTTATAATTCATAGAATATCCTCCCCGCTTTTCACATGCCTTCCGATATGTATACCATTCGTTGACATCCTCTGTTCGGGAGAGTATGATAATATTCATCGGAAAGGAGTATCGATATTCAAGGAGCATGCATATGAGCATTAAAAAGGTAGTTGTTGCGGGCGGCGGCGTTTTGGGAAGTCAAATCGCATTTCAAGCGGCGTACAAAGGATTCGACGTTACGATATGGCTGCGTTCCGACGCATCGATCGGGCGCTCTCAGCCGAAAATCGACCGGCTGCACGGAATATACCTCGCCGAATTGGCCGATGCCGAAACGAAAATCGGTACGAAGGGTGCAAGCTTTTCAAGAGGTCTCATACAAGACGGCGAACATATAAGCGCCGAAGAAATCGCCCGCCTCAAAAAAAATGCCGAAGCGGCGTATAAAAACCTCAAACTTACGACCGACCTTGCTTCGGCAGTCAAAGACGCCGATATCGTCATCGAAAGCATGGCCGAAAATCCTCAAGCGAAAAAAGACTTTTACGACGCGCTTTCGGCCGTCCTTGAAGATAAAACCATCGTCGCGACGAACTCGTCTTCGATGGTGCCGAGCATGTTCCGCGATCACGTCAAAAATCCGAAACGCTATTTGGCCATCCACTTTGCAAACAATATCTGGCGCAACAATATGGTCGAAATCATGGGACACGACGGAACCGATCCCGCCGCATTCGATGCGGTTGTCGCCTTTGCCAAAGACATCGGCATGATACCGCTCAAAGTTTTAAAAGAGCAGCCCGGCTATCTGCTCAATTCCATGCTCATCCCCTTTTTAACGGCCGGCGAAGCCCTGCTCGCAAACGAAGTCGGAGACGTAAAAACCATCGATTCGGCATGGAAACTCGGCACGGGAAGCCCGCTCGGCCCCTTCCAAATCCTCGATATCGTCGGTTTGGAAACGGCGTACAATATTACAATGAACCGTCCTGAAGCATCCGATCCGGCTTCGCTCCACGGACGTATCGCAAAAATCCTTAAAAGTTACATCGACCAAGGGAAAACGGGCATAAACGCGGGCGAAGGTTTTTACAAATACAAATAATGTATCTGTGCCCGCGCAAAGTTTTACGCGGGCAGCGCTTTTACCCGAAACACCGATCGATATCCGGTCGGTGTTTTTTTTGCGTCGCATAGAATCGATTCGCCGCACAGCTTGGCATAAACATTGCTATCTCTAACGATATCGCAATCAAAAGGAGACAGCAAATATGGATACCAAGAAAATCGATGATTTACCGGACCTCGTACAAGCGGGAACGCTTTCAAAAGAAGAAGCGGTTAAAAAAATTGCCGAATATATTTTCCGCGAACCCTACCGTTTCGGTCTTGCAGGATTCGACGACGATTTTAAAAGCGAAATCATCCTCACCGTTTTGCAAAAAGGCGCACAGGTTTTCAAGCGGTTCGACAAAAATTGCGGCGCTTTCGGTTCTTACCTCTACGCTTTCGTGCGGGGCTTGATTTTGACGCAAAAACGTGAAGCTATACGGAAATTTATCGCCGACAGCAATATGAAAGCCTTTTCATACCCTGAAGATTCGAAACGGACGGATGAAAGTCTTTCCTTTATCGTCGCGGAACCGAAAGTCCGATACGCTCCCGTTTCAAATACGAAAATATGGAAAGCGCTCTCGCGAAGGTGCAACGCGACAAACGCAGGCGATGCGAAAACCGCGCTCATCCTCGCTCTGAAATCGAGCTATTATATTCCGGCTTCTTCGGTCGACGAAGTAAGTTCGTATTGCAAACTGCAAAGCGCGGAACTGCAGCGTCTCATCGCCGAACTCAATTCGCTTTTGTATTCGAGAATCGAACGGCGCAATACGATCGTCAGGCGGCGGGACAACGCGTATTATTTTCATCGAAAATACTATATGCAGCTCAAACTCTGCGATAAAGAAAAAACCGATACCGAATTACTGCTGAAAAAATATCGCAAACAGACGGAAAGCTGGAAACACAAAAACAAAGAACTCAGGGAAAGCCGCTGGCGTGTCTGCCCGACAAATAAAATGATTGCGAACATACTCGGCATCTGCGAACGGCAAGTAAGCCACTACATCACGAGAGCGCAAAAGCTCATACGCGAAAAAGAAAGAGAAACCGAAACGACAGATATTCCCGAATAAAGCGCGGAAAGGACACGGAAAATAGAAGCGCGAAGTTCCGTCCTCGTTGCGAAACTTTTGCTTCCGCTGTATGATGACGATATGAAGCTCTACCTCGCTACGAACAATGCGCACAAAAAGCGCGAAGCGGCCGAAATCTTTTCACCGTACGAAATCGTCATTCCGGCGGACGAAGGAATCGATTTTGATCCCGAAGAAACGGGTGCGACGTTTTTCGAAAACGCTTTGATAAAAGCGCGAGCCCTCTACGACATCGTGCATTGCCCCGTCATCGCCGACGATTCGGGCATTTCGGTCGACGCGCTCGGAGGCAGACCCGGCATTTTCTCTTCGCGCTACGGCGGACGGGATTTTCCACGCGGCAGAGCGGACGGAAAAAAGACGGCACAGGACGCACAAAACCGCTTTCTCATCGAAGAGCTCGATGATGCGCTTTCCGGAAATACGGGCGATTGTCGTTTTTTGCACGGCGAGCGGAGCGCGCATTACACCTGTTCGATGGTGCTCTATTTGGGAGGCGAGCGCATGTACGCCGCGCAGGAAACGATGGAAGGGCAAATCGTCTCGTCGATCGAAGATGCACGCGGAAACGGCGGCTTCGGCTACGATCCGATTTTTTTTATCCCCGAAATCGGAAAAACCGCAGCCGAACTTTCCGACGAAGAAAAAAATGCGATTTCTCACCGCGGAAAGGCGGGGCGCAGTATGCGGCGCATCATCGAAATGCTCCGATGATCCATCGAAAAAAAATGAAAAAAAATTTAAAAATTCGCTAAAGTTTTTTGCGCTCCGTGCCGATATTGAGTAAGGATTGGAATTTGCGGCGCGACTTGTCAAGCCGTACCGCCGTAAATTTACGATTCACTTGCAGAAAAGTGTAGATGTAGCCTTGTAAACAGATGCACTTTTTTGCAAACCGGCAGAAAGGATTCTGCCGTACATCTATTCCACGGAGGAATACCTATGGTTATCAACCACAACATGTCGGCATTATTTGCCAGCCGCCAGCTCGGCGTCACCGGTGTCAGTCTTGCAAAAGATATGGAAAAGCTTTCATCGGGTGAACGGATCAATCGCGCGGGAGACGATGCGTCGGGACTCGCCGTATCGGAAAAGATGCGCAGCCAAATCCGCGGTTTGAACCAGGCGTCGACGAACGCGCAAAACGGTATCAGCTTTATCCAAACGACGGAAGGCTATCTGCAGGAGACGACGGACATCATCCAGCGCATCCGCGAATTGGCTGTCCAATCGTCGAACGGTATCTACAGCGATGAAGACCGCATGCAGATTCAAGTCGAAGTTTCTTCCCTCGTATCGGAAATCGACCGCGTCGCAAGTTCCGCCCAATTCAACGGCATGAACATGCTCACCGGACGCTTTGCCCGCCCGACGGGAGAAAACACGGTCACCGGTTCCATGTGGTTCCATATCGGAGCGAACATGGATCAGCGGATGCAGGTGTACATCGGCACGATGTCGGCGACGGCGCTCGGACTGCGCGTACTCGGTACCGAAGAAAAGGTTTCGATTGCGACACCGGAAGAAGCGAACCGCGTCATCGGCACGCTCGACGAAGCGATCAAACGGATCAACAAACAGCGGGCGGATTTGGGTGCGTATCAAAACCGCATGGAGTACGCGATCCGCGGACTCGACATCGCAGCCGAAAATACGCAGGCGTCCGAAAGCCGCATCCGCGACACGAACATGGCAAAACAGATGGTCGAATTTACGAAAAACACCGTTTTGCAGCAGGCGGGAACGGCGATGCTCGCACAGGCGAACGCGCAGACACAAAATGTCTTGTCATTACTGAGATAGTGTAGTACACTTATACGGGAAAAGCGGGTTCCGCCCTATTTTCTTGTGTACTGTAACTATCGAGCATGCGTTCGGACATGCTTTTGTTCTTTGACAATGTGCAATCCATAGGTTGTGGCGGCAGGAAAAATCGGCTTGCAAAAAGGCTGATTTTTCCTGCCGTAACGGGTCTGAATCTGCTTTCCGGGGGCGCACTAACCGGAAAGTCAGCCCTCACGGCAAGGACGCAGAGCATGATGTTCTGCGGGTACGTAAACATGGAGGGCACACATTATGATTATCAATCACAATATGAGTTCGCTCTATGCTGACCGTGTGCTCGGCATTTCGAATGCCAACATACAGGGAAACATCGAGAAACTCGCTTCCGGCGAACGGATCAACAAAGCCGGAGATGATGCATCGGGTCTTGCAGTGTCCGAAAAGCTGCGGAGTCAAATCCGCGGTTTGAATCAGGCGGGGCGAAACATCGAAAACGGTGTGTCGTTTTTACAGACGACGGAAGGCTATCTTCAGGAAACGACGGATATCCTTCAGCGCGTCCGCGAACTCGCGATTCAAGCGGCGAACGGCATCTACAGCGATGAAGATCGTATGCAGATCCAAGTTGAGGTTTCTCAGCTTGTGTCGGAAGTCGACCGCGTCGCAAGTCAAGCGCAGTTCAACGGTATGAATATGCTCACGGGCAGTTTCGGCCGCTGGGACGGCGCAAAGACGATGCAGTTTCATGTCGGTGCAAACGTCGACCAAAACGTCCGCGTCTACATCGGCACGATGACGGCGACGGCGCTCGGCTTGAAAAACGCAGACGGCGACAACGAGCAGATTTCGATCGCAACGCCGGACTTGGCAAACGCCACGCTCGGCGCCGTGGACAGCGCGCTGCTTCGGGTAACGAAACAGAGGGCGGATCTCGGTGCGTATCAAAACCGCTTCGAGATGGCCTCGAAAGGCGTAAACGTCGCTGCGGAAAACATGCAGGCTGCCGAATCGCGTATCAGAGATACCGATATGGCTTCGGAAATCGTGGACTACACGAAAAACTCGATTCTCACACAATCGGGGACCGCGATGCTTGCACAGGCAAACAGCCAAACGCAAAACGTTTTAGCGCTGTTGCAGTAAGAAAATCGGATTATTGTCCGAGAGACAACCGGATGTCGTCTTTTTGACAATAAACGTAACGGAAAGGATGCGCCCCTTCCCGTTCTTTTTCAGGAGGATTGCCCTATGAATACAATTACAAGCAGTATCGGGCAGGCTTTGGCAATGGATGGCCAAAACTACTTCAAAGTCGCTCCTCAGATACTCGGTTCCGGAACAACGACGGCGGGAGTCGCCCGCTCGGTGCCGGGAGGAGCTGAAGTAGCGCAAAACATTGCACAAAATCTTGCCGAAATACGGGAAAACGCACAGCAGCTCCAGCGGCTGTCCGATATGGTGATAGGTCGCCGTTCCCTGCGCTTCAGCGTCAATGAAGAGCTCGGAGAAGTCGTCATCAGCGTATTGGATCCGAGCACCAACAAGGTGATCAAGGAGATACCGTCCGAAGATATACAGAAGATGAAAGTCAGCATGAAAAAAGCGATCGGTTTGCTTTTTGATGAAATGATTTAATCGTATCTTGCGGATAAACGCGGATTATGCCAGGATTGAACATACCGGGTGTCACCGATAAATACAACACGAACGACACGGTAGAAAAACTTATGAAGGTCGAGCGTGTCCCGCTGACAAGGGAGCAGGACACGCTCAAAACCTACCAAGCGCAGCAAAACGCGTGGCGGGACGTCAACAGAAAATTGACGGAATTCCGCGACAGCGTTAAAACGCTGTACTCCTACGAAAATCCGTTCAACAACAAGCTCGCCTCATCGTCCGACGAATACGCGATCACGGCGGACGCGAATCGGGGTGCGCAATATCAATCATTTAAAGTCAACGTCATACAGCCGGCGACCGCCGACCGTTTTTTATCGTCCGAACTCCCCGATAACACGAAAGTCCCGGCGGGAACCTACACGTTTCGCGTAGCGGACAAATCCGTTTCGTTTAACTGGAAAGGCGGCTCTCTTACCGATTTTTCAAAAGCGCTCAACAAGAGGGGCGGCGATCTCATCAATTCGCTCGTCATCGGCTCCGGCGCGGGTACGAAAACTATCCTCATCGAATCGAAAAAAACGGGAGAAGCGAATCGCCTCACGTTTGAAGACGCGGCGAAAACCTTTGCGATCGAAACGGGGATGATACGTCCGGTAAAATCGGATGCGGCCTCTTTCGGAAAAACGCAGGCTGAATTCCGCCCCGCTCCGCCGCAACGAGCCGCCCTCGAGCAGGAAGGACTTCCGCGCCTCACGAATACCGCGATCACCGTTTCAAACGGAAAGGTTTCGATCCCGCCGCGAAGCGGATTTTCGCTCGCAGTTCCGCAGGGGAACGAAGGAAAGCATATTTCGTTTACGCTCACGCCGGCATCTGTCGGAGACGTAACGGCGGCGCTCAACACAAAAGCGATTTCTCCCGAACTTCCCAATGCGGGTTATGCGTCGTTTCAGGACGTCGTCATCGACAACAATCCGTCGGATACCCTGCTTTCGAAAAGCGAAGAGACGCGGAGTGCGGATCTTTTACCCGTAACGTCGGCAAGCGTCGTCTACGCGCTCATGAGCGACGGAAGCGAACAAGAAATCGCGACGCCGAACATATTGACGAGCGACAAAACGGCGATCGATATCGACACGAACGATTACCCGGGTATCGCTTCGATCGTCATCCGAAACCGGAACACGGGTACGGCTTTTACGATGTCGTCCGTTTCGCTCTACGATCCGAAATCCGCAGGCGGTTTTACGCCGAACAATGCCGCATCGACGGCGCGGGATGCGATCATCACGTACGAAGGCATTACGATCAAGCGGCCGACGAACGATATCGACGACGTCGTGCCCGAGGTAACGCTTCACGTGCACGAAAAAACCGAAAGGACGGCGACGATCAAAATCGATCCGGACGTCAAATCGGCAAAAGACGCGCTCATCACTTTCGTCGGAAAATATAACGAATCGATCGCGCAAATCAATATCCTTTCGCAAAACAAAAGCGAAATCGTCGACGAACTCACCTACCTTTCCGACGAACAGCGCGAAAAGGAAAAAGCGCGGCTCGGGCTTTTTATGGGCGACTTTTCCCTCACGAATATGAAATCGAATTTCCAAATGATTCAAAGTTCGCGCTATCAAACAAAAGAGGATGCGGTCATAACGATGCTCTCCCAGATCGGCATTTCGACGAACGCGAGCGGAAGCACCGGAGGATATACGGCGAGCCGGCTGCGCGGCTATCTCGAAATCGACGAAAAAAAACTCGACGCCGCCCTCGCCTCTCACCTCGAAGATATTAAAAATATGTTCGGCTATGACAGCGACGGAGATCTCATAGTCGATTCGGGCATCGCATACCGATTGGACCGAGAACTCGGCGCATACGTCCAAACGGGCGGCATCATCGGCACGAAGATAAGCGCACTCGACACGCGCATCAAATCGTCCGAAACGAAAATAGCGCAGCTTGAAACGCAGATGGATAAAAAAGAAAAGGAACTTCGAAGAAAGTTTGCAAATATGGAAGGATCGTTGAACAGTCTCGAAAGTCAGCAGACGACCATTTCGAATTTTATGCGGCAAAACAACAGAAACAACGAACAATAAAAAAAATCGATTAAGGAATTGTTATGGATTTATTTGTCAACGGTGCAAAAATCGACGTGACGCTTGAAGACGAAAAGACGATCGGAGACGTACTGCGCTCGTTTGAAGCGACGTGCGAAGAAAACGATGCGGCGGTTATCGGCATCCGTGCGGACGGGCAAAAAGTCGACGCTTTTTCATTCGACGAATACGCAAAACTTCCGCTTTCATCGTCGACGAAAATCGAATTCGAAGTCGTGACAAAACAATCGATAGCCGATTCTTTTAAAAAGCTTTCCGGTCTTTTTTCATCGCTTGCCGAACGCATGGAACGAGTTCCCGTCGATCTGCAAAGCGGCAAAGGAAAAGAAGCGACCGCCGCAATCGCGGAGCTTGCCGACGACATCGAAGTCTTCTGTCGGACGGCTTCTCTCGCATCCCTTTTTCCCGACACCTACAGCGCGATCGTCGTAGACGGAAAACAGGTGTCCGATTTTTTTGCCGATCTTACGCCCGTGCTTTCGGAATTCGAAGAAGCGCTCAAAGCGAACGATACGGTGCTCGTCGGCGATTTGGCCGAATACGAAATATGCCCGCGCTTAAAGCTCGCATCAAAAGCGCTCGAGGTTTTCCATGCGCTATAACGTACCGAGCGGCATCACGCCGCTCCAAGCGCGCCTTGCGACGCATTACTACGCGTACCTGCTCATCCCCGCCTTTATCATCCTCGTATTTTTCGTCATCTACCTGCTGTATCAAATGCGTAAGCGCATCCGCTCCTCTCCCGAATGGCTTGAAGCGCAAAAAAAACGCCCGACGGTCTACGGCGACATCGAAAAGACGGCGAAGCGCCTTTCGCTTTCGAAAGCCGAAGCATCTCTTTTGTGGGAAATCTGCCGCGCGGCTAAAGCGCCCAATATAAGTTATCTCATCTACAATGCGGCCGAAGTCGACAAACTCTTCGGCGCTCAATACGCCGCCATGCTGCAAAGCGGCACTGCCGAAAAAAAAATCACGTCCCTTTTTCGCCTCCGCCGAAAAATCGAAATACAGGATGCGGCGGATACGTGGATCACGTCGACGGCGGGCATACCCGAACAAACGAAGCTGTTCTTTTTATCGCCGCAGGGCGTACAGATCCGATGCGCGCTGAAAAAAAACACGGCGGAAAATATGACGCTTTCGATTCCGCAAACGCTGTACAACGCCGAAAATAAACCGGCTCCGCTTTCAAAAGCCGATTTCGTGTTTACGACGAAAAGCGGTATGACGTACCGCTTTCAAACGCGCGTCATCCGTTACTCGATCGGATTCGACGACGGTACGGAAATGATACTGTCGCACACAAACGATCTGAATCAGCAGACAAAGCGGAAATCGAAACGCAGCGATATCAATATCCCCTGTATTTTTTCTGCGGTAAACGACAAGTACGAAAAAACCAAACCCCACGACGGAGTGCTCGCAAACGTTTCCGGCGACGGATGCGCCATACTGACGAATCTCCCGATAAAAGAAAATCAGCGCCTTTGCGTTTCGATCATGCTTCCCGATGCGACATACGAAGCGGAGGGGCTCATCGTCGCAGTGCATAAAAATGCTTCCAACAATACGTTTTCCCTCGGCATCCTCTTTACGGACATATCGGACAAAGCGCGAAACCGCATTTTCGCATACGTGTATCGATACGGCGCCGCCGCACAGAACGGCGAACGGAACACGCCGACTTGATTATTAAACTTTATTACGGTATCGTACAGAAATGAGAGTTGTGGAGATTCGGAACATCTGCCGCGAAGCAGGCGGCATTTATTATCTTCGGAAGTTTAAAGGTACGGCTGTCATAGAGCTTCACGAAGGCGATTTTGAAACTCCGGTCGAATTCAGTATCGAAACCGATCCTCTGGGCGTAAAAAAAATCGATGTGGTCGTTTCCGAAACGATCAATTATCCCGTCGTTCCGATAAAAAACGCATTGAAGACGTATATCACCGCAGCGGACACCAAAGGGAAACTGCCGCTATGACCTTTACGACGAAGAGTGCAGAAGAAACCGAAGCGCTCGGACAGAGGCTCGGCCGCCTCCTGCGAAAAGGCGACATACTCGCCATGCGCGGGACTCTCGCTGCAGGAAAGACGACGCTTACCAAAGGCATCGCGCGCTCCCTCGGCGTACGCGATGAAATCACGAGCCCGACCTTTTGCCTCATCAGCGAATATTCGGGTACGATGCCGCTCTACCACATGGACGTCTATCGCCTCGACGGTGCCGAAGATTTTATCAACCTCGGAACGGACGATATGCTCTACGGAGACGGCGTGTGCGTCATCGAATGGAGCGAAAAGATCATGAGCGAACTGCCCGATACGGCAATCGAGATCGACATAACCGTAAACGACGACGACTCGCGCACCGTCCGCGTCTCGAACTGGCCGCACGAAGCAATACAATAACCCGCTGGTATCTTTTTCGGGAGGATTTGTGAAAGCGCTTGCGATAGATTCCGCCGGAGCTCGCCTTACGGTTGCGGCAAAAAACGACAATGCCGTCATCTCGGCGGTTTATGCCGTCGGCATGAAACAATCGGAAACGCTCCTTCCCGCGATCGACGCCGTCGTATTGAAGGCGGGTTTACGGATAGCGGAGCTCGACTATACGACGCTGTGTCAAGGGCCGGGATCTTTTACGGGACTGAGGCTCGCCTTTGCCGCACTCAAAGCCGTCGAACAGGCGGCAAACGTACCGATATACGGCATCTCTACGCTCGAAGTCTACGCTTATCCCTACCGCGCCCTTCCCTTTCCCGTCGTTTCCGCAATCGATGCGAAAAAAAACAGATTCTATGCGGCCGTATACGAAGCGGGATCGGAGGCGCTTCCGCCCGGAGACTATGAAATTGAAACGGTGCTGAACTTTTTAAAAGATGCCGAAGAAGCGCTCTGTACGGGACCCGACGCAACACGATTTGTCGAAGCCGCCCGACAAATCGGCTCGCCCGTAAAACTCTGCGCGCTCGATTTTTCAATCATTACGACCGATTCTCTCTTTGCACTCGCCGAAGCGAAAATCGAAGCAGGAAAAAAACCGCTTGCCGATTTCGACGGCCCCGTATACATCCGTGAAAGCGAAGCGGAAGTCAAACGGAAAGCGGCGGAATTATAATCAATTTTTATCATCGCTGCCGCCCCCGATACAAGTCCGATGAAAGCCGCCGCCATACGACGAGCGGCGCCCGTGCGCTTAAAACAATCCCGAAATGACGCCGTCGTCATCCACGTCGATATTGAGCGCGGCGGGCTTTTTCGGCAGCCCCGGCATCACCGTGATGTCGCCCGAAAGCGCGACGACAAAGCCCGCGCCCGCGTAAAGCTGCGCGTCGCGGATCGGAAAGGTATAGCCGCTCGGAGAAGCGAGCAGTTTCGGATCGTGGCTCAGCGAATTCTGCGTTTTTGCGATGCACACGGGAAGCGCTCCGTAGCCCGCCTTTTCGAAAGCCGAAAGCTTTTTCAAAGCGGCGCTTTCAAACGAAACCGCACCTGCACGGTAGATTTCCCGTGCAATGCGTTCTATCTTTTTTGAAAGGGGCATATCGGAATCGTAGAGCGGACGGAAATCCGCTTTTCCCGCATCGCAGAGCGCGCTCGTTTTTTCGGCAAGCGAAATCGCTCCCTCGCCTCCCTTTTCCCAGCTTTCGCAAACGGCGCTTTCCGTACCCGTTTCCGCAATGAGTTCGGCGAGGAGTTCGAGTTCTTCATCGGTGTCCGATGCGAACTTGTTGATCGCGACGATCGCACTCACGCCGAATTTGCGGATGTTTTCGATATGCGTTTTGAGATTTGAAAATCCTGCCGAAAGCGCTTTGAGGTCGGGACGGGCAAGATCGGCTTTTTCCGCGCCTCCGTGCATTTTAAGAGCTCTCACCGTTGCGACGATGACGGCGCAGGACGGAGCGATGCCCGCCGCGCGGCACTTGATATCCATAAATTTTTCCGCGCCCAAATCGGCGGCGAATCCCGCTTCGGTTACGACATAGTTTCCCGAAGCGAGAGCGGCGAGCGTCGCGTTGATGCTGTTACAGCCGTGCGCGATGTTCGCAAAGGGGCCGCCGTGCACAAACGCGGGAGTTTTTTCGAGGGTTTGCACGAGGTTCGGCTTCAGAGCATCTTTGAGCAATGCCGCGATCGCGCCGGTACATCCGAGTTCTCCGAATGTAACGATTTCTCTGTCGTAATTTTCCCCGATGACGATATTCGAAATGCGCTCTTTCAATTCCGAAATCGTGCGGGAGAGGCAGACGATCGCCATGATTTCGCTCGCGACGGAAATGCAAAAGCGGTCTTCGCGCGGTACTCCGTTCACTCTGCCGCCGAGTCCGACGACGATGTTGCGCAGTTCGCGGTCATTGAGATCGACGCACCGCTTCCACGAAATCGTGCGGGGATCTATCCCCAGTTCATTGCCGTGGTGAATGTGATTGTCTATGAGAGCCGCAATCAAATTATTCGCTGAGGAAATCGCGTGAATGTCGCCCGTAAAGTGTAAATTGATTTCTTCCATCGGAACGATCTGCGCGTATCCGCCTCCGCAGGCTCCGCCTTTTATGCCGAAACAGGGACCCAAAGACGGTTCGCGGAGCGCGAGCACCGTTTTTTTTCCGATACGGTTGAGCGCATCGGCAAGCCCTATCGAAACGGTCGACTTGCCCTCCCCCGCGCTCGTCGGCGTTACGGCAGTGACGAGGATGAGACGAGCGCGCGAAGTTTCGTCCGGAACGCGTTTTTGCAGAGTGCGAAGCGTTTTTGCACTGAGCTTTGCTTTGTACGCTCCGAACGGTTCGATCCCGTCCGCATCAATCCCGATCCGCTTTGCGATGTCCGCGATCGGAAGCATTCGATTTTTTTGTGCTATTTCGATATCCGACAACATAGCGTAATTATACGCGCGAACGCCGGCCTTTGTAAATCGTTCGAAACGCTTAATCAAGGCAATCGATCCGATTCGCGCATAAGTTTTTCCTACAGATGATTTTAAACCGCGCATCTTTAATCCGCAGCTTTTAAAATCGCCGTTTTAAAACGGCGTTTTAAACTTGACAGCGTAAAGATTTTACGCTATTATCTTGACACTGTAAAGATTACAAGAAAAAAGGAGCCGCTTATGCGAAAATCGAAGTTGCCGTATCACCGCGAAGGATTGAAAAATCTCCTAATCGAAAAAGGCATCGAAATCGTCAATACCGACGGCGTGCAGTCTTTTTCACTGCGGAAAGCGGCGGCGGCTTGCAAAGTCAGCCATGCGGCTCCGTACAGTCATTTTCGCAACAAAGAGGAATTGCTGAACGCGATGCAGCTGCACATCACCGAACGTTTTTCGAAAACGCTCGAAACGGCTGTCGCCGAAAATAAAAAGCCCGCCGCATTGTTAAAAAAATTGGGTATAGCCTATGTTTCTTTTTTTATTGAAAATCCCGCATATTTTCAATTTTTATATTCCAAATCCGATATAAA
>ERZ773042.1174-NODE-1174-length-15846-cov-9.316889_pt1 | contig 15846 bp, 19 predicted proteins | sample MGYA00511664_ERZ773042 | MGnify/ENA primary metagenome ERZ773042 (study PRJEB29015, sample SAMEA2737984) | human oral metagenome | biome: human oral; feature: human-associated habitat; material: dental | place: China | collected 2036 ... | reverse complement strand
CTGGAAAAGAGGAAAGAAAAGAACTTCCAAGGTAAATAATAAATTTTTTATAGAAAAAGGCTACACGAAAAAACGTGCAGCCTTTTTTATTTCATAATTATGCGCCAAACAGCGACGGCTATAAAGAAAAGGGCAATGAGCAGACTTACTATCCGCTGCCTGGTAAGAACCAGCTTTGCCGGTTGTGTTTGCGGCGGTTTAGGCGGCGGCAGGATTTGCTGTGTACCGCAGACAGGGCACATACGGACTCCGTCGCGCAGCATTGTACCGCAAGTTTTACAGATCATTGTATCATCTCCGCAGGAGTTAATTTTATGCTTTCATAATATCACGGAAAAGGCGGGGAAAAAAGTATGGCTCTGTAAATTGTCAGTGCTTGCAGCGAGTGATATACTGATTATGTAAACGGTGAAGTAGAAGTTTATGCTGACACGGAACCTTCCGGAATATATTTGGACGTACTGACTTACGGCGGCATTGCCGCGTAACAAGGCGCTGCTATACGAACGTTGTATCCCTGCGCCCGGTAGGGATTTTTTTATCAGGAGAGACAGTATGGAAAAAACGAGAGTCGCGCTTATCGGAGTCATTGTCGGTGATGCTGCTGCCGTAGAACGGATAAATGATATTTTTCATGAGTATCGGCGGTACATTATCGGGCGTCTGGGTATACCTTATAAAGAACGGGATATTTCTATTATCAGTATTACTGTCGATGCGCCTCAAGCCGTCATCAGCGCTATTTCTGGCAAACTCGGCATGATTGACCATGTCAGTTCAAAAACAATTTATGCGAAAGTTCCCGAATAAGGAGCAGTTCATGTTAAAAATTGCAATTTACGGTAAAGGCGGTATCGGTAAATCGACAGTCACATCCAATTTGGCGGCGGCTTTCGCTTATTTGGGAAAGCGGGTTGTTCAAATTGGCTGCGATCCGAAGGCCGATTCTACGTTTAATCTTCTCGGTGGATGTCCGGTCCGGCCGATCATGAACTATATGCGTGATGCTGATGAAGCGCCGGAGACGATAGAGGAGATTTCCCGAATCGGTTACGGCGGCGTACTCTGCATTGAAACCGGGGGCCCTACACCCGGACTGGGATGTGCCGGCCGCGGTATTGTATCAACTTTCGCCCTTCTTGAAGACATGGGGCTTTTCGAGCAGTTCAAGCCGGATATCGTTCTTTACGATGTTCTCGGCGACGTTGTCTGCGGCGGTTTTGCAGTGCCTATCCGCGAAGGCTACGCCGAAGAAGTTATTATCGTTACGTCGGGAGAGAAAATGGCTCTCTATGCGGCGAATAATATCGTTACGGCTGTCCGAAATTTTGAAGATCGCAGCTATGCCCGCATGAGAGGTCTTATTTTTAATCGGCGGAATATTCTTGATGAAGAAGAAAAGGTGCGCGCCTTTGCGTCGGCACGAGGCTTGGAAATAGTCGGCGATATTCCTCGCAATGACGATATTACGCGTTATGAAGAGATGGGGAAAACCGTTATTGAAGGAGATCCTGAGCTTTCCATCAGTCAAAATTTCCTGTCCGTAGCACGCCGCCTTTCCGGCGAAGAGGAAAGGCAATGAAAAAGGAAGCTTATTTTCAGACCGTTGCCGACCTGGTAAAGCGCGGCCCGATGGATATACCGGCAGAATTCATTTCGTCGGAACACGTTATCTACAATTCTCCCGCATCATTGGCATTTAATTCTCCCGGCGCTGAAGGATTCGGTGTCAAACGCGCGGGACTTGCCGTACCCGGCTCTGTCATGCTGCTTATCGGGCCCGGTTGTTGCGGCCGGAATACGACTGTTCTCGGGGAGATGAGCGGTTATAGCGATCGGTTTTTCTTCTATACGATGGATGAAACGGATATCGTAACGGGGCGTCATTTGAAACTTATTCCCCGAGCCATTGAAGAAATTTGTGAGACCCTTACTGTAAGACCGTCTGCTGTCATGGTTTGTGTGACTTGTGCCGATGCTCTGTTGGGTACGGATATGGAACAGGTCTGTCGCAGGGCGACGAAAAAGGTCGGCTTGCCTGTTGTCCCGTGTTATATGTATGCGTTGACGCGGGAAGGGCGGAAACCGCCGATGGTCGCTGTCCGCCGGGCCGTGTATTCGCTTCTGGAAAAGACGAAACGCCGAGGTGATGCTGTCAATATATTAGGTTATTTTTCGCCTCTTTTGGATAATTGCGAGATTTATGCGCTCTTGCAACAGGCCGGTGTAAAAACTGTCCGTGAGCTTTCCCGCTGTGTCGATTTCTGTGCGTACAAAAAGATGAGTGAAGCCAATTTCAACCTTGTCCTCCATCCGGAGTCACGGCTGGCAGCGCAATATATGGAAGAGCATCTGGGCATACCCGGCATTGAACTTACCCGACTTTATCAAATTGATAAAATTCATAAACAATATATGATTTTTGCGAAGATAATCGGTACAATCCTGGATGATACTTCCTTTAGAAGAGAAGCGGAAGAAGCTGTCGAAGCATTTCTCAAGAAGGACGGACATATTTCTCTGGCCATCGGTGAAATGGCCAACGCAGATCCTTTCGAGTTGGCTCTGGCTTTCAGTAAATACGGGCTGCATGTGGAGAAAATATACGGTACTGTTACGGCCGAGTCTTTCGTGTATCTCAGGCAGCTTACTGTCGTTGCGCCGCATATAAAAGTCTATTCCAATCTTTCGCCGACAATGCTTTATTATAAGGACGACGGAGATGTCGGGCTGACTGTCGGTAAAGATGCGGCTTACTATCATCCCCGGGCATCACACGTTTTCTGGACGCAAGAAGTTCAGCCTTTCGGTTATGCCGGTGTGACGGCTCTCTTTGCCTGCATGGAACGGGCATTGGAAGGAGGTATATAATGAAAGGCCTGTGGAAATATCTCTCTCCGTTTTCTCCGGATCAGTCAGGGGCCAGCGCTGTTTTGTACGGGCTCGGCGGTATCGTGTTGGTCTGTGATGCGGGCGGTTGTGCCGGTAATATTTGCGGTTTCGACGAACCTCGCTGGTTTAAACAGAAAAGTGCTGTTTTCAGCGCCGGGTTGCGTGATATGGATGCCATTCTCGGGCGTGATGACCGACTTGTTGACAAGTTGGCACTTGCTGTCGCCGATGTGGAAGCCGATTTTGCAGCCATTATCGGCACACCTGTACCGGCCATTATTGCTACGGATTATCACGGCTTACGGCGTTTAGCGGAAAAACACATTCATAAACCCGTTATCGTCATTGAGTCAACGGGAATGGGTTACTATGACGATGGTGAAGAAAAAGCGTATAAAGAGCTTTTTAAGACGTTTACGCAAGATGAATATATATGCCGAAAAGGCGTCATCGGCATCCTCGGCCTGACGCCTCTCGACAGTATTCACCCTGCCGATATAGAGGCGGTGAAAGAGTGTCTGCAGCGCAACGGTTACATGGATGTGCGCGTATATGGTGAAGGCGGTATTGAACCGATTCGTGCTGCAGGAGAGGCTGAAAAAAATCTCGTCCTCTCACCGGCAGGGTTGAAAGCTGCCAAATATTTGCAGAAGAAATTCGGGACACCTTATGAAGCGACCTATCCTGTAGGGCATGATGAAGAGAGTGTTTGCGACAACTGGCAGGATAAACGGGTACTTATCGTCCACCAGCAGGTGGCGGCGAACGCTCTGCGGGAACGCTTGGAGCGGCACGGCGCGACAGTGTGTACGGCTACGTGGTTCAAGGCCCCGGAAGAGTTGTGTCGTGACGGCGATGTGCAGTTGAAAGAAGAAGACGATTTTATAGATATGGTGGAAAACGGCGGGTATGATATTATTTTTGCGGATGCACTTTTTCGGCGTGCTGTACGCAATTTTTCGGGGACATATGTAGATTTTCCGCATTTTGCCGTTTCCGGAAGGATGGACGGGTAATGACTAAGCGGATTTGTGTTTTCGGGATCGTTCAAGGTGTCGGTTTCAGGCCGTTCATCAGCCGTCTTGCAAGAGAACACGGTATTGCGGGACATGTCTGCAACCGCGGTTCGTATGTCGAGATAGTTGCCGGCGGTGAAGCCGCACATATTGAGGCTTTTCAAGAAAATATCACTAAAAAGGCGCCGTCCCGTTCACATATTATCGGTCTGACAAGTATTGAGACGGACGATATAGACACGGCGGGGTTTTCTATTATTGAAAGCACTCGTGAAGAGGGCCGTGTTTTCGTATCTCCCGATATCGGCATCTGTGACACTTGTGCGACCGAGCTTTTTGAGCCGGGAAATCGCCGGTATTTACATCCATTTATTAATTGTACCGCCTGCGGGCCGAGGCTCACGATTCTGCGGTCCATGCCGTATGACAGGGAGCGAACGAGCATGGGCGAATTTCCCATGTGTCCGGCCTGTGCCGATGAATATGAAGATCCCGCTTCGCGGCGCTATGATGCCCAACCTGTTTGCTGTAATGAGTGCGGGCCGGATGTAACCGTTATGGGTACGGATATACATGGCGCAGATGCTGTAAAAGAGGCGCGCAGAGCGATTGCAGACGGAAAAATTATTGCCGTCAAAGGCCTCGGCGGATTTCATCTTTGCTGCGACGGTACACGGGAAGAGGTTGTAACGCGGCTGCGTCGGTTAAAACACAGGCCGGCAAAGCCTTTTGCCGTAATGGTAAAAGATTTGGCAACAGCCGAACGGGAATGCGTTGTTACGAACGGAGCCAGGTCTCTGCTGACAGATTATGAAAGGCCTATCGTTCTCCTGCGCAGGCGGCCGGATGCCGAAGCGGCGATTACAATAGCACCCGGCAATCCGTATATGGGTATTATGCTTCCTTACGCCCCGTTACAATTATTGCTCTTTTCCTATCCGGACGATACGCTGGTGAGTGATGTCCTGGTTATGACCAGCGCCAATCAAAGCGGTGCGCCTATTTGCCGTACCGATGAGGAGGCGGCGGCTGAACTTGCGGAGATGTGTGATCTCATTTTGACGCATAACAGAGATATCCTTCTGCGTGCCGACGATTCTGTCATGGCCCTTGCCGATGATTGTCCTTACGCCGTCCGTCGTTCCCGCGGTTATGCGCCCTTGCCGATTATAGTAAAAGGAGACTTTCACGGTACGGTTGTCGGTATCGGCGGAGAGTTAAAAAATGTTTTCTGCCTGGGTAAAGACAATCTTTTTTACTTGTCACCGCATATCGGCGATATGAGCGATGTACGTACTGTTGCGGCACTGCGTCAGACTATCGGCAAAATGGAAGATCTTTTGGAAATTATGCCCGGGCTAGGGGCATGTGATCTTCACCCGCAGTATAATACGACGATTGTGGCTCACGAACAAAATCTGCCGTTATTACCGGTACAGCATCATTACGCTCATGTTCTTTCATGCATGGCCGAAAACAGCTGTACCGGTCCCGTTATCGGTGTTGCCCTGGACGGAACGGGGTACGGTACGGACGGTACAATTTGGGGCGGTGAAATACTGGTTGCCGATTATCAAGCATTTACACGGTACGGCTCGATTATGCCGTTTATTCATGCCGGCGGCGATGCGGCCGTTCGGGACGGCTGGCGTACGGCCCTGTCTCTCCTTTTTGAATTGTACGGACGTGATGCTTTAAGAAAAGGTGTTGATATATATAAGCTGTGCGATTACCGACATGCGGCGGCGCAGTTTTTTATGCTCAACAGCGGCGTTAACTGCAGCATTTCAACGAGTACGGGACGCCTTTTTGACGGCGTCAGTGCGCTTCTGGGCTTTTGCCTCAGTGAGACCTTCGAAGGTGAAGCGGCTATGAATCTACAGTTCGCCGCCGAAGCTTGGGTAGAGGCGCACGGGGAAACGGATCTGCCTTTTGACGTGTCCTTACGGGAAGAACCCGATATATTTCGGTTGGCAACGACGGATCTGGTTCGCTCTTTGCTGGAACGGAAAGCTGTCGGCATGTCTGCCGATGAAGGTGCATGGCTGTTCCATCTTGCCTTGGCCGAGCTTATCTGCAAGGGAGCGCAGGAGGTGAGGCGCCGAACCGGACTTGAGGGAGTCTGCCTGAGCGGCGGCGTTTTTCAGAATCTTCTCTTGCTGAGACTTTGCAAATGCCGCCTGGAAGAAGCGCATTTTCATGTATATACCCATCATCTTGTTCCGACTAATGACGGGGGTATCGCTTTGGGACAGGCTGTTGCGGCAATGGTTTTAAAAAATAAAGGAGAATAATTATGTGTGTAGGTCTGGCTGCGCGAGTTGTGAAAATAAATGGTAATATGGCTTTAGTCGATGCTTCCGGCGCAAAGCGGCAAGTTTCTGCGGAACTTCTTGACGGACTTGATCCGGGTGATTACGTCATGGTTCATGCAGGCGTAGCCATTGCCAAGATTACGGCTGATGATGTGGATGAGACGGATACCCTCCTGGAGGATTTATAATGGCGACGTATGAAGAAGCAAAGCATATTGTTGCTTCTTACAATGGTAAGCCGATTCGGATTATGGAAGTTTGCGGTACTCATACACATGAAACTTTCCGTCTCGGCATTCGTAAACTCTTGCCGCCGAACATTGAGCTCGTATCGGGACCCGGTTGTCCCGTTTGTGTGACGCCCGTTTCTTTTATTGACGAAGCTCTTTGGCTGGCATTGGAAAGAAAGGTGACCGTTTGCACCTTCGGTGATCTGCTGCGTGTGCCCGGTACAACCATGACTTTGTCCGAGGCACGCGGCCGGGGCGCCCGTGTGGAAATTGTTTACGCTCCGCGTGACGCGTATGAGTACGCTGCCGTACATCGGAATGAAGACGTTGTTTTTCTGTCCGTCGGTTTCGAGACAACGACACCTGCGTCCTGTCTTGCCGTGACAGAAGCCCAAAAAGCGGGGCTTACCAATTTTTCCATTCTTACGGCCAATAAGACTATGCCTAATGCCTATGAAGCCATGTGGGGGAGCTGTGATGCCTTTTTGTATCCCGGTCACGTTCATGCCGTTATCGGCACGTCTCTTTGCAGGAAATTGGCGCGGTGCGGTATTTCCGGCGTTGTTGCGGGATTTACGGCAAAAGAACTGATTACGGCACTTGTGTATATTATTAAACAAATGCCGAAAGGCATTCCTTTCTTTACTAACTGCTATCCTCGCGTGGTGCGCCCGGAGGGGAGCCCGAAGGGACGGGCGATCGTAGCGGCCGTTATGGAGTCTTGTGATACGCAGTGGCGCGGCCTCGGTATGATTCCTCTGTCGGGAATGAAACTGCGTGCGGATTATGCCGCTTTCGACAGTCGTATCAAATATGATATTCCCTTTTTAGAAGGATGTGAAGATCCGGCCTGCCGCTGCGGGGATGTATTGCAGGGTAAGTGTAAGCCGACGGAATGCGCTGTTTTCGGCAAAGGATGTACACCGGAGCATGCTGTCGGAGCATGTATGGTTTCAAATGAAGGAACATGTGCCGCTTTTTATCGATACGGAGGGATATAATAATGGATGGACTGATTACAATGGCACATGGTGCAGGCGGAAAAAAAACGGCAGAACTCATTAACAATATATTTAAAAAATATTTGATAAATCCGCTTTTTACGGGAGATGATGCGGCAGTCCTGCCGGTGTCGGATAAACGCCTCGCTTTTTCTACAGACGGCTTTATCGTCTCACCGTCCGAATTCCCCGGCGGTAATATCGGTAAACTCAGCATTTGCGGTACAGTCAACGATTTGGCTTGTATGGGGGCCATACCGCGTTATCTTGCCTGCGCTTTCGTTATTGAAGAAGGAATGCTTCTTGCCGAGTTGGAACGATATGTTGCTTCTATGGCTGAAACCGCCGCCGAAGCAGGAATACATATTGTTGCCGGTGATACGAAGGTGTCCGGTAAAGGCCAGGTAGATAAGCTTTTTATTACGACGACGGGTATCGGGGAAGTCCGTGATGAAGCGCACACGTCGGGAACGCTGGCAAAACCCGGCGATAAGATTATCGTCAGCGGTGATGTGGGCCGTCACGGCTGTGCGATATTGCTGGCACGTGATACGTTCGGTATTGATGCGGATGTAACCAGTGACTGCGCTCCTTTGAATCGTACGATAGATTTACTCTATGATGTCACCGATGATATTCACGTTATTCGCGATGCTACGCGCGGCGGAGTGGGGACGGTCCTGTATGAAATTTGTGAACAGAGCGATGTCGGCATACGTCTTGATATGGAAGCCGTTCCCGTGACGCCGGCTGTACAGGGTGTTTGCGGTATGCTCGGCCTGGAACCTCTTTATCTGGCTTGTGAAGGCCGTCTTGTCATTATCGTGCCGGCAGCGGACGCCGACGGGATTATTAAAATACTCCGCCAAGGTCCGTACTCACAAAATGCCGCCGTTATCGGTGAAGTGACGGCGGCGGGCAAAGGGTTTGTGACAATGACAACGGAAATCGGCACACAGACTGTGTTGCCGCCGCCGAGCGGAGAACTTTTACCGCGCATTTGTTAAGTTCGTCGAGGTCTTCTCATGATTTATGAAAATGAAATACGTCCGGCTCAGGTCCCTGTTACCAGAGTGAGTCCTGACGGTGCGGAACTTAATATTGCGGCTGCGACCTTTCCCCGGCCTTTTCATATAGGCCTGCAATATGCCTCGCCGGCGCGCGGTCATTGGACAATTGCGCACTCGCCGTATCTTATTCCGCAGAGCCATCAGGTGTATGTCTGCTGTGCCTGCTGCCTGCACGGTGTAGTCCTTTCGGCCGATGAGGTGCCGGGCGGGGCGGAACGCTTTTCGACAGTAACCGTGACGAATGAGAATATCATTAAGGGAAACTTGGAAGAAATGATGATTGACGGTATCAGTTATATTATTGATAATCTGCCGTCGCCGCCAAGGTGCGTGGAAGGATTTACCAGTTGTATTCAGCATTTTATGCATATTGACATTCATTTGGTTTATGCGGTTCTTTCCAAGCGATATCCTCATATAGATTTTATTGACGGATACATGATTCCGACCTTACAGCGCCGCTATTCTCCCGATATATTGGGGCGGCGGCAGTTGATGCGGGCCGTGCAGGCACGACCCGGGCGCAAGAAGATAAACTTCATCGTCAACTATTATCCCGTCGATCCGGATACGGAACTTTGTACCATGTTGCGTTCGAGCGGATGGGAAATAGGGGACTTTGCCAATTGCAGAACGTATGAAGAGTATAAAGATCTCGGTGCGGGGAAAACGAATATTTTCTTTTTGGAAAACTCCCGGCCTGCCGCCGAAGACATGGAAAAACGTCTGCATCAGGAAAGCCTCTATTTACCCTATTCTTTTTTCTATGAAGAAATACGGGCCAATCTCAAAATTGCGGCCGAACGATTTGATTTGACGTTGCCCGATTGTGATGCCTATGAAGAGGCTATAGAACGAAAGGCCGCCGAACTTAAAGTAAATATCGGTAATATACCTATTGCCATTGACTGTTCGGCTACACCCAGGCCGCTAAGCCTGGCACGTTTTCTCTTGACACACGGTTTCCGTGTATATGCCGTTTTTTTGGATGAGATTTCTGCTGTTGAAAAAGACGATTTTTATTTTCTGCAGAAATACCGGCCCATGCTTTCGTTGCGTTCGACAATGCACTATAAGCGGCGTCTTTTGGGCAGAGATGACGTAAAAAAATACGGTACAGTTCTGGCGATAGGCCAGAAAGCCGCTTATTTTACAGGCACGAATCATTTTGTTAATCTTATTGAGAACAGCGGCCTTTACGGGTATACGGGGCTGTTAAAAATTCTTGACATGATGGCGGTAGCAGTGCGTGAGGAGAAGAATGTTCCTGCCGTTATTCAAACTAAAGCTTGGGGGTGTCAGGCATGAAACAGGCGCAACAGGTCCTCTCCACGTATGCCGTCGACATGTTCGGCATAGCCTCGGCCCTCTACGAGTTGGGCGGACTGGTTGTTATGCATGATGCGTCGGGCTGCAACTCCACCTACAGTACACATGATGAACCGCGCTGGTATGATACCCCGTCGATGGTTTATATTTCCGGTCTTTGTGAAATTGATACGATTCAAGGTAATGATCTGCGGTTAGTTGATGAAATTGCCGTTGTAGCCGCAGAAACAACGCCTGCTTTTATCGCGGTCGGCGGCAGTCCTATGCCCAATGTTGTCGGCACGGATTTTAAAGCCCTCGAACGGATGATTTTTGAGCGTACGGGAATTCGAACTGTCGGATTTCGGACGGACGGCATCCACAGCTATCTTCCCGGTGCGGGAGAAGCGTATTTGGAGCTGGCGAAACTTTTCTTGGAAGAGCCCGAGTCGAAGCCGCAAGTACCGGCGGAGAGAGTAAATATCCTCGGTCTTACACCTTTGGATTTTTCCGTTGTCGGGAACGCGACGGAGTTGAAGAACTGTATTGAAGCAGGGGGCATGACCGTGCATTCGTCATGGTCTATGGGAGATACGTTGACAAATCTTGCGCAGGCTGCCAATGCCGATGTAAATGCCGTCGTTTCATCGACAGGGTTTTATTTGGCGCAGTATATGAAAGAAACATACGGCATACCCTATGTTGCCGGCATACCTGTCGGCGCAGCCGCTGTAGAACCGTGGCTTGCCGCGCTTCGTTACGGGAATACATCCTATCTGACAGGATTGACAGGAAACGAGACGTTTTGCAAAGTCAAGTTTTCCATAGCCGACCTGAATGCCTGGAAGGACGACCGTAAAGCGCCGGCTGAGCCGTGCGATGTATTACTTATCGGCGAGCCCGTGTGGCTGTTGTCGCTGCGACAGTATTTACACCATGAAAAAAATATCGACAATATACGGCTTATCTGCCCGTTGGCCGATGCACCGCGGCTCCTGCTTGGTGAAATTGATACGGTCAGTGTGGAGACGGCTATACGTGAAGAGTGTCGTGTTGCCCGAAAGGTTATTGCCGACCCTATATACAGCCGGCTTTTACCCGACGAGACAGATAAATTTATTTCCTTCCCTCACGAAGCCTATTCGGGACGGCATTATCGAAAGGATATTCCCTGCTTTATAGGCTCTTTTGTGGAAGAATGGGCAACGATGCATCTGGATGAACGGAGAGACTGATGAAGAAATTGGCAATGTACGGTAAAGGCGGTATCGGCAAATCGACGACGACGGCAAACTTGGCTGCCGCCATGGCTGCGGCGGGTAAACGGGTAATCCAGATCGGCTGTGATCCTAAGGCTGATTCGACGATGAACCTTCTCGGCGGAAAATCGCTTATACCGGTTATGGATTACTACAGAGAACACACGAAAGCCCCCGATTTTGACCATATCGGTGCGTATGGGTTCGGACACATATTCTGTGTGGAAACGGGCGGGCCCACACCGGGGCTTGGCTGTGCAGGCAGAGGTATTATTGCGACCTTTGATCTCATTGAAGAACTGGAGGTGTTCGAGACTCTTAGTCCGGACGTCGTTCTTTACGATGTTTTGGGCGACGTCGTTTGCGGCGGTTTTTCAGCGCCCATTCGTGACGGCTATGCCGAAGATATCTGTATCGTCACGTCGGGAGAAAAAATGTCTTTGTATGCGGCCGACAATATTTGTAAAGCCGTAGCAAATTTTCGCAGCCGCGGCTACGGCACGGTTAAAGGCATCATTCTCAATCGCCGCAATGTGGAAGATGAATATGAACGGGTCAAGGCCTTTGCGGTTGAACGAAATCTGCCGATTTTGGCGGATATTCCACGCAGTAAGGATATTCAGACATGTGAGGATAAGGGCATGACCGCCATCGAAGGACTGCCCGATTCGGAAATCAGCCGTATTTATCGGGAGTTGGCACAACGGCTTTTACAAGATGAAGCAGAGGAATAATATCATGGGAATGAATGAGACACCGCGCGGTGAGCGGATTCATATAGGATTTTTCGGCAATCGGAATGCGGGAAAGTCCAGTCTGGTCAATGCCGTCACAGGTCAATACACGGCGATCGTGTCCGACGTAAAGGGGACGACGACCGATCCGGTATACGAGTCCATGGAACTGCTTCCGCTCGGACCGGTCGTACTCATTGATACGCCCGGTATGGACGATGCGGGACTAATGGGGGCTTTACGTATAGAAAAAACAAGGGAAGTATTGCGTAAGGTTGATATCGCCGTTATCGTTACGGACGGAACGATACCCCTTTCGGAAACGGATAAGGATATAATTACGCTTGTGAAAGAGCGAAAAATACCCTATTGTATTGTCAGAAACAAGGCGGACTTGATAGAATCGACAGACTGTCAGACCGGTGATGAAATATATGTCAGTGCTGCGGAAGGAACGGGGATAGATACTTTTAAACAGCACTTGGCTCGACTGATTAAAGTCGGTGACGGGACGGTACCGATTATTTCCGACCTGATTCATGGCGGCGATATAGTTGTACTCGTCGTGCCCGTCGATACGGCCGCGCCGAAGGGCCGGCTCATATTGCCGCAGCAACAGACGATACGGGACATTCTTGATACGTCAGCCATAGCCGTCGTTACGGACGAACATAAACTGGCCGACACATTGGCTCTCCTCGGCAAGGAGCCGGCTTTTGTCGTTACGGACAGTCAAGTATTCAAAGAAGTCGCCTCCGTTGTTCCGCCACATATCAAACTGACGTCTTTTTCCGTTTTAATGGCACGACATAAAGGGATTTTGCCGTATCTTACGACAGGGTTACAGGCAGTGAATCGACTTGCTGACGGGGATACGGTTCTTATTGCAGAAGGGTGTACTCATCATCGGCAGTGCGAGGATATAGGAACGGTAAAAATTCCGCGATGGCTCAAGGCTTTTACGCAAAAAGATATTCACATTGAAACGTCAAGCGGTACGACTTTCCCGCAAGATTTGAGCCCGTATACTCTGGTTATACATTGCGGCGGCTGCATGTTAAACGAGAAGGAGATGAAATATAGAACAAAGGAAGCGGGAATGCAACACACCCCGATTATTAATTACGGCATTTTAATAGCCTATATGAACGGAATTTTGGAAAGATCGGCCGAGGCCGTTCCTGAATTGGCTTTTTGAAGGAGTAAAGAATGAAAAAATTAGGCTTAATCGGCGGTATAGGGCCTGAGTCTACGCTGCTGTATTATAAAAAACTGGTTTACACAATTCACGATAAGGCGGATAAAGACTTTTTTCCGCCTCTTGTCATAGAAAGCCTCGACGTTTATCGGGTTTTGGCTTATTGTAAGGCAAAGGATTACACCGGTCTTACGGAGTACGTATCAAAAGGTATCGCCGATTTGGCGGCGGCAGGAGCTCAGGTTGCGGCTTTGACCGGCAATACGCCGCATATCGTATTTAATGAACTGGTCAATCGTTCTCCCATACCCTTAGTCAGCAGTGTGGTCGTAACGGCACGGGCTGTAGCACAAGGCGGTTTTCACCGACCTTTGCTTTTAGGGACGTTATTTACGATGAGAGAGGATTTTTTCAAAAAGGCATGCAGAGAAGCGGGTATTGAAGCGGTCGTTCCCGATTCGGACGAACAGTTAAGGGTACATGAGTTTATAGAAAGAGAATTGGAAGCGGGGATTGTAACCGAAACGGCACAAAATTATTTTTCCGAACTTATTGAAAAAATGATTGACATTCGGAAAATTGACACGGTTATTTTGGGCTGCACGGAACTGCCGCTTCTTTTTGAAACCATGGTCTCGCCCGTACCCGTTGCGGATGTAACGGATATACATGTCGATGCTTTAGTGAAAGAAATGGAAGAATAAACACGGGAGGGCAAGTTATGTCGCGTATTTTACGCTTCATCTATATAATGGCTGCCCTTGCCGGGGCAGTTGAACGTATTTTTCTTTGGACGGCCCGCTTCGGCTTTCTGACTTATCCCTTATACGGGATCATATCTTGGTTTACGGCACCGCGTAAAAATCGACTGCAACGGCGTGCCGCCTTGATTGAGGCCATATTTTCCGTACTGACGGCCTGCACTCTTTCAGCCGTTATTCGGTGCATATGGCATAGGCCTAGACCCTTTGCACGAGGAAAGAGGGCGCTTATTTCTCATGGTCATAACGCTTCTTTTCCGAGTAACCATACTTTAAATGCCGTAACGGCAGCCGTATCCTTGCTCTTTAACGGGCAAGGGGGTGCAAAACGGCTCTTAGGTTGGGGCCTTTTGCAGGGAATGGCTCGTGTTTTTGCGGGAGTACACTATATGAGCGATATTGCAGGAAGCGCCGTTTTGGCAGTATGCTGCGCCTTGTACGTTCATTCTTCGCACCGTTTACGAAAACTGTCTCGGCAACTGGCGTATATCTGTACGGAAGCGGAGGATATACTGAGAAGCAAATAGAAAAATTGAAGCATATGTGCCGATTACATGCCTTCGGTGCTGCCGTATTACATGTAACCCGGCGAGAGCCTTCATTACGGATGTTGAATATACGAAAAAACGATACTCAGTGCCTGTTGCGGCATGTACAGAGCTTCGGAAATTCCTCTTGAAGCCTTGATTTGGGGTGAAAATATGAGGTCCTTACTTTATTTATTACGATAGGGTTCATGCTCTTTGTTATGAGCATTAAATACCTTATCCGCTTTGCCAAGGTCGAAATGATTTATGAAATGCCCTATAGCAAGGAAGGAGGGACTTTTAAGATTTCTGCAAAGGGTCTCGTGTCATAATAATGACAGAGGCAAATAGTTCAGTAAAATCAAAGGTTTTGAAGCTTCTACCAAAGTTAAAAACTAAAGAAATGAATAGTTGGTGTACTGTTTAGAGCAGTTATTACGAAAATAAATGTTGTAAACAGTACATCAGCATAAAGGAGGAACTCACATGTCTAAGGTGAAAAAAGACACGATTGAAGCAAAAGGTTTTGCTATTCAAATTTATACTGAAGACTTTAAAAACGACTATATAAGTCTAACGGATATTGCAAGATATAAAAATGTACATGACCTAAAGATGTTGTTAAAAATTGGTTAAGAGTAAGAGACACAATTGAATTTCTTGGTTTGTGGGAGACTATTCACAATCCTGATTTTAAAGGGGTCGAATTCGACTCCTTTAGGAAGGAAGCAGGAATAAATGCATTTACCTTATCTCCTCAAAGATGGATTGAAAATACAAATGCGATAGAGATTGTTTCTAAATCGGGGAGAGGAGGAGGAACGTTTGCTCATCCTGATATAGCAATGGAATTTGCTTCATGGATTTCGGCAGAATTTAAGCTCTATTTAATCCAAGATTACAAGAGACTTAAAGGAGACGAAAATTCCAAGTTATCCCTCAGCTGGAATCTTAATAGAGATCTCCAAGATTAACTACAAAATCCATACAGATACAATCAAAGAGTATCTCTTAAAGGATCTTACCAATGAGCAGTTATCCTATAAATACGCAAGTGAAGCAGATATGCTTAATGTCGCATTGTTTAATAAGAGGGCAAAACAGTGGCGTGAAGAAAATCCAGAGTTGAAGGGAAATATGAGAGACTATGCAAGTCTAAATGAACTATTGGTACTTGCAAATATGGAAAGCTATAATGCAGTCCTTATCGGGAAAGGTATGGATCAAAAAGAAAGAATGATTGAACTTAGAAAGTTTGCCAGAACTCAGCTGACGTCAATTGAAAAGTTGAATAATACAGGAATTAAGAGTTTAGAGGATAAGCCGAAAAAATAGAAAGGAGTGTTATGAGATGGGCATTGAAAATTATCTTATTTCCAATAATATTGCTCTTGTTAATACTAATTTTTTTCTAAAATTTATTATAAAAATTAGTGAAATGATTTTAGGTATAATATCTTTTCTGGTGTTTATTGGAGTATTGTAGGTTTGTCAAACATATGTTACACTTCGCCGGATAAATTCCATCAGAACAG
>ERZ773042.1172-NODE-1172-length-15863-cov-8.602796_pt1 | contig 15863 bp, 13 predicted proteins | sample MGYA00511664_ERZ773042 | MGnify/ENA primary metagenome ERZ773042 (study PRJEB29015, sample SAMEA2737984) | human oral metagenome | biome: human oral; feature: human-associated habitat; material: dental | place: China | collected 2036 ... | reverse complement strand
TGTCGTGGTCGTCACCGGCCGCGTCCGAGGCGGAGTCTGCGTCGGCTGGCTGCTCGCTGCTCTGGTCGCTGACCTGCGAGGTGTCTGTGGGTACCTGGTCGGTGATCCCCGGTTCGGGTGGAACCTCTTCGCCTGACAGGGTGTAGATCGGGTCGCCCTCGGTGATCCCCGGTTCGGGTGGAACCTCTGGACGCCTTTGCGGCGTCGGTCCGGTAGCGATCCTGGCTGCGGCCAGGCCGGCAGCAGCCGCCCCGGTCAGCTCCGGGCCCGGCGACGGTTCGTCAGCCTGGGGCAGGTCGTCGTCGCCGCGATCGGTACCTGCTTGATCGGTGCCCGGCGCGTTCGAAACCGCGCTATCCGGATCGGAGGGGGCCTCCCATCTGCTGCCTGGTAGACGCGTGCTGCGAGTGGCGCTACCCGGATCGGAGGGGGCCTCCACCAGGCCCGGGTCCTGGGATTCCGCAGTGATCATCTCGGCAGCGGCTGCCTCGGTGAGCTGAGCGGCCGGTTCCGGGGACTCGCTGGTCTGTTCGCTCTGGTCGTCGAGGACGAGATCGTACGGATCGTCCTCGGCCCCGGGTGCCTGCTCATCGTCCGAGGGGCCCGCTGGTGTGATCTGGCTGGTAGCCGGCTCGTCTTCAGCGTCTTCGGTGACCTCGGGCGCCTGGCCGGCCTCGGCTGTGGTGTTCTGGTCGTCGCCCGGTTGGGTGCTTTGCTCGGCCTTGGTGAGCTCGGCTGCGGCGATCCCGGCGGCTGCGGCCCCGGTCAGGGCCTCCCGGGGAGGCTCTTCAGCCGCTTCAGGCCGAGGATCCTCCCGACCCTTTCCGGACAGGCTGATCCCCGCAGCGGCCAGTCCCGCGGCAGCGGCACCGCGGAGAACAGGCTGTTCACCGCTGATGCTGACGTCGGCGTGGTCCTCGGATCCGGTCTCGGCGGTCTGCACTGCCTCGGCGCTCTGGTCTGTCGACTCGGGATCGGCCTCAGCCCCAGGATCAGGCTGCTCTTCGGAGCCCGGCGCCTGGGGTTCCGCGGCCCGCGTATCGTCTGGGCTGGGGCCGGACGGGGCCTTGCCGGGCCCAGCGTGGCCTGCCGGGGCAATGGCGTCTGGATCAACGGACACATCACTGCCGGAGCTGTCAGAACCTGCCTGGGCGGCGTCATCGGCGGGCGTGACATCGGCATCGACCGGGGCCGGGTCCCCGGACGGCTGAGCGGCATCACCCGCGCTGGCGCTGGCATCCGGCTTCTCCGAGCCAGCCTGGGGCTGGCGGGCAAGGCCGGCTTCCGGCTGGTCGGTATCGCCCTTCGGGCCCGGTGCTGGGGATTGCGCTGACGTGTTCTCGTCGTGTCCGACCGTGAGTCCGGCGGCAGCCAGCCCGGCAGCAGCAGCCCCGACTAGCCCAGCGGCCACCTCATTCGCCGCACCGGCGACCGTACGGGGCGGGGTGCTTTCTAGCCCGGCGGCGGCCAGTCCGGCTGCGGCGGCGCCGGTGAGTTCGGCCGGGCCGACAGGTGCCGTGGAGGCTGTCGGGCCAAGCACGATGGCGCCAGTTGGGGACGCGGCCCGTTCTTCGACCGGTCCGAGGACGATCGGACGGCGCGACCCGGCCTCTGACGCGGGGCCCGCCTCGACTTCGGGGCGCCGGACCGGAGCAGCTAACTGCGGCGCCGGGCGACTCGCTTCGACCTGCGGCCGCCGGACTGGAGCGATTTCCCTCGGCCGAGGCGGGATCGCGACCGGGGCCGCCTCGCCGGGAGCCGTGTCACTGCTGGGACGCTCATCGTTGGCGGGGGTCGGCTGAGACGTGACTGCGGCAGCCGGGTCCGGGTCGCGGTTCTCGGTGATGGTGGCCCGGGGCCGGCCGGACACGGCGGAAGATGGCGCGTACATGGCGTCGTCGAAGAAACGGTCTCGCTCGGCCGCGTCGGCATCTGATCCCGGCACAGGCTGATCAACCTGGGGGATCTCGCCGCCCGTACGGACGGGATCGGCGCCGACCGGGTCCGGGTTCTCGGCGCCGAACACCTCGGCCAGCTCCTGCCGGCCCGCTGCCCACTCCGCATCGAGTTCGTCGTAGAAGGCGTCGAGAGGGCGATCCTCCTGGTTGCGAGAGTCGGTCACGGATGGCTCCTCAGCACGGGTGGCACAGCGCGCCGCCGTAGGCAACGCTCGAATCCAGCCCGGGGAAGCCGGATTCGTGATATCAGCAGGTTAGCCGAAACCCCTGCCGATGCCGGCTACGACAGGCGGCGATGGGCACTCAGCCACGATGGTGAACCCCGTAGAGTGCAGGCATGAGGCTTGCGACGGCGGCTCCGGCTGCGATGGGTGTGGATCCGGCGGCCCTGGCCCGTACGCTCACCGAGCTGGCCGCCCAGGGTACCGAGCTGCACGGGATTGTGGTGCTGCGCCATGGACGGGTGATCATGTCCGGCGAGGCTGACCCGTGGACACCTGATCAGATCCGGCTCGTCTATTCGCTGAGCAAGACCTTTTGTTCGGCGGCGGTCGGGATCGCGGTCGATCAAGGCTGCTTCGGCTACGAGGACCGGGTGGTGGATCTGCTGGCGGACCAAGTCGATGATCGGGTAGGGGAGCTGGCCCGCCAGATCCGGGTGCGGGATCTGCTGGCGATGGCGTCGGGCCACGAGCAGGACCTGATTATGGACATCGGGCAGCGCGGACTGGCCGAGGCCGACCTGGGGTGGTTCCTGCGGATCGAGCCGACCGGCATCCCGGGCCGTACCTTCTGTTACAACCAGCTCTGCACCTGGACCCTGTCGCGGCTGGTCGCCCGCTATGCCGGCGCGGACGTGCTGGAGCTGCTCACCAGGCATGTCTTTGGGCCGCTCCGGGTGGACAGCGGATACTGGGCTCGGGACTGCGACGGGCTGCCGTTGGGCTTCTCCGGGCTGCACATCAGCACCGCTACCGTTGCCGCTTTCTTCCAGCTCCTGGCCGACGGCGGCATCCACCACGGCGTTCGGCTGCTGCCCGCGGCCTGGATCAGCGAGCACTCCCGGACCCAGGTGGAGACCCTGCCCGCTGGCGCGGCCGGGGACCCTGTCGGGGACTGGGCGCTGGGCTACGGCTGGCAGGTCTGGCGGTCGCGGCACGGCTACCGCGGTGACGGGGCCTTCGGCCAGTACGGGATGGTGCTACCGGAGCAGGACCTGGTAGTCGCGATCACCTCCTGGAGCCCGGATCTGCAGGTCACTATGGACGTGATTTGGTCTGAGCTATTACCCGGGGTCGACCGGGAACCGACCCCCGGCGGGGATCAAGCGCTGGCCCAGGCCCTGGCCGGACTGAAGGTCCCCACCGCTGGTACGGGCTGGCCTGAGCAGCCCGCCACCGCCGGCTGGAGCGGCAGCGACAACCACGGCAATCACCTCAGCCTGACCGCCGACACGGACCAGGCGAGCCTGGACTGGACTGACGACACCGGCGCCCGCCACCAGCTGGTGGCCGGGCCGGACACCTGGCTACCGGGCCGGCTTGCCTGGGATGAGCGGTGGCTGGCGGTCGCCACCAGCGCCGGGTACGGCCCGGACGGCTGGCGGTTGCGGATGGCGATCCTGCACACCCCACACCTGGTGACCTGGACCTTGCCGACTGGCTCCTGCCAGGCCACCATCGCCTGGTCTGAGGAGCCACTGGGGTGGCAACGGATCCACCAACTCGCTCAGCCCTTCCCGCTCGACAACGGGGTCTGATAGCCGAGCTACACCTGACCGGACCTCTCCTGGGCGGTGAATCGACCATCGAGCACCAGCTGGTCAGCGAGCGAGACGAGCTGTTCCAGCCCCAGAGTGGCCGAGCCGTACCTGGTGCAGGCTCGGGTGACGCGCTAGCGTCGAGATCAGCTTCGGCTGGGAACGGGCCTTGGATCGTCACTGATTCCATCGCGGGAAGCTCGGCTAGCGCCGATACCCCGTCCACCTGGTCGACGTTCTCCAGGCGTACGATCCGCAGCGTCGGATGACCCGCCAGCGAGGCCAAGTCGAGGCGTTCCAGATCCAGCGCCGACAGTTCCTGCAGCGGCAAGCCCTGCAGGCCGGCGAGATCGACCCGGTCTACGTTACGCAGTAGAGACTTCAGGTTGGTAGCCCGCGTGACAACGGTGCCTGTGACCTCGGCGAGCTCGAACAGCCGCAGCGGCTGGGTCTCGGCAGGTACGCCTTTCACGGCCAGCGCCCATCGTTTCCGGGGCTGTACCTGGTGGTCGATGCTCAGGCGCTCGGGCCACGGGTGGCGGCGCCGGGCAAGAAAGTCCACGAGCGAGTCGGCGTGGACGAAGGGCCCGTCACGCAGGTCGGCTCCGAATTCGCGCACCTGCCCGGGCACACCGTTTGGCCCGGGCGCCGTGTCGATCGCCAGGTGGTTGCCGGCGCCGTCAGCGGCGAACGGGACCCAGCCGGGGTGGACCAATCGTCGGCGCCTGGGCCGGGTACGCGCTGATGCCGGCCCGGGACCTGAGGAATACCGCCTGGATCGGTGCCTGCGGCCTGGTGATGCTTGTCGAGCAAGCTTGGACCGGGGTGGCGCCCGCCCACGGTCTGGTTTCGGATCAGTCGAGTTGGAGCAGCCGTTCCAGCATCTGGGGATCGCGATGGTCGAATCCGGCATTCGGCTGCTGCCGGTCAAGGGCGGCGATCGCGGCCATCTCCGGGTCGGAGAGTTCAAAGCCGAAGACGTCAAGGTTGGCCTGCAGCCGTTCCGGGTGGGTGCTCTTCGCCACCAGGGTGGCGCCGCGCTGCAGAATCCAGCGGATGATCACCTGGGCCACGGTCACGGCATGGGTTTCGGCGATCGCGACGAGTACCGGGTCCTCCCGGATCGCAGTGTTCCCCTGGCCGAGCGGACCCCAGGCCTGCAGCACCGTACCGTGGGCGGCCATCAGTTCTTGCATCGCGATCTGCTGGTGGTACGGGTGGCATTCGCGCTGGTTGACGGCTGGGATAACCCCGGTGTGGGTGACGAGGTCGAGGTAACGGTCGGGGTAGAAGTTGGACACCCCGATCGCCCGTACCCGGCCTTCCTCAAGAAGCTCGGCCATGACCCGCCAGGCGGCGTAATAGTCGTTGAACGGCTGGTGGATGAGGTACAGGTCGAGGTAGTCGAGACCCAGCTTGTCGAGCGAGGCGTGGAAGGCGTCCCTGGTCGCAGTCTGCCCGTGGTCTTTGAACCAGAGTTTGGTGGTGATGAACAGGTCCTCGCGCGGCACCTCGAGTTCGGCGATTGCCCGGCCGACTGCATCCTCGTTGTAGTAGCGCGATGCCGTGTCGATCAGCCGGTAGCCGGCTGCCACGGCCGCCGGGATCGTATCTCGGATCTGCGTCTCGTCCATCTGGAAGACGCCGAGCCCGATGGCGGGCATCTCGACGCCGTTGGTGAGGGTGATCGTCTTCATCGGGGTGTCCCTTCAGCTACGGGTGAGGCGATAGGTCTCGCGACCGACACCCCAAGATTGGTCCTGTCAGGCTAGCAAGTTCCAGCCATAAGGGCTGAGGTCTCATGGTGTGGTCTGGGCTGCGATCGGGCTGTGACTCGTCAGACTGATCCACGATAAAGACACTGTCGGTGGTGTGCGTGAGAATTGGGGACGGAAGGGAGACACCATGACTCGTGCGGTACGAACTGCCGGTGATCGCAGCGAGACCGTTGCCCTGCTGGCTCTGCTGCGGGCTGCCCCGAGCGGTACGGTGTGGAGCGACATCGCATGCGAGGTCCTCAACGAGGGCTCGGCGATCGCCGTGCTCGATGCCACCCAGGACGGTTTGGTTGCCGATCCCGCCTGTGATGAGGCGCGCGCTGCGGCCGAGGCCGAGCTCTGTGCCTGGGAGGCTGACGGACTGGACCTGGTGACTGTCCTGTCGGAGCGTTATCCGAGGCGCCTGGCCTCGGTCTTCGACTGCCCACCCTTCCTATTCGTCCGCGGGAATCTCATCCCGCAGGACCGGGGGATGAGCGTGGTCGGTTCTCGGAAGGCTTCGGCGGAGGGGCTGGAGATGAGCCGGGTGGCGGCCCGGCTGCTGGCCGAGCGGGACCTGGCGGTGATCTCCGGCCTGGCAGAGGGCATCGATACCGCTGCCCACCAGGAGGCGTTGCGCATCGGCGCCCGTACCGTCGCGGTGATCGGTACCGGAATCCGCCGGTATTTCCCGGCGGCGAATCGCAAACTCCAGGACGAGATCGCCTCTCAGGGGCTAGTCATCTCGCAGTTCTACCCAGACCAGCCGCCGGCCAAGGATACGTTCTCGATGCGTAATGGGACGATGTCCGGCTATGGCCTGGCCACCATCGTGGTGGAGGCCGGTGAGCACTCCGACAGCAGGATCCAGGCCCGGAAGGCCGCCGACCATGGCCGCCCTGTGATCTTGTCCCACAGTGTCGCCACAACCACCCAATGGGGCCGGGAGATGGCCTCAAGCCCATGGGTGGCGGTGGCTGACTCCAGCGAATCCCTGGCGGATGCCATCGACTTGGCCCTGGCTGATGCCAACGATGATGCCCTCCAGCCAGGTTTGTGATCAGCAGCGCATCAAATCTTGGGTGGCATGGTTCCCATGAGCATCCACTCCATGCCATTGTTGTCGATGTTCTGAACATCCTTAGGGTTGGATCTCGAGGAGATTCAATTTCGCAAGATGAAGGACTCGCAGAAACGGGAGTATAATACCGACATATTTGCTTGCGATCCACTTCCCGGCTCTCGTTTTCTGCTGATCGAGGATTCCTGGGCCAGTGGGGCGAATGTTCTCAATGCGGCTGCTGCGCTAAAATCAGCCGGCGCCAGTCAGGTCAACGCGATGGTGTTAGGGCGGCTGCTCAATCCCGCGAATTGGGGGCCGACGAAGACATTCATTAAAGGCGGGGGTCTGCGGGATGGCTTTGATCCGCATCGGTCACCCTGGAAGAAGATCGGCTGAACGACGCCGGAGCGGCTCGCGCAGCCGGAAGATCGGTTGTCCTGCGACTGTCGCGAGCCGCCGTGTCCGAGATGGGTCACTGTTTCGGCGGGCTCAGGCTCGGGAAATGGCGTTCTCGGGCGTCTGCATGGGGAGTTGAGCGGCGATCTTCGGCTGCTCGGCGGTACGGCGCATCGAGACCAGCTGCCAGCGGGTCACCACGCGCCAGCACCACTCGAGTGGTCCGTAACTGAATCGGGCCAGCCACCAGCGTGAGACCAGGTTTTGGACGATCAAGATGACGACAGCGACGGCGAGGGCCGGCAGCACCGTACGGCTGGAGCGGAAGTTGAGGAGCAGGCCCACCGGGATGACGATCAGGCTGGCGCCGATGTAGTTCGAGAAGGCCATCCGGCCGAGCGGGGTGAACATTGCGGCCAGCAGCCGCCGGGCCCGGGTCTGCCACAGCAGCGACAGGGCGCCGACATAGACGGCCGCGAGGATCATTCCGGCCACACCGCCGGCTGTGGTGAACCGGGGGTCGCCCGGCTCGGTCGTCTGCCAGGCGAGCGCCGCGAGGCCCAGCCCGAGCCCGATCCACAGCCCGATGCGGACCCGCCGGTCTGCGACCTCAAGGTATTCCGGAAGGCCGTACGGCACTGAGACCGCGCCTAGGCAGAACATTCCCGGCAGCGCCAGGGCCCCGCCGCCCATCACCATTGCGGCGAGGGTGCCGATCAGGCCGATGATCAGCAGGACCCGGCGGGAGCAGAGCAGGACCAGCGGCAGCACCACGAGACCGACCGCGCCGTACGTCAGCAGGACCTCGCCCGGGTAGATCAGCGAGTGCAATATCCCGACACCGACTAGGGCGACCATGCGCCGCACCAGCTGCGGCCAGGCCCGCTGCCCACGTTGCCGCAGGCCACGGGTGATCAGACCCATCGAGATCCCGAACAGGAACATGAAGATCGGCACGAAACGGCAGCTGACCAGGTAGTACAGGATCTGCTGGGCCGGTTCGACGGAGCGGACCGGCTCCAGGTCGTGGCCTAGGCCGGTCAGGTCGCCGATGTTGACGAGCAGGATGCCCGCGATGGCGAAGCCCCGCAGCATGTCGAGGAAGGGGATCCGTTGGTTCATGCCGACCACGCTAGGAACCGATCCGGGCTCAGGGCGCCGGATTCCTGCCGGGGGACCACCCGTCGCTGAACGGTTCCACCCCAGGGTGGAATCCGGTGCCGTCGAGTACCGATCCGGCGATCGATCCGCCTACCCTCGCGGTGACGGAAAGGGCAGAACGCGGATGGCACAGTGGAACTGGAACTGGATCAGCCACGGGCTGGTCGCGGCCGCCATGATCCTCGGCGCCCTTCAGCTTGTCGTCATTGACCAGCCCCTCGCGGTGGATCTCCTGATCCCGGTTGCGCTTGGGATTGCGGTCGCCAATGCCCGGGTTTGGGGTGTCTGGCTCGTGCCGACCTTCGTCGGGGTCGGCGTCGCCTGTTTCGACTGGTCGAAGGATGAGCTTGGTTATGTCTCGGCCGAGACCCTCTTTTACGACCGTCTCGGGTTGTTCATCGTCCAGACCTGCCTGGTCGCGGTCGCGGTCGTCGTCGGGCAGCTGGTCCGCGTCAACCGGCGGCTGCGCCAGGTACGCCGCGCCGAGCAGGAGCAGACCGTACGGGCCGCAGTGCTGGCCGAACGGGGCCGGATCTCGACGGAGATGCATGACATCGTCGGCCACGGGCTAGGCCTGATCGTGGTCGCGAGCGAGGCCGCCCGCTACCTCGCGCAGGCACCCGCCGGCGAGGTGGACCTGGATGCCGAGGAGCGCCTGGCTTCGATCAGCGACGCCTTGGACCAGATCCACGCCACCGCGGTACGGTCCCTGTCGGAAACTCGGACCCTGGTTCACGCCCTGGGCGAGGACGCCGCGGTCACCAGTGTTCAGCCGGGCCTGGCCGATATCCGGGGCTTGGTGGACAATGCCCGCCAGGCGGGGCAACCGGCCCAGGTCAGCATCGCTGCTGAGGTGACCGAAGTCGATCTGGGCGCCCCTGCCCAGGCCGCGGTTTACCGCTGCGTCCAGGAATCCCTGACGAATGCGCTGCGGCATGCCCCTGGCGCCGAGGTACGGGCTCGGCTCGAGGTATGTGACGGGCACTTGGTGTGGCGGGCGGTCAACGCCTCGGATGGTGCCCCGATCGTCGAGGGCAACGGCATGACGGCTATGCGCCAGCGGATGGTCACGGTCGGTGGTTCGTTGGAGGTCGCTAACGATGGCGACGGTTTCGTCGTCGAGGCTCGGGTTCCTCTGAAGGAGACGCGGTGAACAGGTGGCGGCTGCTGCTGGTCGACGACCAGGCGATGGTGCGGACCGGGTTTCGGATGATGCTCGACCCGCAGCGGGATCTGGCCGTTGTCGGGGAGGCGGCTGATGGCTGCGAGGCCGTACGGAAGGCTGTCGAGCTCACACCGGACCTGGTGCTGATGGACATCAGGATGCCGAACCTTGATGGCCTGGCTGCCACCGAGCAGATCCTGCGTCGCTGTCCTGCGACCAAGGTGCTGGTGCTGACCACCTTTGACTTGGACGACTACGTGATCCGGGCGTTGAACGCCGGAGCTTCTGGTTTTCTGCTCAAGGACGCCTCGGCTCACGAGCTGCTGGCTGCCGTTCGCGCGGTCTGCGCTGGTGATGCCGTGGTTGCACCGTCGGCGACCCGCCGGCTGTTGGATCGGATGCTCCCGATCGTGACCGACGCCAGGGTGTCGCGCCTGGCGGGTCTGAGCGAGCGAGAGCGGGAGGTGTTGGCCCTGATTGGGAGAGGGCTGTCGAATCCTGAGATCTCCGCCGAGTTGGTGTTGGCCGAGTCCACCGTGAAGTCGCACGTCCATGCTCTGCTGGCGAAGACCAGCAGCCGGGACCGGGTACAGCTGGTGATCCTGGCGATCGAGACCGGTCTGGTGGCGCGGGGAGGCTGAGACCCGGCAGGTGCACTGTCTGCGGGCAGCAACATTCGGCGAATCTGGGCCAGATCGGCAGACAAGCCGGCGACGGTGGGGTACTCTCGCAATGGAGCCTTGTTCCCGCTTGGATATCCCCTGAACACCCAAACCCCTGTCGGGAACAAGGCTCCCCGCTGCTCTGAGCACGCTGGGAGCCTGCGGTGGGGTCGTATCACCTGCAGGGGCAGGTTCTGGTCTGCTAACCAGCCATGCGGGTAGGCGGGCTGTGTCCGATGAGCTGGCCGAACGGGCCTGACACTCCGGCGGCCAGGTCTCAGCTTGTTCGGTCAGGCCGGGGCTTGCGCTGTCTCATTGTCTGGGCCTATTTCCACTGCCAGGTGGTGACGATGGTCTGGGTGTCTTTGTCTAGCTTTGCTTCGTGCTTCTCCACGCCTGCAGTATGCAGCAGCGCCACGCCGCCGTTGCCGTTATCGAGGCAGAAGTAATGGTGGAAGGATTTTCCTGCTGCCGAGGTGGCCGCCATGCGGTAGATGACGGCGGGTTTGCCGCCCCAGGTCTGCCCGGTGATTTGTTCGACGGGGTCGTCTTTATTCGTGTGATTGAGTTGAACCTTCTCTTTGCAGAGTTTCTCGGCGTTCCCTTCGCTGGGATAGTCTGCCCAGTAGTTCATCAGATTGTGGGTGCTGGGGTCGACTAGGTCACCGTCATTGTCTCGTCCATTGATATCTGAAAGTTGCCATCCCTCGGGGAGCTGGGCGGTCATGCTGGGCCCGGTGAGTTGATTCCCGCTGATAGTCCAGCCCTGGTACGGGGGACGGGTTCGTTTGGCGGTCTGCGTCGAGGACGATCTGAAGAAGGCGAAGTAAACACCGACAGCCGCGAGAGCGACGATGATGACGCTCATGGTGATGATAATGCCGGTTTTGGTCTTGCTTGTGGGTGTTGGTGGTGGGGGTTGTGGTGGGTAGGGCTGGTTGTGGGGTTGTGGTGGGTAGCCGGGGTTGCTGGGTCCGGCCTGGGGGTAGGGGTTGTTGGTCTGGGGGTAGATGGGTCCGGGCTGGGGGGGTTGGCCTGGGTAGGGGGGTTGGGTCATGGGGTTCCTCCGGTTCTGGGATGTGTTCTTACTGTAACTGGAGGTTGGGTGGCGGTGGTGGTTGCAGGCTGGTGTTGTTGATGTGGCTCGTTGGTGGTTTCTGGGGTCGGCTTGCTCCTGTGGTGTTGTCGTGGGTGTATCTGGTGTTGTCTTGGGATTAGGAAGTGTTGTCGTGGGTTCGTTGGTGTTGTCCGGGGTTCGGTTCGTGTTGGCTGTCTCGAGGGGCTTCACGGGGTTTGAGTGGTCCAGATCATGAGGGGTCAGCAGGCGGCGTCGAGTCCGGGTCCGGTGACCATCGTGGTGGTGTCAGTCAGTCCGGATCCCTGGTATGCCTGGCTTGGGCTTCGGCTGTTCTCGAGGACCGAGGCAGCAGTTAGAACCGGTGTGGCTTTCTGGGGTGAGGTTTGCGGCGGCTGTGCTGGGGAGGCAGGGATCAGCTCGCCCTTCCTATGACCAAACCCCTGCCAGCTTCGGTTACCCCTCATCCCGGTAACCCCGCCTACCTGCAGAATCCAGCCTCCGTATGGCCAGATAGAGCAGATGTGCTCTCTGGCTGGGCCTTGTTGAGGTTTTCCGTTACTTATTGGCGTGCCTGGACAGGGCCAGATCTATTTGGAGTAGGATCCCATAATCTGCATGCTCGCCAAGGGAGAATCATTCCCAACTCCTCGTGGAGTGCGATGTCGTTTAAGGATGACTAGTCAGCCTATGGCTGGAGGAGGATCAAGATCCCCCCTGCCCATGGCATGCGACGCTATCTCCATTTCCAGGTGGTTAGCAGGATTTGGGTGTCGTTGATCGCCTGTTCGTTGCGTTCGGCCCATGCCAGGGTTTGGAGTAGCGCGGAAGTTCCTTTTCCTGTATCGAGGCAGGAGAAGGTGAAGATTACAGGTTGGGATGACTGTTCGGTCGTCAGCTGGTATGTGATGACAGGTTTCCCGCTCCAAGTCTTTCCCGGGATCTCCTTGACAGGATCGCTTGGAGTTTTTTTCTTGTTGTTGATCATATTCTTGCAGGATTGGTCAGGAGTTAGCTGGATATCGGACCAGTACTTGATCCGACCTTTATTATCATTAACGATTTCGCCATCGTTTTCGACCCCGTTGTCCTCGCCGATACGCCATCCCGGGGGGAGCTTGGCGGTCATGGTAGCCCCGGTGAGTTGGTCGCCGCTGCGGACCCAGCCGCGGCCTTGGGCAGGAGCTGGAGCGTCATTTTTGTGATAGAAGAGGTAGGCGACGGCGATGACCAGGGCGACGATGACGGCGCCCATGGCGATGATGATGCCGGTAGTGGTGTTTCTCTTAGGAGCCGGCGCAGGCCCAGCCGGATAACCGGTGCCGCCGGTGGGTTGGTAGCCGGGGACGGCCCCTGCTGCCTGGTAAGGGCCAGAAGGCTGCTGGTTCTGCGGGTAGCCCGGGCTACCCGGGTACGGATACCCCGGGTTCTGGGGAGGCTGGGTCGGGTACTGGGGTGGCTGGGTCATCAGACTCCTCCAACATGAGGCTGTGCATCTACTGTAGCCGAACCGAGACGGCAGGCAGAACACACGAGGCCGGACGCCTGACGTATGGGCGCGGTTCGAGAAGCGAGTTAAGCTGCTCGGCCACGAAAGCCCCCTACATGGGTGCTTTTCAGCAGCTCCGGCACGTCCTCTTCTGACCTTTGGCCTGAATTAGTGATCGAGTCCAACGAGCAGGCTGATTTCTACTGTGGGGTGGTCGCCTGGTGATGGCTGACAGGTTGCGGGTAGTAAGGATGCTCGATCTCATGAATACCCGTAACCTGAGCATGAGGAACCCACACCGGCTCCCACTGAGCCTGATTCACCTGAACAAACCCAACCCGACCAGCCACAACCGGATCATCACCAGCGTAATCAACCTTAACATTATCACCCTGTCGATGAAGCAACCGAACCGGCACCCCACTCCACATACCCACAGTCGCAACACCCGTCAAACTCGTAATCCGAGTATTAGCCACCGTCAACCGGTGACTACCATCAAAAGCCTTCTCAAAATGCTCAGGAGCAGCCAACCCATAAGCCACAAGAACACTCTGCCGAGTATTCAACGTCACCGTATGATACGCCGTACCATCCACCAACGTAGCATACACACCATTATCAATACGCCGACCAACCTCAGGAACACACGCACTAGCCTGCCCCACCCACTGACCATTACGCTGATTAAACGTCGACACATACTCCTCACGCCCATCAGCATAAACCCGCCACATCTCCGCCAAATGCGGAACCGCGACCGTAGCATAACTCAAAATCTCATGCTCATCAATCGGATGAGTCGTCGTTGACCCCGGAGCCTCCCCACGCCCCGTCCAAGGCCGGCTGTGCCGACGCGTCAATGGAGCCGGAACCGTGTCGCGGGGCAAACACACATCCGGCGCAGTCGGGGTGATCATATCCGCAGCCCGGACCCCATTAAACCGAAGCACCTCCACCGACTCCGCACCACGGTTAAACGCCAAAGTATTACTGCCAGCCTGGCTATTCAAGGTGAATCCCAACCCCAACGCATCATGCAACCGCTGAGGCGTAGTGAGATGACGCACCTGAGCCAACGGATACACCAAACCCTGAACCGTGCTAGCCCGGCCCTCCAACAGCTGCTCGGTCTCACCCGGCAGCAGCACCTTCTGATACGGAGTCTCCATACCCGCCGGCATCGGCACCAAAGGCAGGTCACCACGACCCCACTGCGTCGGGAACAACGTCGCCCGAGGAGCCTGCAAAGCATCAGCCCGCAATTCCTGCCACATCCGCGTAAAATGCGCCACCGCCAACCCGGTCAACCCCAAAATCGAGATCGCCATCGGCAGGGTAATCACCCACGTCCCATCCAGCCCAGCAACGACCCCCAGCGGATCCACCCTCGCTCCCGGCGCCACCGACACCGAACCACCACCAGGCCCACCCACCGGACCCGACGCCGGAACAGCCGGAACCGAACCCGACGCCGGAACAGCCGGAACCGAACCCGAACCAGACTGCGGGCCAGGCTGCGTAGAACCCGGACCAGACTGCACCGCAACCGGATGAGCAGGAACCGACCCACCCAACGACGACGCCGGCGGAACCGACCCACCCAACGACGACACCGGCGGCGGAACAACCCCAGCCCCCACACCAGGAGTTCCCACACCAGGCCCAAAACCACCCGTCCCACCCAGACCCATCGGCGGAACCATCGACCCCCCAAAACCAGGCCCCGACAACCCCGGGCCCGTGAACCCAGACCCACCAGGAGCAGGCAAAACCCCCAACCCCGGCGACCCAACCCCAGAACCCGGCTGCGGAACCACCGGAACACCCGGCACCACCGGACCCGCCGCCGCCGGCGGCGACCACACCGGAGCCTCCGGAACCACACCAGCAGCCCCCGTACCAGAAGAAGGCGGCGGCACCGGCGGCGGAACCGGCCGACCCGGAGCCGATGGGGAATACTCCGGGGCAACTCGGTCCGTAACAGGCTGACTTCCGCCACTATGGTTTCCACCATGACCGGGCTGCGGCTGCTCCTGCCACGCCCGCCCGGGCTGCTCCGGGACCACATGACCCGAATCACCCGAAACAACAGGCGACGAAACCCTCCCAGAAACCGGACCAGGCTGCCCCTGATGAGCCACACCACCCACCGAATCACCACCCCCATCCCGCATCTCAGGCTGCTGAGATGCGGGTGTATAGCCAGGTACTGTTTCGGGCTTGTCTGTTGGTGTGTAGTCAGACGACGTGCCAGGCTGGGGAGTCGTTGGGGGTGAGGATTCTGACTGTAAGCTAGAACGAGACTTCGTCTCGGGCTTTTCGGCTGAGCCCTCTCCCGGTAGTTCCGGGGTTCCCATGCCATTACCGGTATCAAGCTGTCGGCCGGGCGGATCATTGGACGGTAGCTGGCCTGTTATGTTAGCTGTTTCGCCCCGCTGGGACGGTGCTGAGGGGCCGAATTTACCGGGCAGCTGAGTTGAGCCAGTGGTGTTAGATAGCCGATCTGTTGTGGAATTGGATTGCGTGTTTAATAGCGGAGCTGTTGTAGTGCCAGCTGGTGATGTGCCGAACAGCCGATCTGTTGTGGAATTGGATGCGCCGGGGTGACTGCCTGCCTGGGTTTCGGTAGCGGGGTAAGCCCCGCCTGCAGGAGAGATGCCGGTGGGCGTGGAGGGTCTGCTGCCAGGGGCATGCTGTTCACCGCTGATGGGGAAACCCTCTTGGCGGAAATCAGCTTGGACGACGTTGCTGATATCTTTCCGGGTCTTCTCGTCGACCAGCTGGGTGGCGGCATTGGTCGGGAGAGCCGGGGATTTGGCCGCCGTGGTGTTACGCGCCTGGTCATTGTCGGCGGTGCCAAGGGCAGCATCGACGTCACCCGCCGGGGCCCCCTTGGTGAGGGAACCAGTCCAACCCGTAGCACCACCAGCCCCAGCTTCGCCAGGTGCACCAGTGTTGGCGTGGCTGACGTTGACCGCATCAGCGCCACCGGTGCCTTTGCCGCCATTGCCGGCAGCCGCAGTTGTGGTGGTGAGGGATGGCTGGATGGTGGAGGTGAACGCGATCCCGCCCAGGGCGTTTGTGAGAGCCGAGTAATACATCTCGAGAATGGCCCGGGCTAGCAGCTGTAGGGAAGGGATCGCCATCAACAGTAGCGGCGCCTGAGTCGGATTTGCCAACGCAGACTTCATGAGTTTAGTGATCACGATATGGAGGGCCCGCAAAACCCCATTCTGGGCGGTCTTGGTGTGCGTGATCAGCGAGACGGCCTTCCCGACCCCGGCGGCGATGTCGGTGCCGGTGGTCGCGATGGTGCCCGCCCACTGCGAGACCGTGTTCATCTGCTGGGACGCCATCTGGGATGCGCCGCCGGTC
>ERZ773042.1166-NODE-1166-length-15942-cov-40.021716_pt1 | contig 15942 bp, 14 predicted proteins | sample MGYA00511664_ERZ773042 | MGnify/ENA primary metagenome ERZ773042 (study PRJEB29015, sample SAMEA2737984) | human oral metagenome | biome: human oral; feature: human-associated habitat; material: dental | place: China | collected 2036 ... | reverse complement strand
CCACGCAAACCTAGGAGGAAAGCATGAAGGACATGGTATCTTGGCTCAGCAACGAGGAGAGCGGACAGGGCCTGGTCGAGTACGCGCTGATCCTCGCGCTCATCGCGATCATCGTCATCGCCGCGCTGACGCTGCTCGGCAACAACGTCAACAACAAGTTCGAGAAGGTCGGCAACGCGCTCAAGTAGCTCTTGTGGTATAATGGACTGGCAATGATTAATTCGGCCGGACAGTCTTTAGCGGCTGTTCGGCCACTTTTCTGTAAAAGATAGGATTCTAGTATGAACTTGCCATTTACATCGTCTGGGTCGTATGAGGATGGGGCATCGAGGATGCGTCTGATCGCTGTGGTGGCAGGTGTGCTCCTTGTGGCCATATTAGGTTATGCTGTGATATCGGGGAGTCTGTTTAGCGGGGGTGGTGCACCTGCAAAGCAGACGATCGTTGTCGCAAAACAGGCGATTCCAGCCTATACCTCCATTACATCCGAGATGGTTACTACGACCGAGGTGACCTCTGGGACTTATCTCGCTGGTACTGCGGACAAACCGGAGGCAGTCGTGGGCACAATTGCCCAGTCGCCTATCGGAGCGGGGCAGATAGTGTACACGAATCAGATCTCGCGAATAGACCTCATTGCTGGTGGCAATCCTCTCTTTATGACCTTGAAGGATGGGCAGCGCGCAATGAGCCTGAGTGTTAATGACGTCACAGGCGTATCTAACCTCCTGAGGGTAGGTAACAGGGTAGATATCATTGCAGTCTATAACGGTAAAGAAGCCAGTGGCACAAGCGTTCACGGGCTCGCTACGACAGTCCTGCAGAATGTGCCAATCTTGGCGATAGGGAAACAATATGAGAGCACCCCGGGCACACCTGCTCCTACTGCGAGCCAGTCTGACGGATCAGGCAAGTCGGGTGGCTCTGGTGACCAGGGTTCCTCTAGTAGTTCCTCATCCAGCTCTGAGCAACAAAATAGCGAATACTCGACTGTAACATTCCAGCTCTCCTCACTGCAGGATGGTGAGAAGCTCGCACTTGCTATGAATCTTGAGAATGTACAGATTTATCTGGCACTTCGTTCTCAAAACGATAACGAGATTGTTCAGTTGCCGACCATCAACGCGACCGAGGTCTTCAGCTAAGGAGAAGGGGTAGGTAAGATCGATGGCAATCAATGTCTTTCTCTTTGGACAGAGTTCCGAGCGCGAGGGTATCCTCATGTCCTCCTTTAGATCAGAGGATGGGTTCAGGGTTGTTGGTGGTACAGAAAAGGAAGGCGAAGTCATAGGCGCCATTGATTCTCTGCGGGTGAGGATCCTTGCGCTCTATGTTGATGGATCGGATGCGGTGTTCCGTGTTGCACAACAAGTGTACGCGCTGCGCCCAAAGGTCATTGTCATTGCTATAGTGAAGCAAGGCCTTACCGAGGATCAGATGCGAGGGCTGCTATCCTGTGGAATCGGTAGATCCTTCTTTGAGGATAGTCCGCATGCGGCGATAATAGATGGCATACGTCGCTCCGTGTCCGTTGAGACGGGACGTATCGATGCGATCACAGGGTCGAGTGCAATCGCAGACACCAAGTATATTTCGTTTGTGTCTGCGAAGGGCGGTATCGGATGCACTACGTTCATGTCGAGCTTGGCAGTTGATCTCGCGCGTCAAGGGAACAAGGTGCTCGTGATAGACCTTGATCTACAATATGGCGATGCAGGTATCTTCTTTGGGATCGACTCGCGCATGAACTTGGGTGAGTTACTTCAGGAGCGCGTCAGTCCGACCATTGATGATATCCGTCAATATGTTGCCATTCACGATTCGGGTGTGAACATTCTCTGTAGCCCGTGTAGCCCAGAGATCGCGGAGAAGATCGGAAGCTCGCAGGTCGATAGGCTTTTGTCGGCCGTACGCAGCTACTATGACTTTGTCCTCATCGATACGGGTACAACCTTTGATGACATTATGATTACGGTCTGCGAGCAGTCTACCTATGTCGTGGTTTGTGCAAGGCCCGACATCTCGGTCCTGAGGCATACGAAGAGGCTCTTCTCCCTGCTGCATTCGCTTAATCAGTCTGATAAGACTCGTCTCTTGGTTACCTTCTATGATCCGAGGGGGAGAATCAAGATTCCTGACGTCGAAAAGGTCTTTGGAACGCGGGTATGGGCCAGTATGCCATATGACTATCAGCTTGCCTCGGCGGCAATCAATAGGGGTGTACCGGTTTCCCTTGCTGCACCAAGGTCAGGAATTGCGCAGGCTAGTGGCATGTTGGCGAGCCAGCTTTCCGGCTCGCAACAAAGGCCGGTGGGAGGGGCTGGCATGAATGCAATGCCAATGAATGCCATGCCTGCTGGTATGCCTATGCCTGGTCAGCAAAAGCAGCCAAAAGAGCGTAAGCCACTGTTTAACATATCCTTTGGTAAGAAGAAGGGACAGTAAATGAGTCTTGAGGAGCGTCTAAATCGCGCACGTGGCACACGAGGCACCTCTTCGGTGACTGTGCAGACTGCTGCCTCGACACAGCAGTCACAAGGGACGAGTGAGGGGGAATCTCGTTCCGTCGCACGCCCTCAAGCTGCAGCGCGGCGTGTAGCTGCGAGCTCAGCAGGTATGCTTGCGCCAGCAGTTACGACAAGTCGTTATGGTGATCTAAGAAAGAACCTCCAGGCAAAAGTCATCGAGGAGATCAACACTACTATTGGAGATGCGGCAGACCATGAGGCTGAGCTCGACGATCTCATTCGGCAGGTCGTTTTTGATGAGGCCGCCGAGGTCCCACGTTCCGATAGAGAGGTGCTCATACAGGAGATTCATAATGAGGTCATCGGTCTTGGGCCGCTTGAGGATCTTATGACAGACCCCAAGATTACAGAAATCATGGTCAACGGTGCGAAGGACGTCTATATCGAGCGAGACGGACGCATCGCAAAGACAAATGTGACCTTCGAGAACGATGATCATGTTCTGAGGATTCTCGATCGAATCGTCTCTCGAATAGGCAGGCATGTCGATGAGGCGAGTCCTCTGGTTGACGCACGTCTGGAGGATGGCTCGCGTGTCAACGCCGTCATCCGCCCCGTTGCCATCAAGGGTCCGTCCATCACGATTCGACGCTTTAGCTCCGCACCTCTTCAGATTGCCGATCTTATGGAGCACGGATCCCTCTCATACTCAATGTCCTCGTTTCTTGAGGCATGTATTCTGGGGAAGGCTAATGTCATTGTGTCCGGAGGTACTGGCTCCGGTAAGACGACGCTCCTTAACATTTTGTCTGCGTTTATCCCCGATGAGGAGCGCATCGTAACCATTGAGGATGCTGCCGAGCTTCAGCTCGAGCAAAACGATGTTGTTACGCTTGAGGCTCGTCCCGCAAACTCCGAGGGGAGGGGACGTATCTCTATTCGAGACCTCGTGAGGAACTCCCTGCGTATGCGTCCTGACCGTATTATCGTAGGCGAGGTTCGTTCTGCTGAGACGCTCGACATGCTTCAGGCGATGAACACCGGTCACGAGGGTTCGCTCACCACGGTACATGCCAACTCTCCGCGAGATGCTATGTCGCGTCTTGAGACGATGGTTCTTATGGGTGGTATTGAGCTTCCTGTTAAGGCGATTCGAGATCAGATTAGCTCAGCCCTCGACATTGTTGTACAACAGGCAAGATTCAGAGATGGCTCTCGCAAGATTGTAAGCATTAGTGAGGTAGTCGGCATGGAGGGCAGTACCATTACCTTACAGGACATCTTTGTTTATCAGCAGGAGGGTCTTGATGCTAAGGGACGGGTAAAAGGCGCTTTCAAGGCTACGGGGATTCGTCCACATATTCTCAAAAAATTCAATGAGATGGGTGTCTTCGTGCGTGATGAGTGGTTCTCGTAGGGAGAAGAGCGAGTATACGTTATGGCTATCATCATTGTTCTTGTAATTTTGGGCGTTCTACTTTCCGTTATCCTCGCATCGCAGTCTAACAGTGGGGGCGAGTTGGGTAAGCGCCTACAGGAGATCGAGCATCTTGAAACAGCTGACAGACAATCTGGTAGCAATCAGGCTCGCAGAGGACGTCGGGGTTCTGTCGGACCTGATGACAATCCTATGCGTCAGTTTCTCGCGAAGATCTATGTTCCCGCGCGGCTCCGTACTGGGATACAGCGAGCGGGGGTTGATTTGCGGCCAGAGGAGTTCGCTCTGATGTGGATCAGTGCCACGATGGTGCCGTCGTTTCTTGCGTATCTCTTTACTAACAATATCCTCATTGTTCTTGCGCTCGCGATGGTTGGCGCGATTGCGCCGCCCTTCTATCTTCACTTTATGACAAATAGGAGGATGGATACCTTCTCAACCCAGCTGGGTGACGCGCTTCAGCTCATTTCCAATGGTTTGAAGGCGGGATTTTCATTTGAGCAGGCTCTTGTCTCGGTGCGCACGGATATGGTTCCGCCGATCTCAATAGAGTTCGGTCGAGCCGTAAACGAGATGAACTATGGCATGTCCTTAGAGGATGCGCTCACTGGTGTGACGACACGCATGGAGAGCAGTGATATGAAGCTCCTTACTTCTGCCGTCATGATTCAGCGAAAGACAGGCGGTAACCTTGCCAACATCTTGGATAACCTTGCGCTTACCATTCGTGAACGCGTTAAGCTGAAGAACAAGATTAAGGCGCTTACAGCCCAAGGTAGGTTGTCTGGATATGTTATTGGTATTTTGCCCATAGCTCTCTTTATTGCGATATCTGGAATTAATCCTGATTATATGTCACTCTTTTATACAACGACTCTTGGTACGATCATAATTGTCATTGCAATATTGCTTGAGGTCCTAGCTTTTGTGATCATTAACAACATGACGAAACTTGTTTAGGTCGTTTCGGCCTGAGGGGCTTTTTCCATGAATGTCAGAATATTTATTCTACTTGCTGTACCAGTAATTTATTTGTTCCTGTTTGTGTCCTTGATGCAGCGACTCGGGTCGGGGGATAGGATTACAGCACGACTGAAGTCCATTGAGGAGCTGGACATTCTAGGAATTGGCATTCCAGAGGAGGAGCTCAATCCTCCCTCGTTTCTCGATCGCGTTATTAAGCCGAAGTTGTTTGGGGTTTCGCAGGCCATTAGTTCGAATATTCCTATTGATGAGGAAACCCAGGGCGCGCTTGCCATGAATTTGAAGCTTGCTGGTATAAACATGAGTCCTCAGACCTATGTAGGTATGGCTATACTGTGTGGACTAATTTTGATGGTTCCCCTTGGAATATTTTTTCAACTTATAGGAATTATCCTTGCTGCGCTCGGTACCTATGTCGCTGCCCGAATTTTGCTGCAGGTTAAAATTCAACAGAGGCGTAAGACCATAGAGAATGCTCTGCCGGATACGCTTGATCTCCTCAGCTCCTGCGTGTCTGCTGGCTTGGGTTTCGATCAAGGCTTGCTGCATGTTATCAAACGTACCGATGGCCCTCTAACAGATGAGCTTTCACAGGCACAGCGCGAGATTGCCATGGGCGTTCCACGTACTGAGGCGCTTGGTCGTTTAGCAAAGCGCTGTGACTCCCAGCCCGTCACATCCTTCGTTGGTGCGATCCTCCAGGCTGAGAGGCTCGGTGTACCTATTGCCAACATTCTCGAGACTCAGGCAGAGTCGGTCCGTGACTACCATAGACAGCAAATTGAGGAGGAGAGTGCCAAACTTCCTATTAAGATGCTTTTCCCCCTTATCTTCCTTATCTTCCCCATCATCCTCATGGTGCTGCTCGGTCCGGCTATGCTCAAGATCCTGAACAGTGGCGCGCTCTAGGTGATGAGCTTGATGAGCTTAAGGCGAGTAAAACTTGGTACAAGGTCTCTTATGATCGAGACGGCAGATACGTTTCTAGCGCGCTTTAGAGGATTGATGGGTAGGCGTGAACTTGCACCCGGACATGCCCTTTTACTGGAGGGTTGCTCGAGTGTTCACATGTTCTTCATGAAGTTTGCCCTTGACATCGTCTATTTGGACAGGGATTTTCGCGTGTTGTATGTAGAGACGCTCAGACCCTGGCAAATCGGGAGCCTTGTAAAGGGCTGTGCTCATGTGCTCGAGCTAAACGCAGGTGAGGTGTGTCCAAGCTGGCGTCCCGGTGAGCTGCTGAGTGTGGGCGACGTAGCATTCGAGGAGCACTAAGCCCATATATAGAGGCCATAGACGCAAGTATTGCGAACATTCTGAGGATTGACTGAATACAAGCTGTTTTAAGAAAACAAACAGGTATGATTCTCTTAATCGCTTGGTAGGGTAATTTGATTGGTGCCGCCTATTGCCCTATACTGTGAGATATGCAGTTAATACGAATGGAGCGTTGTTATGGCTAATTCTGCTTTCAGGCTTGTCGATGATGACTTCGATTTCGAAGATCTGGATGAGATCGACGATATCGATCTTAATGGTTTGGCCAACCCCGAGGATGGGGGTGCTACCGCTGGTGCTCCAGAGGCGAGTACGGGTGAGGCTGGCTATGGCGGCAATGTCGACTATGCGAACAATACAGGTTATGTGGATGCAGGCTATGCTGGCGACGCTGGCATGGGGGGCGAGGGCGATGCGAATGTTCCCATGCCTACCATGAGTGACAACATGGAGGGCACCCATAGCTTCTTTTTGGAGCCTAATCCCGGTTTCGATACGAGCATGTTCGCGGACCCCGCCGCACCGGCTGCCCCGGTACCCACCCAGGCCGACGAGAATCTTCAGGCCGAGGTCCTCGGGGATGGGACTCTTGAGAACCTTGACGGTGTCCTCGAAAAGAGCCTCTTCAATGGCTATAGTCGCAAGAGCGTAAAGGAGTATGTTGATTCCCTCAACAACAATTCGAAGATGATACGTACCAGCTTTGAGAAGCAAATCAGTGACCTGTCAAAGGAACGCGCGGATCTTTCGAACGAGTGCAACGTCCTTAGGGCTCAGATCGATGAGATCGAGGGCAAGAAGCGTGAGCTCGAGGACCACATTGCGACGACCGAGCGCGAGGACAGGGAACAGGACGACCGCATCAATGACCTGATGTCCACAGTGGACGAGTCGAGGCGGCAGGCCGAGGAGGCCCTTGCCCGCGTCGAGCAAATGAAGGGTGAGCGCGCGGCGCGTGAGAAGGCACTCAGCGAGAACGAGGCAGAGCTCGACAAGCTGCGTAAGGACGTGCAGTCAAAGACCGAGGAGATCAATTCTCTCGACCGTGAGCTCGGCTCGTTCAAGGACAGGGTCAAGTATTACTCAGGCCAGCTCGACTCCTATCGCAACGAGGTGAACGAGTACAAGCAGAAGCTTCTCGACTTCACCCAGAAGCTCTCCGAGCACGAGAAGGTCGTCAGCGACGCGAACGCGCTGCGTGCCCAGGTCGCCGAACTCCAGGAGAGCGTCAAGGGCTACGAGGAAAGCACGACCGAGCTCAATGCCCGGCTCAAGGAACTCTACCAGAGCAACGAGGCCTACCAGCAGAAGAACGAGGCGCTTGAGGGGCAGGTGCAGACCCTCTCAAGGAAGAACGACACACTCCAAGGTCGCGTCTCCGATCTGCAGCAGCGCAACTCGAGCCTCAGTAGTCTTGTCAAGAAGCTGTCTGATGACAACTCGCTTTCCTTAAAGCGCATCTCCAACCTCGAACAGCGCAATAACGGTTTCGTCTCCCAGATTGACAAGCTTAGGGCCGACAGCGAGGCCACCGTCTCGCGCTTGAGCGAACTTGAGGAGCAAAATGATAGCTATGTTGCCCAGCTCGACAAGCTCAGGAGTGTGCAGCGTGAGTCCGAGGCGATCATCAACAAGCTCAGGTACCAGAACGAGGATTATGTCACGCAGATAGGAACCCTAAAGGACAAGACTGCCGAGTTCGAGTCCCGTGCCTCCGAGCTCCAGGAACGCAATGATGGCTATGCCACCCAGATCAGCAAGCTTCAGGATGCCCGTGACTCATCCGAGGCGCGCATCCGAGAGCTCCAGGAGCAGAACAAGGATTTTGCGTCACAGATCGGGTCTCTCAAGAGTAAGAATGTCGCCTCAGAGGCTCGCTTGATCGATCTCCAGGAGCAGAACGAGGCCTCGGAGGCTCGCCTGAGCAGGCTCCAGGAGCAGAACGAGGCCTCTGCGGCTCGCCTGAGCAGGCTCCAGGAGCAGAACGAGGCCTCGACGGCTCGCGTCACGAGGCTCAAGCAGAAGAACGATGACTACGTCTCGCAGATCGGGTCACTGGAGGACAAGAACGCCGCCTCAGAAGCTCGCGTCTTCGAGCTGGAACAGAAGAACGATGACTACGAGTCTCAGATCGATGAGCTCAAGGATCAGAACGAGGCCTCCAACCTGCAGGTTGCAGAGCTACAGCAGACCAACAAGGGTTTGCGTGAGCGCATTGCGGCCGTTATCGAGCAGGTGGGGGACGCAAAGAAGAAGCTTGAGGTAAGCGAGTCCGAGCTTGGCAAGACACTGAGTTACGCTGCCTCGCTTGAGCAGCAGTGCAGTGAGCTTATTGAGCACCTCAACAAGATGAAGGAGAAGTGCGACCTCCTGACCTCCAAGAACAAGGCTCTACTCGACCTCGCGGACAAGTACCGCAGCCAGGTTGAGCAACACAGGAACGCCCTTCAGCGCATCGAGCAGTACGGTTACGAGGTCAACAAGTTCCAGCACTCCACGAGGGTCCTGTTTGACGCCGTGGGAGTCCAGTTTGATGATGGCACAGATGAGCTTAGCTCCACCTCATACGACGTCCGAGATGATGCGGACGAAGATTTTGGTGAGTTTTAAGGAGGCGTGTTAAGGCGGGGTACCATGTAACCAGACCGCTCGACACACGTAGCACAATCGAGATAAGAAGAGGGTCGCGCCTTTAAGAGTGGAAGGCGCGACCCTCTTTATGAGTTGCGGTTGGCTTTGCTCAAGCGGGCATACTTGACGGTCCAAGAGGGAGGTGAGAGTATATCTGTTACGCAGAACTATGGAGTGTTACTGAAGTATGGTGAATTTATCTGAATACAAGCATAGCACTTAGGCTATACTACATACAAAGGCGTTCTTTGGTGGTTTGGAGAGAGGTGGTTCTGATGAGGCGTTTGAGATTTCTCAGGAGTATGATCGCAGAAGAGGATGGCCAAGAGATCGTTGAGTTCGCACTCATCCTTACGCTGCTTATCGTACTCTTGATGGTGCCAGTAGATGTGTTTCGCTATGCCAACACACGTATGATCCTAAACGATGCTGCAACTAGTGCCGTCACCTCTGTGGACTATGACTCAATCGAGCACAATACCTATAGGAGCAAGATCCTTAAGAGCGTGCAGGATTCGTATGGCTCGAGGCTCGACAGCGTGGATATTGCCGAAATCAAGGTGCAGAGCGATGAGTCAAAGGATGATTATACCTACCAAGTCTTTAACAGCGACAAGCAGACAAAGCCTCAATACTCCGATCAATTCGAAGGTAGGGCGTCAAACTACCACTATAAAAACGTCTCGTTGACGCTCAGCTGTACCGAGAAGGCTATCACGCCGTTTGGAGACATGTTCTTTGGTGGTACGACCTGGACGATCAAGAGTGATCCCAAGACATGCAGCGTCTACACAAAGGGATATGAGAAAGACATGTAGCGTCTACACAAAGGGATATGAGAAATAGAGCGTTGATGCTAGTGGCGTTTCTATTGGGTATTCGATCTAGATGGATGGGTGCATACAATGTTTAAAATACTGAAAAAAGGGTGGGCTGACACAGGCAAAAGACGCACGTCAGGTCAGGCCTTGGTGGAATTTGCACTCGTGTTTCCACTCTTTATTATGATACTGTTTGCGATCATTGACTTTGGGTGGATGGCGTATCAAAAGGCTGCCTTCGATTACAGTCGCATACACACAAGCTGGGATTACGCTGGTCTCGATGTTGGCAACCCATCGTCAACTACCTTTAACTGGAGCTATGAGCAGACCGATCCGACTAAGTCTCAGACATACACTACTGGTGTGCAAGCTGCCGTAAAGACGTCTATAGAGAAGGCGCCCTCTATAGGCTTCGACAAAAATGAGTTGACGGTTGAGAATGCTAAAGTGACGATATCAAATGTCCCAAGCGAGTCTACTGTTCCAGACAGGAACAACGACCCCACGAAGGCAACGAAGGTTACGCGTCAGGCAAGACTTGAGGCTACAGTCAAATACAACGTCAAGCCCATCATCGGCCTGCTTATCAAGCCGGTGGAAGTTACTGAAAAGATCGATGTGACGCATGTGGTGGGCAACCAGACAAGGACGTACTGATGTCTATTCCAAGGTGGGGTGATGGCATGTTCAAGCAAGTCAAAAGGTTGCGCTTGATCGCGATGCAGGCCGATGATGGTGCGTCTGAAGACGGCGAGAGTGGCAACATACTCGTTATGTTTGCGTGTTCCCTCTTTGTCTTGATCTTCTTCATTGGCTTGGCCGTCGATGTGAGCATGGTTTTGTGGCAAAAGGGACAGTTGGTCAATGATGCCCAGTTGATCAAGGACAATAGGTTTGTGTACCAGGATGCAGTGCGATATGCAGATGATCCTGGGGAGAAGTTCGGAGAGAAAGCTCTCCAGACTCTTAAGAGTAATAATTATAGCGGCAGTGGCAAGATTTATTTCCGTGAGTATGAACCTCGGAATGTGCGTGAGCGAAAGGTCAAGATTCGTGTCGAGCTAAATAAGGAGGCTGATACATACTTCTTCCAAGTCTTTGGGGTTAAGCACATACCAATCTCTACCTCAATTGACTTTGAGGATACCTATGGTGATTATAGGAAAAAGTCATCAGATCCGGTGAAGGAAGTAAACAGGGTATGGCATCCACAAAAGCCCGTGTCCGAATATAACGGTACGTACGAGTTTACTTCGACTTCTGTGACCCCCAGCCGCACTGGTGGCCTACCGAGTGACTTTTGATAGACAGGAACTAGCTTTACTATGGTCAATATCGATATCAACATACCTGTGGACAGGCGGACGGCCATCGCTGCGGGCGCTGGACTTGTCGCAGTGGTGGGCGGTCTTGCCTACTGCGCTCTTCGGCCGAGTGTAAAGGTCGTTTGCGCGGAGTCCATAGTTCCGGCGATGCGGGCCGTGGGCGACAAGTGTCCCTTTTCGCTCTCGATAATTCCGGTGGCGGATGGCGACTGCACTGCGGATAAGGTCTCTTCCCTTGCCTCGTCTCGGGGCGCCGACGTTATCATCTGGAAGAACAACGCCCCCTTCGAAGACTTGGATGGCTCAGGTCTAGGAAACCTGCAGTCGATTGCGACCGATGTTTCGACCAAGCTGTCTTATGCCGTGAATACGCAGGCAGAGATAAAGTCGCTGGCGATCTGTGCAGACGCGCCGGTCGCCGTCTTCAACGACGAGCTGCTCAAGGTGATGAACGGTGAGCTGCTCGGTGACCTTATGCAGTTCACGTTGATGTGTCGCGATCTGCGCGACAGGTATCCCTCTGGCGTGTTTGGGATAGAGGACAGCGAGGCCGACTCGTGGGGGCTTGCGGCCTGCATTGACTATTTTGCGGCAGCTTCGCCTAATGTTGACTTGACGACCTTGCAGGTTACGGATGGTGCGCCTGATGAGGCAGGCGAGGGGGATGACAGTGATGGCGGGAGCACAAGCCCGCTCAGTGAGTTTCCTCTACGGTACCATTTTATACACGTTGATGACAAGGCCTCCCAGAGTCCTGCTGCACTTGAGTCAGGTTTTAAAGAGGGTGCCTTTCCGGTTGCGCTGATGCGTTTCTCATCCTATGCCTCGCTCAAGGCCTCCGGCATCTCTTGTGATGCGGTGCAGTTGTGGGGGACGGATGACATAACACGGCCCGTTTTGTATCCTGTCTACAGTGTTTCTGTCCCAAGCACTGTCTCTGCCGCTGCAACCAACTTTATCAAGTGGCTTCTAGGGGCGAAGGGCCAAGGTGTTCTCTGTGGGAGCGTGGACTATGTTCCGGCAGGGCGTGGCGCAGAGATTTCCGGTCCTGCAAAGGACCTGTTTGGTACTGTGTTGGATATGGGCGAGGGACAATCAGTTGAGGGGGGTGCCCCAGATCAACCCACTCTGGTCTATGCCGCGCCCTCGTGGATGTCCAAGCTTAGCGTGACCTCACGCGAGCGATATATGGAAGATGCAAGAAAGACTCTTGCTAGCTGATGTGGGTACGTAGAGATCAAAGGGTGGAAGTTGAGAGGTATTGAAGTGAACGAGAGAGGTGGTACAATGCTGCATCCCGTGATGAGCGCGAGTGCTCGAGGAAGAAGGAGGGTTCTGCGACTGTGTGTCGTAGTTCTTGCCCTCGTCTGCGCGACTATGGTGAGCGCTCTTGTGGCGCCTACTAAAGCCGAGGCAAAGCGCCTGACCGTTAAGCTCGAGATTACTAACCTAGATGAGCATCCAGAGATAAAGGATAGGCCGTTTACTTACGTCTGTTCCTTCTTCCCATGGCAGGGCTTTGTCTCTGCGGGCTGGTGGCTTAATCCGGGTACAGGCCAGTGGAAGTGGCTTCCCTTAGATAGTGATTGGGTGTCCGGACCAGATGATCATGATGCTCGATACTGGCATAATCTTAGTCTCAAACCGGGACAAAGTCAAAGCGTAGAGGTAGGCGATAAGAATAGCTGCTTCTATTTCTATCCCGTTATTAGTCCATTTGCTACGAAAACTGATCCTGGCCTGAGTCTTACGGAGATTGAGTATACGGGAAATACCTGGAAGATTGGTTATGACGATAACCGTCATGGTCCTCAAAGTATTGTGCCGTTTAATATGGGCGGATTTGTAACTAACAATGACGGATCTGTCACGCTTAAGATGCGCTATGATACTGGCCTTCCAAAGCCGCCCGACAAAAAGTATGAGTTGGCGCTGGAGACCAAGAAGAAGATAGACTATCTAGGAGATGGGCATCCAAACCCTGACACGACACAGAATGGTCCCAATGACTACCGTGTGTACCTTAGTGGTACGACGATTGATAACACCAAGTACGAGGGTTACAAGAAGAAGAATATCATTCTTGCCCTTGACCGCTCTCTTTCAATGTACTATTCGTTTGACGGTCGTAAGGATGGCAGTAAAGCAAGATGGGAATCATTGAAAAAAGCTGCTAATAGGCTGATGGATGGGCTTGGAGGTAGCGAGCTCGGTAATACATTTTCAGTCATCTCTTTTTCCAGTGATGATGACTATGGTGGTGGTTACAAAGGTTTGGGGACTACAACTCATGTAAAGAATACTTCTGTCGATGCTGCAAAAAGTATAATTAATAATGAGAGAGTGTTTTATCCGTCTCCAAATGGAGGAACGGACTACTACTCTGCCTTCGAGCATATTAGTGATTGTTGTGTTTCTGATAGGGAGAACATCGTCCTCTTCATAACCGATGGCGAACCTACGTCCTTGCCGAAGAAGGTACTTAGTCGGCTTATGGGTTCGACGGCCCAGTCTGTCATCACGACCGCATACACCCGTGATGCTGCGGGAAAGTATATAAATGGAAAAATAAAGAGTTTTTACTCCGTTTTCATTGGAACGAACCAAGGCTCTGCATCGGTGTTGAATATGATCACGCGGGCTACGAATATCTCAAATGATGAGAGGGCATCAGTCCAGGCGTCAAATGATCAACAGATGCAACAGCTTATTGATGATTTGACGAAAAGGCTCAAGAAGCCAACTATCGGTGTCGCGATGGAAGACACGCTTTCTCAGTATGTGACCTATATTGGTAAGCCGAAAGTGACCGCTCAGGAAGAGGGCCAAGCTCCAGTCGATTTGACGCCGGGTGCAGACTATACGCTCGGCCAAAGTGGAAAAACTCTAAAACTGGTTATCACAAAGCCTGCAAAAAAGAAAACGACCTATACCCTTTCCTATGATGTGAATTCAGATCCTGGTATTCCATTTTATAAGGATCTTGGGTACTCGTATCCTAATTTGGGCGATGAGGATACAGACTATGACACGGACAATCCTACAAGCTCACACAGGGCTGGCTTCTTTAGTAGTACGAAGGCAGTCGGACAGATTACCTATAACATAGGTGCTGGCAATGAATCCATGGATTATGAGTTTCCTAAGCCAGTTGTCCAAGTTAAGTACGCCGAAGGTGCAAAGGGTCTGATTGGTGGTCATGTAACCCTCTATAACCAGGAACTTAAAAAGGGTAGGTTTAACTTTAACCTCATTGATGATTCAGAAAGTATTATTAAAACAGCATCCAATGATGAGAAAGGTGACTTCCAATTTCCTGAGATTGAGTATAATAAGGATGAGGATGTTGGTACGCATACATTTACGCTACGACAGGTGACGCCATCGGATCTTGATGAGAAGGGATTTAGTTCTTCGGATAAAATGCAGTACACGCCCGTGATGAAGGGTTCCGAACATAACTACTGTGAGTTCAAGGTTACTGTCACTGTGACAAAGGTAAGTGATGGTGCGTATAAGGCTGATGTAACGTATACCAACCCCGAGGATGGAAGCGTTACGAGCGACGCTCATTTCTACAACACCTACGGAGTTCAAGGTACATATCAGTAATATGTTGTATATAAGCTTGTAGTACCATAAAGGTCCCTCGTTCAGTTTGGGCGAGGGACCTTTTTGGAAGCCTTGCAATGAGGCCGTATCCACCACGTGGGGGTGTTTGTGTGCATGCTGCTGGTAGCTCGAAAGACGCATGACCTGGCTGTGAGGTCGCGTAGCAAGGGGGGTGACATCCGCCACCCTCGTATTGGTCGGTCGAGTCTTGTGGAGACACTCTGTCCCCTCATTTTGGTGTGTGCTTTGGGACTTTGCTTGATGCCCCGCCCGGCCTATGCCGACACCCTCTCGGATCTACAGGCGAGGGTTGAGGCCAGCACGCTTGCCCTCAACGAGGCCACAGTGAAACTCGAGCAGGCACAGCGGGAGGTGGACGAGGGCCAGCATAAACTCGACGAGCTCAATGCCCGCCTCCAAGACTCGAGGGCTCGCTTCTCTAAGAGCATGAGTGTTAGTTACAAGCTGCAGCAGGACTCGATGGGCCTGCTTGACCTTTTGGTCTCGTCGGATAGCCTTGAGGATGTCATCGAATACGTGCAGTACTCCAATGCGATCTCGTACAGGAGCGAGCGAGAGATATCGGAGTTGCTGGAGGCGTCCAAGGAGCTTGCGGCCGCACAGAGCGATCTTGAGGCGAGGCGAGATGATGCCACGAAAGCGCGGCAGGACGCGGAGAATGCCCTTAACGAGGCGGAGGCCGCGCGAACGGCCGAGCAAAACGCCTACATGGCTAAGCAGGCAGCCTTGGCCGAGCAGGAGAAGGCCGCGCTCGAGGAGGCGGCGCGAGCCGGTACCGACGCCACGTTCCAGACCGAGAACGGAAACGATTCCCTCGTGAGGACTCCCACGTCCGGTGCTGTCCCAGCTATCTTTGGCGTGAACTGGAACATGGGCAGGGAGGAGTTTATATCTCACTGGGCAGCGCGCATCGATGCCTTTCTGAGCGGCTTCCCGCTTGCGGGCCATGGCCGTACCTTTGCGGAGGCTGCCTATGACCATGGCGTCGATCCTCGGCTCTCGCCAGCGATATCCAATGTAGAGAGTACCCGGGGCACGTACTGCTTTCTTCCCTATAACGCTTGGGGGTGGGGGCACGTGAGCTGGCCCGACTGGGATACGGCGATCCGTGCGCACATTGCGGGCCTTGCGGCGGGCTACGCACCCTATCTGACGGTCGCGACCGCAAATAAGTACTGTCCGCCCAACGCGGCCTACTGGTATGCGACCGTACTCTGGGGCATAGAGCATATCTAGCCCTGGATTCCCGTCTTCCTATTACGTGGCCTGGCCTCTGGCACAGCGCCTTGCGATGATCGATCAGTTGCGTCTGGGGCCGGAAGCCCAGCGCTTTGTTGTCTCGCCCATCGTCATAGCCTATG
>ERZ773042.1163-NODE-1163-length-15960-cov-3.446463_pt1 | contig 15960 bp, 11 predicted proteins | sample MGYA00511664_ERZ773042 | MGnify/ENA primary metagenome ERZ773042 (study PRJEB29015, sample SAMEA2737984) | human oral metagenome | biome: human oral; feature: human-associated habitat; material: dental | place: China | collected 2036 ... | reverse complement strand
ACTAGCAAGTAGACCAATAAGAATAACTTTACTTGATGAAATAGACAGATTTCCACTTTCAGCAAGAAAAGAAGGAGATCCAGTAAAACTTGCTGAAAGGAGAACTAATAACTTTTATGATAGTAAAAATATAATACCGGACTTTTTACATGAGTCATCAACTCCTTGGTATATATCAACTCTAATATTTTTTAGACTATCATTATTTCCATTAAAGCTGATTATGAAAAGAAAGAAAAAAGATGTAGAGTTTAGGGCTGAACTTAATAATTTAGAAACTAAACAAAGGGATAAGTATATAAGGTTAAAAGAAATCTTTAAAGACAATATAACTATCTACACTTTAGCATTATTGGTTTTAACACTTTGTATTTCAATGTTAAATGCTGAATGGCAAAAAAATATAAAAGATTTTCTTTCATTGGATAGGGTAATATCATTTGCACCGTTTTTTTATATAGGATTTTTGTATAAAAAGTATTCATCTACTAAAAAAACATCAATATTTGAAAAGTGCAACTATTTACTTTTTGGTTTAGGAGCTATGGCTGTTATTACTTTTATTATTTTCTTTTCTTACCTTAGACCTTATAGTCGAATTTTCTACGGACCATGGGGGTACCGCATAGCCAGAGAGGATATTTTACCTGTTTTTAAGGGTATATTAAATCCCCTGCGTATAGTATATATCCCATATGCTTTGAGTATTGCTTATTTTGTTTTTATTATATTTTGTAAAAAAGAAAATTTTTTAACTTCTCTTTTAAGCAGATTTGGAGTATATAGTTTGCCGATATTTGTGTTTCATAGACCGCTCAGAGATGCTTTTGATTACTTGGTATTAAAAAATCTGAATATAGAAAAATTCGGAGAGATAAGTATATTGGCAGTGCTATTAATAATATCATTTATAGTGTGCATATTACTTGGTACTGATAAGGCAAACAGAGTGTGTAGATTTAAATAGTGTAAGGTGTTATATGGAAGTGGAATAGAAGAATATTCCAAGACTGGTAATTTATAAAGAATATTTAAATGACATAAAATCAAGTGATTTACTTGTTCTTCTTATTTTGTTGACCTTATTTTGGGCGGTAAAAGGCTAAGAAATATATGAGAATAGATTTCATTTAATTATGCCTTGCTTTTTATGAATAGATAAGAGAATATTATTTTATCATATACCAAATTCCCTAGCAAACTTAGAATTAACTTCATCTATTGTATAAGTTTTATCAGATGTTAAGGAATGTAAAACTTTCATTATTTCATTATCAAATTCATCTTTACTCATAGAACCTATAGATGTTGGTTTTGTAGGAGAAAGTTGTAATTTTAACGGTAGACTTTTTGTTAAGGCTATTTGGCTGTAAAACATTTGAATTGCACTGGATGGAGAAATTCCAAGTTGTGCGAGAATGTTTTCTGCCTCTTTTTTAAGTTCAGTGTCAATATAAGTATAAATTACGGATGTATTTGCTATATAAATCACGCTCCTTTTTGAGGTTATTGTATATAGAAATAAATGTAAATGCAAGTAAATAAGTGAAATGTATTATATAGATATATAATTAGATTGTAGAATAAATCACAATTCAACAAGACATAAAGATTTAAGTAATAAAATTAGTAAGCAATATATAAATGATAGAGGTAAATTATGAATATAAGAATAAAGGATATATGCCGTTTTGGAAAGAAATCAGATATTAAAGCAGGCGAGGGAAATACAAAAGGTAAGTATATGTTTTTCACATCAAGTATAGATAAGGATAAAAGAATAGATAAATTTGATTATGATGAAGAAGGAATAATTATGGGTACAGGTGGAAATGCCACTTTACACTATTACAGTGGAAAATTTGCAGTTTCTACTGACTGTTTAGTTCTGTTACCAAATTCGAGCTATAAATGTAAATATTTATATTACTTTTTTTTACACAATATGAGAGTATTAGAAGGAGGATTTAGAGGGGCAGGTTTAAAACATACGAGTAAAAGTTATATTGAAAATATAGAATTAACCAAAACACATAGTTTATTAGAACAAGATAAAATAATAAGTGTACTTTCAAATATTGACAATACTATTGTGTTACAAAATAAAAGGTTAAAATTACTAAATGAATTAACCCGATCCCTATTTATAGAGATGTTTGGGGATTTATTTACAAATCCGATGAATTGGAATAAACAACCATTAGGTGCGATTTGTAATAAGGTTATAAGATATCCTACTTTCTATGGGATGGAATATCTTGAAACCGGTATAAAAGTAATACGTATAAGTAATATTTTAGCTGATGGTCGAATGGACTTAGATGATAAAAAATATGTATTTATAGATGATATTGTAAATAAAGATTTTCCAGAAACAATCATAGAGATGAATGATATAATTATGGCTGTAAGAGGCGATGGGTCAGCAGCAAAACGAATTGGAATTATTAGAGAACCCCAATTGGTTGGAGCAAATATTAGTCCTAATTTGATACGTATAAAGGTTGACTGTAATAAACTAAATCCGATTTATATGTTTTATTACTTAACTGGGGAGGTAGGTCAAAAATACCTTGATGTTTATGTAAATAAAACTGCCAAAAAGAATATTGCTGCAAAGGACATTGTAAAAGTATCAATATATGTTCCACCCCTTGACCTACAAAACCGTTTTGCTGAATATGTCTCATCAATCGACAAATCGAAATATTCCTCTTTTTCACACCTTTCTGCCTAGTATTTTTATATAATCTCTTGAGACAATTGATAAATAATGTATAATGATAATAAGTACTTTTTATTAAAGATTATTTTAAGATTTACTTGTTTATTAAATTAAGTATATATAGGAGTAAACATTATGTCGAACTTCGGTTTTCTGAAAGATAAAAAAGAATATGCCTTATTTGCGGCGGCTGCGATAGAAGCTGAAAAGGTTTTTGCTACCGCACCTGCGATGTGTGCAGTGGGAAGCAGGAAAGCCTTGGAACTTGGTGTCAAGTGGGTATACTCGGCGGATTTTTCCATACGAATGCCATATAAAGATAACCTTCAATCACTTATACATGAGCCGAGTTTTAGATTTGCTCTTGATTCCAATACTTGGGCGAAACTGCCTACGCTTATAAAAGTGGGAAATAATGCAGTACATTCGGAAAAATTTATAAGTGCGGGAGAAGCCTTACTGACACTGGAAATACTTTTTGAATTTATACAGTGGATAGATTATTGTTATGGCTCTGCTTATGAAGAGAGACATTTTGATGAAAAACTTATTCCTAAGGAAAAAGTTATTATAGACACGAAAAAGATAAAAGAGCAGGAAAGTTTACTTGGTGAAAAAGATGCCGAAATAGAAAAACTTCGTAAACAAATAGAAGAACTGTCTGCTACCTATACGAAAACTAAGGAACAAAACAAGGTTGAGAGAACATTTGAACCTGAGGATATTACAGAATTTACTACAAGAAAGCGATATATAGACATAGACTTAAAAGACCTTGGTTGGACTATAGAAGGTGCTGAAACTGATGTGTGGCAGGAGTACCCTGTAGAAGATATGGCAGGGGTAGTAGGGCAAAAAGGTTATGCGGACTACGTGCTTTTTGGAAAAGACGGTCTTCCTCTAGCCCTTATTGAAGCCAAGAGAAGCAGTAAAGACCCAAATGTGGGAAGAAAGCAGGCTGTACTTTATGCGGACTGTCTTGAAAAGAAGTTTGGCAGAAGACCTATAATGTTTACAAGTAACGGATTTGAAACTTATTTTTGGGATGATAAAACCGGTCCTCAAAGAAGAGTAAGCGGATTTTTCAGTAAGGATGATTTACAAAAGCTTATTAATAGGCGTGAAGAAAGAAAAAAATTAGATAAAATCGTTATCAATGATAAGATTACAGACAGATACTATCAAAAGGAAGCTATCAGGGCAGTTTGTGACCATATTGAACAGGGATTTAGAAGTAGTCTGCTTGTAATGGCTACCGGTACAGGAAAGACCAGAACGGCATCCAGCCTTGCAGATGTGTTAAGTCGTGGCGGTTATGTTACCAATATTTTATTCCTTGCAGACAGAACTGCACTGGTTAAGCAGGCAAAGGATGATTTTAAAAATTATCTTCCGCATATGTCTTTATGTAATCTTTGTTCAAATAAAGACGAGCGTAATGCAAGAATAGTATTTTCTACATATCCTACCATGTTAAATGCCATAGATAATTGCAAGACGAAGGAGGGGGTAAGTTTATTTACACCTGCACATTTTGATTTGATTATTATAGATGAGAGTCATAGGAGTATATTTAATAAGTACAGGGCGATATTTGAATATTTTGACGCCTTGACAGTGGGACTTACCGCCACCCCAAAGACCGATGTAGACAGAAATACCTATGACTTTTTTGAGATGGAGCATGGAGTGCCTACCTATGCCTATGATTATGAGACGGCAGTTGAAAAGGACAATGTACTTGTACCCTATTACACCTATGAGGTTAAGACTAAATTTATGGAAGAGGGTATAACTTATGCACAGTTATCTCAAGAAGACAAAGAAAGGTTCGAGGATGATTTTGCGGAAGATGATTATGTTCCGGATTTTATACCTTCTGAGAAACTTAATAAGTTTGTATTTAATGCGGATACTGTTGATGCAGTTTTGCAAGACTTGATGGAAAGAGGTATTAAGGTTGCAGGTGGGGATAAACTTGGCAAGACGATTATATTTGCCCAAAATAAAAAACATGCCGAGTTTATAGTGGAGCGTTTTAATAAACTCTATCCTTATTATAACGGAGGTTTTGCCCAAAGGGTTATATGTGATGATTCACATGCTCAAACTATTATAGATGATTTCAAAAATCCTGATAAAGATCCAAGGATTGCGGTATCAGTTGACATGATGGACACCGGTATTGATGTACCGGAATGTGTGAATTTGGTATTTTTTAAGAAGGTAAGGTCTAAGACCAAGTTTTGGCAAATGATAGGAAGAGGTACAAGACTTGCTCCAAACATCCTGTTTACAGATAAGATTGATGGTGAGTATAGCGGAAAACGCAGGTTTTTGATATTTGACTATTGTGGTAATTTTGAATATTTTAAAGTACACGCAAACGGATACGAGGGTAAAGAAACAAAGTCCCTCTCTGAAAATATATTTAATAAAAAAATAGAGCTTATAACAGCCATGCAAAAAAGCACCTATGTTGAGGATAAGTATCAGGAGTGGAGAGTTGCTCTTATAGAGGAGTGTTGTAGAAGTATAGCGGAACTTGATAAAAATTTAGTATCCGTTAAATTAAAGCTTAAATATGTGGAAAAGTATAACAGGACAAATGCATTTACCTGTATAAGTGATGGAGATAAATTGGAACTTAGTACGCATATAGCACCTCTTATAGTATTAAAGGATGGTGATGAGTATGCAAAGCGTTTTGACAATTTTATGTATGGTTTGATACTTGCGGATATAAATTCAAAGACAGAGTTCGGCAGTATTAAAAATGTACTTTGTGAAACTGCGCTTGCACTTGAAGGGCGTATCAGCATACCTCAAGTTAAGGATAAACTTGAAGAGATTAAAAAAATCAATACGGATAAGTATTGGGAGGAAAAAGATATTCTTAGCTTTGAGCATAGTCGAAGAAGTCTCAGGGATTTGATAAAGTTTGTTGTTGACAGTGATCCAAAAAGCAGTATTATTACCAATCTTAAGGATGTGATTATTGAAGAAAAAGAAGGTGCAACACTTGGAGCTGCCTATAATTTTGAAGATTACAAGAAGAAGGTCAATCGTTATGTGGAAGATAATAAAGATGCCCTGCCCATATACAAGCTTACACACAATATAGCGCTTTCAAAGGGAGACTATGAGGAGCTTGAAAGGGTACTTACCAAGGAGCTTGGCAGCAGTGAGGACTATAAAAGAGAGTACAAAGATACACCTTTCGGCTTGCTTGTAAGAAAGATAGCAAAGCTTGAGCACGAAGCGGCTATGGAAGCTTTTTCCGAGTTTATTAATAACGAGTCCTTAAATCAGAGGCAGATAGCCTTTGTCAATAAGGTTATAAACCATATCGAACAAAACGGTTATATGGAGGATGTCACAGACTTACAAAAGCCGCCTTTTGACAAACCTGTAAGTGTTACCAAGCTTTTTGATTCAAAGACGGTGAGAACTCTTATGGCAAAAATTGAAAATATAAAGGAAAATGCTGTAAAAACTGTAGGATAACTTGTAATTTTAGGTAAATATGTATATAATAAGCCTGTGTGAATATTTTTGTATACTAATAATACTTTTTAATATCGGCAGTCAAGCAATGAAAAAATAAGAAAATTATAGTAATAGAATTAGTTATTGTTTTTATAGAAGTTAAGTTATAACTTATGATTTTATTGTAGGGATGCTACAGGTAATAAGTATCAGGTTAGGGCTTTAAAATAGTTTGAGCTTAAATTACTGTTAAGTAGACTTAGGGCTTGCATAGCTAAGCAACTATAAAATATCTTTTACGGAGAGGGGATTTTATAAGCACTATGAAGAGGAAGTTTTCTTACTGTAGATGGGTGAGGCTTAGAGTTTAATTATACAGACCGTTACCTATACAAAAATATTTAGTGTGTTAATAATATAATTTATGAGGAGGAATAAGCATGAAAAAAAGGCTATTAACACTTATGTCGGTATTTGCTGTATCAGCTTTAGTGGCGGCATGTTCAGGCGGTAATACAGGTTCCGGTGAAAGCGGAAGTAATTCACAGGCGGTAAGTTCAGAGGTTCAAAGCAGCGAGGGTGGCGAACAGCCACAGGCGCAAACAAGTGATACATTTACCTACATAATAGACGGAGACTTGGGTAATACACTTAATCCGCTTACCGCAGATGACAGATACAGTCTTATGACCTGCCATGCGGCATATGCGCCGGCTTATCATATATACGGAGACGGAACTATTGATTATATTTTAGCCGAAAGTATGGAGCCTTCAGAAGACGGTCTCAGCTATACTATGAAGCTTAAAGAGGGGCTTAAATGGAGTGACGGAGAGGCTTTGACAGCGGACGATATAGTATTTACCTATGATAAGATAAATGCAACAACTCAGAATCTTTTTGTTGATGATAAGCCTATAGAGCTTGAAAAAGTGGATGATACAACGGTACTTTTTAAACTTCCTTCAGTAAGTGCAAGTGCTATGGAAATGCTTTCTGATGAGGTTAGTATAATACCCAAGCATATATTTGAAGGTAAGGACTCTACAGAGATAAATCCGCTTGAAGAAAAGGTAGTCGGTGCAGGTCCTTATGTACTTGAAGAGTATAAGACCGGAGAGTATCTTAAGTTCAAGGCAAATCCCGACTATGTAAAGGGTAAACCGTATATAGAAAATCTTATTTACAGAATTATAGAAAAGTCAGATACCGCAACCTTATCTATGCAGGGTGGAGAGGCGGATGCCTATGTAGCATCACCTGATATGCTTGATCCTTATAAGGATAATGAAGCTTTTACAATTCATAACTACAGTGAGGGAAGGGTGCCTTATATAAGACTTAATGTTGCTTGTGATTCCATGAAGGATAAGAAGTATCGTGAGGGTATATTACAGGCGCTTAACAGAGATGAGATAATGCTTGCGGCATATACCGATAAAAGTTTCTATGAACTCGGTTATTCCTTCCTTCCATATGACAACAAGTATTACACAGATGATGTTGAAAAGTGGGATCAGAATGTAGATAAGGCTAAGGAGCTTGTTGCAGGCGGAGCCACCAAGTTAAAGCTTTGCTATATAAGTAATTCTCCGGTGCTTGAAAAGATGGCTCTTGCAATACAGTCAGAGCTTAAGGCTGTAGGTATAGAGGTGGAGCTTGCAGGAACCAATGACGCAGGTTATATTAAGGCTACCAATGACCTTGAAAGCACAGAGTATGATATGTTCATAGGCGGTTATGTTATGGGAAGTGACCCTGACACCTTCGCTATGCTCTTCTCATCCAAAAAGGATAACAGAATGAATTATCACAGTGAAGAGATTGATAACCTTTTTGCAGAGGGTAATGCTACTTTAGATGATGCAAAGCGTCAGGAAATATATAAAAAGGTACAAAGACTTGTATCTGAAGAGGCTATATACTATCCGCTGGGTACCAACTTAAGAACTTTGATCACAAAGTCCAATGTAGATACTGACGAGGCTAAGCTTGTTCCTATATATACATTTGGAGATTTGGCAAAGCTTAAATTCAAGTAAGGTAGAAGATGTTAAAGTATATAATTAAACGTATTGCTCAGGCAGTACCATTACTGTTTTTAATCACACTTATATGTTTTTCATTAATGCACATAGCTCCTTATGATGTGGTTGATTCCATGACCAACAGCAAGATGACCAATCAGGAGAGGGAAGCGATAAGGGAAGAGTACGGATTAAATGATCCTATGCATATACAGTATGTAAGGTGGTTAAAAAATATTTGCAGGGGAGAGTTCGGTAACTCTCTCCTGTCTCATACAAGTATAAAATATGATTTGAAAATCCGTATTCCGGCAACGGCAAAACTTGTTTTGCCCTCTTATCTTACTGCCTATATTCTGGCAATAACTCTCGGACTTATTGCGGCTAATAATAGAAATAAATGGCAAGACAAACTTATAGACGGATTTTGTTCAATAGGTCTTGCTGTACCTACCTTTTGGATTGGAATGATAATGATATATTTTTTAGGCTATAAGTTTAAGATTTTTCCACTTTTAGGTATGCATACGATAGGAAAAGAAGATTCTTTGACAGACTATTTGAGGCACTTTTTTATGCCCTACATAGTTTTGATTATAGCATTTTTACCCGACCTTACAAGGTATGTAAGAGCATCTGCCATAGGTCAGCTTAAGGAAGATTATGTGTTGGTACAAAAGGCTTTCGGTGCAGGAAAGAGCGAGATACTTTTTAAACATGTTGCCAAAAATGTATTGCTGCCGTTGGTTACCAAGCTTGGTATGGCGCTGCCGCTACTGGTAACCGGTGCGGTAATTACGGAGACCGTATTTTCCTGGCCCGGAATAGGGCTTTATTTTGTTAAGGCAGTGGAAGCCATGGATTATCCTATAGTTATGGCTGTGCTTGTGCTGTCAGGAAGTCTTGTAATAATAGGCAATCTTTTATCGGATATATTGTATTGCATAGTTGATCCGAGGATAAAGCTTGGTAAAAACTGATTATAAAGTGCAAAAGAGGATTTTTAATGAAGTTAAAACAAAGAAACAGAAGACTTGACAATCTGGTTTTTGAATTAAAAAGCAATAAACAGGCACTGTTTGCATTAGTGTATGTACTTATAATTGTGCTTATAAGTATATTTGTTGTATTTATAAATATAGACCCCGATGCCATAGATGTTACCGGAAGCCTAAAAGCCCCTTCCGCACTGCACTGGTTCGGAACAGATGATATAGGCAGGGACTACTTTATAAGAGTTTTGTATGGTGGAAGAGTTTCCCTTGCAGTAGGGGTTTTGGCTATGTTTACCTCTATTTTTATAGGCATACTTATCGGAATGATATCAGGCTACTTTGGCGGCATAGTTGACTCTATACTTATGAGGGCTGTAGATGTACTTTCGGCAATTCCCTGGATCATAATGGTCATGGTGGTGGGAATGGTATTTGGACGAGGTTTTGTATCACTGATACTTGTAATAGGTCTGCTTAGCTGGATGGAAATAGCAAGGCTTGTACGCTCCGAGGTGCTTTCGATAAAAGAGAGGGATTATGTAAAGTATGCTGCATTTATAGGGATAAGCCCGTGGAAGGTCATGTATTCACATATATTGCCGGCGGTACTTCCGACTATGATCACCGCATCGACAGCAGCCATAGCCTCTTCCATAATGGTAGAAAGTGCTTTAAGCTTCCTTGGCAGAGGTATAGCCGCACCTATGTCAAGTTGGGGGAGTCTGCTTCAAAATGCTCAGAAATTTTTACAAAAAGCCCCTTATATGGCTGTTATACCGGGCATACTTATAATACTCACGGTATTTTCATTTAATAAACTTGGTGAGGTACTTCGTGTGTTTGCCGAACCTGCCGTAATGTCAGGAGAAAAAGATGTCTGATAAAGTATTAAAAGTAAAAAACCTCGCAGTAGTATTTAAGAGCAGAGAAAGAGAAGTTCATGCGGTACGAGGAGTAGATATAGAGGTAAATGAAGGCGAGATCGTAGGTATAGTAGGTGAGTCGGGAAGCGGCAAGTCAGTTGCTATGAAGGCTGTTATCGGCATACTTGCGGATAATGCTTTATTAAGTGCGGATGTTCTTAGTCTGGGAGATAAAAACTTAAATAATTTAAGTGAAAGAGAGTATCAAAAAATCAGGGGTAAGGATATTACCATGATTTTTCAAGATCCCATGACTGCTCTTAATCCGGTTATAAGAGTCGGTAAGCAGTTTGAAGAAGTTATAGTAAGAAACAGTGCCCTTTCAAAAAAAGAAGCCGGGGAAAAAGCACTTGAGATGCTTGAGAGAGTGGGTATTCCCTCCCCTAAAGAAAGTTCAAAAAGATATCCGCATGAATTTTCAGGAGGGATGAGGCAAAGAGTGCTTATAGCCATGGCACTTTCATGTAACCCGAAGCTCCTTATAGCAGATGAGCCTACAACTGCCTTGGATGTTACTATACAGGCACAGGTACTTGATTTGATAAAGACCATGTCAAAGGATGCCGGTACTTCTGTAATACTTATTACTCATGATCTGGGAGTTGTGGCTGAAACCTGTGACAGGGTTGTAATAATGTACGGCGGTTTGGTTATGGAAACGGGAAGTATAGAAGAGATATTCTATAAGCCAAAACACCCCTATACTATGGCTCTTTTACAGGCTATACCGAGCATAGATATGGATGAGGGTGAAAGGCTTAAGTCCATAGAGGGCTTTCCGCCATCACTTATAGATCCGCCAAAGGGTTGTCCTTTTGCAGAGCGCTGTGAGTTTAGAATGGATATATGTGGCAGTAAAAGACCGCCCTTAAAAGCTTTTAGTAAAACGCATACTTCCATGTGTTTTCTGAATGAAGAAGAACTTGAACATGCTTTCAGGAGGCAAAAATATGGAAAATAATGTATTGATATCTGCAAAGGGTTTGAAGAAGTATTTTCCGCTCAGTTCTTTTTTAGGAGGAAAAAAGAAGTATATCAGAGCGGTGGATGATATTGATCTTGATATATATAAGGGTGAAACCTTCGGTTTGGTAGGAGAGTCCGGCTGTGGTAAGTCCACACTGGGAAAAACCCTTATAAGGATGTATGAGCCTACTGCCGGCAAGATATATTATAAGGACGAGGATATTACTGATAGAAAATTAAATGAAATCAAACCAGTACAAAACAATATGCAAATAATATTTCAGGATCCTTATTCTTCTCTGAATCCCTTTTGGAATGTGGAAGAGATTTTAAGTGAGCCGCTTAAGAACCTTAAGATCAAAAAGAGTGATATGTATGAAAGAATCAAACTTATACTTAATAAAGTCGGTATGGGTGAGGAGGATTTGATAAAATTCCCCTATGAGTTTTCAGGGGGGCAAAGACAGAGGATAGGTATTGCCAGAGCCTTACTGGTAAATCCTGAATTTATCATGTGTGATGAGCCTATAGCGGCACTTGATGTATCAATTCAGGCACAGGTGGTAAATCTGCTTCAGGACTTGCAAAAAGAATTCGGGCTTACCTACCTTTTTACCGCCCATGATCTTTCTATGGTAAGGTATATAAGTAATAGAATAGGGGTTATGTATCTTGGCTCTTTGGTTGAGATTGCAAACAGTAAAAGCTTATTCAAAAAACCTCTACACCCTTATACAAAGGCTTTGCTTTCTGCTGTACCAAGCCCCGACCCGTCAAAAAAGAATATAAACGAAAAGGTTAAAATTTCAGGAGAGGTATCACAAGTATTTGCCGACTCAAATGCCTGCCGCTTTGCTCCAAGATGTATATATAAAACCGAAGTTTGTGAAAAAGAATGTCCTAAACTAAGGGAGATTGAGGGCGGACATAGGGTTGCCTGCCATAATGCAGAGAGTATAAATAGTTAAAAAACTGTAATGCTTTTTAATATATAATTTATTATAAATATCAAGTAGGTGTGATATTATTGTATCCGTATAAATACAATAATATTTGTCATTGATATTTGAGGCTTCCGGGGATATATAATGGTATGAAATACTTTTCATTACTGTTGGTACCGTGATTTAGATACTTTCTATAGCTCAGTGTAAAATTTTTTACTGCTGTTTAGACCGTGGTATAGTGATTAGATGTAGTTTAGTATGAAATACTTTTATTACTGTTGGTGCTTTGATTCGGCGGCTTGCAAGGTTCAGTATGTCAATGATATAAAATCCGGGAGGTGGTTTTATGCGTAAAAGAATAGTTTTTACATTTGTACTTGCACTTACAACGGCTTTACTTTTTGCCGGCAATGTGTTCGCCGCCGGTTGGGTAAAGGATAATAAAGGCTGGTGGTATAAGAGGGATAACGGTACATATCCTAAATCCGAGTGGTTTCAGGATAAAGACGGTAAGTGGTATTTCTTTAATTCAGACGGATATATGCTTTCCGACACCCTAAGTGATGACGGTTACTGGCTTGGACACAGCGGAGCTTGGGAAAGGGGAAAAGTTGTAAATATAAATGATTTTACCAATACTACAGGCTATGACAACATAATAAGGACTTATGACAGGTATTTTATTTCGGGAACTTCAGTAAAGTTTGGAGGAAGGAAGATAGGAGTATATATTGATGCTTATACAAGAATACCAAGCGGTGCAACTATTTATAATAATTCAAATGGCGGCAATGGTTATAAGTGGTTCAATTCTTCTTATTATGGCAGTGATTCCACAGCTGTATCAGGTTTGTATGATATAGATGTAAAAGACGGTCATGTTGAAGTGGTGAGAGATATTTATTGGTGGGATTAAAAATAAGAATCAGATAGTTATAAGTAATGTAAATAATGCAGCGTTTTTTATACTATGTCTTAGGTTTTAATAGGCAGTAAATAATAAGAAAGCTTGTTGAGACAGTATATTGAAGTATAAAAATCAGTGAGTTTTATATGATGATAAGTTTACTTATAAAAAAGACCTTCCAAGACGGACTTGGTTGGTCTTTTCTTTTTATCAAATGATATCACAGGGGTGTTAACCACCCTGCAAGCGAGTAGGAAAAAACATTCCTACTCAAATACTATATTAAACTTATTCCAGTGCAGGTGCATTTGACGAAGCAACTACACTAAGGTCGTTTAGTATAAAGTAGCCGTATACTCCCTCTATGCTGTCTAAAAGTTCTATGCCCTTATCAAGTCCAAGCGCAAAGCAGCTTGTACTCAGGGCGTCTCCGTCTACAGAGTATTTTGAAACTATGCTGACTCCCAAAAGTCCGTTCTCATAAGGATAGCCGGTTTTTGGGTTAAGTATGTGGTGATATTCTTTGCCGTCAACTTTTATAAACCTTTCATAAACTCCGGAGGTAACTACAGAAAGATTGCTTCCCTTTACAACACCGATAGTTTCCTCTCTCTTGGCAAATGGCATTTGAAGTCCTACATTAAAGTCTTCTCCGTTAGGTTTCTTACCCAAGCAAAGGACATTGCCCCCTAAGTTAATAATCGCACTTTTTACTCCTTTTGATATAAGATAGTCCTTGATCTTATCAGCTATATAGCCCTTAGCTATAGCTCCAAGATCTATTCTTGTGTTGGGATCGCTAAAAGTAATAGTATTTCCGGATAAACTTATAGCAGTATAATCAACCGCCTTAACTGCCGCTGCCAAAGCACTTTCATCAGGAAGTGAAGGATGCTCGGATTTAAAATCCCAAAGTTCTTTGACCGGCTCTATGCTTATGTCAAAACTTCCGTTGCTAAGTTTGCTGTAATATAAGCCTTTTTTTATTAAATCCGCCAAGTCATCACTTATTTTAACACTGTCCGAAGTTCTGTGGTTAAGCTTATAAAGCTCACTGCTTTCTCTATGTGCCGAAAATATATCTTCGTAGTAATTACAAAGCTCAAGTGCAGAGTCGAGTATTTGCTTATCTTTTGAATCATATATAGTAATGTTTACGAAGGTATCAAGTGCAAAGCTTGTATCTGATATAGGCTCGAAGTTTTGTTTTTTATTAAAAAGATAAGCAGCGGCAAATATCAGGCATAGGCTAAGCAGCGCCAATACATATCTTATAAGCCCATTTTTTTTAATATTAAAATTCAACTTTTAAAGCGCTCCTTTATTGTCATCAGGAGAGTAGTTAGGCGCTTCCTTGGTTATGTGTATATCATGAGGATGGCTTTCTCTAAGGGAAGCGGCGCTTATTTTTACAAATCTGGCAGTTTCCTGCAATGTCGGTATGTCTTTAGCTCCGCAATATCCCATACCTGAACGGAGTCCTCCAAGTAATTGATATATGGTATCTTCTACCATACCCTTATAGGCAACTCTTCCTTCAACTCCTTCGGGAACGAGTTTTTTGGCATCGGCTTTGAAGTATCTGTCCTTGCTTCCGCTTTCCATTGCAGCCAGTGAACCCATACCCCTATATACTTTATACTTACGACCTTGGAATAACTCAAAGTCTCCGGGTGATTCATCGCAGCCGGCAAAAAGTGAGCCCATCATACAAATATTTCCGCCGGCAGCCAGTGCCTTGGTAATATCTCCTGAGTATTTGATGCCGCCGTCAGCTATTATAGGGATGCCGTATTCTTTGGCAACGGAGAAACACTCCATAACTGCCGATATTTGAGGTACGCCTATACCTGCAATAACTCTGGTTGTGCATATAGAACCGGGACCTATACCTACCTTTACACAGTCCGCTCCGGCATCTATCAATGCCTTTGTTCCCTCCGCAGTAGCTACATTTCCGGCAATTACCGGAAGATTCGGGAATTCCTTTTTGATCAGCTTTACGCAATTAATTACATTAGCGGAATGACCATGTGCAGAATCAAGCACTACAACATCGACCTTCTTTGCAACTAAAGCCTTACATCTTTCGATAACATTTGCGGTAATTCCAAGAGCCGCACCGCAAAGTAGCCTGCCCTGTTCATCTTTTGCGGAATTAGGGTATTTTATTTGCTTTTCAATATCTTTAATAGTTATAAGACCTTTAAGCTCTCCGTTTTTATTTACTATAGGAAGTTTCTCAACCTTTGCTTTGGCAAGTATGGTTTTAGCCTCTTCCAAAGTAGTGCCTTCGAGTGCTGTAACCAAGTTGTCCTTAGTCATACAGTCTTCTATTTTCTTACTATAGTCTTCTTCAAATTTCATATCTCTATTGGTGATAATTCCTACCAATTTGTTATTAACAGTTATGGGAACGCCTGAGATTCTGTATTTTGCCATAAGTTCATTGGCATCTTTTAAAGTGTGTGTGGGTGATAATGAAAAAGGATCCGAGATAACTCCGTTTTCAGAACGCTTTACTTTGTCTACTTCTTCTGCCTGAGCTTCTATGCTCATATTTTTATGTATAATTCCTATACCGCCCTGCCTTGCCATAGCGATAGCCATTCTATGCTCTGTTACAGTGTCCATGCCTGCACTCATAAGCGGAATATTTAAGTGGATGTTTTTAGTTAAATATGTGGACAGGTCTACTTGAGAACCGACCACTTCTGAATATGCGGGTTGCAAAAGTACATCATCAAATGTAATACCTTCGCCTATAATCTTAGCCATCTTCTCCTCCTAAATGATAAAGTGAATAATACTTCACTAACAGTTTATTTAATCACTAATGATAACAAAAGCAAAAGTGCCTGTCAATCATTCATTTATGAAAAATTAAGATTTGGCATAGTATTTCTGTAACATAATGGTTTGTCGTGGAGTTGGCAACATAAACAATTATGCTTATAAAAAACTCCGTATAATTCAATCAT
>ERZ773042.1152-NODE-1152-length-16011-cov-5.443971_pt1 | contig 16011 bp, 14 predicted proteins | sample MGYA00511664_ERZ773042 | MGnify/ENA primary metagenome ERZ773042 (study PRJEB29015, sample SAMEA2737984) | human oral metagenome | biome: human oral; feature: human-associated habitat; material: dental | place: China | collected 2036 ... | reverse complement strand
CCTTTCAGGAGCGCTTTGGCGAATGGTTGGCAGCCTTAGGGCAACATCTCCAGCTGTCTCTTCTGACCTTACTAGTGGCCATCTTCCTGACCATTCCACTCGCTATTTATCTCAATAGTCACAAAAAAGCAGCCAATTGGGTGCTGCAAATTGCAGGAATCTTTCAAACCATTCCTTCAATGGCCTTGCTGGGACTCTTTATCCCTCTTATGGGGATTGGTACACTACCAGCACTGACTGCTCTGGTGATCTACGCTATTTTCCCTATTTTAGAAAATACTGTCACAGCTTTGAATGGGATTGATCCTAGTTTAGAAGAAGCTGGAATCGCCTTTGGTATGACCAAGTGGGAGCGACTCAGAAAGTTTGAACTGCCACTAGCTATGCCCGTCATCGTATCAGGAGTTCGGACGGCAACAGTTATGATTATCGGAACAGCAACTCTAGCAGCTCTTGTCGGAGCTGGTGGACTAGGTTCCTTTATCCTTCTAGGAATTGATCGCCGCAATGCCAGTCTGATCTTGATTGGAGCTATTTCCTCCGCAGTTTTGGCTATTCTTTTCAACAGTCTCCTTAAATGGATGGAAAAGGCCAAGCTTCGAACGATATTTACAGCTTTTGCGGTCTTAATCCTCGGACTAGGTGCTTCTTACACGCCAAGCTTGCTACCAAAACAAAGCAAGGATAATCTGGTTATTGCTGGGAAATTGGGTCCAGAACCAGAAATTCTCATGAATATGTATAAACTCCTCATCGAGGAAAATACGGATATGACCGTGACAGTCAAACCAAACTTTGGGAAAACCGACTTCCTTTATCAAGCGCTGAAAAAAGGTGATATTGATATCTATCCTGAGTTTACCGGTACGATTACTGGAACTCTCTTGCAGCCTGCTCCAAAGGTCAGCAATGATGCTGAAGAAGTTTTTGAAGCAGCACGTGATGGAATCAGAAAACAGGACAATCTAGTCTTGCTAAATCACATGGCTTATCAAAATACCTATGCGATTGCTGTACCTAAGAGTGTTGCTAAAGAATACAATCTTAAAACCATCTCTGACCTTAAAGCAGTCCAAGACAAGCTCAAGGCAGGGTTTACCCTGGAATTTAACGACCGTGAAGATGGGAACAAGGGACTTCAATCTGTCTATGGACTGAATCTCAATGTGTCAACCATGGAGCCAGCTCTTCGCTATGATGCGATTAAATCAGGCGCTATTCAGATTATGGAAGTCTATTCAACTGACCCTGAAATTGAGCGCTATCAACTTCAGATTTTAGAAGACGATAAACATCTTTTCCCTCCTTATCAAGGTGCGCCTCTCATGAAGGCTGAACTGCTAGAAAACCACCCTGAGTTGGAAGGTATTCTCAATAAGCTGGCTGGTAAAATTACAGAAAGCCAGATGAGCCAGATGAATTATCAAGTCGGCATTGAAGGCAAAAAAGCGGAAGCTGTCGCGCGTGATTATCTGGTCAAGGAAGGACTTTTAAAAAAATAAGAAGTAAAAGAGTTAGACTTGTTAGGTCTAGCTTTTTTGCTTACCCGAGGATAGACAGACTACGGATTGAAGAAGATACATCAGCAATCTTCATCCATTTTTGGTATAATAAAGTATCAATGCATAGAGGTGTTCCGATGGTATCTAGTCAAGAATATTTGGATTTTATCCTGAAGCAGCTGCAAGGCTTAGGCCAAGAAATCAGCTTTCGCAAGATGATGGGGGAATATTTGCTCTATTATCGGGGGCGCTTATTTGGCGGGATTTATGACAATCGCTTGCTGCTCAAGCCGGTCCAGCCAGCCCTGGATTTTTTTGAAAATCCGGTTTATGAGTCTCCTTATCCAGGCGCAAAACCAATGCTTCATATAAAAGAAGTAGAAGATGCTGCCTTTCTCTGTAGTCTGATTAAAGCTGTCTATCCTGCCTTACCAGCACCTAAAAAGAAAAAATAGTCTTTCTGTTCTAATGGATATTTCTAAAATTTTCTGTTTTAATAGACATTTTAAGAATTTTCCTTTATAATGGACTTAAAGGAGGTTTAATCAGCTATGCTTTATATTGCTCTTATTGGAGATTTGATTGAGTCCAAACAGCTAAAAAACCGCAAGCAGGCGCAGCAAGAGTTGCAGGAATTGATGGCGGTGCTAAATCAAGATTATCGAGATTATCTGGTGTCGCCTTTTACAGTAACGACTGGAGACGAGTTTCAGGCTTTGCTGCGGCCTAATCCTGAGATCATGCGGCTCATTGATCAGATTGCCTTAGGCTTTCCTCATCCGATTCGCTTTGGGCTTGGTCTGGGGGAGATTGTGACGGACATCAATCGAGAGCAGAGTATTGGTGCGGACGGTCCAGCCTACTGGAGGGCACGCGCAGCTATTAACGCGGTCCACGAAAAAAATGATTATGGCAGCAGTCGCATAGCTGTATCCTTAGGAGATGAAGAGCTCAGTCAGGCGGTCAATACGGTGCTGGCGGCTGCGTCCTTTATCCAGAGCAAGTGGAATACTAGCCAGAGAGAGGTGCTCGAGCGGATGCTCACAGAATACATCTATGATGAGAATTTTTCTCACGGGGAAATAGCAGAGCAGCTGCAGATTAGTCCCAGTGCGCTTAGTAAGCGGCTCAAGTCGTCTGGTTTAAAGGTTTATCTAAGAAATCGCCGTTTAGCTATGAAAATGATTTTACAGGCAGCAAAGGAGGCTGAACAATGACAAATTTTATGGGATTTTCAGAATTTTTCATGCAGAATCCGATTCTTGTATTGACTTTGCTGGCTCATGTGTTAGCTGATTTTCAGCTTCAAAGTCAGAAAATGGCCGACCTCAAAAGCCGGCGGTTAAATTTTTTGATTCTCCACTTGGGAATTGTTCTCTTGCCCTTGTTGCTCTTAGGGATAATTTTACCTAAGTATCTGCTATATTTCCTCTTGGTCTGGCTCAGTCATGCGCTTATTGACTTCTTGAAATATAAGCTGAATTCTTTGATTGTCCATCGCCAAGCTCAAAAGTCAGCCTTTTTACTGGATCAGGTCTTACATCTGATGAGCATTTTTACTCTTTATTTTCTCTTGCAACAGCAGCAAATTCCAGCTCCTAATTGGCTGTCTGATCGTTATCTCATGCTGCAGGCTCTCTTTTTCTTCGCCCTTACCGGTAAGCCAGTTAATATCCTCTTTAAACTTTTCTTCAGCAAGTACCAGGCAGGAGAAGACAGTGGGGAGACTATTGCGGGGGCTGGTGCCATGATTGGGATTTTGGAGCGCTTGATTATGGGACTTTCCCTTATTTTCGGGCAATTTACAGCGATTGGGCTAGTCTTTACGGCTAAGTCTATTGCCCGCTATAATAAAATTTCTGAAAGCCAATCCTTTGCAGAATACTATTTGATTGGCTCACTATTTAGCATGATCAGCATTTTACTGACTTATGGCTTGCTTTATTGGTAATAAAAACGAGACTGGGATAGGATTCCCGGTCTTTACTCTAATTCTCGTTTGATACAAGGTAAGGAGAAGTCACATGGCAAAATCCCTAGAAGATATGTCTTTAGAAGAATTATGGCAGTTGTTCCCGATTTTCTTAGAGGAGCACAATAAGGATTGGGCAGCTTGGTATAAGGAGGAAAGCAGAAGAATACAAAGTTTTTTGCCAGTAAATCAGTTGTATGAAATGCATCATATTGGCTCCACATCTGTTGATGGAATCTGGGCTAAGCCGATTATTGATATTCTTTTAGAAATTCCTCGAAGTGAAGATATGGGTAGCATCAAGAGAAAATTGCTGGAGTATGGCTACCTGCTTATGTCAGAGTCAGAAGGCCGAATGACTTTTAACAAGGGCTATACACTGCAAGGTTTTGCTGAACGAGTTTTTCACTTGCATTTGCGCTACTACGGAGACCATGATGAACTCTATTTCCGAGACTATCTGAAAGATCATCCAGCTGTCGCTAAAGACTACGAGCAGTTAAAATTAATCTTATGGAAAAAGTACGAGTACAATCGAGATGCATACACAGAAGTTAAAACTGATTTCATCAGACGGTACACACAAAAAGCTAAAAAGCTTTATAAGAGAAGGTATGACTATAAAATTGAATAGCATGATAGTTCTTGGTGCGATGATTGTCTATTCAAGTTAATACGAATAAAAACAAAATAGATCCGATTTAATACAAATTAGGTTCCTTTGAATTCTTTTTAAATAGAACACTGTCTTCTTTAGTTGTTTAAGGCTATTAGAAATGTTATAATACGATCCATACAAGATAGGAGGTGGAAAATGAGTAAACGATCTATTATCGCACTCTCAACTTTTCTGTTCATTGCTCTTGTTAGTTTATTTCTAATCTACAATCGGCAAACCAAAGGATTAAATAGTAGAGACTATATTCAGTCAAGCATACCTACCTTGTTTTTCCACGGTTATGGATCGAGTGCTAATGCTGAAAAGCATATGGCAGAAGCGGCCAGAAAAGCTGGAGTTACTCAAACCATCATCACGGCTACAGTTGATAGTCACGCTCAAGTAACTCTTAAAGGAGATATTCCGAAAGATGCTGTTAATCCAATTGTCATGGTTGAGTTCGAGGACAATCGGAATGCCAACTATGCTCAGGATGGAGAGTATGCAGCAGCAGTTGTTAGAGAGTTGCAAGCAAGATATGGTTTTAAAAAGATGAATTTTGTTGCACATTCTATGGGAAATATGTCTATCCTATTTTACCTATTAGAACATGGTCAAAATGAAGAACTTCCACAACTACAAAAGCAGGTAAATATCGCCAATCATGTCAATGGTTTGGAGGGCATGGATTTGCCGGCTAATTTGACCATTCTAGATTCCAAAACAGGGGAACCTAGCGCCATGAGTGATAGCTATCAAAAACTTCTGGGCTTGCGCGAAATTTATCCGCAAGATCAAGTGGATGTGCTTAATATCTATGGAGATTTTAAAAATCAATCAGATGGTTCCGTCTTAAACGTTTCTTCTCGCAGTCTCAAGTATCTTGTAATTGACAATGCCAAGTCCTATCAGGAAAAACGAGTGACTGGCCCTCTGGCTCAGCATAGCCAGCTGCATGAAAATCCAGAAGTCGATAGATTATTGATTGATTTTCTTTGGGGCAAATGTTTTTAAGAAATGTAGGCTATTCTTTGTCTATAAGAAAACTTTAAGCATTTTATACTATTTTATTCTATGGAAAGTTTTCCTTTCCTAATTTAATGTGACAGCGCAATCCGCTGATTATAATCGAAGCTTCTCTAAAACCTTATTGTTTAGAGATAGATTGAGGAGTAAAATGAAATTTAAGAAAACATTACTAACGGCAGGAACTTTTCTAGCTACGCTCTTTACCGTATCCACAGCAACTGCTGACACGAACGTTCAAAAAGTCATTGACGAAACCTATGTTCAGCCTGAGTATGTCTTGGGCTATTCCTTGGATGACAGCCAAAAAGAGCAAACGCTTCAGCTCTTAGGCTACAATGCATCGAGTGATTCTAAACCTCTGAAAACAATGACACCTGATGTCTATTCAAAGATTATGAATGTGGCAAATGATCCTAGTTTACAGCTATATTCTTCTGTTAAGATTAAGAAGTTGGGCAACAAGAAGCCACTTCAAGTCAAGATTGTTACGCCACAAAACATCACCAAGGTTACAGAGGATATGTATCGCAATGCGGCAGTCACCTTGGGCGTACAGCATGCAGAAATCACAGTAGCAGCACCGATCCCTGTAACTGGAGAAAGCGCCCTAGCTGGTATTTATTACTCGCTAGAGGAAAATGGAGCAAGCGTCCCTCAGGAAAATAAAGATCTGGCTCAGGAAGAATTATCCGCACTTTCAAATATCAATGCTGAGAACCAGGGCAAGGAAGGTTACGATGCTGATAAGCTGAATGTGGCTCTGACAGATATTAAAACAGCTGTTGCTAATGCTAAAAAGAATAATAGCAATTTGACAGAAGCTGATATTCGTAAAATCGTTGAAGAAACACTGAAAAACTACGGCCTCAGTAGTTCAGTCACAGCCGACCAAATCAATCTGATTATTAACTTTGCGCTTAATCTTTCAAATAGCGGGGTCATCACAAATTCTGATTTCACAAAGACGCTCACCGACTTGAAAAACAGTATTGTTTCAAAGGCTGGTGACACATTCAATAATATCAATCTTAACTTTGATGCAAACGGACTTCTTGAAGATGGCGGTAATTTCTTTAGCAATATCTGGAATGCAATCGTCAATTTCTTTAAGGGTCTGTTTGGCGGTTAATTCCAAGACTATGTAAAACAAGGCTAGGACATTTTAGTCCTAGCCTTGTTTTATGTCTAATTTTAATTTATATATTATAGCACTTTAAACAAAACAATAAAGCATTATAATATCATTTAATATATATACGAAGATGTTTGTGCCAAAAATTGACAACTGACTTTATTTCTGATAAACTCATAAAAAATAAAGTCAGTTGAGGAGTAAATGATGAAGCATAATGTTTTTTTGAGTTATCCAAAACCTTTTTTAAGTAATCAAGAAAAGTTTATTGAAAAAATTCGTAAGCATCTTAAAGAAAGAAACTTTGAACCCTGTACTCTTGGAGTGACTGATTACAATATGGATGCACCATTAAAAGCAATCAAGGAGATTATGGAGAATTCTAACGGAGTTGTCACTGTAGCATTCCGTAGAAACAAGATTAAAGAAGGCGTTGGAAAACCTGATAGTGATTTAAATCAGGATTCTTACGACCTAGACAATTCTTGGCTTACTAGTCCCTATTGTCAGATTGAACCTGCGATGGGATATCAATTAGGTTTGCCTATTATAATTTTTAGAGAGAAAGGTGTTCTTGCGGAGGGGATTCTAGAAAAAGGAGTTTTAGGAATTTTTATGCCAGAATTTGATTTATCAGGGGATATAGATGAATATTTTTCCAGCGCTGAATGGAAACAACTAATAGAGCATTGGGAGAGACAAGTTAAGGAATTCATAGATTCTAAGTCAAAACATTAAGCAAAGTATTTTTATTAAAATTAAACCCAGCTATCTTTTTAGAAATTTCTACTGAGATAGCTGGGTTTTTATTCATATTTCCTATTCCCACTCCACAGTTGCAGGTGGTTTACTTGTGATATCGTAGACGATACGGTTGACGTGATCTACTTCGTTGACGATACGGACAGAGATCTTTTGCAGAACTTCCCAAGGGATCTTGGCAAAGTCAGCTGTCATACCATCGATAGAAGTAATAGCGCGAATGGCAATTGTGTAGTCATAAGTCCGACCGTCGCCCATAACACCTACTGAACGAACGCCTGTGTTGACAGTGAAGTATTGCCAGATGTCTCGGTCAAGACCAGCCTTGGCGATTTCTTCGCGGAGGATAGCGTCCGATTCGCGGACAGTTTCTAATTTTTCCTCAGTGATTTCACCCATGACACGGATAGCAAGCCCAGGACCTGGGAATGGCTGGCGCCAGACAATTTCATCAGGCATACCAAGCTCTGTACCCAAAGCGCGCACTTCATCCTTGTAAAGTGTATTTAGAGGTTCAATCAACTCAAACTGCATATCTTCTGGCAGACCACCAACATTGTGGTGAGACTTGATAGTTTGAGCAGTGTCAGTCCCAGATTCGATAACGTCAGTATAAAGTGTACCTTGAGCCAAGAATTTCACATCTTTCAGTTTGCTGGCTTCATCGTCAAAGACGTAGACAAACTCGTTTCCGATGATTTTACGTTTTTGCTCTGGATCAGATACACCAGCAAGTTTGTCAAGGAAACGCTTCGCTGCGTCCGCTTTAACGATATTAAGACCAAACTTGCCGCCCAGCATATCCATGACCTGATCTGCTTCGCCTTTGCGCAAAAGACCGTGATCTACAAAGATACAGATCAATTGATCGCCGATAGCTTTCTGCAAGAGGACACCTACGACAGAAGAGTCAACACCACCTGATAGGCCGAGCAGGACACGCTTGTCACCGACTGTTTCACGGATTTTTTGAATCTGCATATCGATGAAGTTATCCATAGACCAGTCGCCCTTAGCGCCACAGATATTGAGAGCGAAATTGCGCAAAATATCGTAACCATACTCAGAATGACGAACCTCAGGGTGGAACTGGATTCCGTAGATTTTCTTGTCAGGATTTTCAATAGATGCAAAAGGACAATCTGCAGATGTACCCGTACGAACAAAGTCTGCAGGAATCTCTGTCACCGCATCACCGTGGCTCATCAGGACAAGCTGCTCATCTGGTGTGCCTTCAAAAAGAGGAGAAGTAGCACGTGTCAGTTTGGATTGACCATATTCACGATTGCCGGCATCACCTGCTGGCAATACTTTCCCTCCTAACTTATGAGTCAAAAGCTGCATACCGTAGCAAATCCCTAAAATTGGAATCCCCAACTCAAAGATCTCTGGGTCAATATCAAATGAACCTTCTTCATAAACTGAGTTAGGTCCACCTGAAAGGATAATCCCAACAGGACGGATAGCACGGACTTCATCCGCTGTGATCTTGTGGCTCTTAAGTTCAGAAAATACACCAATTTCACGGATACGACGCGAAATCAGCTGGTTGTACTGGCTGCCGTAATCAAGCACGATGATTTTTTCAACATCTTGCAATTCAGTTGTAGTTGTCATCTTTTCCCTTTCTTAAAAGAAGTAATCTTTTCCCCTCATTCTATCACAAAAATCGAATTTTTCCAAGGTAATAGGGCTAGCTGTAAGTAAAATAACTGAGAAATTAAAACATCTGTTCTAAAAAAAGATAATCAAATAGGATTTTCCTACATTGATTGATATTTAGTTTGACTTTTAAACTAATTGATAATACAATAAATGTATAAAAAAGCTGCTTAAAATCAGAAAAGAGGGCTATGATGTTACCTGCTTATGTGAAAATACATGATCAAATAAAAAAAGATATTGACGAGGGTATTTGGGAGATTGGCGAGCGTTTGCCAAGCGAACGTGATCTTGCTGAAACTTTCGAGGTCAGCAGAATGACCCTGCGCCAAGCTATTACGCTTCTGGTGGAGGAAGGGGTGCTGGAGCGTCGAGTCGGCAGCGGGACTTATGTCGCTAGCACACGCGTTCAGGAAAAAATGCGTGGAACAACTAGTTTTACAGAAATTATGAAGTCTCAAGGAAAAATACCGTCCAGCCAGCTAATTTCCTACCGTCGGACGCTGCCAAGCGAGCGAGAAGTCGAAAAGCTGGGCATCCATAAGACAGAGAATATCATCCGTATGGAACGGGTTCGCTATGCTGACGATATCCCAGTTGTCTATGAAGTTGCCTCGATTCCAGAGAAATTTATAAAGAATTTCAAAAAAGAAGAAGTGACCAGCCATTTCTTTCAAACCCTGCAAGAGCATGGCTATAAGATTGGCAAGTCCCAACAGACCATTTACGCCCGTTTGGCCAAGGAGAAAATCGCTAAATACTTGGGAATCCCCCGTGGTCATGCCATTTTAGGCTTGACACAAGTTTCTTATTTTGATGATGGAACAGCCTTTGAGTATGTAAAAAGCCAGTATGTCGGCGAACGCTTTGAATTTTATTTAGAAAACAAATAACTACATAATTTAAATTACGTTAAAAAACTGTCGGTCGGCAGTTTTTTATAATTCTCTATTTTCAAACCTACCGAAAGAGTGGAGTTTAAAGGGATTATTTGGTATAATATTCCTTATGGAAATTGAAAAAACAAATCGAATGAATGCTCTGTTTGAGTTTTATGCGGCTTTGCTGACCGACAAGCAGATGAACTATATTGAGCTTTACTATGCGGACGACTACAGCCTTGCTGAGATTGCCGAGGAGTTTAACGTGAGTCGCCAAGCTGTCTATGACAATATCAAGCGGACGGAGAAAATTCTGGAAGACTACGAAATGAAACTGCACATGTACTCTGACTATATCGTCAGAAGTCAGATTTTTGATCAGATTATGGAGAAATATCCTGATGATCCCTATTTACAGGAGCAACTTGCGGTTTTGTCCAGCATTGATAACCGAGAATAAAACGGATAGAAAACAGTCCATTTCCATCATTTGATAATTAAGAGGAGAAACATTTATGGCTTTTGAAAATTTAACTGAACGCTTACAGAACGTCTTTAAAAACCTACGCAGAAAGGGCAAAATTTCTGAGAGTGATATCCAGGAAGCGACCAAGGAGATCCGCCTTGCTCTCTTGGAGGCTGACGTTGCCCTGCCTGTTGTTAAAGACTTTATTAAAAAGATTCGTGAGCGGGCTATTGGACACGAAGTTATTGACACGCTCAATCCAGCTCAACAAATCATTAAAATCGTAGATGAAGAGCTAACAGCCATTCTAGGTTCTGATACTGCCGAGATTATCAAGTCACCAAAGATTCCGACTGTTATCATGATGGTCGGTTTGCAAGGGGCTGGTAAAACGACCTTTGCGGGTAAATTGGCCAATAAACTCAAGAAAGAAGAAAATGCTCGTCCTTTGATGATTGCGGCGGACATCTACCGTCCAGCGGCTATTGATCAGTTGAAAACACTGGGGCAACAGATTGATGTGCCAGTCTTTGCCTTGGGTACCGAGTTTCCAGCAGTAGAGATCGTCCGTCAAGGTTTGGAGCAAGCCAAGGCTAACCACAACGACTATGTCCTGATTGATACGGCTGGTCGCCTACAAATTGATGAAAAGCTCATGCAGGAGCTAGCTGATGTCAAGGCATTAGCACAGCCAAATGAAATTCTGCTGGTAGTCGATGCCATGATCGGTCAGGAAGCAGCAAACGTAGCCCGTGAATTTAACAATCAACTCGAAGTGACTGGGGTTATCCTGACCAAGATTGATGGGGATACCCGTGGTGGTGCAGCTCTGTCAGTCCGTCAGATTACTGGCAAACCAATCAAGTTCACTGGTACCGGTGAAAAGATTACTGATATCGAAACCTTCCACCCAGACCGTATGTCTGGCCGTATCCTCGGTATGGGGGATATGCTGACCCTGATTGAAAAGGCCGCTCAAGAGTACGATGAGAAGAAATCTCTTGAAATGGCTGAAAAAATGCGGGAAAACACCTTTGATTTCAACGATTTCATCGACCAGCTGGACCAAGTGCAGAACATGGGTCCTATGGAAGAATTGCTCAAGATGCTGCCAGGTATGGCCAATAATCCTGCTCTCAAAAATATCAAAGTAGATGAAAAAGAAATTGCCCGTAAACGTGCCATCGTATCCTCTATGACACCAGCCGAGCGGGAAAATCCAGACCTGCTTAACCCAAGCCGTCGCCGTCGGATTGCAGCTGGGTCTGGTAATAGCTTTGTCGAAGTCAACAAGTTTATCAAGGACTTTAACCAAGCTAAACAAATGATGCAGGGCGTCTTATCTGGAGATATGAACAAAATGATGAAACAGATGGGGCTCAATCCTAACAATCTTCCTAAAAATATGCCGGGCGGCATGCCTGATATGTCGGCTTTAGAAGGCATGATGGGCCAAGGAGGCATGCCTGATTTATCTGCCCTAGGCGGAGCAGGAATGCCAGATATGAATCAACTTTTCGGCGGTGGCCTAAAAGGTAAAGCAGGAGAATTCCTCATGCGCCGCAGCATGAATAAAATGGCCAAGCAAATGAAGAAAAACAAGAAAAAACGGAAGTAATCGCAAACAAGTTACATAATTTGGTTTATGTAGCTTGTTTTGTACACTTAGGAAAAAAGAAATGAAAAAGTTTATTAAGTATCTAATTCGGCTTTATAACGACATACAAGCGAAGCTCACTTCCCATCCCATCAGCCATCTGCCCTTTAGCAAAGTTGATATTCAGCCAATTATCATGATTCCGGGCAGTTCAGCAACAGAGAATCGTTTTAACAAAATGGTTAGAAAGCTCAATCACGGCCAGCATCCTCACCATAGTCTCGTTCGTATCAAAGTCTGGAATGACGGCCGCATGACTTATCGTGGGCATTTGAAGCGCAAGGATAGAAATCCCATTTTTGTGGTAGGTTTTCAGAATAATCGCGATGGTTATAAAAATATCAAGAAGCAGGCTGCTATGTTCAACGCTGCCATAACTGTTTTGCGAGATAAGTACTCTTTTACTAGCTTTAAAGGGCTGGGACATTCTAACGGAGGCCTAGTATACACAGCTTTCCTGCAGCAATATCTGGCAAACTATTCTGGGTTGGAGATGGAAAAGCTCCTGACTATTGGCAGTCCTTACAATCTGAACAAGAAAAATCTTAATCATCGAGTCCCAATGCTAGATGAATTTGTAGCTAATCAGGGAAAACTGCCTAAGAAGCTTCAGCATTTATCGATTTTAGGAATATTTTTCCGAGACGGTGACGGAATTGTCCATAGAAGCAGTGTAGAGGCCGGACGCCTGATTTACAAAGGCAAAATTGCTTCATACAGAGAGGCTATCGTCACAGGCAAGGCTGCCCATCATTCATCTCTACCGCAAAATGAACAGGTGGTGGATTTAATTAGGGAGTTTTTATTAACTCCTAATATGTTAAATAAAAAGTTATTATCGTTTGTAAAAAGAAAGTATAAAAACCAGCGCCTAAAGACCGACGCTGGCTGGTGATATTGGATTAAAAAAACATTTGTATAGATGAACTACGCTGGGAGGGGATTATTTACCTAAAAATGTAAAAGAGTCCTTAGGCTTTCTTTAAATACCTTGTTCTTTGAGGGATGATTAAATTTTCCGAATAGAATATATATTCTATTCCTTTACTGGACTTTGTTACTGAATAATTTAGATAGTATTTTTCGTTACGGAAAGTATTATACATTTGAAAAATTTCAGGTGCAAGATCATATGTAAGAATCCAGCTTTTATTCTTTAGGTGTTTTTTTATAGTGTTAGATAAACTAAAGTGGTTTTCGTGTTTATAAAAATTTGTGTAAAGACCAGGACCTTTGGTGTAATAAGGAGGATCAAAAAATGTGAAGGAATTTTTTGTTTTAGTAATATTTAGTCGAATAAATGTTTCAGCATCCATATTATATAGCTTAATTCTGCCTTTCATAGAAGCGATTAATTTAATTTTTTCAATAATTTTATCTTTATTAAAACGACAATCAAGTTTATAATTGCCATTCTGTTGGAGGCCGCCTATAACACCAGCTTTTATAATTCCTGAGCGATTTGTTCGATTAAGAAATAAAGTTGAGAATCCTAACTCAAGTAGATCTTCAGACACATCTTTATTTTGTTGTATAATTCTCTGTTTTTTCCATTCTTCAATCGTAATTGGAGTTGTTTCAATTAAGTTAATAAGGTGATCTGTATAATTTAAAACAGAGTACCAGAATGCATAAATAGCTTTATCATAGTCATTTACCATAATTTTTTGTACGTTGTTATTCAAGAGCAACTTTAAAGCAATCCCCATTCCCCCCATATAAGGTTCAATATATGTTGTTGATCCATTCAATTCAATAAGTTCTCTAACAAATTCATATACTTGTGTTTTTCCACCAGGATATCGTAACGGACTGATGCTTCTCATTTGTTTCGCCACTCTCTTTCTAAAGCAATCATGATTTTATTTTGGATTGGGGGTTAATGGCCATTTTGATTGATCAATGTTATAAAATGGAGCAGTTTTATAGAAAGATATGTGTAATTTTTGAAAGAATTTATTCACTTCTTGTTCATTATTATCAATCCAATATTTCATAACATAGTTCCAAAAATCAGAATCACTTTGATAGATTTTCTTATTTCCTTCTCGTCTATCGCCATGATGTGAACCAGGTAATTTGAGCTTGGTTTCTAATTCAGCTAATTGTGAAAGTAATTGATCTTGAACATACTTTTTAGTGTAACCAAGTTCAACAAGGTCACCTTTTTTCCAAAAATTATCGTCATTTACTAGGATCTCTTTCAGATAATCAAAAATGAGTTCTTCGGGGGATGATTCCCCAGGAAGACTAAATAAGTTATGATTCAATGATTTTGCATCTAAAGTCTGGTCTCCATCAACTATGGATATAGTTCTAATACTGGACTGTTTAGCATATCTATCTGTAGCCAATGCTTTTATTGCTTCAGAGGGCAACTTTGCATCTACTATATGAAAAAAGGGCATTATCGTAATGCTATGGTTCTCTTGATATGATTGAAGTAAATTATTGAAAAAATCTTTCGCCTCATCATCTTCCAGTAGTACTGGAATTGGGGTGTTTCCATAAATATTTTGCACTAGATTATTTTGTAATAGTGCATTAATTGAGTACTTATTAATATTAGATAATAAATCAACATGGTCAACTTGATCAGTTAGATAAATCAATTTACCAATTCTTTTATCAAGGGAATAGTCAATTAGTGAAAAACTATGAGTAGTAAAAAAAATTTGAATTTTGTATTCATTTGAAAACTCTTTAAACTCATTTATCAATTTGATCTGAAATTCAGGATGTAAAGAGGCATCTAGTTCATCAATTAGCAATATACTTTCTACAGAATTATTTTCATCAGGATTTATACTTTCATAGTATGCTTTCAATGAAACTAATGATGTTAAAATTGTAAGTAAATTATCTTCGCCCGCAGAAATTGTATTTGAATCAATTCCCTTGGTAGTTGTCGAAAACTCTGTCTTAGATCGAATTCCTCCGAAATTATTCAATTTCCCATCAAAATGAATTTCATATCCAGTAAACTTCTTGTAGAGCTCACTTAATTCATCAAGATATTTTTCTGGTAACTTATTAATAATATTTTTAAACTTACTTTCACCATCCCATTCACCATAGGAAAATAGTCTGAATGTTCCTAAATAAATAATTGGAATTTCAGGAAGTCTATCAGAAGTACCTCTCTTGTATTTAGGTTTAATTGCAAAGCGATCATGATTATTTATAGTTTTACTATTATGTCTTCTGAAATCTAAAGAATAGTTTTCAAAAACTGCGGTATAGAGAGTACCAGCTACTCCAGGAGCGGGATCATTATATTTTTTATCCCCTCGGGCTAATGCCTCAATCTTAGGATTGAATATTTTATTAATCTTTTGAATAGTTGGTAAAACAGGATTTTTTGATGAATTAGATACTTTTTGATGAGAGTTACTTATCAAATGAAGTATAGACGATTTACAAGTTCCATTTGTCCCCGCTATGATGTTAATATTATCATCAAAGTCTATTTTTAAGTTTTTAAGTTTTCTATATTGGATAAATTCTATTCTTTTCATACTTAATGATATTTCCTCAATATTATTATATATCGAAAAGACCCCATCCTAAGATGTAGTCCACACAATATTATGATTACGGAAAACATTGGATTCGAACACACAGAAACTATTGTATACATAGACAGTGTTTTTCAATGTGGCATTGCGACATATTGAGCAATAACCTCCACCCCAATACTCCCTAAAATATTCTATCATAAATCCTCATATCTTGCAAAGAAATATATAAAACCAATAAAAATGATAGTTGTTAGAATGCAATGTTGCAAATCGGTAGTCAGCTATTCTGTATTAACTTTTAAGCTAAAATAGAATAATATTTCAACTCTCTATCATCTTTCCGAAAAACTATAATTTTCTTGAAAAATATAGCTAGTTATGCTATACTTCTTTTATAGAAAAATCATGAGGAAGATGGAATGAAACGCGAGATTTTATTGGAACGAATTGATAAACTGAAGCAAATCATGCCCTGGTACGTTCTAGAATACTACCAGTCCAAGCTGGCAGTACCTTATAGTTTTACGACCTTGTATGAATATCTTAAAGAATACGATCGATTTTTTCGCTGGGTTTTAGATTCTGGTATATCTGACGCTTCAGAGATTGCTGAGATTCCTCTTTCTGTCTTGGAAAATATGAGCAAGAAAGACATGGAGGCCTTCATTCTGTATCTGCGAGAGCGGCCGCTCCTCAATGCCAACACGACACAAAACGGTGTTTCCCAGACAACCATCAATCGGACTCTGTCAGCTTTGTCCAGCCTCTA
>ERZ773042.1151-NODE-1151-length-16014-cov-10.300959_pt1 | contig 16014 bp, 8 predicted proteins | sample MGYA00511664_ERZ773042 | MGnify/ENA primary metagenome ERZ773042 (study PRJEB29015, sample SAMEA2737984) | human oral metagenome | biome: human oral; feature: human-associated habitat; material: dental | place: China | collected 2036 ... | reverse complement strand
TTATCTGTAAATATTTCCCAGCCAATTTTTGAATGTGAATTTGCATTTTCTGCAACAACTGTCAATGCTGTATTTAAAAGAAGTACCCCCTGTTTTGCCCATGGGACAAGGTATCCATTTTTACTCATGCTGTAACCATATTCACTGCTTATTTCCTTATAAATATTTTGCAATGAAGGTGGAAGTTTTACCCCTTCCTTTACAGAGAAAGCAAGTCCATGTGCCTGATTTGGTCCATGATAGGGATCCTGTCCCAGCAGAACTATTTTGCAGTCCTTATAGCTTGTCAGTTTAAATGCTGAAAATATTTCTTCCGGCTTAGGATATATAGTTTTTGTCTTATATTCCTTTACCAGAAATTTTCTCATATTCTGATAATATTCCTTTTCAAATTCTCCTTTTAAAATTTCATCCCAGTCATTCCCTATATTTACCATAACTTCTGTCCTCTTTTCCTAAGTTTATTTCTCTATTTTCTTCAGTTCCACTGTCCACTGGTATCCTGATTCCACCTTTTTCAAAATAACTTCTGTTGTTTGTATAAGTTCTATTTTTTCAACTTCAATTTTTTCTCCAACTTCTTCATATGAAATTACTCCACTTGCAAGTCTTGCTCCAGTAAATGCATATATGTCCCTTCCATGAAAAGTATAGGACTCTCCTGAATATGGCAGTCTATTTCTAGTTTCATCAATTTCCCTTATTTCTTCTATCCCTATATTTGAATGTATATGTGTCAATGTTCCATTATCAGGTGTTACCACATATTTTCCGTCCTTTGTTTTTGCAACAATACTTTTCCTGTCACTTCCCACTCCCGGATCCACAACAGATACGAAAACAGTTCCTTCAGGCCAATACTGTAAAGTCTGTACCAGTCTGTAAGATGCATCCCATATATTGTACGTTTCTATTTCATGTGTCAGATTATATATTTTCAAATCCGGATTCACTCCGAGTGAAACTCCATACATTGCCGCCACAGCTCCATCTTGTAACCCAAAATCTGTCTGTAGAACAAGCATTCCACTTACTTTATTATTTCCCATTTTGATTTCCTCCTAATTTTTATAATAAAAAACTGTTATTATAGTTATAGATGTAAAATTATTTTTTGTTAATTTTTAAAGTGATTTTAATAATTATGTGGAATAGGTAGTTTTACTTAAAATTTTAAATTCAGGAGGTTTTAAAGAATGACTGATATTCAAATTGCACAAGCAGCTAAAAAGGAAAACATTGTAGAAATTGCTAAGAAATTAGGATTGACAGAGGACGATATAGAACAATATGGAAAATATAAAGCTAAGGTTAATTTAGATGTTCTTCAAAAAAGTAAGAGACCTAATGGTAAATTAATTTTAGTAACTGCAATTACACCTACTCCAGCAGGAGAAGGAAAATCAACTGTAACTATTGGGCTTACACAAGCTCTAAACAAAATGGGTAAATTATCAGCAGCAGCAATAAGAGAACCATCTTTAGGACCAGTTTTTGGAATGAAAGGTGGAGCAGCAGGTGGAGGATATGCACAAGTTGTTCCTATGGAAGATATTAACTTACATTTCACTGGGGATATGCATGCAATAGGAGTAGCACATAACTTAATCTCTGCTTGTATAGATAACCATATCAATTCTGGAAATGCATTAAAAATAGATGTAACTAAAATAACTTGGAAAAGAGTTGTGGATATGAATGACAGAGCTCTTAGAAATATAGTTATAGGACTTGGAGGAAAAGCTAATGGATATCCAAGACAAGATTCTTTCCAAATAACAGTTGGATCTGAAATAATGGCAATACTTTGCTTATCTAATTCAATAACTGAATTAAAAGAAAAAATTAAAAATATAGTTTTTGCAACTTCATTAGAAGGAAAATTATTAAGAGTTGGAGATTTACATATAGAAGGAGCAGTTACTGCACTTCTTAAAGATGCTATAAAACCTAACTTAGTTCAAACATTAGAAAATACACCTGTATTTATACATGGAGGACCATTTGCTAATATAGCTCATGGATGTAACTCTATACTTGCTACAAAAATGGCATTAAAATTAACTGATTATGCTGTAACAGAAGCAGGATTTGCTGCTGACTTAGGAGCAGAAAAATTTATAGATATCAAATGTAGACTTGGTGGAATAAAACCTGATTGTGCTGTTATAGTTGCGACAGTTAGAGCTTTGGAACATCATGGAAAAGGTGATTTAAAAGCAGGACTAGAAAACTTAGATAAACATATAGATAATATTAAAAACAAATATAAATTACCATTAGTTGTTGCAATCAATAAATTTATAACAGATACTGATGAACAAATTGATATGATAGAAAAATTCTGTAATGAAAGAGGAGCAGAAGTTTCTCTATGTGAAGTTTGGGCAAAAGGTGGAGAAGGTGGAATAGACCTTGCAGAAAAAGTTTTAAAAGCAATAGATAATAATAAAGTTGAATTTGATTATTTCTATGATGAAAATTTAACTATTAAAGAAAAAATAGAAAAAATTTGTAAAGAAATCTATGGAGCAGATGGTGTTGTATTTGCACCTGCAACTAAAAAAGTGTTTGATGTAATAGAAGCTGAAGGATTAAACAAACTTCCAGTATGTATGTCAAAAACTCAAAAATCTATTTCTGATAATCCAGCATTATTAGGAAAACCAACTGGATTTAAAGTTACAATAAATGAATTACGTCTAGCTGCTGGAGCAGGATTTATTATAGCTATGGCAGGAAATATTATAGATATGCCAGGACTACCTAAGAAACCATCAGCAGAAGTAATTGATATTGATGAAAATGGGGTTATCTCTGGATTATTCTAAAATTTTTCCAATCTCAAAATTGATATTATGCCTGTTATTTATTTAACAGGCTTTTTTTATGGTATAATGCAATAAAGAAAAAAAGAGAGGAGGACTTATTATGAAAAAAATACCAATAGGATTAAGTGATTTTAAAAAGTTAATAGAAGGAAACTATTATTATTTTGACAAAACAAACTTTATAGATGAAATAATTAAAGATGGTTCAGAAGTAAAGTTATTTACTCGTCCAAGAAGATTTGGAAAAACACTTAATATGTCTACAATAAAACACTTTTTTGATATAAAAAATAATGAAGAAAATAGAAAATTATTTAATAATTTAGATATAGAAAAATCTGTATATATAAAAGAACAAGGGCAATATCCAATTATATTTATTTCTATGAAAGGAATAAAAGATATAACTTGGGAAGAAGCAAAATCTTCTTTAAAAATATTAATCTCAAAATTATATTCAGAATTCAAATATCTTCTTGATGATTTAGATGAATTTGATTTACCTCGTTTTAAAAAATATTTATTAGCAGATATAGACTTTGCAAACTTAAAAAATGCCTTAGAATTTTTAACAAGAGTCTTATATGAGAAACATAAAAAGGAAGTAATACTTTTAATAGATGAATATGACAGCCCTTTAATTTCAGCCTATGAACATAATTATTATGATGAAGCTATTAATTTTTTTAAAGTATTTTACGGAGAAGCTTTAAAAACAAATGATTATTTAAAGATGGGAATTATAACTGGAATTATTAGAGTTATCAAAGCTGGAATATTTTCTGATTTAAATAATTTAAGAGTATACTCTATATTGGATAAACAATATTCTGATTTTTTTGGATTTACAGAAAAAGAAGTTGAAAAAATGTTGATTGATTTTAATATAGAATATAATTTACCAGAAGTAAAATCTTGGTATGATGGATATAAGTTTGGAGATACAGAAGTATACAATCCTTGGAGCATACTTAATTTTGTTCAAAATAGAGAACTTGAAGGTTATTGGATAGGAACATCTGGAAATTTTTTAATAAAAGAAGTTCTAAAAGATAGTAATTCAGAAATTAATATTTCCTTAGAAAAATTATTTAATGGTGAAAAAATAGAAGAAGTGATTACAGGAAATTCTGATTTATCATCATTACTTAGTTATCATGAAATATGGGAATTACTTTTATTCAGCGGATATTTAACAGTTGATAAAAAAATTGATGAAGATGTTTATTCTTTAAGGCTACCTAATAAGGAAATAAGGAAATTTTTCAAAAATGAATTTATTGATATAACTTTTGGTGCAAGTGAATTTAGAAAAACAATGGAAACATTAAAAAATAATAAGATAGAAGAGTTTGAAAAAAATTTACAAAATATATTATTAAAATCTACAAGCTATTATGATACTAGCAATGAAGATTTTTACCATGGTCTAATTTTAGGAATGACTCTTTATTTAGATAGAGATTATTATATTACTTCTAATAGAGAAAGTGGTCTAGGTAGATATGATGTGATAATTGAGCCTAAGAATAAAAATAATAGAGGTTTTATTTTAGAATTTAAAGTAGTAAAAGATGAAAAGGATTTAGAAAATGCTGCAAAAGAAGCAATAGAACAGATTATAAATAAAAAATATGATACTCAATTAAAAGAAAGAGGTATAAAAGATATTACTCTTATTGGTATTGCTTTCTTTGGTAAAATAATAAAAGTAAATTATCAATAAAAAAATCTCCCTTGATATTTCTATCAAGAGAGATTTTTTCATTTTTGAGATATTAGAATATAACTCTTAATCCTAATCCTCCTCTTACATTTTCACCTTTTGTATCGTAACCTACATTAGCTGTTACTCCAAATCTTTGGTTATCCCATCCGATATTAAGGTCTGTCTTAACATTTCCTCTTCTATCGTCTTTTTCACCTCTAATATTGAAGTAATCAGCATCTGTTCCAGCTACTTTCGCTTGGTTTTTACCATTAGCTACTCTTCCTAGTTCATTTTCATAAGCTACTGATACTCCTACTTTTACTGTTTTTCTATCGAAATAATGTTTAAATCCTAATTCAGCACCAATTTCTGGTCTTACTGAGAAATAATCATTTGATTTTACATCTAGCTTAATTTCTCCTAATTTTTCTTTTATTTTAGATACTCTTCCATATTCTAAACCTAGAGCTGCATATGGTTTGAATGTGAATGATTCACTCAATCTAAATTCTTTTGATATTTCATTCTTTATACCTAGACCATAAGTGTGGTATCTACCTTTTGCATTAAATACTTCGTCTACAACCAAGAATTTTCTGTGCATCTTATTGTATCCTGCAAAGATATCTCCTGATATTGTCCAATTTAGGCTATTATTATGATCAAATGGTATTGATTTAAATATACCTATTTTTCCTTGTAATTGCTCTTCTTTTGAGTTTCCAATATCTTTAAATCTAAATGTATTATGAACTATACCTGCATACCAACCTAATGTATCTCCCATTTTAACTGTTTCATCTTCATGAACATAAACTACTCCATAAGCATTATTTGTGTAATTGATTACTCCAGCAGTATCTGTATTGTATTCTCCTCTAACTCCAAATGTTTTAATTTTATTTGAATCTTTAGATACAGTTTGCCATTCACTTCTTAAATAATCAAATTCTTTATCTAAGATATTTCCTGTTGCATTTATTCTTTGTTGAACATTTGCATATTGGTGTCCCATCATTTCATCAAAGGCTTGATACAATAGGATTTCTTCATTTTTTCCAATACCATTCAATTTTTGGAATACTGCATTTTCTCTTGTTCCGATATCTTCAACACCATATCTTTGTTCTAATCCATCTGTGAAATTATATGTATCTTTTTTATCAACAGGCCAAGGCACTTTTCCAGCCCAAGCAGTATAACTTTCTTTTGCTAAATAAAGAGCATTCAACTTGCTTCCTGTTTTATCCAATGATGCATACCATGTTAATGAATTAGAATATACATGCCATTCAGAAATTTGAGTATTTCTTTTAATCATTTCACTATAAGGTTCTAATATCTTCTTATCTGTTATAGTAATATATTTCTTTGTTGTATTTTGAGTTGCTTCATTACCTATTATTAAATCAGCTGTCTTCAATCTTCCCAAATTACCTAAACCTTCAAGAGGTTTTGTATAATTTTTTGAGGAAGTATCTATATACATTCCTATTTTTGAAGAAGTCAACATTTTTTTCTGAATTGTTCTTTTTGTTGTATCATCAACTATATCCATTTTTGGAGGCTTTATAGGTTTTCCATCTTTCTGTATAGCTTCAGTATTTGGATCTGTTGGAACAACAATTTCAGTTCCATTCTTTAATCTTTTACTCAAATCACTTTTATCCACTTGTTTTCTCACAATATCTTCATCTGTTACTTCAGGACTTTCTGTATTTACTTTTCCATTAATTTTAAAAGTTCCATAATTCTTTATAACTCCAGGAGCTTTATCTTCATCATTAGCTATTAAACCTCCTAAAGCAGCTTCAGCATTTAACTCTACTAGACCATGATTTTCAAAAGTTGCTCCATTCTTAACTACAACTCCTGTTAGAGCTTGTAGACCTGAGCCTACTGATTTAATAGTTCCGTAGTTGTAGCCATAAGCTTCATTATCTAAATACATTCCAGTAGTGTTATTTGCTTTTAAGTTTATTGTTGCTGTTGAACCTTTAGATGTACCATTATAAACAGTAGTCCCTTTTCCTGTTCCATACATACCTATACTATGTGTACCAGTTACATTAATAGTACCTTCATTTTTTATATTTCCTGTATAAGCAGTTTTTCCTTGTGCTAGTTCTTCTTTATTTGGAGTAAATCCTGCTGCCATTCCAATTGCATATCTATCTTTTTTCTTGTCTGTGTCAATATGTGAAGCTCCAACTGTAATTTCACCACTATTTGTTGCAGTTCCTCCATAAGTACTATAAATTCCTACATTCCCTTTTCCTGTTCCAAAGTTTATATTTCCAGTATTATTAACTGTTCCTGCTGAATAGATACCATAGTTATAATTTCCTGTTGAATTTAATACTGTATTGTTATTAACTGTTCCTGCTTTATCTTTTGAGTATATATAAACAGTTTCATTTCCCAGGTCTTGTGAAGTTATATTACTATTTATAATATTTCCTGAACCCATGTTAACAAATGCAAATGAACCATCACCCAGTGTGAACTTACTATTAGCATTAGCTGTTACATTTTGAGCTGTTCCTCCAATATAAGTTCCTATTGCGTTATTTTTACCTACTACAATTTCTGAATTTGCTTCTAAATCTACATTTCCTCCCATTGAGTAAATAGCAGTTCCCTTATCTCCTACTGTTATCTTTCCTGCATTTTTAATACCATGTCCATACATTCCAACTGAAGAAGCTCCCATTGTAATAGTTCCACTATTTCTCATATTTCCAAAACTTCCACTATGTTCTCTTGAGAACATTCCAACACTTGGTCTATCTTTTGATATAACATTGTTAAAGGTAATATTTCCTGAATTATCAACTTCACTTCCTTCTGTTACAATTCCATAACCTTTATCTCCTTTGATATCAGCTGTATTAACTAATTTACCTGCACCTGACTTCTTTTTAACATATAAAGCTATAAGCCCTTCCGTTGTACCTGATTTATCATCAAGTTCTATATTTGTATCATTGGTTTTGATATTATCAGAATCATCATCGTAGAACATTCCTACTGCTGATTTATTATTAGCTCCTGTATATGTTAATTTTAAGTTTCCAGCACTTACTTGACTTCCGTCTTTTACAAATATTCCTGTTCCTTCATCTTTTACTTCTATTCCATAATTACTTAATAAAGAAACCTCACTATCATCTGCAAAAACTCCTATTCCTTTTTTACCTACTGTAATATCTGAGTTACCACTTCCTGATAATTCTACTTTATTTCTTTTTGAGAAAATGCCTATTCCTTTATCTCCTAGTGCTGTTATTTTTCCACTATTTTTTACTAGACCATTAGCTCTTTTAATCAGTGGACTTCCTGAAGGATTATTTAATTCTGCATATATTCCTATTCCTTCTTTTCCAGCAACAGTTATATTTCCTTTATTTTCTATTTCAAGTAATTTATCAGCAGCTGTTAAAGTTCCATCAGTTATTTTTTTATCTGTTCCATACTTATCTAAATGTTCTCCTGATGCATATCCTAATATTCCTATTCCTTTATCTGCTCCTGTAATATTAATATTTGCATTAGTATCATTTAGAATTTTACTTCCATTTATTCCATAAGCTCCAATTCCCTTTTCAACAGAGATTAAATTCTTATTATGAATTGTTCCATAAGAAATACTAAGTGCTCTACTTGTATCATCTCCACCTGTAATTGAAACTTCACCTTCATTTATATATTTATTAGTTGTATTAGAAGTTGCAGTACTCAATGAACCCATTTCTAAACCTTTTCCATTATTAGAAAAAACTCTTCTGCCACTTTCTATTGTAAATACTTCATTGGCTAAACCTAAATTATAATATTCATTATTTGGATCACCTAGATCAAGATTTGTTTTTAAGTTGAAATTTCCATTGACATAGTAAAGTTTATATTTTTTACCATTTTTATCTATTTTATCAAGTTTCATCTCTTCTTTAATCATATCAAGACCACTACTTGTTCCAGTCCAATCAAGTGTTTTCCCTTTTTTTACACCAAGAACTACCCCATCTTTTACTAATTTTACTGTAACATTTTTCATTCCATTATACTTGGTTGCTGTTCCTGAATCTTTTGAATAGTCAGCTTCATTACCTTCCATTAAAATTCCATTTCCCATTTCTATTGTTGTTTTACCAGTAAAATTAATTTTTGAATTTGAATCTGCATAGAATGGTGTAGCTTCATCATGATCTTTTCCCTTATCATCATTAGCAGAATGTTCTATTGTTCCTCCTGAAAATTCAATCTTTCCTTTATTTAAAGCTACCAATCCACCATCTTTACCTGTTCTTATCCTGTGATCAGTACCTCTGAAAGTTACTTCTGCATTTTCTCCATCTGCTATTGCACCTATTCCATATATGTCTACTTTACCTTTAAGCTCTATTTTTCCATCTTTCTTTGCTAATGCCCCTATATTTCTATATAGATATGGCTTTGTTGCAGCGTCTTTTGCTGCCCAACCATCTTTTGCTGTTATTGTTCCATTAACTGTTACTTTTGAGTGTGTATTACCTTTTTTCCCCTCAGCATAGGCAATTATAGAACCAAAACCATAAGCAGTTGTATTTTTCAGCATATTTACGCTTCCACCGTCTTTGGCTAAAAATGCAATAGAACTTATTCCTGTTTCATTACCTTTTGCATCAACTCCTGTTTTTAAATATCTTCCTGTCATTTCAACATCTCTTCCGATATTTATTTCTGTTGATTTACCTTCAAGTTTTCCTGCTGTATCAGCACTCATCTTATGAACTGAATTTTGCCATACACCATTAGAATACGCAATAATAGTCCCTGAACCTGCTTCATTTACACTATCATCTGCTGAAATCTTTCCTTCTCCAACTTTAGTAGAATCATAATCTTTGATAGCACCATCCATAACTGTAATTCTATTTTGTTTATTTTCATCTTTTGCAACATCTACAACTGTACCATTTTCAGCAGCAAGCATGATATTACGCTTAGAATATTTACCAAAGAAAACTTCAAGTTTATTAATGTGAAGAGAATGGATTTTATCATGATCATATACAGATTCATTTGTGTATTTATTATTAACTTTATCCCAATTTTTAGGAGCTCCTAAATCTTTTGAAGGAGTAATCCCTTCTCTTTGTCCTGAACGAGCAAAAATTCCAACATTGCCTTCTGTATAATTCTTATCTCCACTATTTTCATCAGCTTCTTGCTTTTCAAATCCTACATTTGCTTTAAATTGAATTTGTCCTTGATAAATTCCTACAACAGATTTTTCCCATTCCTTATCTGTTGCTGGTTTAGACAATGGATAAGGAACTACATCAGTTTCCCCAGCTTTACTTCCAACTGGTCTTTTTTCAGAGAAAAACAATCCTATATTATTATCACCTATCATACTGACAGATTTTTTAATTTCAATTTTAGGAGTTAAATTTTTTGACCTTTCCTCATTATAATGAGCTGAATCGGGTTTTGTATAACCAATTTCTACACTTCCTTGTTTATTACTGTAAGTTTTTCCTCTCATATTTTCAAAATCTGGAGAATAACCTAAACCAGAATAAACCATATTTCCTTGTCCTTTTAGCTTATATTCCCCTTCATTTACTATATCAAAAGCACCTTGAACACCTAATTGGTTATAAATAATATTTCTTTTTGATTTAGCATCCATATTAACACTGACTTTTCCTTCAAAGCCACCTCTTCTATTATAAGGTCCATTAAGTGCTTCTTTCCCAGAATTTTTTGCTGTTCTTCCTGTATGCCATAGAAGGTTATCATATGTTGAAGGATAAATAAGAAATACTGAGTTATCTTCACCTTTTATATTAACTGTTACATTTGTATACTTAGTTTTTCCAGTATGCCATGTTTCAATAGAGTGAAAAGCTGCTTTTCCATAAAGATGTGCTGTTATATTTTCTAATTCTCCATCTGAAACAGTGTGTATTCCTATTTGACCTCTTACTCTTTTTTCTGTTGCACCTGGTTTTACTGTACCACCAGATAGTCCAGCTCCATTTACATCCCCAGCTAAATGAAGTGTTGTATTTGTTAAATAAAATCCTCTTTTAGGGAAGTTATTCTTATCTTTACGATCTGTTGAATCGTTTAAATAAAGCATAACTCCTGGTCTTTTTCCAGAATTGATAGTATCTAATTCATAAACCCAGTTTTTTCCATCAGAATCAGTATTATTTGTCCCTTTATTTTCATAATTTCTTTTTGGGTCAGTTGATAGAGGATTTGCTGCCCCTTCTGTAAGCCCTTCTCCATATATTCCAGCACCTTGTTTATATGTTTGTGTTTTAGGATCATAACCTGCCCAATAAACATCTCCCTTTCCATCTTGATTTGGTCTAATTTCCCATTTAGGTCCTGCTGGATCAGGATTTTCTGCTTTATACCAACTTCTCCAATCTCTAAAATATCCTGAAGTTCCTCTATCAAATACATACTCAGCAAAAGGATTTGTATTTGGCTCTGGTAAGTCAACTTTTACATTTTGAATTCTTGGTTCAGGAATTTCTGCTTTTGGCAAATCTAATTTTGGTAAATTCAAATTAGGAGCTTGAGGAGTTTCAATAGTCATCTTAGGTGCTTCTACTGCTCCTATTGATACATCTTTTGGCTTTATAGATGCTAATATATTCAATACTCCTGGTTTTTCTTGTTCTTGTGTAATACCTGTAATTCCATATTGCCAACGCAGACCTCTTCTACGGTTGCTGCTAGCAGAAGTAGAATCTGTTGAATTTTCAAGTTCTCCGTAATGATCACTATAAGGAGATATACTTCTTTCAAATATATCATTACTTCTTGTAAATACTCCCTCAAATGGATATTTTTCTTTTTTATCTCCTCTTCCTTTATATATACCTCTCCAATTATTGTACATATAGTTTAAGCCAAATTGCCATGAAGACCAAGGTGATTTTACTACTTGATCTCCTTGTTCCATTAATTGAATTAATTCTAGTCTTAAACCTGTTAAACTTCTTTCATTTTCTGCTTTTGTTTCTTCAATTTTTGATTGTAAACTTCCTACTGAACCTCTTAAATTTTCTCTTGATAGAGCTATTTCTTCTCTTGTTGGGACTCTATTCACTTCTTCAGAAAACGCACCTACCCCCATCATTAAAAATAAAATAGCTAAGCCAACTGAATATTTTATTGACTTATATCTTTTTGCTATTGAGCGTAAGTTTTCTTCCATTTTAGATAAATTATTTCCCATTTTATTTCACCTCTTCTATATTATTGTATTTTATAATGTCAACTAATTATACATATAATATAGAATTTTGTCAATAATATTAATATATTTTTTTAAAAAAGTAAAGAAAAAATATGCAATACATATTAAATGTATATTATCAATTAAGCAGGTCAAACAAAAAAAATTGATCTGCTTTTTTTATAAAAAAATCTTACCATTATATATTATTAGATTTACAATTTATGTTCAAGCAGGACATAGCGGTTCGGCACTAAACCGTGTAGCGCCAGAAATGGTGGTACTATGAATTGTTGCGGGTGCGGGTCTACCCATAAAAGACCTGGTGGTACTCTGATTACAGGGGTGCTTTACTTGACGCTATAAATTAGAAAGGTAAGCTAATGCGTCTACTGCAGGGCAGAGTTTGCAGGAACAAGCGGAAAAGCTTGTAGTAAAGCAAGTTGAAGCGATATGCGACGTAGCGATACGCGTTGATTTTAGAGCGTTTCAATCTCTCTTGTCTAAAAAACAAGGGGGAAAGTCTCGCTACTGCTCGGAAAGCTCAATCGTTGATTTTATCGCATTTTGCTTCAGTTGTCAATAACTTTTTTAAAAAGTTTTTATATAAATTGTTTTACAAAAAAATTATAAGGAGGCATTAAAAATGCAAAAAATTAAATTAACAAGAGAAGAAGCGGAAAAATTGGCAAAATATATTCAAGAAAAGAAACAAGTTAAGCTAGAACATGAACAAGGTGAGCTTGAAACATATTTAATAAGACTAGAAAGTATTTTAGAAAAGTATAACATAAGTAAATACAATAGTTCTAAAGATGATGTTGATGTTGATGTAACAGAGTATAGTGCATTTGAAACATACAAAAGGGGGTTATAAATATGGCAACAACTAAATTTGATTTATTTAAAGAAATGACTTTGAATGAAAATGATTTTATAGAAAACAAGATTTTATTAAAAGTTACAAAAGGGAAAAAATACGTTGATAATGTTCCAACAAATGAAAATGAGTATAAATATGAGTTACTAGCAATGGGAAGAGTAAATGATATTTTAGTAGTTAAATCGCCTGCATTATTTGTAAATTTAGAAGAATTAAAGGCAAAGAAAAAGATGTTAGTAAAAACAAAACAAATACAGGTAAATCCTTACGAAGAGACTAAAACAGGTCAAATCAAATGGACAGGAACAGTTGAAAGTATTGAAGTTGTCAAAGGTCAAGAAGCAAAAATCTTTGATGATTTGTTTAAAGTAGAATAGGAGTAATTAAAATGAAGAAAGGTAAAAAGGTGGACATTAACTATCTATTAACAGATACAGTAGCAATAATTTTAATGATACTTTGCGCCTTTCTTCTTATGACTTTCACAATGGATAAAATAGGCACTTATAAAATGGGTCTGAAATGGTTGTATTTCTCTGTACAGGCTCAAATTTTTAAAAGGTTTCTGCTCAGATACATACTATTAGAATTATTAGTTTTAGGTGCTCTTATATATCTTATTGTGATGTTTATAAGCAGGAAAAGTGCAAAGGTCAATAAAAAATTAGCTAAGTTCATCAGGAACAATAATTTTATAATCTATGAAACCATAAATAAAAGGAAGAGAATTAAGGACAAGGCAGATATATACTATATCTTGAAAGATGATTACCTAATAATCAATATCCTGCTTCACGGATCTAGTTTTGATGATAAACTAAAGGACAGTAGAGAAAAAATTGAAGACATTTTCGGTACTTCTATAACTGCGATGTCTGTTGACTTTGGAAAGGTAAGCTATGAGATTGCGTTTAACGCATTTTATAGACTAGAGACGATGTTTTATATACCTAATAAAATAATGTTAGATAAGCAAAAAGTGTGGGACTATGACCATAATCCACACGCATTAATAGCAGGAACAACAGGAAGCGGGAAGACTTATTTTGTAAATTATCTAATCTGTAACTTGATATATCAAGGTGCGGATATAACTTTTATAGACCCTAAGTTTGCAGATATAAAGGCAATGGGGGAGATAGTGAACCCTTTAAAAACTGCTTGTGAAGAAAATCAAATTGCTAGACTTGTTAGAGAATTTAGCGAAACAATGGTAGAAAGACAAAAGATAATAGCAGATAGCAGAAAAGTGAATGCAACTTACAGGGATTTTAATATGTCACCGCAATTCTTAATATTTGATGAACTATCTGCTTTTAAGAGTACAGGAGATAAAAAGACAATTACAGAAGTTGAAGCATACTTGAAAAAGATAATTTTAATGGGTAGGAGTGTCGGTTGCTTCGTTATTCTTATAGCGCAACAACCAAACGCAACGATAATTGAAACAGGTATCCGTGACCAATTAGGTTTAAAAGTTGCACTAGGAAATATTAAAGAAGAACTAAGGCGAATGATGTTCGGTACTGATATTAAGTTACATACGCTAGATTATAGGTTAAAAGGTGTTGGATATATCTCGCTAAGTAATGGCGAACCTTATAAGTATTATGCGCCAAATTTGGGGGCTAAATATGACTTTATAGAAGAAATTAAGAAATTGTCTTGCAACTGTGCCAGTTGAAAAAAACGCTCTGCGTTTTTAGTGGAACGGTTCAACTGGTGCAGTTGGGGTTTACTTGATGTATACCCTAACATAATGCCAGGGAAAGAGAAAAAACACTGAAAAATAATAGGTTCAAGAGAATAGAGAAAGAAGAAAAGAAGAAAGAAAAGAACGAACTAAAATAGAGAAAGTCAGGGAAGCAAGGGGCACGTAAAAAATACACTGCTTGTCGGTGTATTTGTGCCTTACTCCCTAAAATGCGCCGAAGGCAAGACAGAATAAAAGTAGGTAGTTAGTAGGTAGGTAGGTAGTAATTAAAACTTTACAATTTACAGTTTATATGGTATAACAGGTTATAGTGATGTTAAAGGCAGTAAGTAGGTAAGTAGGTAAGTAGTTATATAGTGATGTTAAATGTGGTAAGTAGGTAAGTAGGTAAGTAGTGAAATAAAAAAGGAGTGATTATTTATGGCTTTTACATTAGGATTAACTAAGGATTATTTGAACTATATAAAAAGAGATGAAATTGTAAAGAATGATGATGACACTTATACAGTACCTTTTATTAATGGAAAGACAGAAACATTTAATAAGAAAGACATTAAAAAAAATGTTATGGAGTATATAGAAGCTAATAAAAAGGCACTAGAACCTGCTTTAAATAGTAATGAAGAACCAAAAGAAGCAACAACAGAAATAGCACTAAAAGAAGAAACAGGAATAGTATTAAGAAAAGAAACACAAGATTTCATTGAAGCAAACATTGAAGATTTAAAAGCTATCTTAAAAGAATATAGATTAAAAAGAATAGTTGTAGACCATAAAATAAGTCTAGATATTCCAAAGGAAATAAGGGAAATATCAATAGATACTGTATTGAGTATTAAAGGAAACAAGGAAATATATAAAAAATTGAAAAAATTCGCTGATGACAATGATTTGAAAGTATCAGTATTATTTAATTATTTTATATATAAGCTACTAAATGAGTTTAATGCTTGGTAGTAAATAAGTAGGTAGGTAGAAAGTAGGTAAGTAGAAAAAGGGGGGAATGAGTATAGATTGAAGTTATATAATGTATTAAAGATAAAATCTAAGAACACTATTGAATATATTATAAACCTAGATAGTTTAAATGCATGCGATTATAAAGGTGTTTCAGGATTAAGAAAGCGGAAGTTTGAAGAATTATCTGAAGAAGAACAAAAGGAAAGTTTAAGAAAAAGAATGAAGTATTATTTAGATAGAAAATTCGTTATAAAACGGACGATAGATTGTAACTTTGATGATAAAAGTACCTTTCTGACCTTGACATTTAGGGAAAATATGAGGAACATTGATAAAGCTAATAAAGAATTTACCTTGTTTATGAAGCGCTTGAAGAACTATTTGAAAAGTCCATTAAAATATATAGCCACTTGGGAACTGCAACTGCGCGGGGCTATACATTATCATCTAGTGTTATTCTCTGTGCCATATATTGATAATAAAAAGCTTAGTGAATTATGGGGCAATGGCTTCATCAAGATAAATCAAATAAAAGGAAAAGTCAAAGATGACGCCATAGCGCTCTATATAACAAAATATCTAGTCAAGGACTTAGAAAATAAAGACAGAAAAAAGAAAGCCTATTTCTGTTCCAGGAACTTAAAGAAGCCTGAAGAAATAAAAGAACTGCTT
>ERZ773042.1149-NODE-1149-length-16038-cov-3.992492_pt1 | contig 16038 bp, 10 predicted proteins | sample MGYA00511664_ERZ773042 | MGnify/ENA primary metagenome ERZ773042 (study PRJEB29015, sample SAMEA2737984) | human oral metagenome | biome: human oral; feature: human-associated habitat; material: dental | place: China | collected 2036 ... | reverse complement strand
AACGTGTGTTTAGTGGTGGTTTTTCTCGGATTTGAGCGTTTAGTGGTGAATCAAAACACCCGTAAAGATCCAATTTGGTACCAAACCGTTGTCTCATATGAAAGGCACAACTAAAGCAGAACGGCTGCCTGCAGATTTGCAAGCAACCGTTTTTGTGTAGAAACCAAAGGCAAAACCACTACCAGAAGCGAGAAAAACTTAGATGTCGTAGCTTGTTGCCTCGCGACCGTAATAAGAATCGAGATAAAGGTCTTTAATCTCAGAAATCAGCGGGTAGCGCGGGTTAGCGCCGGTGCACTGATCGTTAAAGGCCTGCTCAGACATGGCATCGAGGGTGTCGAGGAAGTACTTCTCGTCAACGCCATAGTCCTTAATCGTCTTCTTAACGCCAATAAAGTCCTTGAGCTCTTCGATCTTTGCCACAAACTTCTCGAAGACATCCCAATCGTCCTTGCCCTCAACGCCACAGTAACGACCTGCTTCAGCATATCGTGCCAGTGTATGTGGGTGATCATACTGCGGGAAGGTACCCATCTTGGCAGGACGCTCGGAGGCGTTATAGCGCATAACGCGTGTGAGGATAACGGCGTTTGCCCAGCCGTGAGGAATGTGATGGAAGGCACCCAGCTTGTGAGCCATGGAGTGGTTCACGCCAAGGAACGCATTTGCGAAGGCAAGGCCACCAAGGCAGGAAGCGTTTGCCATGTGATCGCGAGCCTCAACGTCGTTGGGATTCTCATAGGCGCGCGGCAGGTAATCAAAGACGAGCTTCATACCACGAAGCGCCAGGCCATCGGTGTAGTCGGAAGCCATCATGGAGACATAGGCCTCAAGGCAGTGCGTCAAAACGTCAATACCGGAAGCGGAAGTCAGACCCTTAGGCTGCGTCATCATGTTGTCGGTATCAACGATGGCCATGTTGGGCATGAGCTCGTAGTCAGTGACAGGCCATTTCACGCCGGTATCTGCATCGGTAATAATGGCAAACGGAGTAACCTCGGAGCCGGTACCCGAAGAGGTTGGAATGGCAATGAAGAACGCCTTCTTGCCCATCTTGGGGAAGTTGTAGACGCGCTTGCGGATATCCATGAAGTCCGCAGACATATCCTCAAAGTTCTCGTCCGGGTTCTCATACATGGACCACATAATCTTACCTGCGTCCATGGCAGATCCACCGCCGATGGCGATAATGCAATCGGGCTCAAAGGCGCGCAGGCGAGCAAGACCTTCAAGAGCGCACTGAAGCGTTGGATCAGGAGCGACATCCCAGAACGAAGAATGAACGATGCCCATCTCATCGAGGGACTCTTCAATCTTCTTAGTGAAGCCGGACTTGTAGAGGAACTGGTCGGTAACGATGAAGGCACGCTTCTTGTCGTAGACATCCTTGAGCTCGCGTAGAGCAACGGGCATGCAGCCCTTCTTGAAGTAAACCTTCTCGGGAGTACGAAGCCAAAGCATGTTTTCACGCCTCTCTGCAACAGACTTGTAGTTCAGCAGGTGCTGGGGTCCAACATTGCCGGAAACGGAGTTGCCGCCCCATGTGCCACAGCCCAGCGTCAAAGATGGCGTCATCTTGAAGTTGTAAAGGTCTCCGATGCCACCCTGAGAAGATGGTGTATTGATGAGAATACGGCAGGTTTTCATTGCCTCATAGTGCTTCTGGATCTTCTCGGTCTCATTGACATTAACGTACAGAGACGAGGTGTGACCATAGCCGCCATCGGCAACCAAACGCTCGGCCTTGGCAAGAGCGTCGTCAAAGTTCTTAGCGCGATACATACCAAGAACGGGTGAGAGTTTCTCGTGCGCCATCTCTTCGGAAGGCTCAACGGATGTAACCTCGCCGATAAGAATCTTGGTGCCCTCGGGAACCTTAACGCCGGCGGTCTCGGCAATGAAGTGAGCTGACTTACCCACAATACCGGCATTGACCGCACCGTTGATGATGACGGTCTTGCGGACGGCGTCGAGCTCCTTGCCCTTAAGGAAGTAGCAGCCGCGCGCGGCAAACTCTTTCTTAACCTCATCGTAGACGCCATCAAGAACGGTCACGGACTGCTCGGAAGCGCAAATCATACCGTTGTCAAACGTCTTTGAGTGAATAATGGAGTTGACGGCAAGCTTGATATCGGCAGTGTCGTCGATAATGGCAGGCGTGTTGCCGGGGCCAACGCCAAGCGCAGGCTTGCCCGAAGAATAGGCGGCGTTGACCATGCCGGGGCCACCGGTAGCCAAGATAATGTCGGCATTGCCCATAACGGCCGCGGTAAGCTCAATGGTTGGACTTGGCACCCAATCGATAATGCCTTTGGGGCAGCCGGCCTTCTCGGCAGCATCGCGAACAATGCGGGCGGCCTCAATGGTGCAGCCCTTTGCGCGCGGGTGCGGCGAGATGAGGATGGCGTTGCGCGTCTTAAGCGCGAGAAGTGACTTGAAGATTGCCGTAGAAGTGGGGTTGGTTGTCGGAATGACAGCCGCGACAATACCCATAGGCTCTGCGACTACCTTGTATCCACCGGCTTTGTCTTCCTCAACGACACCGCATGTCTTCATATGCTTGTACTTGTTGAAGATATACTCCGCAGCATAGTGGTTTTTAATGACCTTATCCTCCATAACGCCCATGCCGGTCTCCTCAACGGCCATGCGAGCAAGAGGAACACGTGCCTTCTCGGCAGCAAGAGCAGCCTCATAAAAGATCTTATCGACCTGCTCTTGGGAAAATGTTGCAAACTCAGCTTGTGCCTCGCGCATCTCTGCGAGACGAGCGTGCAAAGTTTCAACATCCTCAATCTTTGTTGCTTTCTTTGTCATCTGGTCCCCTCCTGGACTAGGTACAGACATCGTACAAATTATAGCAGCGTTCGCCGACAAATATGCGCCGCTGACCGACAATTCTCTATTTACATCTCAAACTTTCTTTATTTATATCCCAAGATTCAATATTTGCTGCTTGGGATCGTCATCGGTGGCTTTGAGTCTTTGCCAAACATCGGGCTGCTCTTGGGTCCGAAAATCCACAATCGGGCCAAATCCTCCGACAAGCTGCGTCGAAGCAATCTTGAACTGTTCTTTATCTTTAAGACCGGAATATCGTACTTCAGCCACCTTGGGATGCGCGCGTAGATATGCCGCTATCACCGCTGCGGCGTCGTTGGCGTGGTGGCGAGAAGCACGCCTGGCTTCTCGCGCTTCATCTGAGCCAAAAGCCGCTTGTATTTCATCGGCATCCGCCGCCACGGCTTCAACTAACGTCACGACACGTTCGTCAGCGTCCTTGGCAATACCCACGATTACAAAGCCTGGAAATCCAGGGTCTTCGTCAATGGCAAGCCACGCACCGAGCCTGCATGCAGGACTGAGCTCACAGCCAAACCTTCGTACATCGGCAACGAGAAACGATATCGCAGAAGCAGCGGAGAAATCATACTCACGTAAAGCTGCCAACTCACGCGCACGGCCCTTCACATCAACGACACTGATGGGGCGCCCGCAAAGCGGCTCAATAAGCTGAGGCTTAAGCGTGCGAGCGTCGGTGGTCGCTGTGCTAACGTTTGCCACACCAACATGAGCCGCGACCGCACCAACGTACGCTCGCAATACATCGTCGGACAGAAGCGTTTCCCATGCAGAAATGGGAACAAGCCGACAGCGGTTTGTTCCCATATAAGCTGCATACTCAGAGAGAATTTCTCGCGTTGTTTTAGCCAAGACGCTCGTCATTCTCCTTTGATACCTTTGCGATAAAGGCGTCCAACGTGCTCTGAACGGTCTCGTTTGAACGGTCGCGCACAGAGATGTTTTTAGCCTCGACTTCTTTCTCGCCAATAATCAGCATGTACGGCACGCGATCGAGAGAACGGGCCTCACGGATCTTGTAGCCAATCTTCTCGTCGCGGTTATCGACCTTGACGCGAATACCGGCTGCCTGAAGGGCACTGGCCACCTCATGCGCATACTCGCGGGACTTCTCGGACACCGGTAACACTTTAACCTGGCAGGGAGCCAGCCAAACAGGGAATTTGCCCTCATAGTGCTCGGTAAGAATACCGATAAAGCGATCAAACGAACCAAAGCCCGCACGATGAATCATAATGGGCTGCTTTTTGGTGCCGTCGCTGTCAACATACTCAAGCTCAAAGTTATGCGGAAGCTGGAAGTCAAGCTGGATGGTACCGCACTGCCACGAGCGACCCAGGCAATCCGTAAGATGGAAGTCAATCTTGGGTCCATAGAACGCGCCATCGCCCTCGTTGAGCACATAGTCGATGCCCATGGACTCAAGCGCATCCTTTAAGCCCTGTTCCGCACGCTCCCAATCCTCATCGGAACCCATGGAATTCTCCGGACGCGTGGAAAGCTCAACGCGATACGGGAAGCCAAACTGCGCATAGTACGCGGTAATCAAGTGTGACGCATCGGCAACCTGCTCAGTGATCTGATCGGGTCGAATAAAGATGTGAGCATCGTCTTGAGTGAACTCGCGCACGCGGAAAAGACCGTGAAGAGCACCCTTCATTTCATATCGGTGATCGAGACCGGCCTCAGCAAGCTTTAAGGGCAGATCGCGATAAGAACGCGGACGGTTCTTATAAATGAGACATGCGCCAGGGCAGTTCATAGGCTTAATGGCAAAGTCTTCTTCATCGACCGACGTGGTATACATATTCTCTTTGTAGTGATCCCAGTGACCTGAAGTTTCCCACAAAGAACGCGAGAGGATCTGCGGTGTGAGCACCTCTTCATAGTTGAACTTAACCATCATCTCGTGCCAGTAGTCAGTCAACGCATTGCGCACTGCCATACCATTGGGAAGCCAGAATGGAGAACCCGGACCGAAATCGGACATCATAAAGAGTTCCATTTCACGGCCAATCTTGCGATGGTCGCGCTTCTCGGCTTCCTCAAGCATCTTAAGGTGCTGTTCAAGCTCGTCTTTTGTCGCAAATGCCGTACCGTTGACACGCGTAAGCATTTTGTTGTTCTTGTCGGCCTTCCAATATGCGCCTGAGACGCCCGTCAGCTTGAACGCCTTGACACCCTTGGTGTAGAGAAGGTGTGGCCCCACGCACATGTCAATGTATTCGCCCTGCTTATAGAAGGTAATACGCTCCGCGGGATCCAAATCACCAATATGCTCCACCTTATACGTCTCGCCACGCTCTTCCATGAGCTTAATGGCCTCGTCACGTGAAAGCTCAAACGTCTCGATTTTGAGATTCTCTTTGGTAATCTTTTTCATCTCGGCTTCAAGAGCAGAAAAGTCCTCCGTGTTGATCTTGGTATCACCAAGGTCTACGTCATAGTAAAAGCCGTTTTCGGTGGCAGGACCATAGGCAAACTTTGCTTCAGGATACAAACGCTTAATAGCCTGAGCTAAAATGTGAGCTGCGGTGTGGCGAATAACATGCAGCTCTTCAGCGGCATCATCGATTTCTCCTACATGGCCGTCATTGTAGAGAACCTTCATATATAAAACCTTCCTTATTTTCTGCGCTTGATGCACACAATCAGTTTTAAGCGAGAAACGCACAAGACCTTACAAACACACGTAACGGCGACTACCCCGCTTTCAAGAAGCTGCGAGTAGCCGCCTTAATAGTCTCTGTCAGTCCTACGCACAAAACCATAGATACACTACTGGATACGAGTGCGGCAATACGGACAGACCTTCCAGTCTGCGTTCAGTGGACGGTGGCACGTTGGACACACATTGCGTACCTGCGTATTGCAAATGGGACACACGATAAAGTCACGGTCAATGGGTGCCGAGCACTTGGGGCAGATGCCATAGTGTGAAAGCTGGTGCTCGCGAAGGGCAATGTCTAAATCCTGCTCCTCACGGTCAATGAGGTAGCTGCTTGGACGCAAAATAACATACGCCAAAAGCCCCACAATAGGAACAACCGAGATGACCGCCCACATCCACCAAGGCTCTGCGCCGCGGCGCTGAGCGTCACGAATGACGTAGATAATGGAAAGGATGTAGAGCATAACTACACAGATGACCATAAGGTAGAGGACCATACGTACCTCAGGGGTGATGATCTGGTCGAGAATTTCCTGCATCTCGGGAACTCCTTAGAATCGATTTGAAGCTGTGGCGGGCAACGGTTAGAAAATAAGAACCACAAGCGCATCTATCGTAAACCAAAATGGGACGGATAGACACAAGAATAAAGAATCTGCTTATAAATTAGACGATTTTACAAACCTCTCAAAGACGACATCACTTCTCCTGCCAGCGTAATGGTACCGCAAGCCACATATGATTCACGAGCAAGAGCACGCACGGCCTTTTCCACCGTGGGAAAAACGTCCTCTACCCGTGCCCCAAGATCTCGATATATCTTTGCCAGTTCATCTGCCGGCAACGCACGCGCGGAATCCGTTTGCGTCACAATCACGGCAGGGAATTCCTTGGCGAGAAGTTCCGCAATACCAAAAACATCTTTATCGGCCAAAACAGCGGTCAAGAGTTTGGGCCGATGAAGTGGGTTGGGTTCAACGTCGCGGATGGCTGTCAGAAATGTTGCCACCGACTGCGGGTTATGCGCCGCATCAATAAGCACCAGAGGATCCGGACGCAAGAGTTGAAAACGACCGGGCGTCGGACAGCTGATTGCCGCATCAAATGCCTTATCCGCATCAAGCGCTCGGTCGAGAAAATCTTCCGCAAGGCACAGGGCCAGCGCAATATTTGCGGCCTGATACCTTGGTTTGAGCGCCGCAAGGTCTCTGTGAGTTGCTCGTGGTGTTTTTACCGTCAGCTCAAGAGGAAAGCCAAGGCGTGCGGGATGCTTGGTTATGGCAAACGTTGCACATGGAAGATCGGCATGGTGCCGTACCATACCTTCCTGCATCTCCCCTGCTACGTCGCAAACGTCAGTTGCGCGGAGCAGCGTTGGAACTACCCCTTGTTCAGCCGCACGGGAAAGAAAGACCTCCTCCACGGATACGGGTGTTGCCGTTCCCACGCCAAGCACACAGCTGCGACCTCTTTGTATGATGGCGGCTTTCTCACCTGCAATTTCTTCGAGCGTATTGCCTAAAATACGGGTATGATCAAGGCCTATGCCGGTGATGGCTACAGAGGTGATGTTTTTTGCCGCTGACGTAGCATCCCAACGGCCTCCCATACCACACTCCAGTACCGCAACATCAACGCCTGCCTCTGCAAAAACCGTAAGTGCGGCTACCGTCAAAAGGTCAAACTCGGTAATGTCATAGGCACGCCTGCCTGCTGCAATACGTGCGGCATTTACGCGCTTGCCTGCAGCCACGGCGGCGGCAATGCCGTGTCCAAATACCTCCTCCGTCACGGGAGCGCCGTCTATTTCCATGCGTTCGGTATACTTCACCAGCTCAGGTGAAGTATAAAGAGCCGTTTTCAGACCCTCCTCGCGCAAAAACGCTGCGGTATAGCGCGACGTTGAGGTCTTGCCGTTAGTGCCCGCAATCTGTACGCTCTTGAAGCACTCATCAGGGTTCTTCAGCTCAAGAAGCATCTCCGAAACAGATTCCAAAAGAGGCTGAATACCAAATTTTTTAGTAGCCTGAAGCGCCGACATGGCCTGCGCATAGGTGTAGTCGCTCACCTCAAACGGTATGTGATATGACATGAATCTCCCTACAAACCCAAAAGACGCATGGCTTCTGCGCGGGTCTTCTCGTTATCCTTAAAGATGCCCCTCACCGCTGAGGTAAGCGTCAGCGCACCAGCACTCCTGACGCCTCGCATGGTCATACAGGTATGTTCCGCTTCCATGACAACCAGTACGCCCAAAGGATCAAGTTCGGCCATCATCGCATCGGCCACCTGGCCACAAAGCCGCTCTTGCACTTGCAGGCGACGCGAATATCCCATCACGCAGCGGGCAATCTTAGAGAGCCCGGTAATACGGCCTCCTTTGGGGATATAGCATACGTGCGCCTTTCCCACAAACGGCAGAATATGATGCTCGCAGGTAGAGGAAAACGGAATGTCACGAACAATGACCATCTCGTGGTTTCCCTCTTCAAAGAACTGTTTACGCAGATGGGCAGCCGGGTCTTCCTGCATACCACTGAAGAGCTCCGCACAAGCCCGAGCCACTCTGTCAGGCGTCTCAAGAAGCCCCTCTCGCGTGGGATCTTCTCCGATGGCTAAAAGAAACTCCCTTACCGCAGCGCGTACGCGTGCCTGGTCAAGCGGGGCGAACTCCGAATGAGCAGTATTCGTATGCACTGCTTTCGTATGTATCTCTTTTGCGTGTGTTTCTTTTTGCGCCTCTGTTGCGTGTGTTTCTTCTGTCACGAAACCAGCGTCCTTTCTGCTGCTTCAATAACGTGCTTGGCGAGAATAGCGGTGGTCACGCTACCTACCCCGCCAGGAACGGGTGTGTATGCGGCAACGGTATCTTTAATCGCTTCTGTATCAACGTCACCAACGAGCTTTTGTGATGTTTCGTCCCAGTTAATGCCCACGTCAATAACCGTCTGTCCGGGTGCAACATACCCGGAGTCAATCATACGCGCCCGACCTGCAGCCACCACAAGTATTTCTGCCTCGCGGGTAACCGAAGGCAGGTCAACGGTACGGCTGTGGCACAGTGTTACCGTGGCATCGCGCATGGTTAAAAGAGCCGCAACAGGACGACCAATCACGTTGGAGCGCCCCACAACCGCAACATGTGCTCCTGCAATTTCAATACCATAGTGGTCAAGTATGGCAATGACCGCCTCGGCCGTACACGGTGCAAGGGCGCAAGGGCGCCCTGAAAGCGTGGCAAGCAACATTGAGTCGGTAACGCAATCAACGTCTTTGCTCGGAGAAAGGAGCGCGAAAGCACCTGCCTCGTCAATCATTTTTGGAAACGGTCGCAGGGGCAGACAGGCATGAATGTGCGGGTCCGAGGAAATATCACGGATTGTCTCGTCAACGTCGTGCTGCGATGCATTGCGTGAAAGCACTGTCTGCCTCACGACAATACCGATCTTCTCGGCACGTTTGAGGGCTGCCCGCTCATAGGCAAGGCCGTCGGAGCGCTCGCCAAGACGAAGGATGGCCAGCGTAGGCGTCACGCCTCTATCGGCCAGTGCGGCAGCCCGGACGGAAAGCGCCTCCGTAAGCGCCGCAGCAACCGGAGCGCCTCGCAATTCCTCAGCCATTATGCTTCCTCCCCTTGCAGATGCGCACTCACGTGGCGAGAAAGAGCTTCCGCTCGCGGAATCCACTCATCCATAAGCGCTTTTGCACGCTCGTTAACAGATGCGGCATATACGCGATCTTGCATTGAACGTGTATTAACAAAGACGGTATGAGAGGCCGCCTCAAGGGCACCGCGGGAAAGCGCCGCACCGCAACCCACGTCAGAAAGCAAAAGCCGTGAACCTTTAACCTGCATCTCTTCAAGGAGCGCAATGGTTTCGCAAATGACTTCCATTACTCTCAGAGGCGGTTTTGCCGCAGCGATAAGCGCCTCTTCAATACACGCCGAGCGAGAAGGATTGTCCTTGGAAATGGCAAACGCATCGGATACCAAAAGAAACTGTCGCGAATCCTCATTAACCAGTTCAAGAAGTTCTTTGCGGAGGCGCTCGGCGCGGGCGATATGAGACGTGAGATCTTTTTCATAGGCGGCATAGCGAGGCTTACCCAACGCGAAAGCACCCGCCATGGCCGCCAGGGCTATCCCTAAGGCACCGGTGTATGCAGCCGCTCCGCCGCCTCCGGGAATGGGCTCCCGAGCAGCAAGGTGCCGTGCATACTCTTCACAGGTATACCTTGTAAAATTCACGTCCTCAGGCGTTTTTGGAACCGACATCAAAACAGACCTACAATTCGTCCGTCTTCGCGTACGTCAATATTTTCCGCTGCCGGTTTCTTGGGCAGACCCGGCATGGTCATAATGTTTCCGGTCAGACATACCACAAAGCCGGCGCCGGCAGAAACACGCACTTCTCGCACCGTAATACGGAAATGTTCCGGCGCGCCCAACCGAGAGGGATCGTCCGAAAACGAATACTGCGTCTTTGCCATACAAACAGGGAGCTCCCCAAAGCCCAAGCTCTCAAGCTGCTGTATTTGCTTTGCGGCGGCGGGGGTAAGGTCAACGCCCTCGGCATGGTATATCTTGGTGGCAATGGATGCCATCTTCTGCTCAAGACTCTCACTCAAATCATAGGCATATTTGGGCTCAGAGGATCTCTCGCACAGGCGAAGTACCGCCTCCGCCAGCGACTGTCCCCCTTTGCCACCCTTTGCCCAAACCTCAGAAAGCGCCACATCCACTCCATGCGCTTTGCACGCTTTTTCAATAAGTTCCAGCTCAGATGCGGTATCAGTGGGAAATGCATTAATGGCCACCACCACGGGCAAGCCATATACGCCTTTAAGATTGTCAACATGGCGCAGCAAGTTTGGAAGACCCGCCTCAAGAGCTGCAAGATTTTCAGACCCAAGTTCTGCCTTAGGAACCCCACCGTTATATTTGAGGGCACGCACCGTAGCCACCAAAACCACGGCGTTCGGAAAAAGACCGGACTTTCTGCACTTGATGTCAAGAAACTTCTCGGCACCAAGATCGGCTCCAAAGCCTGCCTCGGTAATCACATAATCAGCCAAACGTAATGCTGTTTTTGTTGCCTCCACGGAATTGCATCCATGGGCAATATTGGCAAAAGGACCGCCGTGTACCAGCGCCGGCGTATGCTCAAGCGTCTGTACCAGGTTGGGCAAAAGCGCATCTTTCAAAAGCGCAGTCATGGCGCCTTCAGCATGGATGTCATGAACCGTTACCGGACGTCTGTCAAAGGTATAGGCAACAATCATCTTGCTCAGGCGTTCTTTCAAGTCAGAAATACCTGATGCGAGGCAAAACACCGCCATAACCTCAGAGGCGACCGTGATATCGAAGCCGTCCTCGCGGGGCATACCATCCGCAACGCCACCCAAACCGTCTACCACATGGCGAAGCTGGCGGTCGTTCATGTCAACGCAGCGCTTCCATACCACGCGGCGCGGATCAATCCCAAGCTCATTGCCTTGCTTGATATGGTTATCAAGCATCGCGGCGCAAAGGTTATTCGCAGCGCTTATCGCGTGAAAATCACCCGTGAAGTGCAGATTGATGTCCTCCATGGGAACAACCTGCGCATATCCGCCGCCTGCGGCTCCGCCTTTAATGCCAAAAACAGGTCCGAGCGAAGGTTCGCGAAGTGCCAGCATTGCCTTGTGTCCCGCTTGATTGAGTGCATCCGCCAAACCTACCGAGGTGGTAGTCTTGCCCTCCCCTGCCGGAGTCGGGTTGATGGCCGTTACCAAAACAAGCTTGCCGCACTCAGGCGTATCGGCAAGGAGACGAGAATTGACCTTTGCCTTGTAACGACCATACGGCTCAAGAAGATCCTCACGAATACCGGCTCTTCTCGCTACATCAACAATAGGAAGCATAGGTGTCTCTTGAGCGATCTCGATATCGGACTTGTACTGCGGCATAATGCACCTCATCTATGCAAAGTCGGCAATCTGCTGCTTGAGTTGTGCAACAAGAGTTTCAAGCTCAGCGGCACGCGAACGCTTCTTCTCGATGACCGCCGGCGCGGCCTTGGCAACAAAGCCCTCGTTGGCAAGGGTGCGCTTGACGCCGAGAAGCTCTTTTTCGGCGGAGGCAAGATCTTTCTCAAGACGTTTTGCCTCAGCCTTCAAATCAACAAGGTCGCCCAGAATTACATAAAGCTCAAGACCGCCCTCGGCAACAGAAATGGAACCCGCAGGCTTTTGGATGTCCTCACCGATATGTAACTCAGAAATGCGACCGACGCTCCGGATAAAGCCTGCCTGCTTTATAAGCGCATCGGCATCTTCCGCCGTTGCACGAACCGCCACGGAAAGCTCCGCCTTTGGCGACAGGCGATAGCGTGCCCGTGTTGAGCGAGCCGCAGAAACAACCGTCTTTGCAAGTGAGAAGTTATGCTCGGCCTCGTCATTCATGAAGCGAGCAAGCTCTTGAGGCTCCGGCCATGCGGCAGTCATCAAAAACGTTGCATCATGGCTGAACACGCCCGATGCAGGAAGGGCATCCCAAACGCTCTCTGTCACAAACGGCATCACAGGATGCAAAAGGCGCATAGACACATCCAACACAAATACAAGATTTCGCTGAACTTGGAGGCGCTCTTCAGTATCTCCGTTCAAAAGACGAGACTTGCAAAGCTCAATGTACCAGTCACAGACATCGTTCCAGAAAAACGTCTGGATGTTACGGGCATAATCGCCAAAGCCGTATGACTCAAGTTGTTCTGTCGTCTCCGCCGTCACGCGAGCAAGACGCGAGAACATCCACGCATCTTCGGGCGTTTTGGCCTTTGGCTCACCTGGCGTATAACCGTCAAGGTTCATCTGCACAAACCGGCTTGCATTCCAGATCTTGGTCACAAAAGAGCGCGCCTGATCGGTTCGTGGAGACTCAAGAAGCTCCTTGGTTTTCTTATCCAAAACCGCATCAAACTTGACGTCTTGGTTGTTGGTAATAAGCGTCAACAGGTTATAACGCATGGCATCGGCGCCGTACTTGGCGATAAGATCCATCGGATTTACGCCGTTACCCTTGGACTTTGACATGCGGCTACCGTCTTTAGCCAAGATGGTAGCGTAAATAAACACGTCATGAAACGGAATCTCCTTGGTAAAGTAAAGCGAGCTCATAATCATGCGTGCCACCCAAAGAGCAATGATATCGCGAGCGGTTACCAGTACCTTTGTGGGATGATGACCCTCAAGCTGCTCGGGATGCTCGGGCCAGCCCTGTGTGGCAAAAGTCCAGAGCTGCGAGGAGAACCAGGTATCCAAGACGTCCTCATCTTGGTGTACGTGATGGCCGCCGCATTTGGGACAGACATCGGTATCCTCCATAAGGGCGTCTTGCCAGCCACAATCGTCACAGTAAAATACCGGAATACGATGACCCCACCAAAGCTGCCGGGAAATGTTCCAATCACGAAGGTTATCCATCCACGTGAGATAGGTCTGCGTCCAGCGCTCGGGATGGAAGGTGACGTCTCCTTTGCGAACCGCCTGTGCAGCAGGTTCTTTAAGCTTATCAACGGCAACAAACCACTGCTCGGAGAGCCATGGCTCAAGCGTTGTGTCGCAGCGATAGCAGTGCATGACGGAGTGCTCAAGGTCTTCGATGTGGTCGAGAAGGCCATGCTCTTCAAACCACGCCACAATGGCATCACGCGCCTGATCACGATCAAGGCCCGAGAACTCGCCGTAGCCGGGAACGACCACCGCGTGCTCATCAAAGATGTTGATTTTCTCAAGACCATGCGCCTCGCCCATTGCAAAGTCATTGGGATCGTGCGCCGGAGTGACTTTCACAAAGCCCGTGCCATATCCGGCGTCCACGTGCCAGTCGGAGAAGATGGGGATCTCGCGGTTCACGATGGGCAGCACCACCGTGGCTCCCACAAGGTCAGCCTTCTCGGGATCTTGTGGAGATACCGCCACACCCGTATCGCCAAGCATTGTCTCGGGACGCGTGGTAGCAACCGTAATGTATTCAATACCGTTGATGGGCTCTTTCAGCGGATACCGCAAATACCACAGATGACCCTTCTCGTCAGCATATTCCGCTTCGTCATCGGAGATGGACGTTTCACAGTGAGGACACCAGTTTACGATACGCTTACCGCGGTAGATCAGATCATGGTGATACCAGTCCACAAAGACCTTACGCACGGCGCGGGTATACTCCGGCGACATCGTGAACTTCTCATCATCAAAGTCAATGGAGCAGCCCATGCGCTTAATCTGCTCGACGATGGTGCCACCGTACTCACGCGTCCAATCCCAGCAAGCCTCAATGAACTTCTCGCGACCAATCTCAAGGCGAGAAACCCCTTCCGATTTCAGCTTTTTATCGACTTTGGTCTGGGTGGCAATGCCCGCGTGGTCGGTTCCTAAAATCCAACGCGTGGAATAACCACGCATGCGGCTGTAGCGGATATACGTATCTTGAATGGTATCATCCATGGCATGACCCATGTGGAGAATGCCGGTAACGTTAGGTGGCGGAATCACAACGGTGCGATCTTCTGTGCCTTTGCTGCGGCCATAGCAGCCGGCTTGTATCCACTTTTTGATCAGTTCAGGCTCGGTGGCCTGAGGGTCATACGTCTTGGGCATTTCTTCCACGGTATATACGCCTTTCACGTGCTTCGAATAACGTTGGTACTAGCTAGCAGAACAGTATAGTGTATGTAGATAAGTGTACTTCGAAAAGGTCTAAGAACAAGATAATCCTCACGTTTTCAGTGGCATTACAAATCTGTTACAAGATTCTGCAACTAATCAAAAAAATGATAGCTTTGTATTTCAGCTTACAAAGTTTGATGAAATCCTGGTGATGAAGGATGGACGCCTTGTTGAACAAGGTACCTTCGATGAGCTTATGGCTCACGACGATTACTTTAAGGCTTTCTACACCCTTGAGCAGTAGTCCATACATTTAGAAGAAGGCGAAAGTTTCATGCACACTACCAGCAATGTTTCAACAATAAAGAAGCAACTCGTTAAAAGTCTTTTCTGGGATAACAAACTCTCTCTTTTTGGCGGACTGTTTTTCTATGTCCTGCTCTTCTCGACAACGGTCTTCAGCCCTTATATAGCTTCGAGTATCGTTAATGCTGCCGTTGCCCAATCAGTCGGCGATATCTTCTTCTTCATTTTTCTGGACATTCTTATGACGATCGTCATTATTCTCATCAGACTAACAACAAGACGGCTCGTTCCAAAATTTATATATCAAGCTTGTACGAACTATCGCAACACCGCTTTCAAGTACCTTCTTAATAAGAAGATTAGCACCTTCGAGGGAGGAGGAGGCAGTGATTATGTCTCAGCTTTTACCAATGATATTTACTCGATCGAAAGTTCTTATCTCGAAAAGCTGTTTCTTCTGGCCGGAAAGAGCGTTGCCTTTGTCATAGCTCTTGTCATACTTTTTGTACAGAGCATTCCTCTTGCGATTGTAGCTATACTGTCTTCGATCGTTCCCCTGTTGGTAAGCATTACCCGACTTGGAGACAAACTTGCCGCAGATCAAAAGAAAGCTTCTGACAGCGCAAGCACGTTTGTAGCCCAGATAAGTGATCTCATCAAAGGCTTCCCGCTCATCAAGAGCTTTGATGCAGGAGCTTCGGCATTGAGACTCTTCGATCTTGATAATAAGCACCTGGAGGAAGCGAAGCAGCACTATCGCAGATCAGATCGCCTCATCTCGCTGGTAAGCGTCGCTGCCTTTGATATTTCCCAAGGCGCCGTACTGGGCTTTGGTGCCTATCTCTGTGCAACTAACCAGGGTGTCACTCCCGGCGGCATTTTCATGGCGGCTCTTCTCATGGGCTATATCGGCTTGCCTATGGAAGAAGTACCTCCTGTCATCGCAGCCCGTAAAGCTTCCCACAAGCTCATCGATAAACTGGCTCGACTTCTGGCAGAAGAGACAGATGAAGAGGGAACTGCCTCTCTTTCTCCTGTTGAGAAGGCTATTTCTCTTGACCGCATAACATTTGGCTACGAGAAGAACACGCCGGTCCTCAAAAATCTTACTATCGTGTTTGAAGCTAAAAAGAGTTACGCCATCGTAGGCACCTCGGGCTCCGGCAAATCAACGCTGTTGAGCCTGCTTATGGGCGGCTATCCTAGCTACACGGGTAGCATTTTCTATGATTCTCTTGAACTCAAAGATATCAGCAGGAAGTCCCTGTACCAAAACGTCTCATTGGTACAGCAAGAAAACTTCCTCTTCAATGCCTCCATCAAAGATAACGTCACTATGTTCGGTGATTATCCTGAAGACGCCATCATGGACGCCTGCAATCGTGCTGGCCTTGCCGAATTCATTGAGAAGAACGGTCTTGACTACCACTGCGGCGAGGGCGGTTCCAGTCTTTCCGGCGGAGAGCGGCAGCGCGTCTGCATTGCCCGAAGCTTGCTGCGAGGAACCGATGTTCTTCTTCTGGACGAAGCCACTTCAGCCCTTGATCATG
>ERZ773042.1148-NODE-1148-length-16059-cov-5.081292_pt1 | contig 16059 bp, 9 predicted proteins | sample MGYA00511664_ERZ773042 | MGnify/ENA primary metagenome ERZ773042 (study PRJEB29015, sample SAMEA2737984) | human oral metagenome | biome: human oral; feature: human-associated habitat; material: dental | place: China | collected 2036 ... | reverse complement strand
TTTCTGTTTCCATTTTGATTCCTATTTAAAATTAACAAAATCGGACAATCACCTAAAATTCTATCAATAAAAGTTCCATTTTCAGAATCGGATTTTAAAACAACAATTTTTCTATTTTCTATAGAAAAGACTTTTGCATTTTCAATACTTTCTGCTATTAAATTTAACTCTTCATGCGCAATTGTTTTTTTATTATTTACAAAATTAACTCTAATAACCATAACCATAACAGAAATTATAGCTAAACAGACAATCAATTCTATGAGAGTAAATGATTTTCTCTTAATCATCTTTTTCTACTGCAGGTGTCACTACAATATCACCGTTTTTTATTTCAACTTTATAAACCGTTCCTTTTATAGATTTTGGTAATTTAGGGATTTCCTTTATGTATTTTTTACTTACCAATTCCTCAGTTATATCTTTATCAGATTCTACTTTTTCCTCTGTTAAATATCTAAGTCCTGCCACTTCTAAAACCTTAACATTTGCAGAATGAGCAGTTTTATCAGCTTTAACTCTTGAATTGTTATATCTAGGAACTGCTATCAAAATCAAAATTGCAAGTATCGCTATGACAACTAAAAGTTCAATAAGTGTAAATGCTTTTTTCTTCAATTTTTTCATTTTAAATCCTCCTAAAAATAAATAAATAATTAATTAATTAATTATTAAATAACTTTTACAATAAACTAATCTAATCAAAAAGTTATTTGCATCACATTTATACAACCTCACAACCTCAAAAATTGGTAAAAAAATTGCAGGAAAATTCCTGCAATTAATTTTAATTTGACCAATTTCCGTTAGTAAATACAGGAACTTCTTCTCCAGATTCAGTTATTCCAACTATATTTAACGTTTCATCTCCAACCATAAAATCAACGTGAACTAAACTATCATTAGCTCCTCTTTCTTTAAGTTCTTCTTCTGTCATCTTTTCTCCATCCTTCAAACAAGTCGGATAAGCTCTACCTAAAGCTAAATGGCAAGATGCATTTTCATCATAAAGAGTTTCAAAGAACATTGTATTTGTATTTGAAATTGGAGAATCAAAAGGTACTAAGGCAACTTCTCCTAAAGACAAAGCACCTTCATCAGTTTCTAATAGAGATTTTAAAACTTCATAACCTTTTTTTGCCTCATAACTAACAACTTTCCCATTTTTAAATTCTAACTTAAATTCATCAATTATATTTCCATTATAATTTAAAGCTTTTGTACTATAAACAACACCATTTATTCCATCTTTATGTGGAAGAGTAAATACTTCTTCTGTAGGCATATTTGCAGTAAAACTAATTCCTTTAGAATTAAATCCACTACCCGCAGCATTCCAAACATGATTTTTTGGTAATTCAATAGTTAAATTAGTACCTTTTTTACTGGAATATTTTAAATATTTAAATTGCTTTTCATTCAAATATTTTGCTCTTCTACTCAATTCATTAATATGTTCTTTCCAGCCCTCGATAGAATCTCCTTCTCCTATTCTAGTTGTATAAAATATTAGTTCCCAAAGTTTTTCTACAGCCTCTTTTTCAGTAAGTTCAGGAAAAACAACTTTTGCCCAAGCTGGAGTAGGTGCTCCTACAACACACCAAGAATTTTTATCTGACATAAGAGATGTTGAAAAATATTTCATAGCTTTAGAATTTGCAATACTACTTGCTTTAATTTTTTTAATATCCAATCCATCTAAATTATTTGGATCATTTCCAACAACAGAAATAAACACTGCATCACTGTCAATATAATCAGTATATTGATCTACAGTCCATTTTTTAACTTCTGATAGAGTTTCGATGCTTGCATATTCAAACTTACGTCTTGTTACAATGTCATCTCTCCAAATAACATCAACATCTCCTGCACCGGCTTTATATGCCTCTTCTGTTAAAGAGCGAACGAAATCTTTTGCTTCAATATTCGCCCTTATGATTACCATTTGACCTTTTTGAACATTGGCTCCTATCTTAATGATAGTTTCAGAATATTTCTTTAATTTTTCTTTAAATTCCATAACACACTCCTTAATATATTTTATAGATTTATTATACACCTTTTTAATAAAAATGCAAACCTTAACAAAATAATAAAATTTTTAATTAAAAAGAAATTTACATACCTCAAAAACTGTAATACCATTCACTATTAAGTTACATATTAAATGTGCAGTCATTGGAACATAAATATTTTTCGTTTTTATATATGAAATACTAAATGGCAAAGCCCATATCATACATAGGAATATTCCCCACAATGTTAAAGAATGTTCCAAAGCATATAAAAACATTGATAACAAAGTAGTAAATACCAATATCTTATTATTCTTAAAAGAAATTAAATTTTTTCTGAAAAATGTTTCCTCAACAATCGGCGGAAAAATTATTGTTGATAAAATTAATAAAACTAATTTTATCCAATTATCAGCTCTCAATAAAATTATTCCCTTATTAAAATTAAGAAATATATTTTCTAAAGTAATAGTAAAGTAAAATGCAACAGAAAGAAATACTACTGTTAAAATTACTTGTACAAAAAATTTTTTTCCACTTTTTATAGCATTATACCATTCTTTTATAGAAAAATCTTTTCTCATATAGAAATAGATACCTAATAATAAATAAAAACAAAAATTTGTATAAATATAAAATTGTTTCTCTACAATAAAACACGATAATACAAATAAAATTTCTATAAAAATAGGAAAAATATTTGACTTTATATATTTACTTTTCATTATTACATCTTCCTTAAATTTTTTAACTACTAATTTTCTTTCTTCTAATTAATTAACTAATGATAGTATATCACAAAATTAAATTTAGCAAAATAATTTATAAGTTTAATCTGCAATTATATAAAAAAATAACGGAAAATTTCTTTTCCATTATTTCAATCGTAATCTAAAACATAAAATATTTACTTAATAACAGTTAATACTTTTGTTTCATAAAAAACATAACTATTTTCAGTCACAATATTATTATTTTTTAATACTTTGTTTTCTAGAAAACGAATTATGTTTATAGAAAAATTTTTTTAATATCTCAGCTGTTAATGCGTATAGTAATGAAACGCCAAGTAAAGATATCAATACCTTAATAGGTAGAGCTATTAATCCTAAATATGAACTTATTGGGCTATATACAATCACAAACAAAACTACAGCTACTCCACTTATAGCAATCAACAATTTATTGCTTGGCTTACTGGCAAAAACCGGTCTTGCTGTTCTAACAATAAGCATTACTACCATAGCAGAAATAATAGACTCTAATAACCATCCAGTATGAAATAATCTTTCATCGGCCTTAAAAGTAAAGAGTAATAGTGCAAAAGTTATATAGTCAAACACTGAAGAAATAATTCCAAAAAGAATCATAAACTTCTTTATAAACTTTGTATCCCATTTAACAGGACTCTTTAACCAATCTTCATCAACAGAATCTGAAGCAATTTGTAGTGAAGGAAAATCTGTTAGTAGATTTGTCAAAAGAATTTGCTTAGGCAATAAAGGTAAAAAACTCAAAAACAAACTTGCTCCTGCCATTGAAAACATATTACCAAAATTTGCACTTGTGGCTACAAATATATATTTTAAAGTATTAATAAATGTCCTTCTACCTTCACTTATGCCTGATACCAACACCTTTAAACTATTTTGTAATAGTACTATAGAAGCTGCATCTTTAGCTGTATCAGCAGCGGTATTTACAGATACTCCAACGTCTGCTTGCTTTATGGCAGGAGAATCATTAATACCATCTCCCATATATCCTACTATTTCCCCTGCCTGTTTATATGCCATAATTATTTTTTCCTTTTGATTAGGACTTATTTCAGCAAAAATATCTATATCTAAAACTTTCTTGTTAAGCTGACTTATAGAATATGAATCCAGTTCTTCTCCTAATAAAATCTTTTCAGGATCAAGTCCAATTTGACTACCTATATTTTTAGCTATAAGACTGTTATCTCCTGTAATCATTTTTAGAGAAACTCCCAATCTATTCATTTCGGCAATAACATCTTTTATATCGTCTTTTAATGGATCTACAAATAGTAATAGACCTACAAATACCATATCTTCAGCTCTTTGATTTTTAGTTTCTATATCATCTTCTATAATTTTATAGGCAAGTCCTAAAATTCTATAACCTTGACTTGAATACTTATCAAATAAATCTAGTATATGTCTCCTAACTTCTTCAATATCTCCACCAGTCTTATCTGATTTTTCATAAGTTTTGCATATATTCAGTACGCCTGTTAATGCCCCTTTTGTAACCATTATATTTCTACCATCAAAATCTAGGTCAGTTTTTACAACGACACTTAAAAGCTTACTTTCAAAAGAGTAAGGTATTTCAAATATTTTTTCATATTTAGAAAAATCATTTTTATTTGCTTCTAAAATAGCTTGGTCAATAGGATTCGTATATCCTTCTTGAAAATATGAGTTTATAGATGCTAGTTTGCTTACATTATCTGATTTTTCACCATTACAATCTAAAGCAGAATCAAGCTTTACCTTTCCTTGAGTGATAGTTCCTGTTTTATCAGAACACATTATAGTCATTGAACCGAAGTTTTCAATAGCATTTAATTTCTTTACTATAACGCCTTGTTCCGACATTCTCTTAGCACCTTGTGATAAATTTACACTTATAATAGCCGGTAGCATTTGAGGAGTTAACCCTACTGAGAGAGCTAATGCAAACATAAAAGATTCTAAAAAAGATTTATTCAGAATTATATTAAATAAGAATATAATACCAATTAATAAAGTTGTAACATGAAGTATCAAGTTACCAAAATCTCTTATGCCTTTTTCAAAGTCTGTATCAGAATCTTTTTTATCCAAAGATAAAGTAATTTTTCCAAACTCTGAATCTTTAGCTAGATTTACTATTACTGCCATACCTGATCCACTTATGACATGAGTCCCCATCCAAAGTGAATTTTTTCTATCAGAAAGTCCCGTATTGGCAGATAACTTTTGTATAGTTTTTTCAACAGGAAAAGTTTCACCGGTTAAACTTGATTCATCCATTGAAAGCGAATTTTCTTCTATAAGCAGGCAATCAGCCGGTATCATATCTCCGGTTTTTACATTTATTATATCCCCTATTGCCAACATCGCATTGTCTATTTCTTCAAATTTTCCATCTCTCAAAACAGATGATTTTACACTTACGGAAGAAAGAAGTTTTTTTACTGCATTATTAGCTTTGCTTTCATGACTATAACTTAAAAATGCAGAAATCATAATAATGATTAGAATGATAATACCATCAGAATAATCTTTTAAAAACATAGATAATATTGCTGCAAAAATTAATATCATAATTATAGGACTTTTGAATTGATTTATGAATATGCCTAAATTTGAAGATGATTTCTTTTCTTCAAAAATGTTTTGTCCATATTTATCAATTCTTTCTTCAGCTTCTTTACTTGATAATCCGGCTTTATTAGTTTTTAATCGTTTTAATATATCATCTAAATCATAAGACCAGAATTCTTTCATAATATCCTCCTAGTTGCATTTACAATGTATTCGAAAATAACATAAAAAATATAACAAAGTTTAAATATAATCTTACAAAAAGCGATAAAATTGTGTAATACCATATGAATGTAAATTTAGATATTCATAAATAATCATGCTACTTATTTTATAAGAATGAGTAAGTTTTTGTATAGTATTTCTATTAAAATAAAGCACGTTATTTATAGGCTTCTTTTAGAAAAATTATTTCTAATATATTCTAATTCATATACTATCATAGCTATACTTAAATTTCAACTTATTTTACTAAAATTTTTAAAATATTAAGACTATTTTTATTGTAGCTGTATCACTAAAAATTTGAGAATCGCTGTCATAGACATGAAAAAATGGCTTGTCTATCTTTAGTCTTAACGGTGATTCTCTTACTTTTTTAGGTTTAGTAATTAAGATTAGAAAATAAAAATTAAAAAAATGAAATAAAAAAATTAGAGAGTAGTTTTAAAGTTTACTCCCTAACCTTAGTTACTAAACTATTATTTATTTATAAAGCCACTTTTAACTATTATCAGATCTACTTTTTTTAAAATCTTTACCAATTTTGTCTCAGTTAGTTATCATAATAGGCTGTAGCCCTTGAAAATAAGACATTTTCTAAGAAATCTGTTCTATTCCCACTCGATTGTTGCTGGTGGTTTGCTTGTTATGTCATAGACAATTCTGTTTATATTTTCTACTTCGTTTACTATTCTTACGGAAACTCTGTCCAATACTTCATAAGGGATTCTAGCCCAATCAGCTGTCATAAAGTCTGTTGTTGTAACTCCTCTTAACGCTAGAGTGTAATCATATGTTCTAAAGTCTCCCATTACTCCAACTGTTTTGTTGTTTGTAATAACTGCAAAATATTGGCTTATATTTTTATCTTCTCCTGCTTTTGCAATTTCTTCTCTAAATATTGCATCTGCATTTCTTAGTATTTCTAATTTTTCTTCAGTAACCTCACCCATTACTCTTATTCCCAAACCTGGTCCTGGGAATGGTTGTCTGAAAACTAAATATTCAGGCATTTTAAGTTCTAAACCTAATCTTCTTACTTCATCTTTGAATAAGTCTCTTAAAGGTTCTATTAAATCTCTAAAATCTACAACATCAGGAAGTCCTCCTACATTGTGATGTGATTTTATAACTTTTGCATCTCCAAGTCCTGATTCAATAACATCCGGATATATTGTTCCCTGTGCTAAGTAATCTACCTGACCAATTTTTTTAGCTTCATCTTCGAAAACTCTGATAAATTCTTCACCGATTATTTTTCTTTTTTGTTCAGAATCTGTTACTCCTTTTAACTTTTCTAAAAATCTTTCTTTTGCATTAACTCTTACAAAATTTAATTCATCGTTTTTAAAAGCTTCTTCTACCTCATCACCTTCATTTTTTCTCATAAGTCCGGTATCAACAAATACACAAGTTAATTGGCTTCCAATAGCTTTTGAAAGTAATGATGCACAAACAGAAGAGTCAACTCCTCCTGAAAGAGCTAATAAAACTTTTTTATCTCCAACAGTTTGTTTAATTTTTTGTATTTGTTCATTCATAAAGTTTTGCATTGTCCAATCACCACTTGCATTACAAATATCGTAAAGAAATGATTTTATTAATCCTTTTCCTTCTTCTGAGTGATTAACTTCTGGATGATATTGAACTGCATAAATTTTCTTTTCTTCATTTTCTATTCCAGCGTAAGGACATGTATCAGTATGTTGAATACAATCAAATCCTTCGGGAAGTTTTACAACTTGATCTTGATGACTCATCCAAACTGTTGTTTCAGATTTCATATTAGCTACAAGTTTAGAATTTTTATCTTTCATACATAAAGTTTTTCCGAATTCTTTTTTATCAGCTTTTTCTACTACTCCTCCAAATGTTTGGGATATTAATTGCATACCATAGCATAATCCTAAAATTGGAATATTATATTCAAATATTTCTTTTTCAATTTTTGGTGCTTTTTCATCATAAACACTATTTGGTCCACCAGTAAATATTATACCAATAGGTTTTTTTCTCTTTATTTCATTAACTGCTTTACTATAAGGAACAACTTCACAATACACATTAAGATCTCTCACTCTTCTAGCAATTAATTGATTATATTGCCCTCCAAAATCAACGACAAGAATTAATTCATTTTTCATTTGATAATCTCCTTAATTATATTTAACAATAATATTATATAATATTAGCAAGAAAAGGTAAATATCGATAAAGTTATTTTAACTGAAAAAGGAAGCTTTCGCTTCCTTTGGTTAATAATTTATTTTACTTCTGTAGGTACTGTAATTTTACCTTCAGCAATACTCTTCTTTAATTCTTCAATTTTTTGTTTTAATTCATTAGGAATTTTAATCTTTAATTGATCTTCTTTTCCATATGCAACGTCAACACCATTTGTTTTTAGTGAAAATTCAATAGTTTCTCCACCTCTGAATTTTCCTTCATATAAATCTTTACCAACACTCTTAATAGCTTCATTTACTTTTTTGATTGTAGAAGCTATAACATATTCAGGTGCTAAGTAAGATTGATCTCTATCTACACCGAATACAAATTTTTTATTTTCTTTTGCTGATTCGATAACACCATTACCTGTACCACCTGATGCATGGAAAATCATATCAACTCCTGATGAGTACATACTATTTGCAATAGCTTTACCTTTAGTAGCGTCTCCAAAACTTTCAGCATATTGAGCAACAACTTCTACTTTTTTATTATTGTCTTTTGCTGCTTGTTCAACGCCAGCTCTAAAACCTGCTTCAAATTTTTTGATTAATGGAGATGTAATACCACCAACGAAACCAACTTTATTTGAAGTAGTTAATGTTCCTGCCAAATATCCTACTAAAAATGAATTTTCATTATCTGCAAAAATTGTTCCGATAAGGTTTTTTGGAGTGTTTTCAAAAAAAGAATCAATAATTACATACTTTTGATCAGGATTAGCTTTTGCTGCAGCTTCAATATCTTTTGCTAATGCAAAACCAATTCCAGCGATTAAATCATTTTTACCATCAAGTAAAGTTTCTAGATTTGTCTTGTAATCAGAAGCTTGTTTACTTTCAACATAAGTAGGTTTTTCAATTATTCCTTCTTTTTGTAATTCTTTTAAGCCTTCATAAGCAGATTGGTTAAATGATTGGTCATTAACACCACCAGTGTCAGTTACCATTGCATATTTGATTGGCTTTTTAGTATTTTCTTTTTTTTCTTCTGTTTTTGTTTCTTTTTTTTCATCAGGTTTAGAAGAACAACCTGTTAGAATCATAGCACCAACTAAAAGTGCTGCGAAAGTCTTTTTGAATTTCATATAAAACCTCCTAAATTATTTAGTCTAGTACATTATATATCAAAATAACTAAAATTTCAATACTTTTTCTACTAATCTCCAATTAAATTTTCACCATTTTCTGAATTATTGTCATTTTGTTTATCAGATTGAATTTTTTCTCCGGATTCAGATTTATTATCTAAATATTGTCCAATGATATCTCTGACAATTGGTCCACAATATGCACCAGCTCCACCTTGAAATATTACAGTAGCAATAGCAATTTCCGGCTTATTATAAGGTGCAAAAGAAACATTCCAAGCATAATTATCATATGCTTGTCCAGTAACAGGATTGATTCCACTTTTTTGTGCTGTACCTGTTTTTGTACCAATTTCTATCGGTAAATTTTTAAAAATTTTAGAATTTTCAGAAGTTTTAGATGCCATATTCATTCCTTCTAAAATATATTTTAAATTTTTAGGATTAAAAGTTGATTTTTCAGTTTCAGGATTATTTTGAAATGACACTGTCTTATTATCATGACTTACTATTTTTTCAATAACAGACGTTTTTAACTTTTGTCCACCATTTGCAATCATAGCCATATATCTTGCCATTTGTATAGGTGTATAAGCATTTTGTCCTTGTCCAATTACAGTATTTAATGAGTCTGCATTAGACCAAGAAGCTTGATTTAAATAATCAAATTTTATCATATCTGCTAAAGTAACTTTTGAATTTCCGACAGTTTCTTCAGCCTTTAGTTCCAATTTTTCCAGTCTTTTAATTACTTCTGTTCTCGAAGGAACTGTTTCTTCATCAGCCCAGTTTACAATAGTATCAATTATTTTATTAAAGTCATAATCTTCTTTATTTTTATCATCTAAGATATATTTATCAATTTCTTTTTCCAATTTTTGCTTTAACATAGCTTTAGTTAAAGATTTTTTAGTATTTGAATCAGGAACAACTCCTTTACTTTCTTTTGGTACATTTATCTCAATACCTGTTCTTTCTCCAAGTCCCAATTCTTTTACAGTTTTAGACAAATCTTCAATTGTAATTTTAGTCCCTGTTTTTTTATTTGATTTAGGATTTTCTCCCAATGCCAAAGCATAGAAGTAGTAATTACAGCTATCTCTTAAAGCAGTTCTTAAATTTTCATTTCCATGTGTTCTTTTATATTGATTCCATATCCAACAGCCGAATTTAGTATCTCCAACATCCATTACACCCTGACAATTAATATTTTCATTGGGATTTAATCCTTTTTCAAGAGCCGCTAATGCGCTTGCAAGTTTAAATGTAGAACCCGGTTGTGAAATACTTTGTGTTGCAATATTATATAAAGGTCTAGGAGCAAGAAAATCTCTTGCATCTTCCGGAAATAAACTTATCCAATCACTATTTGAAATCCCTGTTACAAAAAGATTTGGATCATAAGAAGGATAACTTGCAAGTGCTAAAACTTTTCCCGTTTTAACATCAAGCACAACAACTGCTCCACTTGTTGCATTTTTGTGACTTTCGTTAGGCTTATAACTTCCCCACTTACTTTTATACTCGCTTCCATTTCTAATAGATTCCAAAGTACGTTTTAAAGACTCTTCTGCTACTTTTTGTAAGTCTGAATCTATTGATAGATATACATTTTTTCCAGGAACAGCCTGCGTTTCAGAAATTGTTTCTGTTCTATTTCCTCTATTATCAACCATTACTTTCTTAAAACCATCTTGTCCTTTTAAAGAAACTTCTTGACTTTCTTCAACTCCTGTTTTTCCAATAAAGCTATCCGAAGAATATCCCTTATCTTTAGTATATTTTTCAATTTCATCCTGTTGAGAAATTTTTCCAATATATCCTAAAATGTGAGAAGCTAATTCCCCATTAGGATAATGTCTTATTGGTTCCATCGAAACAGTAAATCCCTTATTATTTTCAAACTTTTCTTTTATATGAGAAACACAAGGCTCAGAAATTCCATAAGTAAGAGTAATAGGAATATATGCTTTATCTCCCTGTAATTCAACCTTTCTATTTAAAACTAAATAACTATATGCAGTATAGTCATCTAAATCTTCAATAGAATAAGTCTTTTTTAATGTGGAAAATAGACTTTCACCAGTATAATCGTCCTTTACTTTATATCTATTCTTTATCTCTGTTCGATTTATATTATATACATAATCAAATGATTTATTTGTTATAGAAATTTTTAAAATAATATTATTTTCAGTATTTACTTCTTGGGCAATGTTTTTTATATCGTCAGATAAAACAAAATCATAAAGCAAATTATTTTCTTCTGCAAGAGAAATTAAGTGAGTCAAAGGTTCGATGTCTTTTTTTTCGTTATCCTTATAATTAAATTGCACTTTTTCTTTATCTTTTTCATCTTTGACTAATGTGTACTCAACATTTGTATCAATATTTTTTTCTTCTAATTTCTTTAATAAAATCTCTGCAGGAATTATTTTATTTCCTTTTTTATCAACTTTTACATAACTCAATAATTTATCCATAGTAAATTTTCTAACCATATTATAGAAATCATCTTTTGCACTGGTTTCTAAAGTTACTTTTGAATTTTGTTTATTTAATTCCGATTTTATTAGTAACAAATTATATCTATTCAAATCAACCAATGGACTTAGCTCAATATTTTTTAAAAGATTTTTTTTCTTTAATTCATCATAAACTAATTTTCTTGCCAAAGGCTGATCCAATATTTTTCTTATTATTGACTTATCATCCTTTACCAAATCTGCAACATGCGAATAAATTCCTTTAGAAAGATCTTTATCTTTTGCATATTCTTCATATTTTTTATCTTTAGAAAAACTTATATCTCCATTATCTACATCAAAAAAATCACTTGGAACATATATTCCTTTAAGTTGTAAATCTCTTATAACCTTTTTTATAATATAGTACGAAAATTTTGATGAAGAATTTTTTTCAATTCTAAGTTTTAAAATATCTTCTACCAATTTATTTTCTAAAATTATATCCAAAACTTTTTCTTTAGGAGACTTTGACTCAGTAAAATAATCAACATCAGAAGAATACACAAAATAATTAATTCCTAAAAAATAATCATCAGTATCCCAACTTGCACCATCTTTATTAAGTATTCTGGTTAATTCTTCAATTTTACTTACTTTCTCATCTTTATTTAATCTATTAAATTCATCTTTCAAAATTTGAACAGCCGGACTAGTCTTAACTCCTGCTAATAATTTACCATTTCTATCATAAATATTACCTCTTGGAGCTGTTATTTTTACATCCTTAAGTCTATTATTATCCGCTTTATCTCTATAGTCATCACCATTCATTATTGTTAAATGAAACAGTTTTACAACAAGTGCAATCATCAAAATAAATAAAATGGAATAAACTATCTTATATCTCAATTGTCTATCATTAATCTTTTCTAATTTATTCTTATCAAAAATCTTCATATAATTTACCTACTAAAATCTAAATTTTTTCTTTTTAAACACTTTTCTCAAAACATAGTTACATATCAAGTACAATAAAACATTTAAAAGCATTTCTATAATTATTGGACCTTTTAAATATTTTATAAACCTTGCTGATGATGAATTTTCCAAAAACATATAAATTATTGTATTCATAACCCAATAAAACAAAGTTGCTACAACAGTAATTATAGAACCTGAACGTATGTCTCCTTTGTTTATGGAGTCTTCATTATATCCAACTATAAATCCTATCATATAATATATCAATGCTCTTATCCCTATAACTCTTGAAAATAAAATATCTTCAAAAAATCCAAGTACAATCCCGGAGTATCCGGAAATATAAGAACCGAAATTCATAGCAATTGCAACAACAACTGCTAAACTCATATTTGCTTTAGAGTTAAATATACTAAAATTAGGTAATATCGCTGTTTGTATCATTATACTTGCAAAAAACATTAATACAACTTTTAATCTATTCATTGCTTTCACCATTTCCTTTTAATACAAACACCCTAAACAAAGTCGTAAAGTCTACAGGAGATTTTACACTAACTTTTTTTTCTAAATTATTTTCTGAAGATTTTACCTCTGTAACTTCTCCGATGTATAAGTTTCTTGGAAATACTCCACCTCTACCTGAAGTAACTAATTTATCGCCAACCACAACGTCAGCATCTGATTTATACATAAAACCGGACAAAAGATTGTTTTCTTGACCATTTATAGCTCCATATGATTGTGTTCTAACGACATTAAATGAAACATTACTTGCAGAGTCAACTAAACTGGAAACTTTACTCCAATTATATCCGACTTCAACTACCTTTCCAACAACTGCCTTAATATAAGTATTTTCCTTATCTCCAACGGTTCCTTGAACAATAATATCTCCAACTTTAACACCATCTTTACTACCTTTATTTATGTTAAACCTTACAAACAAACTATTGTTATCTAGAGCAATTACATTAGCACTTAAAAGATTTTCTTTATTTTTTAAATACAAATTATATTCATTTTTTAAAAATTCTTCTTTACTCTTTTTTAGACTTTCTATTATAAAATTTTTATGACTTAATATCATTTTTATAAAACTTTCTTTATTTTGACTTTCATAATAGATACCTAAATAATTAATATAAGTTCTATCATTTATTCTAATAACTGTTGCTCCTGATTCTCCATTTATTTTCTTTATATTTTTTATTTTCTCTACTTCTTTTTTTATATCTAATTTTTTTATATCTTCTATATTTTTAATAACTTCATCTATGTATTTTTCATCTATTAAATAATGTTTTTTTTCATCTTCTTCTTTTGCTTTTTCTCCTAACATAATTATTGGATAGTTAGCCTCTTTTTCAAGTTCAACAGCCGCAACTAACCCTTTTCCAATAGCTATATCTTTTTCGTTATAAATTGTTGAATATTCAACTCCACCTCTTAATAAAAAATTATATTTTTCTATTGCCATTATTTGAATATATGCAAGACATCTAAAGACATCATACATCTCTTTTAAAGTTGTATTTGGAAAATTTATAAAAATATTATCTGAAAATAATTTTATTTCATTTTCTTTAAAGCCATTATTTATTAAAATTTCTTTTATATCTTTAATAAAATTTTCATATTTCTTTACTAATTTTTCTTCTTCTTCAAAATTAGAAGTTAGAAATTTACTTTTTGTTCCTAATACATCAAAAAATACGCAAAATTCTTCCTTTAATTTTTTCTCTTCTGACATTTATTTTCCTTTCATTTTTATTAAATAATTTCTTTCTTGTAAAATTTCCCCTCATTTTCAGAGGGGAAAATATCTAAAAAATAAAATTGCAGAACCTAAATAGTTCTAACTATACGGAACCCAATTCCAGTATATAATGGTATATTACTATTTGAATCAAATTCTTCTTTTGGTTTGCTTCCCCCCATAAATGTTATCATTGCTCCTGCAATTGATTTTGACATCTGAGTTTGATGAAAACTATCTTTTTTATAATACATTTTATAATTATAACGATAAGAAATAGTACAACTTAAAAAATAATAGTTCCAAGAACCTCCTCTTAAACTCCTACTATCACTACTTGCATCATATATATAAGAAGTTTCCTTTGATATATATCCAGAACTTGTTGTATCGTAACACCATTCCCATACATTTCCAGTACAATCATATAATCCTAATTGATTGGGTTTCTTAGTTCCTACATCATGAGTTTGTTTATTTGAATTATTTAAATACCATGCTACTTCATTTATATTAGCACTTCCTGAGTATTTGTAGTTAAATACTCCATCTTGTATAGCGATTTCCCCTCCTCTTGCAAACCATTCCCATTCTAATTCTGTAGGCAATCTAAATCCTTCTGTCTTTCTAAAATCTGCTATATTAGGATATTCAGTTTCTCCCCCCAATTGATTTATTTTTAAAATTCCTTCATCTTTTTTACTTAAATCATAAACAGGTTCTAAATTATATTTTTCACTTAACTTATTACAATACTCTAAAGCATCCCACCAAGAAACACTTTCTACTGGTCTTCTTCCTCCCTTAAAATATGATGGATTTTCTTCCATTACTTCCATCCACATATCTTGAGTTACTAGATATTTACATACTTCTATATCAAATACCTCTCTTTCTTCATTAAAAAATGATGGTGTATACTTTCCGCCATTTACTACTACCATATCTCTGAATGTAGGATTCCCAGATTTTCCCTTTTTATTTTTCTTTATTCTTTGACTACTAGGTAATTTTTTAGAAGCCGATTTAATTTTAAATTTATCATAACTTTTCTTTAAAATTTCTATTTTATCTGCCAAAATATTTGTTAATGAATCAATATTTTTAGCTGATTCTAATAAATCTTGAGTGGTTATTTCCTTTTCTTCTTCATTTTCTGTTTCAAGTATAAAAATATTTTCAACAGCATTTTTAACAACTTCTTCTATATCTGCTCCACAATATCCCTCTGTTTGCTTTGCTAATTTATTTATATCAACATCATCTGTAAATTTACCTCTTTTCTCTAAGTGAATTTCAAATATTCTTTCTCTTTCTTCTTCATTAGGAAAATCTATAAAAAATACTTCATCAAATCTTCCCTTTCTTAAAAATTCAGGAGGAAAAGCAGTTATATCATTAGCAGTCGCCACAACAAAAACAGTATTTTCTTTTTCTTGTAACCAAGTTAGAAATTGTCCAAACAATCTTTTTGTAATATCACTAGCTCCTCCATCTTGATTTATTCCTGCAAAGGCTTTTTCTATCTCATCTATCCATAGTATGCAAGGGCTTATTGATTCAGCTGTTTTTAATGCTACTCTCATATTATGTTCAGATTCTCCAACATATTTTCCTAGTAATCTTCCTATATCCAATCTTAATAAAGGCACATTAAAAAGTCTTGCACTAGCTTTAGCAGCTAAACTTTTTCCACAACCTGGCATTCCAACAAGTAAGACTCCTTTTGGTGTATCTACTCCGAATTTTTTGGCTTCATCTAATCTTCTAAATACTTGTGCCTTAGATTTAAGCCATTCTTTTAAGCCTTCTAAACCACCAATATCTTCTATTTTTTCTTTAAAATCTATTATTTCTAATATTGATGATTTTTTTATAATTTGTCCTTTTTCTTTTATTATAATATCTCTACCTGAAATTGAAATATTATTTTTTGATTCAATTATCATATTAAGTA
>ERZ773042.1147-NODE-1147-length-16063-cov-3.120565_pt1 | contig 16063 bp, 13 predicted proteins | sample MGYA00511664_ERZ773042 | MGnify/ENA primary metagenome ERZ773042 (study PRJEB29015, sample SAMEA2737984) | human oral metagenome | biome: human oral; feature: human-associated habitat; material: dental | place: China | collected 2036 ... | reverse complement strand
GGGCCGCTGCCGCGGCGGATGCCGGCGGCATGGACCCGGCCCCCACCGAGGCCACCGACGCCCGAGCCGCATCCGCTACGGTGGCGCCCGCTTCCGCAGCCGCCTCCGCCGCCGAGAAGGGCTCCGCCCTCGCGGCAGAGGGCGAGTAGGGCGGTGTCCGTCCGTGCGACACTGGCGACGGGAGCCGGTCGCCTCACCCATTGGGCGCTGAGTTCGGTGCTGCACCGCAGCGCCTCCCAGCTTCCCGGTCGCGTCGCCCTCGCCCTCGACCCGCAGCTCATGGCCGCGCTTGCCACCAAGGTGCGTGGTGGGTCCGTCGTCGTGTGCGGGACCAACGGCAAGACCACCACCAACAACGTCCTGGCCTCGGCCTTGGAGGCGACGGGTGCACGCGTGCTCTGCAACCGCGCGGGCGCCAACATGGCGGCGGGCGTCACCTCTGCGCTGCTTCCGCACTCCTCGGCCGACTGGGCGGTCATGGAGGCCGACGAGCTCTCCACCATACGGATCCTGCCCAACCTCAAGCCAGACTACCTGGTCCTCCTCAACCTCTTCCGTGACCAGCTGGACCGCGCGGGCGAGATCGACCGCGTGCAGGACGTCATCGTCCATGCGCTCCAGGCCTCGCCTGGGACCACGCTCCTGGTCTGTGGGGATGACCCGCTCTGCGTCAGCGTTGCCCGCCGCGCCGCCGACAACGGGACGGAGGTCATGGCCTTCGGCATCGGCGAGGACCTCCACCTCCCGACCGACCGCGTACCCGAGGCCCGCTTCTGCCAGGTCTGCGGAGAGGAGCTGACCTATGACTATCGCAGCTATGCCCAGCTTGGCAGCTTCCATTGTCCCAATGGGGACTTCGCGCGCCCGCAGCTCGACTTCACGGCAACGGACGTGCACGTCGGGCGCGGGGGGGTGAGCTTTGCCGTAAGCTCCCCCCACCTTGCCGTCCCGATCACCCTGAAGGCGGACTTCGGGGGCGTCTACATGGTCTACAACCTGCTCGCCGCCTTTGCTACGGCAACGCTTGCGGGCGTCGACGGGGCTGCGTTCCAGCGCGTGCTGGACGGCTATCGCCCCCAGAACGGCCGCCTGCAGCACTTCGTGGTCGGGGGTCGTGAGGTGGTGCTCAACCTGGCGAAGAACCCCACGGGCTTCAACCAGAACATCTCGCTCCTCTCGCAGGACGAGCGTTCCAAGGCGGCGTTTGTCGTGATCAACGACGACTTCAACGACGGCAAGGACATCTCCTGGATCTGGGATGTGGACTTCGAGCGGCTCGGCCTCGGGGACGGGCTGCGCGTCATTGCCGGCGGGCATCGCGCCAACGACCTCCAGGTGCGCCTCAAGTATGCGGGCATACACGCCCAGATCGCCGCGAACGTCGAAGAGGCCCTGCGCATCTGCGGCGACCTCGACGTCGCATGCCCGCTGTACGTGCTCACCAACTACTCGGCCCTCTGGCCCGCCAAGGCCGAGCTTGAGCGAATGGGGGAGCACCGTGGCTGACGTTGCCTCCGTCCCGCGCGTCCTGCGTGTGGCCCACCTCTATCCGGAGCTCCTGAACCTCTACGGCGACTCGGGCAACATCCTCGTCCTCAGGAGCCGCATGGCTTGGCGCGGGATCGGCTGCGAGGTGCGCGAGGTCCACGTGGGCGAGCGCCCGTCCTTCTCGGACGTGGACATAGCCTTCATAGGCGGAGGGTCCGACCGTGAGGAGCGCATCGTCTGCGACAAGCTCCTGGCGGAGCGCGCCGAGCTCTGCTCCTTCGTGGAGGACGGGGGCGTGTTGGCGGCCGTCTGCGGTGGCTACCAGCTCTTGGGCGACTCCTACCTCATGGGGGACGAGAGGGTCGGCGGCCTTGGGCTCGTGGACCTCTACACCGATCGCGGCACCCCGCGCCTTATCGGCAACATCGCCGTCGAGAGCCGCATCAGCCCCCAACCCATCGTGGGCTACGAGAACCACGGCGGTCGCACGCACCTGGGCCCGGGCGTCGAGCCGCTCGGTCGCGTCCTCTACGGGCACGGCAACGACGGGCAGACGGGCTGGGAGGGCTGTCTGTACAAGAACATCATGGGCACCTACGTCCACGGCCCGCTCCTGCCCAAGAACCCGGGTGTCGCGGACCACCTCATCCGTCGGGCGCTGGAGCGCAAGTATGGCGCCTCCGAGCTCGATCCGCTCGACGACGAAGAGGAGCTGGCCGCCAACAAGGTGATGTTCGACCGCCTCATGGCAGGCGAGGTCAAGGAGCGCTAGCGATGTCCGGCGAGAAGAACGAGCACAAGGTCATCGTGTTCGGCAGCCTCAACATGGATCTCTCCGTGGAGTGCTCGGAGTATCCCCGAAGGGGCCAGACCGTCCTAGGGCGCGGCTTCGTGACCACCCCGGGTGGCAAGGGCGGCAACCAGGCCGTTGCCTGCGCACGGATGGGCGCGGACACCTTCATGGTGGGAAAGGTGGGCGCCGATACCTTTGGCCAGCAGCTTCTGGTGTCACTCACCAACCATGGCGTGTCCGTGGGCAACGTCAGCCTCACCAACTGGGCGGCGACGGGCACGGCGCTGGTCGTGCGCTCAGGCGATGACAACCGCATCGTCGTCGACCCGGGGGCCAACCAGAGGATCCGCTACGAGGAGGTCCGTTCGGCCATCCATGGCCTGGGGCAGGACCGCAACATCTTCCTGACGCAGCTGGAGTGCGACTTCGACGTCACGATGGACGCGCTCAGGTGCGCAAACCGCAACTACCTGTACACCATCCTGAACGCCGCGCCCGCACACAGGCTCCCGCACGACGTCTACCAGACCCTCGACCTGCTGTGCGTCAACGAGAGCGAGTGCGAGCTGCTCTCGGGCATCCGTCCGGTGGATGACGCCTCCTGCGCCATGGCACTTGGTCGCTTCGCGGACCTGGGCGTCAGGCACACGGTCATCACCCTGGGGTCACGTGGGTCGGTAACGACGGAGAGGGGCCAGCTCGTGCGTGTCTCGGCCCACGAGATCCAGGCGGTTGACACGACAGGTGCGGGGGATGCCTACCTCGGCGAGCTGGCGGCACACCTGGCCTTTGGCGGTTCGATCGTGGATGGCATGCGCTACGCCACGGCCGCCGCGGCGCTCTGCTGCACCAAGGTGGGGGCCCAGGACGCCATGCCCACCTGGGATCAGGTGGAGAAGTTCGCTGCGGCTCACAGGGTTCGCTCGTGACGGCACCTGCGTGCCAGGAGGGACCTGCATGCCAGGCGGTGGTCGCCCGTCCCCGTCACATCGCCTATTTCGACTGGCTCCGTGCACTTGGGGCGGTGGCCATCGTCCTGCTGCATGCCGTCGTGGCCTGCTCCGTCGACGAGGGCGCCTCCGCCGTCGCGCCCGGGCTGCTTGCGGCAGAGGGCGTGGCCCTCGTCCCGCTCTCCCGCTGGGCCGTCCCCGTGTTCTTCATGATGAGCGGCGCGCTCATGCTCGACCCGACGCGAGAGATGGGCCTGCGCAAGGTCGGTCGCCACATCTGGCGCGTAGCATTCGTGCTGCTTACCATAGGGTTTGCGTTCTGCCTCATGGAGAGTGCCTACGGGGCAGGTGCGATCGGCCTGTCCGTGGTGGGGGAGGCCGTCCTCGACCTCCTGACGGGCAACTCCTGGGGCCACCTCTGGTACCTCTACGCCACACTCGGCCTCTATGTCGTCACGCCCCCGCTGCGCTGGGTGGTTGGGATGGCCGAGAGGGGCACGGCGCCGATGGTCGAGGCGCTCGTCCTCGTCCTGTGGCTGCTCTGCTGCGGCGCCCCCACGCTTGCGGCCGCCATGGAGAGCGGGTTGGCGGTGGCCCCCTCGTGGCTCGGCACGCCTGCGGCAGGTGCCTCCGCGGTCGGTGGGGTGGCGACGTGCTGTGGCTGGGCGTTTCCCGTCGTGTACTACCTTGCGGGACATGTCCTGTTCCGTGCTGGCGGGCGCATCGCGCGCGGTGGTGCCGCCTGGTGGGTCGTGATGGCTGTGGGAGCCTGCGCCTGCGTCGCCATGGCCTGGCTCGAGGCCCTGGGCTACCCTGACTTCCAGCTGCCGGAGCTGTGCCTGGCCCTGCCATTTGGCGCGGCGGTGTTCCTGCTGGCACGTGACTTCCTGGACGTCGCGGTGGCCACCCCTGTGGGAGGTGGCGGGCATCCTGCCGAGGGCGATGGGTACCATCTCGCTGGGGGCGGTGGGCATCCCGCGATCGCGACGCTCTGTGGCTACAGCTTCGGCATCTACGTGATTCATCCCCTCTTTGGTCACATCCTGCTCAAGTTGGGTGTGGTGACGGATGCCGTCGCGTCGTGCGGTGCCGGGGGAGTCGTGGCCCTGCAACTGTGCATCGCTGCCTTGGGCCTGGCGGGGTCGATGGCGCTGACATGGACCTTGCGTAGGTGGATTCCGGGGTTCAGAGGTAAGGTGTAGGTGGTTTTCGTCCGTGTTGCCCTGTAACAAGAAGGCGGGATTGACGTGAAGCTGTCCAACCAGTCGCTCAGGCCACTATACCTGCAGGCGATGGATGACATCAAGGCGGACATCGAGGGCGGGCGCTATGCGCCCAACCACAAGATCCCTTCAGAGGCGGAACTCTCGGGCAAATACGCCGTGAGCCGCATCACGATCAGGCGTGCCGTGGAGGAGCTCGTCTCGGAGGGCTACCTCACCAAGATGCAGGGCAAGGGCACCTTCGTCAACCCGCCCAAGCTTGCGCGCAAGATTCTGCAGAGCTCGGAGGTCCAGAGCTTCACGGAGACCTGTCGCGCGGCGGGCCGCGTCGCCGGCTCCAAGCTCGTCTCATGCGAGGTGGTGGACGCACGTCCTGCCGAGCGTGAGTTCTTGGACCTGGACGAGGGCGCCAAGCTCGTCTATGTCCAGCGCATCCGCACGGCGGACGGCGTCCCCATCATGCTGGAGAACAACTTCTTCCCGTTCGAGGGGTTCGAGTTCTTGGTCACGGCCAACCTGGACGACTGTTCGATCTTCTCGCTTGTGGGGGAGCGCACGGGTCGTATCCCCCAGGACACACGGCGTTGCACCCTGAGCATCGTTCGCGCCAACGCCGAGGTCGCCACCCTTCTCGAGGTCGCCGTGGGCGAGCCGCTGTTCTGCGAGCAGGTGGAGTTCTTGGACGGCGAGGGGCGCCCCCTGTTGATGGGTCGCCAGTACATAGTCGGCGACATGTACCTCTTCGATATATAGCCCGATTCCCTATACATAGCCATCGCCTGATTCGAGGCGAGCTCACAGAAGTTCTTCTCACATCCATTTTTTGAAGGGCTGTGGATGGCACAGCAGGTATTGTGAGTCACCGTGGAGCGTGCGCTCACAATACCTCTCCTGCCATCCGGGTCTTCCCCGCCATCGGGGCGTCCTCCCATCATCCGGGTAGCCCCTCTCTGCCATCATCCGGGTGCCCCATACCCTCATGGGATCTCCGCACCGCCCGCCTGTCCGGCACCGCGCCCCCTGTGTGACATGTGGAACGTGACACGTGTCGTTCGGTGTGCCCCCACTACCGTTCGGCGGGCTTTTCGAGCCTTTGACCCCTCTGAGACTCTTTTGTGGAACGCCTACGTCAGGTTTAGTAACAAACGTCATATGATGTATACATATGATAGATACTATCAAGACAGCACAGGGCGTGGGTGACGTGCTGGAAGGCATGTCGACCTGCGCACGAGAGAAACGGGAGAAAGAGGCGAGGATGGCACACGAGGGTTCGGCCACGGATGGGAAGCGCGAGGGGTCCGCCAGGCGCAAGGGACTGCGGTGGCGCAAGGGGTTCCAGCTGCCGCACGTGTACACGATCATCTTCCTGCTCATGGTGGTCTTTGCGGTTCTGACCTGGATCATTCCATCGGGGTCGTATGAGCGCCAGACCATCGAGACCGCCGCTGGCGAGCGCGAGGTCGCGGTTGCGGGAACCTACCAACCCACCGAGAAGACGTACCTGGACGACGAGACCGGAAAGGAGGTGGACCTGCGCACCGACCTCCAGGAGCTTCTGATGGCGCCGACCCAGGGCATCCAGGCCGCCGCCGACGTCGTGGCGTTCGTCCTCCTCATCGGCGGATCCTTTGGCATCATCACCAAGACCAACGCCATCAACGCCGGCCTCTCCCACGTCATTGGAAAGCTCAAGGACAAGGACATCCTGATCATCCCGGTCTCGATGCTGCTGCTGTCGGTCTGCGGCACCACCTTCGGCATGTCCGAGGAGGCCCTGCCGTTCTATGCCATCTTCATCCCCATCATGATGGGGCTGGGATATGACTCGATGACGGCGTTCATGATCTGCTTCATGGGCCCCAACATCGGCTACATCGCCTCGACCGTGAACCCGTTCAACGTGCTCATCGCCCAAGGCGTCGTGGGGATCGAGGGCAACCCGCAGCTGTGGCTGCGCGCCGTCGTCTGGGTGGTCTTCACCGTGCTGGCCATCGTCTGGGTCATGCGCTATGCTCGTAGGGTCAAGCGTGACCCCGAGGGCTCCATCACCTATGCGGACGACGTCGCCAAGCGCATCGAGTTCTCCGTCAGCGACGAGAGCGTCGTCCAGCCGTTCAGTGCGCGTCAGAAGAGCGTGCTCGTGGTCTTTGCGGCGGGCATGGGCCTCATCGTGTGGGGCCTTGTGACGCAGAGCTGGTACATGGACGAGATCTCTGCCGTGTTCTTTGGCATGGGCGTGCTCTCCGGCATCGTGGGCGGACTCTCCGAGCGCGAGATGGCCGAGGAGTTCGTCAAAGGCCTCGCGGACTTCGCCTATGCAGCGGTCATCATCGGCCTGGCCCGCTCCATCCTGGTCATCGCCGAGAACGGCATGATCATCGACACCATCCTGAACTCCATGGCGACCCTGCTCGCGGGAGTTCCGTCAGCCATCTACACCACGATTCTCTACGTGGTCCTGGGCCTGCTGTCACTCCTGGTTCCCAGCTCATCGGGGCTGGCCGCGCTGACGATGCCCATCGTCGGGCCCCTCACCCAGCTCGTGGGCGTCAACCCCGAGGCCGCCGTCACCGCCCTGGCCATGGCCAACCAGACCATCAATACCATCAGTCCGACGGCGGGCATGACCGTCGCCGGGCTGGCCGTGGCCAAGATCTCCTTCGGCCAGTGGTGGAAGACCTGCTGGAAGTTCATGGCCGTGATCGCCGCGCTGGGCATCGCGGTCACCGCCCTCTCGGGCATGCTGCCCGTCTAGCTCGTCCCTGCGACGTCCCGATGCACGTGGCGGGGCGTCGGCCCTTGGGGAGCCCTTGGGGCGCGGGGAGGCCCGCCCGATAGAGGAACGTGCGGGAGAGGCGCGTGCAGGAGAAGCGCATGGCTCGTGTGGGAGAAGCACGTGCATGCCTGGCAGTGGGGGTAGTGATGCGAGACAGGTCGGACAGGTTGGTAGTCCTTTCCCAGAACGTCTTTCCCGCAACGGGAACCGGGTCTCTCGACGGCTTCGTCGCGACCGAGGGTAACCGCATCGTGGCGGTGGGCCCGCGCGGCGATGCCCGGCCATACGTCGACGCCGCCACGCGCGTGATCGATGCGGGCGAGCGCACGGTGCTGCCGGGCATGACCGACAACCACACCTTCTTTGCCGGATGGGCCCTCCTCTCGCTTGGCTGCGACCTCTCGCACGCGCATGACGTGCGGATTGCGATCGAGGCGCTTCTCGCCTTCGCCCAGCCGCTGGGAGAGGGCGAGCCCGCGTTCGGGCACGGCTGGAACGCGGGGGACTTTGGCCCCGACGCCGCATCCATTCTGGATGGGGCATTCCCTGACCGCCCCGTCGTGGCGTTCACCGCAGATCGAGGCACGTGCTGGATGAACACTGCGGCACGCGAGCGCTATGGCTTCTCGCCCGATGAGTGCTATGCCGAGAAGACCTGGCGCATGATGGGCGACTATCTGCGCGATCCCAGGATGCGCGGCCTCTACCACCAGTACATGCACATGCTCAACGCGCGCGGCATCACGCAGATAAAGGAGATGACGTTCGACGACTACTACGGCTTTGCCGACGTGATGGAGCGCATGGAGAGGGATGACGAGCTCACCGTACGCGTCTCGATGATGAGCCAGCCCGTCGGCCGGGGCATGGACCTGGAGCACGGGCGTCGCATGCGCGAGCGCTTTCGCGGGCCGTTCGTGAGCTTCAGCGGCTTCAACCGCATGACCGACCGCTCCATCGGATCGGGCATGGCGGAGCTCAAGGAGCCCTATCTGGACGACCCGGGCTCCCGCTGCGGCGCGCCCGTCGAGTGGGGACTGATCGAGGACGAGCTTGAGGCCGCCGATGACGCGGGTTTTCGCTACTCCCTGCATTGCCAGGGAGATGCCGCGGTGGCGCATGTGGTCGAGCTCTACGGCCGCTGCCGCAAGGGCGATAGCGGCCGGTTGTTGCAGCGCCATGCGATAACGGACCTGGAGCTTGCCGATCCCGAGGACATCGAGCGCCTTGGCGCGCTCGGAGGCGTCTGCGAGGTGTACCCACAGATCCAGTCGCTCGACAAGAAGGCCGACCTCCTGGCCATGGTCAGCCGGAAGATCGGCCCTAAGCGCTTTGGGCATTACTGGATGCGCCGCCAGATGTGGGACGCCGGCTGCAAGGTGGCGTGTGGCACCGACCTGCCGCTGATGCTCCCCTCCATTGGCGAGGCGATCTACTGTGGCTGCGGCGGGCACTTTGACGACGGTGGCACCGCGCGCGAGGAGAACATGCTCACGGTGCCCGAGATGCTGCTCGCCTGGACGGCAAACGGTGCGTACGACTGCTATGCGGAGGACCGCCTGGGCACGCTCGAGCCAGGCAAGCTGGCGGACATCGTGGTGCTCGAGGCCGACGTGCTGCATGCGGACCCCGCAGACGTTCGCGAGGTCAATGCCGCACTCACCGTGAGCGACGGGCGTGTGGCGTACGACGGCCTCACGTAGCCGTCCGTTGGCGGCATGGCTCTAACAGCATAAATACTAGGTCCTAATGTTTCAGCTGATAAACGGTGCCGTTTGGCGCAAAACGATAAGGAGCGAAAATGGACGCAACTGGCTACGCAACGCAGATCCTGGCAGACAAGGGCACGGTGAAGCAGGTCTACTGGGTCGCCTGCGGCGGCTCCGTCATCGACCTCTACCCGGCACACTGCCTGATCAACGCGACGAGCGCCACCGTGGAGAGCGCCATCTTCACGGGTGCGGAGTTCAACGCCTTCCCGCCCGCAAAGCTCGGCCCTGACTCACTGGTCGTCACCTGCAGCCACTCAGGCGGCACGCCCGAGACCGTCGAGGCAAGCGAGATTGGCAGGTCCCGTGGCGCCTACGTGCTTGCCATGACCAACCAGGCCGGCTCCAGGATCGATAGCGGCGAGTGGCCCTGCTGGGTGTATGAGTGGGAGGACGACACGCCTCAGGCGGAAAGGCCCGCGGGCTTCTCGCTTGCCCTTGCCGCAGCGCTGATGGCCACCCAGGACGGCTACGACGAGGTCGACGCCCTCGCTGCCGGCATCGCACAACTCGACGGCATCATCGCCTCTGCCAAGCCGCGTGTGGAGGCGGAACTTGGCCCCCGCTTCGCCGAGCTCTGCCGCGAGCATGACTTCCTCTACGCGCTGGGCTCCGGTCCCACCTTCTGCCAGACCTATGGATTTGCCATCTGCTCCCTGATGGAGATGCAGTGGCAGCACTGCTCGTACATCAACTCGGCCGAGTACTTCCACGGCCCCTTCGAGTGCACCGAGGACGGCGTCTTCTACTTCCTGCAGAAGGGGTCCGGCGCCAACCGCGCCATCGACGAGCGCGCCGAGCGCTTCCTCGCCACCCACACCGACACGCTCATGGTCCTCGACTCGGCCGACTACGGCATGCGAGTCCGTCCACAGCTACCTCGACCCGATCTTCTTCTACGAGATGAACGTGTCGCTGCGCGGCGTTCGCGGCAAGGCCTTTGGCCACGATCCCGACCTGCGTCGCTACATGGGCGTCGTCGAGTACTAGCCCAAGTGCCAGCGTGACCCGTGCCAGCGATCGACCGAGAGGGTGACAACGATGCAGGAGCAGAATCTGGACGTCAGCGTCTGTGGCTTTGGTGACAACGTCGTCGACGTGTACGAGCATGTCAGGACCATGTACCCCGGCGGCAACGCCGTCAACTTCGCGGTCTATGCCAAGAAGGCCGGCGTGAGGCGTGCCGCCTACATGGGCTACTTCGGCAGCGACGACCGTGCCGAGCACGTGATACGGAGCCTTCACGAGGAGGGTATCGAGCTCGTCAAGTGCAAGCAGCTCATCGGCGAGAACGGTTACTCCTGCGTGTCCATCGCCGAGGACGGCGACCGCATCTGGGGCGACTACAACCAGGGCGGCATCCGCGGCGAGTCCCGTTACGTGCTCGACCGCTTTGACGTGGAGTACCTGCGGCAGTTCGACATCGTTCACTCGGGCAACTACTGCTACACCGAGCGCCAGCTGCACAAGATCCATGAGGCCGGCATCCCGCTGTCATTCGACTTCTCCGACGACTCCACGTGGGAGTACTACCAGGAGGTCGCCCCCAACGTGACCTACGCGTTCTTCTCCGCCTCTGGCCTGAGCGTCGACGAGACGCACGACCGCCTGCGCAAGGTCCACGAGCTGGGCCCCAAGTGGGTCTCGGCCACGCGCGGCGTCGAGGGCTGCTATGCCTTTGACGGCGAGAGGTTCTACCGCCAGGAGTCCAAGCCTGTCGCGCGGATGCGCGACGCCATGGGCGCGGGCGACTCCTTCCTTACGGCGTTCCTCGTGAGGAGCGCCGACGCCCGCAAGAGGGGCGCCTCTGAGGAGGAGGCGTACAAGGCGGGACTCGCGTATGCCGCAGAGTTTGCCTCCGACGTGTGCTGCGCGCAGGACGGCAGCTGGGGTCACGGTCTCAGGTACTAGGGAGTGGCGAGGGACGTCGGCCGGCATTCCCTCCCATGGCGACTCAAAGGTGTGGGTGGCTTGCAAATCCGCTCCGACTGGCATAAGTTCTCCCTATCTAACTAATGTGCTGGCGACATGGCGGCCCGTGTCGCCCGTGCGTGGTGCGGCCTGCGTCATCTGGTGAGCGCATCCGCAATCGGCTGGGAGGATGACATGTCACAGGAGAAGAGAGATGGGCATGGCCCCGGAGGCGGCCACGGCCGCAAGAGCCAACGTGGCTCGCTGTCCCGCATTCTGGACTTCGCGGGGACGAGGAGGCCGCTGGTCATCATCGGATGCCTGCTCGTTGCCGTGTCGATGGTGTTCACCATGGTGCCCTACGTCTACATCTGGCTCGTGGTGCGCGACCTCGTCGCGGTGGCCCCCGACTGGGAGCGTGCCACCAGCATCGCTGGCTACGGCTGGTCGGCGTTCTGGTTCTCGGTCGTGGGCATCATGGTGTACTTCGCGGGCCTCATGTGCACGCACCTGGCGGCGTTTCGCATGCAGTCCAACGTGCGCAAGATGTGCTCGGAGCGGCTTATGCACGCCCCTCTCGGCTACTTCGACACGCACGCCTCGGGCCTGCTGCGCCGTCGCATCGACAAGATGAGCGCCAACATCGAGCAGCTCTGCGCACACAACCTCGCCGACATCTCGGGCACCGTGGTGATGTTCGTCGCCACCGTGGTGCTCCTCTTTGCCTATGACTGGCGCATGGGCCTTGCCTGCCTGCTGGCCGTGATCATATCGTTCGCGTGCATCTTCTCCATGATGGGGCCGGACAAGATGCAGTTCATGAGCGTGTACCAGGACGCCCTTGATGACATGAGCCACGCGACCACCGAGTACGTGCGCGGCATCCCCGTGGTGAAGGTGTTCCAGCAGACGGCCCACTCCTTCAAGGCGCTCAAGGTCTCCATCGAGAGGTACGGCGACCTTGCCGACAGGTACCAGCGCGCGGTCTGCGAGGTTCCCCAGAGCATCAACCTCACCTTCATCGAGGGGGCCTTCGTGTTCTTGCTCCCCGTCGTGATCCTGCTTGCGCCCGGCGCGCTCGCGACGGGCAGCCTCGCCGGCCTTGTGACGGACTTCGCGTTCTACGCGATCTTTTCGGCCGTCATATCGACGGCGCTCTCCAAGATCATGTTCGCCGGCGGCGGCATGATGCAGGCCAATGACGCCCTCAGACGCATCGAGGAGGTCCTGGATGCGCCTCAGATGACGGTCGCCGACAACCCCCAGGCGCCTCGCGGTAATGACGTCGAGTTTTGCGACGTGCGCTTCACCTACGAGGGGGCGGAGCACCCCGCCCTCGATGGCGTCTCGTTCAGGGTCCCCGCCGGCTCCACAGTCGCGCTCGTGGGGCCGTCCGGCGGCGGAAAGACCACGGCCGCCAGCCTCGTCCCCCGCTTCTGGGATGCCGACTCCGGGTCGGTGCTCGTCGGTGGCGTCGACGTGCGCGAGATGGACCCGCATGTGCTGATGGACGACGTGGCCTTCGTCTTCCAGAACAACCGGCTCTTCAAGTCCTCGATCCTCGAGAACGTGCGCGTCGCGCGCCCCGACGCGACGCGCGAGCAGGTCGGCGAGGCGCTCTCGGCGGCCCAGTGCGACGACATCATCGCCAAGCTCCCCGACGGCGTCGACACGATCATCGGCACGAGGGGGACCTACCTCTCGGGTGGTGAGCAGCAGCGCATCATGCTTGCCCGAGCGATCCTCAAGGACGCCCCCATCGTCGTGCTCGACGAGGCCACGGCCTTTGCCGACCCGGAGAACGAGCGGCTCATCCAGGGGGCCTTCAAGCGCCTGGCACAGGGCCGCACGGTGATCATGGTCGCCCACCGGCTCACGACCGTCGTGGGTGCTGACAAGATCGTGGTCCTCGACCACGGGCATGTGGTCGAGCAGGGATCGCATGCGGGGCTCGTCGCCTCGGGCGGTCTCTATGCGCGCATGTGGGCCGACTACCAGACGGCCGTCTCGTGGAAGATCTCGAAGGGGGTGGCCTAGATGTTTGGCGAGGGGTTCAAGAGGCGCTTCGCGCTCACCGACCAGGGCGTGACCAATGCGAGGAAGGGCGCGCTGTGGACCATCGCGGTCAACCTCATAGACTTCGCGGGCATCGTGTTCCTCTACCAGCTCATGGCGCAGCTCGTGACGGCGCTCACCGAGGGTGGGGGGCTGCCGTCCATCCTGCCCTACGCAGCCCTGCTGGTCGCGTTCGTGGTGGTGTCGTTCCTCGCCCACAAGCAGCAGTACTTCAACACCTACGGCACGGTCTACCACGAGGTGGGGGTGCTGCGCATCGGCCTCGCCGAGCGCCTGCGCAGGTTGCCGCTGTCCTTCTTCATGGGTCGCGACCTTGCCGACCTCTCCGAGACCATCATGGGCGACGTGGACGCCCTCGAGCACGTGTGGTCGCACGTCCTGGGCTACCTCTACGGGGCCTACGTGTCGACGGCCATCGTGGCCGTGGGGTTGCTCGCGTTTGAGTGGCGCCTCGCCCTTGCGGTGCTCTGGAGCGTGCCCTTGGCGTTTGGGCTGCTCTTTGGCCTGCGTAGGATGACGCTCGAGAGCCAGAGGGCGGCGCGTGCCGACTCCCTCGAGGTCTCCGACGCGATCCAGGAGACGCTCGAGAACGTCCGCGAGATCCGTGCCACCAACCAGGAGGAGCGCTACCTCGACGGGCTGCGCGAGAAGATCGATCATGCGGAGGCCAGCCAGACCGCAAGCGAGCTCAAGACGGGGCTCTCGGTCAACGCCGCGTCGGTGATCATGCGCATGGGCGTTGCCACCACCGTCGTCGCGGGGGCCTCCCTCATGCTCTCCGGTCAGATCGGCTTCATGGTCTACTTTGCCTTCCTGCTCACGGTCACGCGCATCTACGCACCCTTCGATCAGGCGCTCGCCCTCATCGCCGAGATGCTTGCGTCCGAGGTCGCGGCCTCGCGGCTCCAGTCCATCTACGACGAGCCCGTGGCGCGGGGGCAGGAGGCGTTCGCGCCCGTCGGTCACGACATCGTCTTCGATGACGTGGACTTTGCCTACCAGGGCGAGCGCGTCCTCGACGGCGTGAGCTTCACGGCGAGGGAAGGTGAGGTGACGGCCCTCGTGGGTCCGTCGGGATCGGGCAAGTCGACCTGCGCACGCCTTGCGGCGCGCCTCTGGGATGCGAGCTCGGGCACGGTGCGCGTGGGCGGCGTCGATGTTTCGACGGTGGACCCCGAGGTCCTTCTCGCAGACTATGCCGTGGTCTTCCAGGACGTGACGCTCTTCGACGACACGGTCATGGCCAACATCCGCCTGGGTCGCAAGGATGCCACCGACGAGGAGGTCCTCGCTGCGGCACGCGCGGCCAACTGCGACGGCTTCGTCGGGCAGCTGCCCCAGGGCTACGACACCGTGATCGGCGAGAACGGCAGCCGTCTCTCTGGCGGGGAGCGCCAGCGCATCTCCATCGCGCGTGCCTTGCTGAAGGATGCGCCCATCGTCCTGATGGACGAGGCCACGGCCTCGCTTGACGTCGAGAACGAGACCCAGGTACAGGAGGCTCTCACGAGGCTGCTCGTGGGCAAGACGGTTCTCGTGATCGCGCATCGCATGCGCACCGTGGAGAATGCCGACAGGATCGTGGTGCTGGCTGGGGGCAGGGTCGTGGAGGAGGGCTCCCCCGCCGAGCTCAGGGCCAAAGACGGCGGCATCTTCCGCTACATGTCCGAGCTCCAGCAGCAGTCTGCCGGCTGGAGCATCTAACGTTGCGGTAGCCATGCGGTGATTATCTGCCGCGCCGTCAAGGCGCTCTACGGGCATTCGAAGACCCGCACGTTGACGCAGAGGCCGAGGTGGTGTACGTTGCGAGCAACCACAAGTCGCGCAAGCGCCTAGAGTTCAGGGCTCCCTATGAGGTCCACTACTCGAAGACATCGCACTTGCTCCAGCCCCGCAATCGTGTCCGCATAGCTATGATCGTATCTGACGAAGTCCCAGTCTCCGCCCTATTCTGCTCCGCGCTGTACATGAACCCTGGATACGACAGGGCGTCCAAGGTGGCGGCGGCCCAAGTTGTCTTGGGCAGGGAAGAGAGCGTGCGCGAGCTGTTAGAGGAGCTCGGCATCAAGGACTCCGTGCTGCGCAGGTGGGCGTACGAGCTCGAGGAGATGGGCGAAGCCGCCTTCCCCGGTAACGGGTCGCCCAAGGTCGACAAGGACTACGAGATCGTGAAGCTACGCAAGCAGGTCGAGGAACTGGAGGCAGAGAACGAGCTCCTAAAAAAATTTCCGGGCCTTCTTGAGTCAAGACCGTGCGTGAGGTACCGCTTCCTCAAGGAGCACAGGGGCGAGTTCGGCCCCATCAGGAAGGCCTGCGAGGTTCTGGGGGTCTCGAAATCCGGCTACTTCGAGTTCCTTCACAGGAAGAAGTCAAACCAGCAGATCGGGCGCGAGGCGCTCGAGGGTTTCGTGGAGGAGGCGTTCAAGGCGCACAACGGCCGCTACGGCTACAGGCGCGTAAACCGGGAGCTCCGCAAGTCCGTCATCGTTGTGAGTGAGAAGCGTGTGCTGGGAGTTATACGCAAGCTCGGCCTCGTCACCAAAGGGGCGGCGAGGAGGTGGAGGCTCCACAGGGCCGCCGAGCCGGGGGACCCCAGGGTGAGCCTCGTCGACTGGGCCTTCACCGTGGCCGCCAAGAATATGCTCTAGGTGGGCGACATCACCTACGTGCCAACCGGGGAAGGCTGGCCGTACCTCGCAGCCGTCATCGACGCTTGGCCGAGGAAGGTGGTCGGCTGGTTGATGTCGTGCAGGATCAACGAAGGCCTGGCCATAGACGCCGTCAGCCAGGCAGTGGGCCGGGAGCGCTCGGGAGAGGGATTCGTCTTCCACGACGACCGGGGCGCGCAGTACACTTCCAGGGCTTTCCAGAGATGTCTGGACGGGTACGGGATAACGCAATCGGTGTCACGACTCGGGAACCCATACGACAACGCCGTGGCAGAGTCGTTCTTCAAGACGCTCAAGCGCGAACCCGTGGACGGACGCGGCTACAAGATCAGGGAGGAGGCGAAGCAGGAGATATTCAAGTACATCGAGCTTGTACTATAATGTTCGTCGCATGCATTCGACGCT
>ERZ773042.1144-NODE-1144-length-16098-cov-5.126784_pt1 | contig 16098 bp, 13 predicted proteins | sample MGYA00511664_ERZ773042 | MGnify/ENA primary metagenome ERZ773042 (study PRJEB29015, sample SAMEA2737984) | human oral metagenome | biome: human oral; feature: human-associated habitat; material: dental | place: China | collected 2036 ... | reverse complement strand
GATCTTGTTACGGCTTTAGTAATAGATACTATTGTACTAAGTTCGTGCCATCCGCTTGTGCGAGAAGAGGATAAATTTGAACCTCTTACGCTTGGCGAAGGATTTCAGCGGCGCGAAGGTACGGCGTCAGCGATTTCTAAGGCATTTCCGTGGATCAGGGTCGTTAGCGGCCTAGATGGAGTAGTGTGCGGTCGTGTAGATGAAACAGGATATGTTAATATTGAAACTGAAGATAGTAATGGAGATAGGACGTCTACAATGGCGGAAACCCGGAATGGATTGACGCGTATATACAAGAAAGGAGCGGATAGACAATGATTGAAAAAGCGCGTGATGATGTCGGCGACCCAACTTCAGAAATGAGGCCGGCGAGACCTGACGATTATGGGGTGTTCGCAAGGAATTACTTGGCGGCTATAGCCAGTGCGATGTATCATTTTGCGCAGGGCGGCGGTTACTGCAGGACTTCCAGTGATATCTATAAGGATATTAATCTGGCTCAACTTGATGTTCACGGTAATTTGTCCAAAAGTGAATTTGATACGTATCGTATTGAATACAAGGCTAGTGAAAATGGAGGGATTGGCGAGTGTCATGTATACAAAATTGTTCCCGGTGAAGATGACCAGCAGAAGGCTACTATGCAAGAGATTACCGCGCAGGGCGCGAATCTTGATACATGTAACACATTGGGACGGATTTGTAATGAGCTTGCAGTTAGCAGAAAATCCAAGGACTAAAGGTAATTTTTATGAGAAGAAGTCTTGAGACAACATTTCTTCCGCCAGGAGAGAACGAAGATAATCTTGAAAGGGATTCGGATGCTGAGCTAGATATAGAGGCTACTGGGGGGGGCGGTTCGTATGTCGACAACTATAGCCTTACTCCGGTAAAGTTTTCAGAAGTCGAGATTCATCCTGCTGGAGCGAGCGATGAAATTAGCCCTGAAGAGGTATACTGGCGGTTAGAGTCAGAGGGAGTGGTCAAATTTGCTCCGCGTTTAGATGAACAACTGGCAGGCAAGGCTGAAGACAGGAGTAATGTCATTACTTGTATAGCTGGAATGAATAAATCTTTGGGAACTGATACGTCTAATGATCGATACAGAAGGTATAGAGCGGATCTAACAGAGAGTGAAGTATTGCGTCAACTTGATACTTTTCTCGCTGGTATAATTGATTTAGGCGATTTGGATATTTCGCTTGCGGTTGATGCTTGGTATATGCGCGAAAACTTAACCTTTATTGGCGAGAAAGAATATAAAGAGGCTGCGGCAGGGATTGCTGGTAGTTGGGTAGCAGCCCTTGAAGCAGATGACGACTTGCAGATTTATGCTGTTGCTGGAGAAATTGCTAAGTTAAAAAATGTGACTGGTAAAGTTGCTTATAAGAATCAGATAAAGAGCGATGAGTATTTATTAGACAATATACTAGCCAATTTTACCGAAGAAGATTGGGAAAAATACGGCGATAGGATTATCGTTGATCGAGATGATATTGCGAAGATACCAAAAGAACACTTGAGAGTTGTGCTGCTGGACGATTGGACTATCAGCGGTTTGCAACTTAGTATAGTCTATAGTTCGCTATCTAGGCAATATCCTGAGTTAAAAGATTCAATTGAGGCACAGTTGATTGTTGCTAGCGAGGAGAGAATAAAACATGGGCTTGCGGCTAGTTGGTTGCGCGATAGTGAAAGTATTCCCGTCAAAGCTTATTTTTTGGCGCACGATTCTATAGAAGCGGAACATGGGACGCATATCACTGGTTATCATTCTGCTGTTGATTTTGATTTTGAGGTCACTATAAAAAATATGGTCGGTGCAGCCAGAGAGCTTCTAGGGGCGGATGGTAAAGATGTTCACATGCCTCCCGGAACAAATATCGTACGTCCGTATCGCAAGGATGGAGCGACGAGAGATAGTTTGGTTAATATTGAGAGAGCTCGCCAGTGTAGGCGCAGGCGGCTGGCAGAAAGGCAAGGAAGCGGTTATGCTATACTATGAAAATATGGAGGAGTCAGCGCAAAAAGCTTCTGATTTTTTATCTGGTGATTTTCTGGCTGGATTAGAGCAAAAAGATCCTGCAAAGATTAGAGATCAGGCTACGGTGTTGCCGCATAATGTAGTCCTTGAAGGGATTGGCAATCGGATGTTAATTCGAGATTTTCTGGTGCAAACGAAGGGAGAACTATCAAACTACGTTTTGGATCTTGATAGTAAAGAAGCGGGTTTGGAGGATGGTACACGACGGTTGTTTGGCGTTATAGACGGAAATTTAGATGAAATTTTCAAGACTGCTGATGATAATAAAGACAAGCCGGGCGGTCTCGGTATGGAGCGTTTTCGCCAAGAATTTCGGAATCCAGACGATACCACCGTTATGAATTTGGCGAGGCATATTGCCCAGATGGACGTTGATAAGATATTAGCAATAAATAATCCGTATACCGTGATGAAGGCTATTCGAGGCGCTATCGTTGAAGAATTGTGGAAAAACGTACAGGATTATCGAGAAACTGGCGATAATCAAGAAATTAGGGATGCTATTAGTAAAACCGTAGCGGAGTTTATAGAGATCATGGATAAGGATATTTTATATAGCATGCTGTCCTCCATGCGTTTATGTTGACTACAAACCCATTAAACCACGGAAGCAGCACTGCATCGTGTCTTTTTTGCGCTTATGATGTGCAGTTGAGGTGCTAGGGGAGGGTGCAAGTTTGACAATCTGAAAATATAGGATTATAATAATGACCCGTTAATAAATAAGTGTGGTGGGAGAAAAGGTGATAGTTTATCATAATGGCTAGCCGGCTGGGGTCTATAGAGAGAATAACAGTCGAAGATCTTCGAAGACGTAGTGAAGACGATAAAATTAGACCAAAGGACGAACAATTAGAGAAGACAAGTGAGCAGCTACGGACGCTTATGCCGTATTTATGGGATAGGGCAGAGTGTCTGCTTAGGTTAACGAGAGGTATGTACGAAGATTCTACAGGGGGCGGGCTCGGTATGTACGAAGGCTCTAGAGGGGGCGGGTTCAGTGTTAAGGCTCGTCGTTATGGTGATGACAGGATATCATTGCCTATAGGAAGTTTTATAAAAAAAGCCAAAGAGCCGACACGACTAGAAGAGCGCAAAGGGGCAGAAAGAGACAAGTTTATAAGAGATCCTATAGTTGTTTTGTATACAGTAGGAGAGGATGGTCGTGGAGGCGACAAATATCTTAAAAGCACAAGATTGGTTGGGGAGAATGGTTGTTATGATACGAAGCTTGCCGTACAAGGAGAAGATGGCGGTAATTGGCAGTTTGAGAAAGGGATTGGCTTAAAGAGGCGTCGCCGGGCCTTGGGCGTGGCTGCTGCTATGCTGGGAAGGGTTGAAGGCGTCATAGCCTTGATAGAAGGGGGTGTTTATGACCCTTGCTCAGAAGAAGCTGAGCCCGTCAGTATTGAGGACGTCCTAGACAACACCGAGATGGTTCAAGATACCTCGGGACTGTTTGTTCCTGCTGAGTCGGGTTGGCATACGGGCAGCAGCTGCAATAAAAGACATCCTGTTACGCTGTATAGTCGTCCGCTTGAGGATCTCTAGGTGTTAGGTGCACGATCAAAACTAAGGGGCAATTGCTGTGCTATTGTATGATTAATTAGCGGTCTAATCAATCATGACTACACTAGACTTTTCCACAAAACCGTGGAAAAGTTTTTGTTTGGTAGGGAAATGGGTAGAAAGTGGGTAAAAGGGCTTGCATGTGGGTAGTTGTGGGTAGTATAGTGGAGTTAGTGGAACGAAAGTTGGTGGAAATCACCAACCAAAACAAACATCCACTACGAAAAAACCAACTAATCTACCACGGAGGAAGGACGACGTGCAGACAGATTACTTTGAGCGAAAGTTGGACGACAAGCGGCGCTTGACGATCCCAGCCGAACTCAGGGCAGAGTTTGCATCCGGTGTCGTGTTGACCCGCGGGTTTGGCAACTACCTTCACTTATATCCACAGCAAGTCTGGGACCGGGAAGTGGAGGGCGCGCTGACCGGAAGCATTCTGGATGAGCGGGTGGCCGACCTGAACGTCAAGTTTCGCCGCGGTAAAACCGCATCGGCGCTCGACCAGAAACAGGGGCGAGTGACGATTGAGCAGCATTTGCTCGACTATGCCGGCATTGACCGGGAAGTCGTGGCGGTGCGGGCGGGTGCGTATTTTCGGCTGATGGCAGCTGAGAATGCAGATTGATTAGCTCGGGTCAGTACCTTAACAATTTGAAAACCTCTCGAGATCAACTATCTGGGTATTTGAAGATGGCAGGTGGCAATTTGCTCCACGGTAAAAACGGCAACGTTCTTTCCTCAAAACACCTCCCAAAAAACTCCACCTCACACATAAGTCTCTTTTGGAAACTATGGTTGTCACTGACAATCATCACATTTCCACTCTTAGACAACAAAAACAAACAAAACACAAATACAAAACAGCCAGAATTAAATATCCAGTTAGGTGATCTCGAGCATTGCTATTGTATCTGGTCGCAAGATTTTCGAGATTTATCTCCGTACAGCGATTGCAGCCCAAGCGACGAATGTCGCCTGGCGCGTAAAGAGGAGTAAATCTCGAAGAATCGCCGCGACCGATGATACAATAATAAAGCAATGATGAGTATTAAAGAACATCCACCACAGTCGGAGGCGCTTCAGATGAGCGAACCGATTCATGTTCCCGTACTCCTGGAGGTGACCTTGGATAGGTTGCGGCCAGCCAGAGGCGAGAGTTATCTCGACCTGACGGCTGGCTATGGCGGCCACGCCAGGGAATTCTTACAGAGGACGGATAATTACTTGGGCGCAGTGCTGGTTGACCGCGATGATAACGCGATTAACACGCTGGGCGATTTGGCTAAAAAAGGCGCGACGCTAATTCACAAAGATTTTGTGAGCGCAGCGCAGGATTTGGTCAAGCAGGGACGTACATTTGACGTGATTTTGGCTGATTTGGGGGTGTCGTCACCGCAGCTTGACAGAGCAGAGAGAGGTTTTTCGTTTCGGTTTGACGGACCGCTGGATATGCGGATGGATAATCGGACGGAAACGACAGCAGCGGATATTGTCAACTCGTATTCGGTTGATGAGCTGACGCGGCTGGTGACTCGTTACGGTGAGGAAAGTCCCGGGCGGGCTAGGCGAATTGCGCAGGTAATCGCCAAAGCACGGCCGATTCGGGGAACGACCGAGCTGGCTGATCTGATCAAGCACACTGTCGGTCGCGGCGGGATGAAGCATCATCCGGCGACTCGCACTTTTCAGGCACTGCGCATTGAAGTCAATCACGAACTTCGGCTGGTTGAAGAATTATTGCCGCTGTTGCCGCGTCTCCTTACTAGGGGCGGGCGAGTCGGAATAATTAGCTTTCATAGTTTGGAGGATCGATTGGTCAAGCGATATTTTTGGGAGCAGGCGGCTGCTGGCTACGAGGCCGAGCTGAGCGTCCCGGAGAAAAAACCGGTGTCTGGAACAGAAGATGTTCACAACCCGCGCAGTCGAAGCGCCAAGTTTCGCTACGCCGTAAAAACATAAACAAAAAAAGGAGGGCGACACCATGCCAATCCACATCAAAGTACAATTCCAGGACGCAGAAGCAGCTGAGACCGTTGCGGTACGCCGCGGCTAACAGAGCGCGTATTCCGGAATATACACTCTAACTTGGAAACAGCCCGTTCTAACATGCTAACAGGGGCGGGCTAGCTTTCCCTAATAAAAATTATAAATAAAAACAAGAATAGAAGCAATGACAACCACCACATTTACTCCGCGACGTTCAGGCGTCCAGATGCGGCGCAACCAGAACTCAACACGTTTCCAATCTCGGGTCAAACTTGGTCCTGTCGCTCATACAGTGCTCGTTGCGCTGATGATTACAGTACTGGGCTTGATTTATTTGACTCAGGCAATTAAGACTACAGCCTATGGCTACGAGGCGCAGGATTTGGATTCGCAGATAAATGAATTGAGCGCTAAAAAATCAGAATTGGAAGTACAAAATGCGCGGCTGACATCGCTAGAGAGGGCGAAGAATAGTAATGTCGCGGCAGCCATGACATCGACCGAGACTAGTTACGCCCGCTAGCCTGAAAATGATATACTAAATAGAGCAATTATGCAGCGGCTTAGACATTCCAGAACTGGCTGGCTGGCCATCGTTTTACTCGTGGCGATGGCGGCTTTTGTGTTAAGGCTGTTTTATTTGCAGATTTTGCAGCATGGCATGTATACCGAGTTGGCTCGCGCTAGCCAGCAGCAGCAATTTGTTATTCCGGCAGAGCGCGGTAAGATTTATATGATGGATGGGCAGGCATTGGCGCCGGTGGTGTTGAACCGGATGATTTACACGGTGATCGCTGATCCTCAGGCGGTGGAGGATGGCGAGCGCAGTAAAATTATTGCTAGCTTGAAAAAAATCGCCGGCGGGGAAATGGTTCGCCATGCCGAAGCTAAGCTGAATAATAAGAAATCTCGCTATGAGGTTTTAGCCAGGAATATTTCCAGAACGCAAGCCGAAAAACTGAGGAAGAAGAATTTTGCCGGTATGTTGTATCAACAGGGTTCGATTCGCGATTATCCGGAGAATGGTTTAGGTGCGCACGTGCTGGGTTTCGTTAATGCGTCTGGTGATGGGCAATACGGCGTGGAGGGTGCGCTGGAAAAGCGTCTAAAGGGGCAAAATGGTTTTCTGCAGGCAGTGACTGATGTTAGGAATGTGCCGCTGACAGTGGGCAAGGATAATATTCGGATTGAGGCGAAGGCAGGCGAGAGTATCGCTTTGACGGTTGATCGGAATATTCAGAGTTACACTGAGTCGGCGCTGAAAAACGGCGTCGAGGCAGCGCACGCCACTGAAGGAAGTGTTATTGTTATGAATCCAAATAATGGTCGAGTTTTAGCGATGGCCAACTATCCGTCATATAATCCAGCGGAATATGCCAAGCAAACTAACGCGGCGGTTTTTATGAATAATGTTACGATGACACCGTTTGAGCCGGGGTCGATTATCAAGTCGTTTAGTTTTGCTGCGGCGATTGATAAAGGCGCGGTTACGCCGTCAACTGTCTATAATAATACTGATTGTATTAAGGTGGCTGACAGGACCATGTGCAATGCGCTGCGCGGTTTGAATGGTCCGATATCGATTCAGGGAGCGTTTAACAATTCGTTGAATGTGGGTACAATTACGGCAGTGCGGAGGCTTGGTAATGGATCGCAGATCAATTTGCCAGCACGCCAGACGCTGTACGATTATTATCATGACCGGTTTGGGTTCGGGCAAGCTACTGGAATTGAATTGAACGAGGCGGCTGGTTATGTTTATCCGCCGGATAGCGCTGAGGGCAATGAAGTCCGCTATTCGGCGATGACTTACGGGCAGAGCATGAACTTAACAATGGTGCAGGTGGCGGCTGGGTTTTCGTCGATTGTTAACGGCGGGCAATACTATAGGCCGGCGATTGTTGGCGGGTCGGTTGATAAAAACGGCAAAGTCCATCCGTCCGAGAATAAAGCGCTGCGCCAGACTGTCAGTGCTGGGACATCGTCGCAAATGCGCGGTATGCTAGCGACGGCGCGCGGCTCGTCGTTTTTATCGAAGAATGATAAGCCGGGATATGAAATTGGCGGTAAGACTGGAACGTCGGAGGCGGTCGTTAGTGGCCATTATTCACAAAAAGAGACAATCGCGACCTATATCGGCTATGGTGGCGCAAATAGGGCGGAATATGTCATAATGGTACGCGTGGCGGCGCCGGGCAGAGGGATTAACCTGCAGGGAAATTACCACGCCGGCCCGATTTTCACGGACATCTCCAACTGGATGATTGATTATATGAAATTAGCACCGAAGGGATAATCATGGCAACCGCTTTACAAACAATGACTAACGAATTAACGCACGTATTTTTACTGAGTGTCGGGGCGTTTTTATTGGCGATGTTTTTAACGCCAATTTATACGTTTTTTGCTTACCGGTATCGGTTTTGGAAGCGGCAGCGTTCCGAGAGTACCGACGGTAAGAAATTGAAGATTTTTGCCAAGTTTCAAGCGGCGAAATTGCAGCGTAATATTCCGACAATGGCTGGCGTGATCGGCGTGATCGCTATTTTTATAGTGACCTTTTTCTGCAATCTAGACCGAGCGCAGACATGGCTGCCGCTGGCAGCGCTGCTGGGTGGCGGCGCGGTTGGTTTGATCGACGACATCATCAATATTCGCGGTACAGGTGGCGGCGCGGCGGGCTTGCGCAGCCCGGTGAAGTTTGCGCTAATTACGCTCATTGGCGCGGTTCTCGGCTGGTTCTTCTTCGCCAAATTAGGCTTAATGAGTTTTCATGTGCCGTTTATGGGGGATGTGAATATTGGCTGGCTGATTATTCCGCTGTTTGCGTTTGCGGTGGTGGCGACTGGTAATGCGGTCAATATTTCTGATGGTATGGACGGACTGGCTGGCGGTCTCTTGAGCGCTAGTTTCGGCGCGTTTGGGGTGATTGCGCTGTTGCAGCAGCAGGTACTGCTGGCAGGATTTTGCTTTACGGTGGTTGGCGTGCTACTGAGCTATTTGTGGTTTAATATTTATCCGGCGCGGTTTTTCATGGGCGATGTTGGCAGCTTTGCTTACGGTGCTAGTTTAGGGGTGGTGGCGATGCTGACGGATTCACTGTTGTTGCTGCCAGTAATTGGGCTGTTGTTTGTAATTGAGGCAGGATCTAGTTTGATACAGATTGCCAGTAAAAAATTCTTTAAGCGCAAGATTTTCTTATCTGCGCCAATTCATCATCATTTGGAAGCTATTGGCTGGCCGGAGACTAAAGTGACGATGCGGTTTTGGGTAATTGGCTGCGTGATGGCATTTATCGGCGTAATGCTGGCTTTGGCGGGGGGTCATATTGCGTAGTTTAGCCGTCCCTAAGCGCAACGCCAGCAAAGTTGCGCCAGTTCGCCGCCATCGACCGATGTATCAGATTGCTCTGTATATGGGGCTGCTGTTAATGCTGGGGCTGGTGGTCATGTACGCGCTGGGGCCGCAGCGGGCGAATGTGCTAAATTACGCATACGGTACGCATTATGATAGTAACTTTTTCTTTAATAAGCAGTTAGCTAGCGTTATTATCGCTATTGCAGCGTTTGCAATTTGCGCGCTGCTGCCATTGAAGTGGTTTAATAAGTATGCGAAACAGATTTTTTTAACTGGGCTGGTTTTATGCGTACTGCTGGTGGTTATGGGCGCAGTTCTCCATCTGTCAATTGCCAAAGGCACGAACGGGGCTTACCGCTGGTTTTATTTGGGGCAATTAGGCAGCCTTCAGCCGTCGGAGCTGCTGAAATACGGCGTGCTGGTGTTTCTGGCGGGGTTTTTAAGCAAACGTGTCAAACAGGAGAAAATTAACGACATGCAGGAAACGCTTGTGCCGGTAGCGGTGTTGGCAGGGATTTCGTTAATTGTCGTGGTGTTCTTGCAAAAGGATTTGGGGACTGGCATGTCGCTGGTGGCGATTATCATGGCAATGCTGGTGGTGTCTGGGATGGATGGAAAGATCATCGCCAAGGTGCTGGGCGCGGTATTAGTCCTTGGCGTGTTGATGATCGCTATGTCGCCGCACCGGATTGAGCGCGTGGTAACGTTCTTACAGGGCGACAGCCGCCGTTCAGCTAGCCAGGATGACGGCGATTATCATATTCAGCAGGCGCGGATTGCGATTGGTTCTGGCGGGCTGCTGGGCCTGGGGATTGGCAAGAGCGTGCAGGCGACCGGTTATCTGCCCGAGGCGATTAACGACTCGATTTTTGCGGTGATGGGCGAGACGTTCGGCTTTCTCGGCTTGATGGCGATTTTAGCGCTTTTTACAGCGTTGTTATTGTCAATTTTGCGCGTGTCTGCCAGATTGCCGGACATGCGGCTGCGGCTGGCTGCGGCTGGCGTATTCGGCTGGGTAGCGTCGCATGTTGTTATGAATATCGCTGCGATGACCGGCGTGGCGCCGCTGACAGGGATTCCGCTGCCGCTGTTGAGCTACGGCGGTACTAGTATGATGTTTATTGCCGCGGCACTTGGGTTAGTTTTTCAGATTTCCAGATACACATCACATAAACCATTAGAGGAGGGGAGCGATGGCAAGAATCTTAGCGGTCGGCGGCGGTTCGGGCGGACACGTTACGCCAGTGGTAGCCGTATTTAGGGAGTTGAAAAAATCAGGCGATCATGAGCTGCGGTTTTGGTGCGATCGAAAATTTGGCGCTCGCGCCCGCGGAATTTTTAGCAAATTTGACGAGACTATTCCAGTTGAGCTGATTGCTGCTGGAAAATTGCGGCGCTATCATGGTAAAAACATTAGTTTTCATCTTCGTCCGTCAATTTTATTGCCAAACATCCGCGATGCTTTTAAGGTGGCTATCGGGTTTTGCCAAAGCTTTATCAAGTTGTTGATTTGGCGGCCAGATGTGATTTTTATTAAGGGCGGTTATGTTTGCTTACCAGCTGGCTACGCGGCTCGGCTGCTTAAAATTCCGCTGGTGCTGCACGATTCTGATGCTCACCCGGGATTAACTAACCGGCTGCTGAGTCCGTTTGCTAAGGCGATTGGCACGGGCGCGCCACTTAAATATTATAATTATCCGCCGGAAAAAGCTAAGTATGTCGGTATTCCAGTTGCTGCAGAGTTCAGGCCGTATACAGATGAGGAGCGCCGCCAATTGAAATCCAAGCTGCAATTTGATCCGAATCGGCCGCTTGTGGTGATTACTGGCGGCGGTTTGGGCGCAGCCAGGATAAATGAGGCGGTGGTTGCGGTTCGGGAGGATTTGCTGGCTGAATCGTCGGTGTTTCTGATTTCTGGTAATTTGCAATATGAACAATTGAAGGAAGCAGTTAGCGAATGCGACGGTTGGCGGCTGCAAGCTTTCGTACATGACGGTATGGCAGAAGTTCTGGCGGCGGCTGATTTGGTGGTGACCAGGGCAGGCGCGACGACGTTGTTGGAGCTGGCGGCGCTGCACAAGCCAACTATTATTATTCCAAACGGCCGGCTGACGGCTGGACACCAGTTGAAGAATGCTAAGGTATATCAAGAGGCGCTGGCAGCAGTGATTGTGACAGAGGACGAGCTGGATGACGACAGCCAGATTTTGGCAAAGAAAATTATCGGCTTGCTGCGGTCTCAGAAAATTCTGCAAGGTTTGGGCAATAATTTTGGCAAATTTGCCAAGCCGAACGCTGCTCGCGATATGTCAAATATGATATTAACTACAATTCGCCGGCAGGGCAGGCGTAAATGAAATTTGGCTTTCTGAAAAAGAAAGAACCTAAGTTGACGCGCCGCGAGATTGCTGCGAGGCGCCAGGCTGAAATTTATGATGATATACCAGCGCAATCATACAGGCGCAACCGAACGCTAAACAGCCGCCAGACAGCTTCGCCGATGGAAACATCCGAGCGGTTGGAGGCGTACCGGCTGATTAAAAAGCGGCGCAAAGCCAGTCGTCGGCTTTTTAGCGCGGTATGCGGGCTTGGAATTGTGTTATATCTGCTGTCTCAGCTGACGATTAATATTTCAATTCAAACCCCCGACCCGAAGAGTTCTGGCAACGCCGCCAATTATGTTAAAATCCTTAACGATTATTATGCGTCGCGTCCAGCTGAAAGATTCCGATTTTTTTTGGATCATAATAGTTTAATAAACTTTTTTTTACAGCAAGCTCCGGAAGTGAAAACGATCCGAATCGAGGGCGAATCTTTGGCTTCATCGTCAGTAAAACTACAATTTCGCCAGCCAGTTGCTCAGTGGTCGTCCGGTAGTAAAGTATATTTTGTCGATGAAAGCGGCGTGACGTTTGAGCAGAATTATTTTGACGCGCCGACGGTAGCTGTCAAGGATGAAAGCGGCATTCCTGCTAAAAGCGGCCAAGAGGTCATTAACCGGCAATTTTTAAGTTTTTTAGGCCAGGCGGTGTCCTTATTCACCCAAAATAACCTAAAAGTATCAGAGGCAACACTGCCAGCTGGCACGGTGCGCCAGGTTTGGTTTAAGGTTGATGGCAGGGATTATTATATACGAATGACGGTGGACAGGGCAGCTGAGCCGCAAGTTAAGCAGGCGATCATTACCATAAAACACCTGGATGGACGGGGGATAACCCCAACATATATTGATGTCAGGGTGGATCAGCGGTCGTTTTATAGATAGCTAAATAGGTGGTTGGGCAGTCTAATTAACAGGGGCGAGCATTGCTCTATTTAAGGTGTTAGTTCTCTTTTTGTTCTTTTTTGGGAGGCTGGGTAAAACATGAAAAATTATATATTATTATATCTAAATACTAAAAAGTCAAATATTAACCGGGCGGCGAATTAGGGGAGCGGGGGAATAAAATTAAGAAAAAGTCAAATGTGGATTTCTGGCTGTATTTGGCGGCGTGTGGAAAACTTGGCTTAAGTTCATGCGCGATGAGTTATGTGCGGTAGTTTGGTTGTAAAAACGCCAACAAAGCATGTGTGCCGGCGGCTTTAGGTATCGTTGGTTTGGTTTAACGGCTGCGGGCCTGGCGTGGAATAAATAGTTTGTCTTAACGTAAATAGAATACGTATAAAAAGTTTAGAATAATCTTAGGTCGCGCAGTCTGACAGTATTAAGGTTGCCCTGCCAGGTGTTGGCCAGGAAAAACGATAAATGGAGTTATTTTGGATACACTCTCGTTCATCCGGTTGAACGTATTTATTAGTTCGTAAAAGGTACATTGTGCGACATTAAAACTATCTACGGAACATGATTACTCTATCGTCTTTTTTCAAGATAAATTTATGTAGTTTGTGGATTTCTGGAAATATCGGCGGCGATTAATTATGCTACCGCCCTGTTTGGGACTTGCTGGTGTATTATATGTTCTAAATCTATATTTGCCATTGTTCCATATTTTTATTGCTATTGGCTATTAATGGCTTTTAGCGCGCTAATTTGTGTTATTGATTATGGTTTGGGCTTTGATCGCTAAAGGTGGTATTTTATGAATCTATGAAATATTGGCAATTGTTAGATAATTATTCTGGCATGACTTTAAGAAACCTGAGGATAATTAGTTCGCTTTTTGTTCTATAGTTTTTCGAGCGTTGATTCTTGAAAATACCCTGCTCCAGTAGCGCCTGTAAAATTGTCAGCGAGCTACCTATTGATATGTTGTTGGATATTAAGCCAAATGATTCGTTTACTAGCTAGGGGCGGATCACTGGAAACCAAGTTACGTTTAATGTATTTTGTGATATATTTATAGGTGAGTTCCTGGTGGATTACTAATAGGACTTGTGCCTGTAGCAGATTCTAGATTGCTACCTGCCCGGGTAACGACCCGCAAGTCGTCGTCTATCAGAGGCGTACCAAAGCAATAACAGGATAAGTGAGTTCCCTGCTGCGTTGAATCGACAGGAGATATCAGTGGTCAGAAAAAATCTTAAACAAACAGATCAGGAAAATAAGAGTAAGCCCGCTGTTAAAAAGCGAAAGCGTGGCTGGCTTATCTTTGGCGGAGTTGTCGTTACTCTTGCTGTTATAGGACATGCCAGCAATGTAATGGAACAGTCTCGCCTTGAGAAGGACAATGTTCCTATCGTTATTTCCAATGTGGATGAAAACATTAAGCTTGATTACCACACCGACAAGCGCGAAATTTCTGCTAAAATATCAGGAGTCAGCTTACTTGCCGAGGTAAAGGTAGCTAACGGTAAAACTAGTATACACGGGCATAAAAATTCAGCTGGCGATATTAAGTATGAAATTAAAGATATAAAAGAGGGCGACAGCAATATTTCTATATCCGTCATCGATGGCAAACGCCACGGCGATAAAATCATCAAGATTCACCGCCAAACGAAAGATGATTATGACAAACAAGAGCTAGAAAAAGCCCTCAAACGTACTGAGGAATCGGTTAAAAAAGCCGAAAAACAATCAAGTGATGAAAATATCTCCCGCGCCAAGTCGGATGTCAATAAATTACCAGAGGATAAACGCGGACAATTCTCTGAGCGTATTACCAAATTAGAAAAAGCCAAGCAAGAAGAAAAAGAACGCGTTGAAAAAGCTAAAAAAGAGGCGGAAGAGAAGAAAAAGCAGGAGGAGGCAGCGGCTGCCGCAGCTAAAGCTCGGCAACAACAGCAACAAGCGCGACCGCAGCCTGCACCTCGCCAAGTTGCCCCTACTCCTGCCGCTCCGCAACCAGCTCCAACAACTCCTCCGCGTCCACGTCCACGCCCAGCAACACCTGCACCCGCTCCCCCGGCAGAATTACATTTTAGTAGCTGCAAAGAAGCGCGTGCTGCCGGCTATAGTCATATGCGCCGTGGCGAACCGGGGTATTCGCCGCACCTTGACAGAGATAATGACGGGATTGCTTGCGACAAACATAGATAATTAATGTGCATTTAGTATCAAAAATAACTCAATAAAGGATAAGGATTTGAATAGTTTTAATTAAAACTGCGAATTGATGGGCAGGAAGTTATAGTTCCCTAACAATTTAGATATTGGTATAATACTAGCGGTTGATGGCTACGGCAAAGATGCGTTATAGTTCCCTAACAATTTAGATATTGGTATAATAGTATCTCTTTACGGGCCGACGATATCTGGGTTATAGTTCCCTAACAATTTAGATATTGGTATAATGTGGTTCAATGACACCAACGACGCCGACAAGTTATAGTTCCCTAACAATTTAGATATTGGTATAATGTAGTTGATGGAGGCAGTAGCGATGCCTAAGTTATAGTTCCCTAACAATTTAGATATTGGTATAATGCTTGGCAAAAATGTGTTTGTCGGGCGGTTGTTATAGTTCCCTAACAATTTAGATATTGGTATAATGCTGAGTATTATGATGAAGTGCAGCCGACCGTTATAGTTCCCTAACAATTTAGATATTGGTATAATGAAACGTTTTTTACTCTCACAGTTCAATCTGTTATAGTTCCCTAACAATTTAGATATTGGTATAATATAAACGACTACCTTATAAAAAGCTTAATTGTTATAGTTCCCTAACAATTTAGATATTGGTATAATTGGCAAGCGTATCTCTGTAAGTATTTACGGGTTATAGTTCCCTAACAATTTAGATATTGGTATAATCTTCAGGACTTTAGGTTCTACAACGGAGTGGTTATAGTTCCCTAACAATTTAGATATTGGTATAATCGGCAGATCAACATCTCTTGACAAAAGCGTGTTATAGTTCCCTAACAATTTAGATATTGGTATAATCGCGCAGCGTTGTAACGCAGCCAAAGAGAGGTTATAGTTCCCTAACAATTTAGATATTGGTATAATGTGTTGCAAATTATAATATTATCGCATTGTGTTATAGTTCCCTAACAATTTAGATATTGGTATAATCCTGCCAGTGAGAGGGTCAGTGACAGTAGTGTTATAGTTCCCTAACAATTTAGATATTGGTATAATTTTCAAAGAACCTTTAGTTGCTTAAATATGGTTATAGTTCCCTAACAATTTAGATATTGGTATAATCGATCATCGACATAACAACGCGCTATTTTAGTTATAGTTCCCTAACAATTTAGATATTGGTATAATAGCCTCTGGCGTGCCATTTGTCATCACGGCGTTATAGTTCCCTAACAATTTAGATATTGGTATAATATATGTTAAATACAGATTGATACAGACGAGGTTATAGTTCCCTAACAATTTAGATATTGGTATAATAGCGGTTTCAAAAATGAGACGTGCGGCGCGGTTATAGTTCCCTAACAATTTAGATATTGGTATAATACTTCTATCAAAAACACGCGAAAGATAGCTGTTATAGTTCCCTAACAATTTAGATATTGGTATAATTTGCCTCCTGTCAGAATAAACAAGACAACAGTTATAGTTCCCTAACAATTTAGATATTGGTATAATAATAAAAAAATAGAAGTAAAAACACGAATCGTTATAGTTCCCTAACAATTTAGATATTGGTATAATCGGCGTATCCTTTGATTCAAGGGAATTAAAGTTATAGTTCCCTAACAATTTAGATATTGGTATAATCCTGCCAGTGAGAGGGTCA
>ERZ773042.1142-NODE-1142-length-16118-cov-18.876113_pt1 | contig 16118 bp, 10 predicted proteins | sample MGYA00511664_ERZ773042 | MGnify/ENA primary metagenome ERZ773042 (study PRJEB29015, sample SAMEA2737984) | human oral metagenome | biome: human oral; feature: human-associated habitat; material: dental | place: China | collected 2036 ... | reverse complement strand
CGGCCTCGTCCAGGCCGCCCACGAGCTTGGGGTAGCGGCGCAGGTCGGCGAAGACGCGGCCCGTCAGCACCCGCTCCGGGCTGAAGACGAGGTGGAAGTCGGCGCCCTCGACCAGGCCGCTGATCTCCTCGATGAGCGGCTTCCAGCGGCCGCGGGTGGTGCCGACCGGCAGGGTCGTCTCATAGGAGATGAGGGTGCCCGGCGTCAGGTGCTCGGCCAGGGAGCGCGTGGCGGCGTCCATGAGCGTGAAGTCCGGCTCCCAGGTGGCGTCGTCGACGAACAGGGGCACCACCAGCACGATCGCGTCCGCGCCCGGAACCGCCTCGGCGTAGTCGGTGGTGGCCCGCAGCGCGCCGTTGCCCGTGGCCGGGTTCAGGGCCGCGAGCTTGTCCGCCAGGTGCGCCTCGCCCGGGAAGGGCTCCCGGCCCGCGTTGACGGCCTCCACCGTGACGGGGTTGACGTCCACGCCGATGACCTCATGGCCTTTTTCAGCGTACTGGACCGCCAGCGGCAGCCCGATCTTTCCGAGGGCGACAACGGTAATGCGCATTCGGGTACGTCCTTTCGTCGTTTTGTGCGTGGAGGGGCTATTGATAGGGGGCGATCAGGGTTGCGTCGGGATGCGCATCGCTGGGTGTGGGGAGGCACCGGATCACAATAGTCCAGCCAGTCCGTGGTCGGATGCTCAGTCGTCATAACACATATCGATGCTGTAGACCGCGGCTTGCCCACCACGGTCTACCAGGGTGAAGCCCGATGAGACGCGCACCCCGTAGAGCCCGGGGCGCAGGGACCGGGTCGGCACACCGTTGAAGGGCTGGGAGACGTCCCGATAGAAGTGCGTGATGCCGTGCTTGCGCACGATCTCGCAGACCTTGGGGTCACGGTGGATATCGCGGAAATGGTACCGCAGGTAGTAGCCGTCGGCGTCGGAGTCAGACTGCCCGGCGAACATCCACACGCTGCGCTGTCCAGCCATGAAGGGGAGCATGGCGGTGCCAGCCGTGGGATCGCCCACCACGTAGGCACCAGGCGGCAGCTCCTGACTTAGCCGCCTGATCATATCCAACTCGGGTGGAGAGGCCACCATGCGCATGTGACCCGGACCCGGAGAGAATGCGCCAGCAACGTCGACGCGCACCGCCGGCGTGCTGGCCAGGGTCCCGGCCACTAGGACGACAGCGCTCGCTGCCACGGGGCCCGACCGCAGCCAGCCGTGAGTGCTGGATGGCATATACCGACGCCACAGTCTTCCCATCAGTGGCCTCAGAGCCGCCAGGGCGATGACGATCAGAAGGATCGCAGGCACAGCAGCCATGGCTTTGATCCGGTGGGGATTGTTGTAGAAGATGCCTGTCAGGGAGGACAGCACCGGAACAGGCGCCGTGGCCGCCAAGATCAGCGGAAGGCATGCAGCCCAGGCCACCACCACGCCCCGGTGTCGATGACGCGTGTAGGAGACCCCGGCCCCCACGAAGCACAGAAGCGCCATGATGATATAGAAGACCTTCATGATCCAGCCGCCACCGCCGTAGAACAGCAGCACCGGGATGGCAAGCTTGATGATCGGGCTGCTCCAGTTGCGGTCAGGGTGGCGGCCGAAGTGCTCCTGCTGCGGGCCGGGGCCCAATACAAAGATGATGACAGCCAGGGCCACCAGACCGGCTACAGTCAGTAGGGCCATGCCATGGCGCCGGGAGGCCGGGTCACCCGCGCGCAGGTGCCTAACGCCAGCCAGCAGCACCCCTGTCCAGGCGACCACCGCCAACGGCCAGCCGATGATGACGCAAGCCGAGGGGTGGGCCAGGACCACTCCGAGTAGAGCGGCCATCGGCCCCAGAAACACGCTGACAGCCCTTCGACGCCGGTTCTGGACCCACAGCCACACCGCCCGACGCCAGCCAGAGACCATCCAGGCGACGATGGCAGGGCAAGCGGCCAAGGCCAGGCAGTAGGGCCACACCGCCGTATCCATAAGCAGGCGGACAGGGAAGATGGGGGTCAGGGCCCCGGCCCCCAGTGCCAGGTAAACCGCTCCAGGGATTTCGGGAAGGATGACGCGGGTGAGGTAGGCCATGCCCACCAGCCACACCAGGGGAACGACGAATAGCATCGTGTTGGTGGCCGGAACCACCTGGTTCCAGCCCACAGCGGCAATGGTGACGATCTCGTGCCAGACCATCGGGTAGAAACTGTATTTGCTATCCATGCCAAACATGCCAGCATTGCCGTCGAGCATGGAGGCGTTGCCCGTGTGCTCGATAAGCCAGGCCTGGTTGTAGTGGTAGATCGAATCGGCCGACTGGATGGGTACGTCGGGCCCCGACCCCGGCAGGATCGGCAGGATCATAACGATCCACGTCACCGCGATCCCCGCCCAGGCTAACTTCGGCGCCCCCAGGATGACGCGGAGGCTGGACGTCTCAGGTTCTCCCGGCGCCCCAACACCGCTGCAGCGCTCAGGGCACCCCTGGGCGTCCAGAGCCGGAGCCAGCCAAGTGCGCAGGCTGGGATGGCGGCCCGTGCACCTCATCCAGGTCCAGCGCACCGCACTCACGGCCAGGGTGCAGACCAACACGTAGACGCCCACAGTGGGGCCGTGCCACCGCACGCCCAGAGCGTGGAAGATGAGCCCACCCATCCCCATGAGCAGGAAGGTCAAGGGCGGGGCGCAGGCCGGGCGCGCGAGCCAGGAGCGAACACCGGCCGCCAGCAGAAGCAGCCATCCGGGGCCAAAGGTCGCAACTACGAGCAGGCCCAGCATGGGTAAGGCCATGATCCAAGAACTCAACCCCGCACCACCGTCCGCAAACGGCGCGCAACGGACTCCCCCGTGGCGGCCAGTGACCTGTTCTTCCTAACCCAATCATGGAGCCTGCCAGCGCGGGCGGCCGCAGCTCCGTCTTCTGGGCTGGCGGCCTCAAGCTCGGCAGCGGCCTCCAGCGCCCGGGTCATGGCACGCGCGACATCCTCCTGGGTGTAGGAGGCGGCCCATCCCAGGTCGTGATCGGCCAGGTCCTGGATCACAGGACCAACTCCTGCGTAGACGACCGGCGTGCCGCAGGCCAGGGCGGCCAGCACCTTGGTGGGGTAGGCGAAGTCATAACCCTGCCCCGGCCGGAGAGACACCAGGCAGGCGGCGGCGCCGCGCTGCCAGCGGGCAGCGTCTTCGGGCGCCATAAGGTCGTGCATGACCACAGCCGGAGATCCGTCCGGCCCGAGAGGCAGGGCAGAGGCGGCACTCGCGATCTTTTCCCAATCCGATCCCTGCCCAATGTAGAGGATCTGGGCAGAGGGGTGTTCACGGCGTACCTGAGCCAGAGCCAAGACGAAGATGTCTGCGCCCTGCCACTCCGAGGCGGTACCGGCGTAGACCAGGTAGGGGCCGGTGATGCCCATGGCCTCTCGTTCGCCCCGGGTGGGTATCGGGCCGCTGGGCTCGAACAGTGAGGTGTCGATCCCGTTGGGGATGACGACGACGTTGCGCGCTCCTAGGGCGCGCATGCGCTCAGCTACATCCTCGTTGATGGCAATGACACTGTGGGCCCCGCGCACCGCGTAGGACTCGATGGCGCGCAGAACTCGGACCACGGCTCCGGGAACTCCAGTGGAGGCCGCAGCATCAGACCACACATCAGGGGCGTACCAGACGTACGGGGTGCGGCGCAGTGTACAGACGGTGCGGGCCACGGCGCCCGTCGTGGGCGGAGGCTCGACCAGGACGACATCGGGGCGAGGAGTCATTCCTAGGCGCAGCACCAGGGGCAAGTCGAAGGAGAGGTAGGGTAGATAGCCGCGCAAGTAGCCACTGGCATCGCGCAGAACTGGCCAGCGCGAGACGCTCACACCTTGAGGATCCTTGATCTGCGGGGCGGGGGCGCCCTCGCGGCCCGGAACCGTGGTAGTAAGAACACGCACGGGCACGCCATGGCTGGCCAGCGCCCGCTCTACACCGTCAAGCCGGAAAGCGGCAGCAGCAGCCTCAGGAAGGTGGATGCGCGTCGCCAAGAGCGCGCCCCCGCGTCGGAGCCGAGTCATGGCGTCCTCTCATTCGTGCTTGTAAAGAAGGTAGTTGAAGGGAAGATGTGTTCGGGTAGATCAGTCAGGAGGGGAACCCTCGGGACTCAAGACCTGGGCCACGGTACGCGCCCGGGCCGCCCAGGTCTGGGTCGGAAGTACCTCGCGCATCCTAGCGCGGACCTCTTCGATCTCCTGCGGCGTCTGGAGAAGGCGCTGCAGAAGAGCGGACAAAGAACTTGCATTGTAGTCGAGGACCCAGCCGATCCCCATCTTCTCCACCAGGCGCCCTGTTTGGGTCTCTTTAACTGCGATGACGGGCAGTTCGTGAGCTAGATACTCGTAGAGCTTGTAGGGCACCGCGAAGTCCCAGTAGGGGGTGGGCTCGGTGAAGAGCACGCCGAGCGCTGCTCGCCCGTAGAGAGGCTCAAGATCGATTCCCGAACGGTGGAGGACCTCGGTGCCCTCCGGCAGAAGCGGAGCGTAGTGATCACGGGAGGCTTCCCAGGTCTCCCGCCTCACGCACAAAGTCAGATGGGCCCTCCCCACCTGCCTGACAGCCTCCAGGCAGACGTCGAGGCGGTAGTTGTCCTGCAGAACGCCGACGAAGAGCAGCTCCAGGTCCGCCCCGCTGGGACGCGAGAGCGTGGTGGCCGTCGGAGCACCGGGAGGCAGAGCGCTCATGCGCGCGAGAGGCACGTGCGGCACATGGCGAGCCATGGCTTGGCTGGGCAGGAAGAGGTGGATGCCGGCTCGACGGTAGGCGGCCAACTCGCTGCGGTAGGCAGCCTGGAGGCCAGCCTCGAGGACGGGCGGGATGCCCTCGCGGAAGCGGGGGAAGCGCCAGTAGACGTCCCGGTAGAAGACGCCCACCGGCACCCCGGCCCGCTGGCAGCGGCGGAAGAAGGTGATGTCGAGCAGCGGGTGGGGCGGAAGATGGCGCGGCTCGGTGAGCGCGTTGGGGATCGTGGCGTTCTCCCCGTAGACGAAGTCGGGCACATCACCCGCCTCAATGGCGGCCAGCACCCGGCGCATGGCTCGGCGGCGCTGGGCTGCGTAGCCGGTGACGTCCAGGACGCGGTAGCCCAGGTCGATGAATGCCCGGCGCATGGCCAGGGGACGCAGCATCGAGGCGGCCACGCGATTCGGTTGTAGTGGGAAAGGCGCGTGGAACACCATGAGACGGCTGCGCGCTCCGTCATCGCGGTTGCCGCCGGGGCCGTCTGCGCTGCCTGCGCTCACGGCGTCACCTCCGTCTTGTGCACTGCCCTCGGTGGGCGGGGCCGCACGCGGCCCTGAGAGTATTGGGGATGCTAGGGGATTTTCTCATGCCTCATGGGGCATGTGCTGAAGCGCCCCTCCATTGTCCGCCACCGCGCCGCCGCGGAAAACGCAGTGGGGCGTCGTCCGCATCACGTGCGGCACGCGTGTGCCACACTGTTCGCCGTCCCGCGCCGGCACGTGGCGGGGACCGGCACAGGTCATCCAGAAGCAGGAGGCAGAGCGGTGGGCGTCGTCGAAGTGGATCTCCGGCTCCAGAGCCCCGAGTGGAGAAGGGCCGAGCCCCGGAGCGCGGGCGGCGGGCATGACGCTGGTGACGGCATCGGGGAGAATACCGACGGCCCGATCGGCGCGGGCACACCAGCAAGCACGGCGGGGCTGTGGGTGCGCTCCGACCTGCCCTGCCCGGACCCGACCGATCCCGACGCCCTGGCCTCCCACCCCGGCCGTCTGGCCGCGGTGCGGGTGGGGCGGGACGAGGTGGTGCTGGCCCAGGATCGGATCCGCTCCTGGCCGCTGCTGTGGGCGCTGGAGGAGGTCCCGGCCGACGGCGACGGCGGGCGCTCGGCCCAGGGCGCGGGGCCGGGCTCGGCGCCGAGCAAGGCGTACCGCCTCATCATCAGCGATGACTCGGCGCTCATGCGCGAGTTCCTGGGCTCGCCCCGGCTGGACCCGCGCGCGCGTGAGGAGTTTCTCGACGCCGGATTCGTCACCGGCACCGACACGCTCCTGGCGGGCGTGAACCAGACGCTCCAGGGCGCCGTGGTGCGCATCGACCGGCACACGGGGCGGGCGCGCACCGTCAACCACTCCCTGGCCCGCTTCACCGAGGACACCGCGGAGGGCCGCCGCCTCACAGTCTCCGACCCTGACAAGTTCGCCCACCTGCTCAAGGCGGCCCTCGATGACGGCCTGGGCCGGGTACTGGATGGCCTGGGCGACGCCAGGCTGGTGGTCCCGCTCTCCGGCGGGCTGGACTCACGGCTGCTGGCGGCCTGGCTTACGCTCCACAGGGCGCTGGACCGCGTGGTGGCCTTCACCTACGGCCGACCGGGCACACGGGAGGTGAAGGTCTCCCGGCAGGTGGCCGAGGCCGTGGGCATGGAATGGCACGCCGTCGACTACGACCCGGCAGCGCTGCGCGAGGCCTGGCAGACGCCCGAGGCGGCGGCCTTCCTGGAGGAGTCCTACAACCTCAATGCGCTCCCCCACGTGCAGGACTGGTACGCGCTGCGCCAGCTGCTGGATGAGGGGGTGCTGCGCCGCGGCGACATCGTACTGCCCGGGCACACCGTGGTGGGCAATATGCACCACGAGGAGCTGCTCGAGGACGGCCCGGCCACCCGGGTGCAGGTGGCGCGGGCGATCACCTGGCACCACCAGGAGCTCCAGGGCCGCCAGAAGCGGGCCTGGGCCGATCCCTACCGGGCCGCCAAGCTCAAGGAATTCCTGGCGCTCACGCCCTTCACCGGCAGTGCGCGCGACGTCCAGAACATCCTGGAGTCCTACAACGTCCGCGAGCGCCAGACCAAGTACATCAACAACTCGGTGCGGGCCTACGAGCACCTGGGCCTGGAGTGGGCGCTGCCCATGCTCGACATCGAGTTCTGGTGCGCCTGGCACCGCGGCGCCGTCGAGCTGACGGCCACGCGCGACTTCTACGCCGTCTTCATCGCGGACCTGTGGGCGCGGGCCACCGCGATGGCGGGCGGAGCAGGTCAGAGCGGGGCCAAGGCCGGGGCTGCGCCGGCGCCGGCCGCCGGGGACGCCGAGGACCCGGGCAGTGCAGGTGACACGGGAAGACAGGAAGACGACGCCGGCGGCCCGGGAGGCTCGAGAGACGCAGGTGGCTCGGGCGGCTCGGGCGAGCTGCCCTACTTCGCGGCCACGCAGGTCGATGCGCGCACGCGCTCGCGCCTGAAGTCGATGCTGGCCAAGGCGCACCTGCTGGGACTGGCCGAGCGCGCCTTCTCCACCTGGGCCACGCTGCACTCGACGATGTCCTTCGACGCCTTCATCACCGACTCGCCCCGGCCTGTGGCCGCCATCGAGCTCATGGGCGGGCGCAAGCTGCTGGGGTTCTGGACTCGCGCCTTCATCACCGACACCTGGTGCCGCCAGTGCCGCCTCTTCTCCGACCTGCCGGTCGCGCCGCCCGCGCCCGAAGACTGACCCCGCCGCATCACGCTGCACACCGCCTCCAGGACAAACGAAATCGTCAGAGGCAAGACGGTGACGTGTTGCCTCTGACGATTTCGTTTGTCCTAGACGCCTGGGAAGGCTCCGGCGCACTCCTCGTGGAGACGGCAGTAGGCGGCCCCGACCCGCGCAGAGGAGAAGCGGTCCCCGACCGTGGCGGCGATGGACTGCGCCCCCAGGGGCACCAGGCGCTCCACGGTCTGGACGACGGCGTCGGCCCACTGGGCGGTGGCCGTCCCCAGTGGCAGCACGGCCCCGTTGCCCTCCTCGACGTACTCGGTCTGGCCCCCGGCGTCGGAGACGACGACGGGGCGCCCCGAGGTGATGGCCTCGGCGGCCGAGACGAAGAAGTTGTCACCCCGGGTGGGGCCGATGAACACGTTGGCGCGGGCGAGCTCGTCGCGCACCCCGGCGGCATCCAGATTGCCGGTCAGGCGCGTGCGCGCGGCCAGGGCCGGATCGGCCGCCAGGCGCTCCTCGATGGCCCCGCGCAACGGCCCCTCCCCCACGAAAGTCATCGTCGCCTCCCGCCCCCGGGCGGTCAGCTCGGCCAGGATGTCAAGGCATGCCAGGGGGTCCTTACGCTCCACGAGACCACCCACGGTCACCATGTCGATACTGCTCGCGCCGCCATCGGTCTGGGCGCCGGGTAGCTCTGCCACCTGTTCCTGCGGCTCCACGATGCAGGGGACGACAACGGTGGGCAGCCCGCGGCGCAGGGTGCGGATGGGCTCGGCCAGGTACTCGCACACGGCGGTCACCAGGTCGGGTCGGGTCAGGCCGTGGCCCACCACGGGGATGGCGGCACGCAAGGCGGGGCCGAGGGTGGCGGGGTTGGTCAGGCCCGACCAGTGCTCGGTGTGGACCCAGGGCAGGGTCAGGGCGCGGGCGTGGTCCAGGGCCGTCAGGGGCAGCAGGGAGCTCATGGCCATGGAGTGCAGAGCGTCGGCGCCCTCAAGCGCCGGGCGCAGGCGGCGCGCCGCACGGGCCACGGACAGCGGGTCGGCGGGTCTCATCGGGATGGCCAAAACCTGCATGCCCTCCAGAACGCGGTGGCGCTCGCCGTCGTCCTGGTGGGGCGGCACCAGGTGGATGATGCGCACATCCTGCCCCGCATCGCGGATCGCGGCGCAGTCGCGCAGGACGAAGGAGCCCGACGTGGGGGCTTTTCCGGTGGGCAGCCAGGTGGTCACGACGGTCACGCGCATGGGCCCATGCTAGGGGCATTTCCCCATGTCCCGGCCCTGCATCGCCGCGCGATCCCATGATCGCGCTGGTCCCGCCAGCCCTGGTACACCCTGGCCAGCCCCGTCCGGCCCTCCGCCAACCCGCCCGGCACCGAGGCCGCCGGAGCGGGCAGCGCGCCGGGTGACGAAGCGCGGCATCAATGCGGTCCTCGCGCCCCCCTGCAGCCCCGTAGGATCGCCTCATGCGCGTAGTCTCCGTGGTCGGGGCCCGTCCCCAGTTCGTCAAGCTCGCCCCCGTCGCCCACGCCATGGCGGCGGCAGGCGTCGAGCACGTAATCGTCCACACCGGCCAGCACTACGACCCCATGCTCTCCGATGTCTTCTTCCGCGATCTAGGGATTCCCGCGCCGGACCTTCACCTGGGGGTGGGCTCGGGCGGGCACGGCGCCCAGACCGGGGCAATGCTGGCGGCCCTGGACGAGGCCCTTCCCTCCTTGGACCCCGACTGGGTCCTGGTCTACGGGGACACGAACTCCACGCTCGCGGCCGCTCTGGCGGCCGTCAAACTGCACATCCCGGTGGCACATCTGGAGGCGGGCCTGCGCTCCTTCAACCGGGCCATGCCTGAGGAGATCAACCGGGTCTTGACCGACCACGCCGCCGACCTCCTGCTCACGCCCACCGCTGTGGGCGCCGAGCACCTGGCCGCCGAGGGGCTCGACGCGAGCACCGTCGTCGTGGGCGACGTCATGACCGACGTGCTCCTCCAGGTGCGCGATCGCGTCGCTGGCTCCCCCTCCCCGGTGATGGAGGAGCTGGGACTGGCCGAGGGCGGCTACTCGCTGGCCACCATCCACCGGGCCGAGAACACCGACGACGCCGCCCGCCTGCGCGAGATCCTGGACTCCCTGGCCTCCGTGGACCACACGGTGGTGCTCCTGGCCCACCCGCGCCTGGGGGCCAAGTGCGCCGAGCACGGGTTGGCGCTTGAGGATTGTGCTTCCCTGCGCATCCACCCTCCGCTGGCCTACCCCGACCTCATCGCCTCCACGCTGCACGCACGCGGTGTGGTCACAGATTCGGGGGGCCTGCAGAAGGAGGCCTTCCTCCTGCGGGTGCCGTGCACTACCGTGCGCCCCCAGACCGAGTGGGTGGAGACCGTCGAGCTGGGCTGGAACGTGCTGGTGGAACCCGGCGACGCCCTGGTGGCGGCCGCCTCCCGCCCGCGCCCGGCCGAACCCGCCAAGGAACTGGCCCACCCCTACGGCGACGGGCGCGCCGCCGAGCGCGTCGTGGAGATCCTCTTGCAGCGAGCCTGAACGGTATAGAACGCCGTCGGCACCCGAGTCACGCATCGGCCAGAGCAGTGGCAGAGGAACGGGTGGTACCTGCCATGATGCCCTGCACACGCTCGGCGTTGATTCTCAGTCCCGGGCGGGCCTGGCCTTCAGGGCCTTGTCGTAGAAGCGGCGGCTGGTGGCCGTGAAGGTCTCCTCACTGAAACGCCGTCGCGCCCGCGCCCGTATCGCCTCGGGCCTCCAGCGCGGGGAGTCCTGGCTCAGTACGCGCTCAATATCCACCAGCGCCCGGGTGAGCTCCGCCACCAGGGCGTCCCCACCCTCCAGCGTCCGATGGGATAAGACGACGCCGGTGGCCGGCTCGACCATGAATCGTCCCGCCCAGGTGGGGGTGGCCGCGCACACGCACCCCAGCGCCTGTGCCTCAGCCAGCACCGTGCCTCCCGCCTCCACACCACTGGCCAGGACGAATACACTCGCGTCCGCCATGTACCGGGAGACCTCGGCGTGGGCGACTCTGCCGGTGAAGGTCGTGCGCTCTCCGATTCCCAGCGAGGCGGCCAGGTCGCGCAGCGGGGCGACCTCGGCGTCCTGCCCGCCGACCACGGTCAGGCTGGGCGCCTGGTGGCCCGCCTCGCTCAGCTGCCGGCCCGCCCGTGCCACGGCGGCGAGCGTCTCGGGCACGCGCTTGTTGGCATCCAGGTGCGAGACGTGGCAGATCCTCAGCCGCCTTCCGGCCGACGGGCGATGCTGCTCGAAGTACTCCTCCGGGACGGGCAGGGCGATGTCGTCCCACGGCCCCAGGCCCCAGTAGCCCGTCAGTCGCCGGCTGAAGGGAGTGGAGACGGAGCTTCTCACCGCGACGGCGCGCATGTCCCTCCTCAGAGCCCGGTAGCGCCATCCAGCTCGCGAACGGTCCGTCGAGGAGGGGCGGTGCTCGGTCAGGACGAGCCCAGCGCCCCAGCGGGCAGCGGCCAGCGCCCCGACATGGAGGCCGACGAACACCGAATGAGCGTGCACCACCTCGGGAGGCCCCGCGGCGGCGTCCTGGGCATGTTCGTACAGGTCGAGGGCACGTTGTGCTACGGCTCGGGCAATGACACGGTCGCCGGGAAGCGCACCTTTGGGGATAGTCGGCACGCTGCCGCGCACGACGACGATCCCCTCCTCCTCGCTCGCCTCCAGCGGCGGGCGCACCTGCCAGAGGGACACGGGTTGGAGCGCGATGACTCCCACGCGCATCCCGGCACGGCGCAGCAGCCCCTCGCCCACGAAGGTCAGGGTGGCCCGGCGGCCCCGCCCGATCAGCTCGGCCAGGACGTCGAGGCAGGCCATGGGGTTTTTGCGCTCCACGAGTCCGCCCACGGTGACCATGGCGATGGTCCGGCTGCCGGGCGGATCGGCCACCGTCTCCTGGGGCTCGACAATGCAGGGCACCACGGCGGTGCGCAGCCCGTGGCGCATCGCCCTGATGGGGGCGGCCAGGTACTCGCAGACGGCGGTCACCAGGTCGGGGCGGGTCAGGCCGTGGCCGACGACGGGCACGGCGGCGCGCAGGACGGGGCCGAGGGTGTCGGGGTTGGTCAGGCCGGACCAGTGCTCGGTGTGCACCCAGGGCAGGGTCAGCGCGCGGGCGTGGTCCAGGGCGGTCAGGGGCAGCAGCGAGCTCATCGCCATGGAGTGGAGGACGTCGGCGCCGTCGAGCGCCGGACGCAGCCGGCGGGCGGCCGCCGCCACGGACAGGGGGTTCGCCGGCGTCATGGGGATGGACAGGACCCGCATGCCCTCCAGGATGCGGTGGCGGGCGCCGTCGTCGTGGTGGGGCGGGACCAGGTGGATGATGCGCACGTCCTGGCCGGCGTCTCGGATCGCCGCGCTGTCGCGCAGGACGAAGGAGCCCGAGCCGGGGGCTCGATCGGTGGGCAGCCAGGTGGTGACGACGGTGACGCGCATGCGCCCCATGCTAGCGGCGATGCCGCATTCGGCGGTCGGGCCTCGCGCTGGAGCCTTCAGCACCCGCGATCGCGGCGGCGGGTCTCAACCCTCCAGGGCGACGAGGCCGTCGACGAATTCGCGGTACTGGCGCCGGGCGTCCGACATCGCGGCCCAGGTCGCGTTCGCGTCCCGGCTCATGGCCGCGTACTCCTCGTCGCTGAGGTCCATGACGGACTCGATGGCGTCGGCGATCTGGCCGGCGGTGGTTTCCACCGGGATGAGTCGGCCGTTCTCGCGGTCGTGCACGATCTCCCCGGTCCCGCCCGCGGCGGTGGCCACCACCGGCAGTCCCGCCGCCTGGGCCTCCATGACGGCCACGGGCACGCCTTCGCCGTCGGAGCAGTTGAGGAAGCAGGAGAAGTCGGTGCCGGCGTAGAGCTCGCGGACCTCGGTGTTGGTGAGGTGGCCGGTGAAGGTGACCGGGGTGGAGGAGATCGCGTCCTCGGCCCGCCTGCGCATAGCGGCCAGGCGCTCGGCGTCGAATTCGCCGATGTGGGTCCAGGCGACCTTCCGCCCGCGCCGCTCCAGCTCGGCCACCGCCTCGACAATGAGGTGGACCCGCTTGTAAGGGGCCATGTGCGAGCAGGAGACGAGCTGGAAGGGATCGGTCCTGCGCCTGTCGCGGCGCACGGCGGCCGGTACGCCCAGCCTTCGCACCTCGATGTTGCGGGCTTTGGGGAAGCGGCGCCGCAGGAAACCGGCCGCGTACTCCGAGATCGGGTAGACCCGGTCCACGGCCCGCATGACGAAGCCGCGCGAGGGGACGTAGCCGCGCGGGGCGTCGGCCTCGTCGACGTCGTAGGCGTGCGCCCGCGCCACGACCACGACCGGCCGCCCCTTGAACTCCCGACGCCGCAGCATTCCGCCCAGGGCCGCACCGGTGAAGAACCAGTAGGAGTAGATGGTCAGGTGGTCAACGCTCTCCAGACCGAGACTGGGCAGAAGACGGCGCATCCGGCCGTAGGCGCTCAGGGCGATCGCCGCGAAGCGCACATCCATCCCGAAGCGCCCCGGGTGCTTCCACGGCGGCGTCTCCACCATCCGCTCCCGGCCCAGCAGGATCTGCGGGGCGCGCAGGATCGCGTGGAAGCGCCAGTCGGGCAGGCGCGAGGCCGGCAGCAGCGCGCAGCGGGCGTTATCGGGCAGGGTACGGGTCTGCCGGGCGCCCTCGCTCAGCCGCACCGGGACGATGAGAACGTCGTCGTAGGCCGAGCACAGTGTCTCGATCTCCTGCTCGAGGAACTCCTCGCCCACCTCGTAGGGGAAGAAGTCGGTCAGCAGAAGCAGACCGCGTCGGCCCGGCCGGGCGGCGGCCGAGCCCGACTCGTCCCCCTGGCTCGTTGCGTGCGTCACAGCCGTGTCCCCCTCCTCAGTTCTCCTGCGCCTGGAAGCCGCCGACGCGCTTTCCCGCGTCGAACTCCTTGGCGGCATGATCGGCCAGCATTGTGTTGGCCACCAGCAGCCCGGCCATTATGGCTCCCAGGATGTAGCAGGTGGGCAGCAGGGCCAAGGGCGACCAGTGCAGCCAGGCCAGGGGGACCGCGGTGTAGACGAGGGCGAAGCCCAGCATCCAGTCCTGGTGCTCGGTGACGATGAAGAGGTTGGAGATCGGGGAGGTGATGAGCATCATGAACAGCCAGGGGGTCAGCGCCCTGGCGAAGCTGCCGGACTCGGTCCACTGCGATCCGAGGAAGAAGGGGAAGATCCACGGCGACAGCACGTAGATGAGGGCGAAGGGGACCAGACCGATGAGGATCGCCCGCTTGATGGTGACGCGCACCAACGGCCGCATCCGGCCGGGCTCGATCGTGGAGAGCTTCTGGAAGAAGACCCTGGCCACCGCGCCATTGATGAGGATAAGGGGCGCGTCCAGGTAGCGCCAGGCCATCTGGAACTGGCCCAGCGACGCCACGGAGTAACCCCCGATGAGCAGTTGGATGCCGTTGGTGCGCAGGGCATCGGCCAGGGCGTTGGGGCCGTTGAGCAGTGGCATGCGCCGGTAGCGGCGGGCCGCCCAGCGCAGTGACGGGGCGCCCTCGGGCAGCCGGCGCCACAGGGGCTTGGCCTGGCGCCCCAGGTTGACGAAGGCGAAGATCTGGCCCGCGGTATGTCCCAGTATCAGGCCGGCCATCCCGCCCATGCCCGCCATGCCGAGGACGAGCTGCCCGCTGGTCAGCCCGATCTGCTGCTCGGCCTGGTTGACCGCAATGGCGCGGTAGTCGCTGTTGCGGTTGAACCAGTACTTGAACAGCTCCACCGCGGACATGAGGAAGGTCGTCAGTCCCACCAACGGCATCCACAGGGCCACCTCGTGCCCCCACTGCCGCTCAATGAGCCCGCTCAGTGGGAGGGACGCCGCCGTGGCCAGCAGCGAGACGGCGGTCAGGCAGACCATCCCCAGGCGGGCCACGCTCAGGGCCTCGGACTCCTTCCTGGGGAGCATGATCGCCATGTCGTAGCGCAGTGCCGCCACGGCCACGAGAATCGACGCCACCGAGACGTAGGTCGCCAGCAGCCCCATGTCCCGCGGAGTGTAGATGCGCGCCAGCACGATCATCATGAAGAAGGTGACTCCCTGCGCCACGGCCGTGCCCGTCATGAGGGTGAGCACGTGGCGCAGGAAGGGCGAGGAGTCCACGACGGAGCGTCCCCGGGCGAGCAGTCCCGTCCGGGGGCCTCTCGGAGCGGCCTGCCGGTTCAGAGCCCGACCACCCGGTTCTCGCTGGCCGAGGTCAGGACCGCCTCGACGACGGCGAGGGTGTCCGCCCCCTCGGCCATGGTGACGTGCTCGTGGCCGACCCCGCGCACGGCGTCGCGGAAGCGCTCCTGCTCCAGGGCCAGGGGCTCGCGCTTGGGGATGGCGTAGCGGATGACGTCGCCCTCGCTGACCCCGCGGAAGGCGGCGACCTGGTCCCAGGTGGAGGCCACGGTGCCGTTGGCGTGGAAGGTGAGGTCCCCGGTGAGGGTGTCGGCGACGAAGGCGCCCTTCTCCCCGGTCACGACGGTGACCCGCTCCTTGAAGGGGGTGAGCCAGTTGACCGTGTGGGAGACGATGACGCCGTTGGCCAGGCGCCCGGTGGCCAGCACCATGTCCTCGTTCTCGCGCCCCGAGCGGTGGGCCACCCGGGCGTGGACCGACTCGTAGGGGGCCCCGGCCACCCAGGCGGTCAGGTCGATGTCGTGGGTGGCCAGGTCCTTGACGACGCCGACGTCGCTGATGCGCGCGGGGAAGGGCCCCTGGCGGCGGGTGAGGACCTGGTAGACCTGCCCGAGCTCGCCGGCGTCCAGGCGCTCGCGCAGGGCCCGCAGGGCCGGGTTGCACCGCTCCACGTAGCCGACGGCGCCCACGAGATCGCGCTCGGCGAAGGCGTCGGCGACGCGCCGGCCGGCCCGGGAGCAGTGGGCGATGGGCTTCTCCACCAGGGTGTGCACGCCCGCCCGCGCCAGGGCCAGGGCGACCTCCTCGTGGTGGATGGTGGGCACGGCCACCACGGCGGCGTCGATCCCGGCGCCGATGAGGGCCTCCACGTCCGGCAGGAGGGGCAGGGGACCTGCGACGCCGAAGCGGTCGCCGCCCGGGTCGGCCACGGCCACGAGCTCCATGCCGGGGGTGGCGCGGATGACGCGGGCATGATGGCGGCCCATCGACCCCAGGCCGATGAGTCCGATGCGCAGGCCGTCCTGTCCCATATCAGGCCCCCGCCGTCACGGCCGCGCCCACGGCCCGCACGATCCGCTCCAGGTCCGCCTCGCTCAGCGAGGGGTGGACCGGCAGGGACAGGCACTCGCGGGCGGCCCTCTCGGTGCCCGGCAGGTCCACGCCCGGCGCGTAGGGCGCCAGGGAGGGCAGGCGGTGGTTGGGGATGGGGTAGTACACGCCGGTGCCGATGCGCCACTGCTCGCGCAGGACCCTGGCGACCTCGTCCCGCTCGGCCGCGCTCGCCCCCTCCAGGCGGATCGTGTACTGGTGGTAGACGTGGGTGTAGCCCGGCGGCACGTGCGGGGTGACGACGCCGGGGGCGTCGGCCAGGCCCGCGTCCAGGGCGGCTGCGTTGGCCCGGCGGGCCGCCGTCCACCCGGCCAGCCTGGTCAGCTGGACGCGGCCGACGGCGGCGGCCACGTCCGTCATGCGGTTGTTGAG
>ERZ773042.1135-NODE-1135-length-16184-cov-3.740467_pt1 | contig 16184 bp, 13 predicted proteins | sample MGYA00511664_ERZ773042 | MGnify/ENA primary metagenome ERZ773042 (study PRJEB29015, sample SAMEA2737984) | human oral metagenome | biome: human oral; feature: human-associated habitat; material: dental | place: China | collected 2036 ... | reverse complement strand
GAGCGGCTCGGCGGCATTGCCGCTGCCTCGCGTTCCACCTTTTTTATATATTATACGCTTTTTTCCGTGTATACATTTTTTCATGCATAATCCCTGTTTCCGCAATGCGCAGCCTTGCATAAAGAGCGCTCCGAGTGCTACACTGTGCGCCATGCCCGAGCTCGACATACATGCATTGAAAACGGAACTCAATCCCGAACAGCTTCGCGCCGTCACGACGATCGCAGGTCCTATTTTGATTATCGCCGGAGCGGGAAGCGGTAAAACGAGAGTCATCACGTACCGCATCGCGCACATGCTCGATGAAGGCATTCCGCAAAGCGCGATCCTTGCGCTGACCTTTACGAATAAAGCCGCGCGCGAAATGGAAGAGCGTGTCAAATCGCTGACGGGCAAAAAGCTGCAAAACCTCACGGTGTCCACGTTTCACGCATTCGGCGTGCGCATTCTCAGGCAGGACATCGCCAAACTGGGCTGGCGGGAAAATTTTTCGATTTACGACGAAACCGACAAAGCCTCTCTCATCAAAGAGAGCGCACGGGAACTGCAGTTCACATCCGACTCGCTCGACTTATACAAAATCGCAAACCTTTTTTCAAACATAAAAACCGGGCGCAAAAATTGGGAAAGTGCAAACGATATGTACCGCGCGCTCTACGAATCGTACGAGCAGGGATTGAAGCTGTACAATGCGGTCGACTTCGACGATCTCATCATGCTGCCGATCCGCCTGTTCCGTGAACACCCCGACATGCTCGCAAAATACCGTTCTCGCTACACGTACATCATGGTCGACGAATTTCAGGACACGAGCCGGCAGCAGTACGAGCTCATGCGTCTCCTTGCCGATAAAAACATCGCGGTCGTCGGAGACGACGATCAGTCGATCTACAGCTGGAGGGGCGCCGATTATCAAAACATCGTACAGTTCGAAAAAGATTTTCCGGGTGTCAAGGAAATCCGCCTCGAGCAAAACTACCGTTCGACCGAAACGATTTTAAGCGCGGCGAACGGCGTCATATCGCACAACACGAACCGCAAAGATAAAAAACTCTGGAGCGGCAACGGTTCGGGAAAGCCTATCGAACTGTTTATGCCGGAAAACGAAAGCGCCGAAGCGGATTTTATCGCCGAAAGCATTCAAGGCATCGCGATGGAAGAGAGGCGCACATACGACGATTTCGGCATACTCATGCGCGCAAACTCGCAGAGCCGCGCGATCGAAGAAGCCCTGCTTCAAGCGAACATTCCCTATACGATGAGCGGCGGTACGAGTTTTTTCGAACGGCTCGAAATAAAAGATATCGTAAGCTATCTGCGCGTCGCGGCAAATCAAAGCGACGACATCAATCTGCTTCGGATCATCAATACGCCGCGGCGGGGCATCGGGCGGAGTACGATTTCGGCGATAAACGAAACGGCAAAGCAAAATGCGAGCACGCTGTGGGATGCGATCCGCTATCTGCAAAAAGATCCCGCAGGCGCGCTTTCCGATTCGGCAAAAAAATCGCTCGGAGAATTTATCGATACGATCGAAGGCGCAAGGGCGAAGCTTTTCGGCGGACGGGGGCTTGCAAACAAAGTGCGCGAACTCATCGACGACGTGCAGTACCGCGACTACATCATCGGCGAATTTCAAAAAAACGAAAAAGCGGTGCGCTTTAAATTGCAGAATATCGAAACGCTGCTCATGTCGATCGAAACGTGGGAAAACAATCCCGACAATTTCGATCCGAGTCTGTTCAATTATTTGAACCGCATTACGCTTTTGAGCCGCGACGATATCGAAGACGACGGCGGCAAAGGCAAAGTTAATTTGATGACGATCCACGCGTCGAAGGGGCTCGAATTTCCCGTCGTGTTTATCGCCGGAGCGGAAGAAGGGCTTATGCCGCACGCGCGTTCCGTCGAAGAAACGGACGGAGACGTCGAAGAAGAACGCAGACTTTTTTACGTCGCGATCACGCGCGCACGGGACAAATTATTGATTACGTCGTGCCAAAAGCGGAGGCGCATGCAGGCGACGGTCGAATGCACGCCGTCGCGTTTTCTCGAAGAGATACCGGAAAATCTCGTCGAATATCACGAAGTGAAAAAAACGGAGCCGGTGAGCGAAGATAAAGCACACGATTATTTTGCCGACATGCTGAAAAAATTGAAAAGTTGAAATCTCAGGCGGTGCAGCGTGTACAATGCGCGGGAGCGAACCAGCGAAAGTGCGGCGTGTACGCTCGCACAAACCGACGAGAATGCGTACGCTCGCGCGACTGCAACACACACGAGAGCACGCGATTTGTATGAGCGGGAGTCCCTTGTGCAAAACGGTCGCTCACCGGCGGAAACTCCGTCGTTCGCCGCGGCACAGATCGCGCGCGGCTTTTAAAATCGGGACGGCGGCCTTATGCGGTAAAGTTCGATGTTCGCATCTTGAAAATTCGAAGAACACAAATATGCGCCGTCGTTTGAAATGCCGAGTCCCGTCGGCTGATTGCCGCCTTCTATCTCCTGTACTATTTTCCACGAGTCGATATCGATGACGGAAAGCCTGCCGTTGACAGGACTGCGTTTCGTGTAATCTCGGGGATTGTTCGGGCCTCGGGAAGAAACGAAAAGCCAGCTGCCGTAAAGGGCTATCGTATTCGGATTCGAAAAAACGCGTATCGAACGCGTAAGCGTAAATTTTATTAAATCGATTTCATATACCGAACAGTGATACATATCGCTCACATAGGCTTTCGTCTCATCGGCATTTATAACGATATGGCGCATCGCAGCTTTTTCTTTTTCGATCGCTTGTATGAGAGAGCCCGATTCGGTATCGAATTTTTGGATGGAGCCGCCGCCGAAACACAAAACGATGAGAGAGATGCCGCCCGAAGTAAACGCCGTTCCGCGAGGCTCCTTTCCCGTCTTGAGCGTACGCACGAGGCTTCCCGTTTCGTAATCGATGAGGCTTACGGTATTCGACACCCAATTCGAAACGGCGAGCATATTTTTTTCGTTCGACCACGAAATGAATTTCGGCCAGACGCCGAACGTTTTTATTTCACGGCGGTACGTAAATCCGGGCCACACGTATTCGTAAATATAACTGGTCGTCATCTGTGAAATAAAAAACGCATTTTTTTCGGCGACGAACAGAGCTTCGGCGAAACCTTTTTGCGCCGAACGCGGAGGATACATCGTACGCACACTTTGATCGCCGGTCTGTACAATTTGAAAGCCTGCGTCGTCGAGGAGCGGCAGGGCTATGCAGCTTCCGTCGGGAGAAAAGACGACCTGCTTCGGCTGCTTTCCGCACGGAACGGTACGAAGCTTTGTGAGGATCGGAAAATCTTTCGGCTTTGCGCTTTCTCCTGAGGCAAAAGACACGGCGCACAATAAAATCAAAATCGAAAAAATCGTCCGCGTTTTTATGCCTGCCATATGCCCCGCCCTCACACGCGGTATTTGATTTTTTTGCCGGTGCCTTCGTAATATTTTTTTCGAAGCTCCGTCACCGTATCGTCTGCGATATAGTCGTCGAAGTTCATCATGCGGTCGATGACGCCGTTCGGCGTGATTTCGACGATGCGGTTTGCGATCGACGAAATGAATTCGTGATCGTGGCTGTTGAACAGCACGACGCCCGGAAAATCTTCAAGCGCGTTGTTGAGACTTTCGATCGCTTCCAAATCCAAATGGTTTGTCGGATCGTCGAATATGAGTACGTTCGCATTTTGCAGCATCATCTTCGAAAGCATACACCTCACTTTTTCACCGCCGGAAAGCACTTTGACCGGCTTCAGCGATTCGTCGCCGCTGAAAAGCATCCTGCCTAAAAATCCGCGCACGTAAGCGTCGTCCTGTTCTTTCGAATACTGTTTAAGCCACTCGGTAATCGTCAAATCGTTTTCAAAATACTTATTCGTGTCGCGCGGTAAGTAGGAATAACTCGTCGTCTGTCCCCAAAACACTTCACCCGAATCCGCCTTCTTTTCACCTGCGATGATGTCGAAAAACGCCGAAATGGAATTGTGTTCGATACCGACGAAGGCGACTTTATCGGTACGGTTTACGATGAGCGAAAAATCTTTCAAAAGCTCGACACCGTCCTGAGCGTAATTGAGCTTTTTCACTTCGAGCGTGTTGTTGCCGATGGCGCGCTCTTGAGCAAAGTGAATGTACGGAAATTTTCTGCTCGTGACGGGAAGCTCTTCGAGGGCAAGTTTATCGAGCACTTTTTTGCGGCTCGTCGCTTGCCGGCTTTTCGCCGCGTTCGACGCAAAGCGCTGGATAAATTCTCTCAAGTCGGCCATTTTATCTTCGCGCCGTCTCGCCTGATCTTTCGCCTGCTTTTGCAGCATTTGGCTCATCTGATACCAAAAATCGTAATTGCCGGAAAACTGCGTGATCTTTCCGTAATCGATATCGCAGATGACCGTACACACCGTATTGAGAAAGTGGCGATCGTGACTGACGACGATGACGATGTTTTCAAAGTCGAGCAGAAAATTTTCGAGCCACGTAATCGATTCGATATCGAGACCGTTCGTCGGCTCGTCGAGCAGCAGTATGTCGGGATTTCCGAAAATCGCCTGCGCGAGGAGGACGCGCACTTTTTGACTTTCGTCCAAATCGCGCATCGCTTTGTCGTGATATTCTTCTTCGAGACCGAGGCCGGAAAGCATCTGTTCGATTTGATTTTCCGCTTCGTAGCCGCCGAGTTCGCCGAACTCCGCTTCGAGTTCCGACGCTTTGATGCCGTCTTCTTCGGAAAAATCCGCTTTCGCGTAGATTTCGTCCCGCGCCTTCGTGCATTCGTAGAGTTTCGGATAACCCATCATCACCGTTTCTTTGACGGAATAATCGTCGAACGCAAAGTGGTTTTGCTGCAAAACGGCCATACGCTTTCCCTGGGCCATAGCTATAGTGCCGGTATCGTGTTCGAGTTCTCCCGAAAGCACTTTCAAAAAAGTCGATTTTCCGGCTCCGTTCGCGCCGATAATGCCGTAGCAGTTGCCCGGCGTAAATTTCACATTGACGTCTTTAAACAGCGGCTTGTCGCCGAATTTGACACTGACATCGGATACGGTTATCACTCACAGCTCCCTTGATAATATAAATAAATTGAACGGCGAATTTAAAAAATATTAATTAATCAACACCCCCGACGCAAGCGTCGGGGTATGTTGTTCTCATAAGGTGGTTGCAGTCGGCTTTAATACCCTTTGTTACGACGCAAGCGTCGGGGTATTAAACCCTCCGCACGAATAAAAACACGCGGCGCTCTCCGTGTGCACGGACTTCGGCGCACACGCTCGCGCCTTATTTTTTTCCGAACAGCGATTTGATTTTATGCCACAAGCTCTGCGACTGCAAACCTTTTTTGCTTTCGTCGTAGCGCTGCACACCGCTCCTCTTTTTCGCAGCCGACGGTTTTTGTACGTTTTGTCTTCCCCTCTCGAAAGAAGAGCGGGAAGCACCCTGCCCTCCGCCGTTTTTGCGGCCGGTTTTTGCGCGGTCTTTTTTAGAGAACGGCTTTGCGCCCTTCGATTCGGAAGAAGAGCCGCCTTTGCCGTCCGTAAGCGCCGAAGCGGACTTTGCGTATTTTTCTTTATAGAGCTTCATGCGCTCTTCGAAAGACATACTCTGAAGCTTTTCCGTGTCGTCTTCGGTAAAGCGCTCTTTTCGAAACGCCGGTTTCTCGGATGCGCTTCCCGTCTTTCGTCTGCCGCGGCTTCCGCTTCGCGCATCGCTTTTTTTCGAATCGCGTCTTCCGGAAAACTTTCCGCCGCCCGCGCCGCCTCTCCGCGAAGAAGAGCGGCCTCCATCGTAATCTTCGCGCCAATTTTCAGTTCTGATATACACGCCTTCGCTCGCATCGTTTCCGAGCATCGATGCATCGGCGACGCGCGAAGGAATTTGCATTTCTATATAACGTTCGATAGCCGGAAGATTGTATACGTCCTGTTCGCTGCAAAACGTGTACGCTTTGCCCGTCTTGCCTGCGCGGGCGGTGCGCCCGATGCGATGCACGTAGTTTTCCGATTCGTTCGGCAGATCGTAATTGACGACCATCGCCAAATCGTGCACGTCGATGCCGCGTGCGGCGACGTCGGTTGCGACGAGGATCGAAACGCTTCCGTCTTTAAATCGGTTGAGCACTTGCAGCCGTTTCGCCTGCGGCAAATCGCCGATGATGAATTCGCTTTTAAAACCGTTTTTGACGAGCCGCTTTGAAACGACTTCGCACGAACGTTTCGTATTGCAAAAGACGAGCACGCTTTCGGGCTTTTCTTTTGAGAGGATGCCGACGAGCAGTTTCATCTTTTCATCGCTCGAAACGTGCAGCAATTCCTGATCGATTTGTTCGACGGTGATAGTATCCGATTCGATCGTAATCTCTTTCGCATCCCGTGTGTATTCCCATGCGAGATTCTTTACGTATGAATTGAGCGTCGCGGAAAAAAGCATCGTTTGGCGGTCTTCCGCTTTCGGCAGCACTTTGAGCAGCGTGCGCAAGTCGGGGTAAAAACCCATATCGAACATACGGTCGGCTTCATCGACGACGAGAAAACCGACATTCGACAAGTCGAGCTGGCGGCTTTGCTGAAGATCGATCATGCGGCCGGGAGTACCGACAATGATGTCCACTCCTTTTTTAAGGGAAGCGATCTGCCGCTCATAGCCGACGCCGCCGTAGAAACTGAACGCTTTCAGCTGCGTTCCGCTCGTCAATTTTTTCGCTTCTTCTTCAACCTGCACCGCAAGCTCGCGTGTCGGAAGCAGGATGAGCACTTTTTTGCCCGCATTATCCGGAGAGGCGAGGAGTTCCTGTAAAATGGAAACGAGGTACGCCGCCGTTTTTCCCGTTCCCGTTTGAGACTGAACATATAAATCGGATCCGTCGAGCGCCGTTTTGAGCACCGCTTCCTGAACCGGCGTGCACGTCACATAGCCTGCCGCTTCTATGCCTTTGAGCAGGTTTTCGTGCAAATTAAATTCGGTAAAATCCATATCTTTTTACTATATACTTTTTCCTTCGTTATGTATAGTATTGCGCTTATGCCGACGGAATGCAAAGACGATTATCAAGCCCAACTGTTTTCAAACCGCCTCGCAAAGCGCTTGAAGCACCTTCGAAAATGGGCGCGCAAAAACGGTGTCACTTGCTATCGCGTGTACGACCGCGATATACCGGAAATCCCGATTTCGGTCGATCTCTACGAATTTTTGCCGGACGAAATCGGAGATAAAAAAAGCGCCGTCCGTTTTACCGCAGACGAATTCGCACGCCTTTCTGAAAACGATGCCGGGATGCAGGCGGAAATCGCTTCGAGGAGCGCCCTCGTCATCTGTCTGTACGAACGCCCGTACGAAAAAGCGGAAGCCGAAGAGAGGGCGTGGCTTTCCAAAATCGCACAGGCGGCAAGCGCCGTCGTCGGTACGGCGGAAAATCGCATCGTCGTCAAAACGAGAAAACGCGATAAGGGCGGAAGCCAATATGCGGAAGACGTAAACGACATACAAAGCGCGGATCACATTGAAGGGCTCATACAGGAGTGCGCATCTCTTTTCCGCGTCTCTATAAGTTCCCGCATCGACAGCGGACTTTTTTTCGATCACCGTCCCCTCCGTGCCCGAGTCCGCGAAAACGCGAACGGAAAATCGGTATTGAATCTCTTTTGCTATACGGGCTCTTTTTCCGTCTACGCCGCCGAAGGAAACGCGCGCCTCGTCGATTCGGTCGATTTGTCGAACACCTATCTCGAGCGCGCAAAAGAAAATATGCGCTTAAACGGTTTTTCCGACGACAAAAAATACCGCTTTATCCGCGCGGACGCCGCCGAATTCATCTTTCAAAAAAAAGCATCCGGCGAACGATACGATATCATTATTCTCGATCCGCCGACGTTCAGCAATTCGAAGATGACGAATACCGTACTCGATCTCGTAAAAGATTGGCCGCGCTTCGTAAACGGCTGCATCGCCCTGCTTGCAAAAGGAGGCATACTCTATTTTTCGACGAACGCCAAACGCTTACGCTTCGACGAAAGCCTTATCGAAACGCCGGTGAATGAAAACGCAATCACGGTGCGCGACATCACCGCTTCGACGATCCCCGAAGACTTTTTACAAAAAAAGCCGCACCGCGCGTGGGAAATCCGCAGGAATTGAAGCATAAAAAAACCGCCCCCTAAGGAGCGGATTTTTTATACGGCGGTCAGTTTGCCGATTCTTCGGACTTGATGCCGTAGCGCTTGTTGAAGCGGTCGATGCGACCTGCGGTATCGACGAGCTTTTGCTTACCCGTATAAAACGGATGGCACGCCGAACAGATTTCCACGCGGATGTTTTGAGCCGTCGATCGCGTTTCGATGACGTTTCCGCACGCGCAAGTGATCTTTGTCAATTTGTATTCGGGATGAATTCCTTTTTTCATAATTGCTCCTTTCATTTTGCCCGGCTGCACGGCACGAGTTTACGCGCTGAGCGCAGCCACAAAACGACGATGTTCTACCAATATAGTAAAAAAATACGCGCTTGTCAATTATCCGAAACGGCTGCCGTACCGGTGTTCATGGACGCGAGGAAGGCTTCGTTCGTCTTCGTCTTTCTCATGCGGTCGAGCAAAAGTTCGAGGATGTCCGCGTCTTCCATAGGATTGAGCACTTTGCGCAGCACCCACATCTTTTGCAGTTCGTTTTCGGACAAAAGCAGTTCTTCTTTGCGCGTCCCCGATTTTTTGATATTGATCGCCGGGAAAAGTCTGCGTTCGGCAAGCTTTCTGTCGAGGTCGATTTCGCTGTTGCCGGTGCCTTTGAATTCTTCAAAGATGACTTCATCCATGCGGCTTCCCGTTTCGATGAGCGCCGTCGAAATGATCGTCAAACTGCCGCCCTCTTCCACGTTGCGCGCCGCGCCGAAAAAGCGCTTGGGCTTGTGAAGGGCGTTCGAGTCGACGCCGCCGGAAAGCACTTTACCGGACGTCGGTACCGTTTGGTTGTATGCGCGCGCAAGACGCGTAATCGAATCGAGGAAGATGACGACGTCGCGCTTGTGTTCGACGAGTCGCTTCGCTTTTTCGAGCACCATCTCCGCAACCTGCACATGGCGCGTCGCCTGTTCGTCGAAAGTCGACGAAATGACTTCCGCTTGAATCGATCGCTCCATTTCAGTCACTTCTTCGGGACGTTCGTCGATAAGCAAAACGATGAGATACACTTCGGGATGATTTTTCGTAATCGCGTTTGCAATCTTTTGCATGAGGATCGTTTTACCGGCTTTCGGCGGCGCGACGATCAGGAGACGCTGCCCCTTACCGATCGGATTGAAAAGATCGAGGATGCGCGTCGAAACTTCGGTCGAAACCGTTTCGAGGTGCAGTTTGTGATTCGGATAGAGCGGCGTCAGATTTTCAAACGGTATCCTCGTCTGCGCGACGCGCGGTTCGTCGAAGTTCACCGACTCGATGCGCAGCAGCGCAAAAAAGCGCTCGCCCTCTTTCGGAGAGCGCGTCTGCCCGTACACGGTATCGCCCGTCTTTAAATTGAAAAGCCTGATTTGGCTCGGCGAAATATAGATATCGTCGGGGCCGGGAAGATAGCTGTTTTGCGGAGAGCGCAAAAAGCCGTAGCCGTCGGGCAGGATTTCGAGCGCGCCGGACGCAAAAATCGTGCCGCCGTGTTCGGTGTGCGCTTTTAAGATGACGAAGATGAGCTCCTGCTTTTTCATCGGCGCCAAATCATCGCTCGAAAAACCGTACTTCATCGCAAGCTCTCGAAGCTGCGTCATACCCATGACGGTCAAATCGTTTATGACAAGCTTCGGTTTCGCCTCTTCGTCTCCGTCGCTCTCCATAGGAAGCGATGCCTGATTTTGGAGGGCGGCGTCGACTGCGGGGCTGGAGTATGCACGGTTTGAACCGTAGCGCGAAGGTTTTCGGTACGTTTGATTTGCGCTTCCGTTCCAGCGCGGACGCGATCGCCGATCCGCAAAGGATTCGTGCGCTTCTTCCGTCTCCACTTCTTGAGCCGCATCGGCTTCGCTCGCTTCTTCTTCGGCTGCAGCCTTATCGACTTTGATCACCGCGCGGCGCCGAGTTTTAACGGTGCGTACCGGACGCGATTTTCCGCCGTCGTCTTCGGCAGGCGCTTCATCGGGAATTTTTTCTTCGGTTTCACCGGAAGCGGATTCCGCCGACTCGTAAGAATCCGGTTGAGCTTCGGACTCGCTCTGTACTTTTTCCGTCTTTTCAACATCACCTGATGCGTCGGCAGTGCGGCGCTTTCGTATTGGTGCCATTAACAATTCTCCATAGCGTTATGATTTATAAAAAATGACATACTCGATTTTAGGATGAAAGTATTCCTTAGAAAAGGGATATCGAAACGATTATGCAGTAGTTTATTATTAGCGCATTTTCGAACGGTTGTCAAGCGCTTTTGTCAATCGTCTTTTGTCAATCGGTCGAGAATTTTCAAAACGGCAAGCACTTGGCTTTTTGCGACGCGCGGACAATCTTCGCCCCGCCTCAAACATTCCGTAAACGCGGACAGCTCGTTGTAATACCAGCCGACCGACGAAATCAGACGGAGAGTGAAATGACAAGCAACAATTCATTTGTCATAAATTAAAATAATGTGCGGCTTTACAAAACAGCCGTTCAGCGGATCGCATCGGATTTCAGAACGAGCGCGTCTTTGTATTCGGAAGACGCGACGGAAAACAGATCGATGTCCGGCTCTTTGTCGAGCATCGTAACCTGCCCTTCAAAGTTGACGTCGCTTGCAATGCGAAGACGGGATGTCGTTATGTCGCCGGTAACGCTGCTGCCGCTGCATATTTCAACACGCTCGGATGCTTCGAGATTTCCGGTAACGCTTCCCGACACGATGATCGACCGCGCCGTAATCGCTTCTCCGGTGCACACCGCGTCCTTTGCGATTTCCAAGTCGCCGCTCGCTTTTATCTTTCCGTTGAATTTTCCGGTGATGATGAGTTTGTCCGAAAATTCGAGCTCTCCGTCGAACTCCGTTTCCGGTCCGAATACCGTCACATTGATTTTTTCGTCGTCGTGTTTTTCCGCCATACTATCCTACTTCCGTTTTCGATTCCGAACGATGCAAACGATGCTCATGAGCAAAGCCGCCGCGACAAAAAAAATCGCAAGCGCATCGCCTATTTTATTATACAGCGTTTTTCCCGCAGTGTCATCCGCAGCGGGCATCATGCCGATTAAATACGTTTCGGTAAAGGGTTCCGCTTCGCACAAAATCTTTCCGGTACGGTCGACGATGCACGTTTGTCCCGAGGCGGTGCTCCGAACGGCGGGCACTCGATTTTCGGCGCATCGGAAAACCGCCATTGCAAGGTGCTGATTTTGGCAGCTCAGGCTTTTCGACCACGCATCGTTCGACATATTGACAAAAGCGCGCGCGCCGGCTGCGACAAAGCGGCGGCAATCGTCGCCGAACGTATCTTCAAAGCAGATCGGCACGGAAAACGAAATTCCCGCAGCGTGAAAAACGGTGCGCTCTCTTCCTTTCGCCCATAAATGCGTGTCCGCTTTTTCAAGCGCGTCGTAGAGCCACGGAAGCCGCTTTGCAAACGGCACCGTTTCCGTAAACGGCACCAAGTGAATTTTCCGATAGATTTCGGGTTCGGGCGGCACGACGTTTTTTCCGGGCGTAAAAACGAAAGCGCTGTTGTAATCGTCGGTGTGAATGCCGCCCGTATCGACGGAGTGAAAATTTCCTATCACGAACACGGCTTTTTTTCCGTCGATAAAATGCAGCACGGAATCGACAAGATCGAATCGTCTCCTGTCGAGCCGCTTGGTATAGTGCGTCAAAATCGACGGAACGACGGCCGTCTCCGGCCACACGACAAGCGCTATGTCGGGATTTTCCGAAAGCGCACGATCCGTAAGCTTCATAAGCGTTTTAACGTCTTTTTCGTACGACGCTATATCGCCCTGCCACGGATCGGTATTGTGCTGTACCGCACAGACTTTAATAAATTTTCCGTTTTCGTTTTTTTGCGAAAGAAGAAAAGTGCCGTACACGATAAACGCGGCGAGCGCGCACGCCCAGATCGCAATGCTTCGCGCGCGCCGTTTTGCCGATGCTCTAAAGCCCGCGATGTCTTTTGTTTCCGCACCGATATAAACGGCGTACAGCCATGCGGATGTAAAATCGATGAGAAAGGTAAGCGCCCACACGCCGAAAAGGGAAGCGCTTTGAATGAGGATAAGATTTTGCCACTGCGTATAACCTGCAACGCCGTAGGAAAATCCCGCGAAGCCCGTCGTTTTAAGGTATTCGTGCGAACAGAGGATGAGCCATTCGGCGATCCACGCAAGACGCCCGCAAAATCTGTCGGCGGTTTTCAAGCATAAAAAGAGCAGCGCGTACGAAAAAAAATATTCGACGCTTATCGCGGCGGCGGCAACGACGTGAAAGGTGACGAGCCACGAAACGTACAAACAATACGAAAGCGCTCCGTATACACCGCCCCACAGCCACACCGTTTTAAAGGACGAACGGCGGACGAGCATAAAGGCGGGAACGTACATCACCCACGCGGCAAGCGGAACGCCTTTCAAAAAAATAAAACCGGGATTTGCGAGCGCAAACAAAACCGCTCCCGCAAGCGTAAAACCTATATTAATAAAAAAACGATTCCGGGCGGAATTATTTTTCGAATGCGTCATCGGTTCGTCCGCTCTTACTTGAGATTCCACAATGACTTTTTAAGCTCCTGTCCGGAACGAAACGCGGCGACGTAATGAGGATCGACGGAAAGCGTTTCGCCGGTTTTCGGATTACGCGCAACGGATCTTCCCTTCCGTAAACGGGGTTCAAAAGTTCCGAAGCCGCGCAGTTCGATCGTCGCCCCTTCGATAAGCGATTTTTTAATTTCCTCAAGAAAATTTTCCATAACCTGCTGAACGACGCGCCGTTCACAGTCGGATACGCGATATACCGATTCGACAAGATCGTATTTCGTTATTTTTTTCTGAGGCATATCATTCCCGGATAAAGACGAAAAAAATTCCGGCAGAAAGCGCACGTCCGCTCCCGCCGGATTTTAAAAAGATAAGCCGAAATTATTTTGCCGCAGCTTCTTGAGGCGCGGAAAAAGTCACATTGAAAAGTTTTCTCATGCGGGATTTTTTGCGTGCGGCGGTATTGCGTTTCAAAACGCCTTTGCTGCGCGCGGAATCGAGTTCTTTTTGAACAAGATTGTACATTTCTTCCGCTTTCTGCTGCTCTTTGCTCTGTACGGCGGCAATGAAATGCTTTACGGCCGTTCTGCAGCGCGATTTGATCGCTTTATTATGAAGGCGGCGCGCTTCGCTCTGCTTAAATCGTTTTTGCGCAGATGTCTGTTTTTTTGCCAAAGGAAACCCCCAGTTACTAACAAAAAAAATTACTGATCGTATAGTATCGAAGCGTTCAGCTTTAGTCAAGCAGCCGCATTTCGATCCGCATTTCGGGCAGGGGCGGCAAGGCGGCGCTTCGGACGGATTTTTTTCGCAAATAAATACGGCGCGATTTACTGTAATATCATGCGGTCGCTCGTAAGCGCCGTTTTCTTTATGGAGCGGAAGCGCTGCACGATATCGTCCATCGTCAAATTCTTTTTTTCGGTTCCGGCTATGTCGAAAATGATTTCGCCTTTGTCCATCATGATAAGACGATTGCCGTAGTCGAGCGCGTGCTGCATATTGTGCGTCACCATCATCACGGTGAGATTGTAGGATTCCGCAAAGCGCTTCGTCAAATTCATAACGAGGGCGGCGTTCGAAGGATCGAGGGCTGCAGTATGTTCGTCGAGCAAAAGGAGCGCGGGACGCGACATAACCGCCATGAGCAGCGTCAAGGCCTGACGCTGTCCGCCTGAAAACTGTTCGACATTGTCGGAGAGGCGCTCTTCAAGTCCCATGTTCAGCTGTTTGAGTTCGCTTCGGAAATATGAGCGCGTGCGGGCGTTCAAGCCGATCTTCAAACCCTTCCAGCCTTTTTTGCTGCATATCATCATATTGTCTTCAAGCGACATTTTCCCCGCAGTACCGAGCAGCGGATTTTGAAAGATGCGCCCGATGTACAGTGCCCGTTTGTATTCTTCGTCTTTCGTGATGTCGCGTATGGAGCCGTTCATCGAAAGCGAAATCGTTCCGGCAGTCGGAGAAAGCGTACCGGCGATGACATTGTACAGCGTCGACTTTCCCGCTCCGTTCGAGCCTATCACCGTGATAAAGTCGCCCTTATTAATCGTCAAATCGATATGTTTAAGCGCCGCATTTTCATCGGCAGTACCGGGATTGAACGTTATCGCAATATTTTTCAATTCAATCATCGCTCACCTCCCGCTTTCGCCGGCCGTAAAAGATGCGATTTAAAATTCGCTTTGCCTTTCAAATTGGATATGAGGAGGCACAGGATGATAAGCAAACCGGTAACGAGTTTCAGATCGTTACTCGTCAAGCCGATCCGGTAACCGTAGCTTCTGCCTGCGAACATGAGCGCGCGGTATAAAATCGATCCGAGCAAAACGCGGAGCGTCTGCATCGAAATCTTATTTGAACGGATGATAAACTCTCCGAGCATGAGGGAGGCAAGCCCTCCGACGATGACGCCCGTACCGCTTCCCACATCCGCAAAGCCGTTGTACATTGCGGCAAAGGCACCCGAAAGGGCTGCAAGTCCGTCGCCGAAAGACACGCCGATGCCGCGGAGTATTTTCGGATTGACACCCTGCGAAACGACCATCTGTTCGTTCGCTCCGAGCGCGCCCATCGTCAAGCCCATGTCGGTGTGAAAAAAGAGATCGAGGAGTCCTTTTAAGACGGCGACGAAAATTATTAAAAACAAAAGGATGCCCGCTTCAGGAGGAAGTGCGGGAAAGACGCGCTCCGTCCAAGCGGCGCTCTTCGAAAATACCGTTTCGATGCGCAAAAAGGATATGTTCGCACGGTTCGACATGACGCGGAGATTGATCGAATAAAGCATCGTCATGACGAGGATGCCGGCGAGCAGATCGGGTATGCGAAAGCGCGTATAGATGAGCGTCGTGACGAGCCCTGCAAAAGCGCCGCCGAAAAATGCAAGCGAAAGCGCGAAAACGGGCGGGAGGCCGTGCAGCAAACACGCGGCAAGGATGCAGCCGCCGAGCGGAAAGGCTCCGTCGACCGTCATATCGCAAAAATTGATAACGCGGAAGGACACAAAGACACCGAGCACCATAATGCCGTATATCAAGCCTTCGATTAAAATACCGTAAATCATGCAGACTCCCCATAACCTTCTTGTAACTATTGATAGTAATATTTTTTTTCATTTATGTGAATAGGCGGTAAATCCGAAACGGCAAGAGCAGATGCGTATCCGTTTTAATACAATCGCCGTCGTTTGACAAAAGTTTTTATAGGGGTTTTTATGAAAACAAAACACATCGTGTATACTGCAGTGCTTGCGTCTCTCGTATTCGCAGGATGTCAAACCGCATCTCAAAAGGGAGCGGCTCCTTACAAAATGACGACGGTTTCCGAAAAAAACGCCGTCTTCGAAGCGGAAATCGCCTATCCTCAGTTTGCGGGATTCGACGATCTAAACTCTCTTATCAAATCGCGCACGCTCGGCGCGTACAACGATTTCAAATCGTCCGCACAAAAAACGAGAAAGGAAATCGAAAGCGCGAAGAGCGCTTCCGCCGAAAAAATTCCGCCGTTCGAATACAAAGCCGTATGCGATTCGATCATCGTAAGCGACAAGTATATTTCGATGCTCTTTACGGCGTACCGCTATGAAGGAGGCGCACACGGAGAAACGCTGCTCGATTCGATCACCTACGATAAAGCGCTGAAAAAAGAAGTGTCGATCACGGAAGCGTCCGGCTTATCGATTAAAGATATCGCAACGCAATGCAAAGATTATTTTATGAAGCACTTAAACTACGGCGGAAACGGAGCGGAAGCGCAAAAAGCGCGCACGGACTGGATCGCCGAAGGCACCATACCTGAAGCGGGCAATTACCAGACCTTCACGTACGACGGCAAAAAGCTCACCGTTTATTTCGAGCCTTATACGGTCGCGCCGTATTCCGAAGGTGTGCAAAAAGTCACGATCGCAGCCGTCCGGTAAAATTGTCCGGTACAATTTGTTAATTAATCAACACCCCCGACGCAAGCGTCGGGG
>ERZ773042.1134-NODE-1134-length-16204-cov-3.357979_pt1 | contig 16204 bp, 9 predicted proteins | sample MGYA00511664_ERZ773042 | MGnify/ENA primary metagenome ERZ773042 (study PRJEB29015, sample SAMEA2737984) | human oral metagenome | biome: human oral; feature: human-associated habitat; material: dental | place: China | collected 2036 ... | reverse complement strand
CTTTTTGCGCATACAACCGAAATCACAAACGACGGGCATATGCGCTCAAAAAAACATACCGAACTTGGTGAAGCAAAAAACCGAGGCAACTCTCGAAATCAAACAAACAATTTGTAATGCAAACTAAAATACTGTCATGAATACAATACAACTCCCCTTTATAAAAAGAGGAGCCGTATCGGTGATTGGTCGAAAAACGCAGGCGACCGGTAGTTTTTTCAGAACCGTATATAAAACTTACAGAACCCTGACACCCGCAACATACTTCTGAGCTATGGTTCCGCCCTCACTTGAAAGGTACGCAAAGCGTTCAATACGCTGTGCAATATCCAGCTCACGCACGCTGCGAATACCACTATCATTCAGTACGAGAGCATCGAATTCATATCCTTCAGCAAAGCTACCAACCTTGCCAAAAAAAGAACCTCCACCCAATGTAGCCACATAAAATGCCTCTTGTATGGTCAAAGGAACGAAGTTCTGATCAACATACCTCCAGCGCAGCTTAGAAACACTCACAGCATCAGAGATAGCTCTGAACATAGAGAGGCAAGGACCTCCGGCAACATCAGTACCAAGACCGACATTCATGCCTTCATCCAGGTAGCGCTTTATTGGCGCAATTCCGGACGCGAGAGCCGTATTGGACTGCGGACAATGGGCAATATAGGTTCCCGCCCGCTTCATGAGGGAAATCTCTTCATCCGACGAGTACACACAGTGCGCCATGATTGCATTATTTTGGCCCCCGAGAAGGCAAAAGTGCTCGTAAGTCTGACCATAGCAGGTTGACCAGGGGCAGAGTTGTTTGACCCAATCAATCTCTAAAAGATTTTCCGAGAGATGAGACTGTACCGGCAGATTATATTCCTGCGCTAGATTGCCAAGTCCTCCCATAAGCTCATCACTACAGGTTGGCGTAAATCGAGGAGTTAGGATAGGCTGTACGTTGCTGTACCTGTCTCGGGTTTCTTCAATCCACTCCCGAGTTGCTTGAAGGGAAGCTTCAGCGGAGTTCTCGCAAAGAAATTCAGGACTATTACGGTCCATATTAACCTTGCCCACATAGGCCTTTAATCCTGTCTTCTCAAGCTTATCCATGAGAAACACTGTTGCGGGCACGTGAAGCGTAGCAAAGACAGCAGCCCTAGTGGTCGCAGAATGTTTGAGGTCATCTACAAAGATGTCATAGGCCTTAGAGGTGTACTTTAGATCTTCATATTTGCTTTCCTCTGGAAAGGTATAGGTATTAAGCCAGTCAAGCAACTCAAGATCCATGGCGATGCCACGAAAAGTATATTGTGGGGCATGTACATGAATATCATTGAGACCCGGCGTAATGAGCATGCCGCTGTAATCAATGAGCGACAATCCCTGGTACTTCTCGGGAATCTCATCAAATACGCCCTGAGAAATTCCTTCGACACAGACAATGTAGGCGTCTTTTCGGGCGTCAAATTGCGTGGGTGAGATGTTGTAGCATATATCTCCTTTTACAATAAAGGAGCAGTCGGTTTTTTTATCCATCGTATCTCCTCAACGCCAGCCCAGAACGACGCCTTATAACGATAGCGCAAGCATTATCACACCTTTAGCAATACTTTACGCATCCTCGCCAACCATGCCGTTAACAAGATTGACGGCCTTCTCGACTGCATTAATAACATCCTGGTAACCCGTGCAGCGGCACAGGTGTCCGGAAAGCATTTTTCTGATTTCGTCACGTGAGTACGTTTTTCCGGTGTTGACAATCTCCATGGTACTCATGATGAGACCGGGAATACAAAAACCGCACTGCACGGCGAACTCGTCAACAAAAGCCTGCTGAACCGGATTAAGAGTGCCGTCAGCAGCCTGAAGGCCCTCAACTGTCAGGATGTCCTTACCTTGCGCCCACTCAGTCAGATAGAGGCAGGTATCGGTAGCTACGCCGTCAATGAGAACGGTGCAGGCACCGCACTCTCCCACCTCACAACCACGCTTGACACTGGTAAGACCAAGCCTGTTGCGCAAAGTATCCAGAAGCGATTCACGCGGATCAAAACCAACCTGAACTTCTTTGCCGTTTACCGTACATTTGAGAATTTTGTGATCCATTACAGTTCAGCCCCTCCCCTGCGAGCCGCTTCAGCAAAGGAGCGTTTCGACATTTCCTTGATTAGCTGAAGTCTGAATTCTTTTGATGCACGCCAACTGTCGCGCGGATTGGTGTCGCCAGCCGCAAGTTCGCCGATCTTCTCGACAGCCTCAGCAACAGGCATACCACGCAGCGCCTCTTCAGTGGAAAGTGCACGCATCGGCGTTGGTCCTGCAACGCCGAAAGCAAGGCGAATATCCTCAACGGTCTTTTTATCTGCGCTGAGCTTTACCAAACAGCAGCAGCCCATCGTAGCAATCTCAAGAGCCCTGCGTTTTCCATACTTAAAATAGTAGCCGGTAAATCCCTCATAGTGGCTTTTGGGAATTCTGATCTTAACCAGAATCTCATCGCGCTTTTTTGTAGAGCGACCAGGACCTGCATACCACTCTTCAATAGGAATGGTTCTCGCGCCTTCAGGACCCTTAACATCGAGAAGCGCTCCGTAGGCATAGAGCGTAGATGCGGAATCGGCCGATGTGGCAGCATTGCAGACATTTCCTCCGATGGTGCCCGAGACACGAAGCTGAGGGCCTCCGGGAGTGTCGCAGGCCTCTCCCAACACCGGCACAGTATCCTGGATAACCTTGCTTGTGGTTACATGATGGAACCATGTGATTGGCCCTATCTCAACGGTACCGTCCGCGCTAAGACTGATGCCATCAAGCTCATCATGAAGCTCATGGATGGACACTAGATGGGCCCCGGCAAATTTGCCTTCACGTATCTTTACCAACACGTCAGTACCGCCGGCAACCACGATGGATTCAGGATCTTCCGAAAGAGCTCGGATTGCGTCGTCAACGCTGGTGGCACTATACAATGATTCAATATCGTACACTTAAATCAGCCCCTCCCTCTTAAAGCCCTCAAACAAACGTTGAGGAGTCATGGGCTCTTCATAGAACTTAACTCCGGTTGCATCCAAAATGGCATCGCGGATAGCAGCAGCAGGAGAAATGGTTGGTGTCTCACCCACGGCCTTGTTGCCGTAGGGTCCTGTAGGATCATCAGTCTCTACAAACTGGGCCTCAAGATCAGGTACATCCATAGTTGTAGGAATCTTGTAATCCAAAAGCGTAGGATTAAGAACGCGAGCATTCTTCGGATCTATCAGAAGCTCCTCGTAGAGGGCAAAGCCAATAGACTGCGACATGCCACCATGAACCTGCTGCTCTACAAGCTTGGGGTTGATAAGTCTACCGGAATCTTGCACATTAATAATCTTGTTGATGGTAACTTGGCCTAAAGGCATATCTACTGTAACATCCGCAAAACTGCAGCCGACGGCAATGGTATTGGAGTGTATATTGACGGTTGCGCGACCATAGAGCTGATCGTTGTGTTCCATGTTGTAGTACGCCTCAAGGGCAAGCTTCTCCAGATCACAAACCTTATCGCCAACCGCATCAAAGATTGCATGATCATGTAAGTCAAGGGTTCCCTGTGCATTGGGATATATATACGATGCAAATTCAAGAATCTTTGATCTGAGCTGCTCGCCCGCCTTCTTGACGGCCGTACCTGAGACATAGGTCTGGCGAGAAGCATACGCGCCGGAGTCATACGGGGTTACATCGGTGTCTTGGAATGAAACGATATGCACGTCTTCACTATCCACTCCGATGGCCTCCGCTGCCATCTGTGTAAAGACCGTATCAGCGCCCTGACCAATCTCGGTTGCCCCCATCTGCAGCTGGATGCTGCCGTCTTGGTTAAGCGTTACTGCAGCCGTAGCAGTCTCAAGCGCAAACGGTGCCACCGCCGTCTTATAGACGAAGCATGAAACACCAACGCCATGACGGATGGGGCCGGTCTCGTTTGCATATTCTTTCTTCTTTTTATCCCACTCGATATACGCCTTGCCCTTCTCGATACACTCAGGCAAACCGCAGGTATTTGCTGCAACATAATGTCCGGGACTGAACTCATCCACATAGCCTTTTTGAATAGCATTGGCCATACGGAATTCAATGCCATCCCAGCCCATGTCATACGCGATATCGCCCATGAGACATTCTGCAGCCCAGTTACCCTCGGGAACGCCGTACGCACGCATGGCGCCCGTGTGAGGTCCATTGGTGTGAACGGTCCATGCCTCGCACGAGATGGCATCCTCACACGTATGATAGAGCCAACGGAACGTATTAACGGAATTCAAAATCAGGGCGTGGCCGTGGTGGATATAGCCTCCCGTATTAGACCATGCTTTGATGGAGCGAGCATGCAGGTGCATATCGTCATCCACGCTTGCCTCAACATCAAAACTCTTAGGCTGACGACCGCTCGTAGCATAAAAGAGCTCTTCACGGCTAAGTTCAAGTTTCACGCACCTGCCGCCTACCTGATGGCAGAGCCATGCATTCAAAGGCTCGTAATGTACGTCCTGCTTGGTGCCAAATCCGCCACCGATATAGGGCTTGATAACTCGAACCTTTCCCCAAGGAATACCAAGTGCCTGACCAATCACACGGCGAACGATATGAGGAATCTGCGTTGATGAAACGCAGACAATCTTGTCATTTTCCTCATAACAATACGAAACACAGGTTTCAATATGAGCCTGGCTCTGCTCGGCCGTCGTGAGATGGGCTGAAAAATGATGATAGGCAGGATCGTGCAAGACCTCATCGACACTCTTGTAGCCTTTTTTGGCAAGGTCATCTTCGCTGGTTTGCACATGCGTGTGTGCAACCACATTGTCAGGCTTTCCTTCTTGAATAGGATGCTCGGTACCTGCAAGAGCCTCCTTGGGGTCATAGACGACCGGCCACTCTTCATATTCAACTTTGATTTTAGCAAGAGCCTTGTCGCAGGCTACGGTATCCTCAGCAACAACGGCGGCGATATTGTCTCCGTAAATGCGTACGCGTGCATCCAGAAGCTTACGATCGGGAAGATCGCGTTTCTCGGCACGCGAATCCGCATACCACGGGTGACCGGCCACAGGATAGGGATGTTCCGGTACGTCAAAGCACGTATAGACGCCAACAACGCCGGGTACCTTACAAGCCTCAGACGTATCGATAGATTTGACAATGCCATTTCCTATGGTTGCATGCAAAATCTTCGCTTCAAGGCACGGTTTGGGACAGAGGTCGTCGGTATAGTTAGCACGGCCGGTGACCTTGTCATACGCATCAACTCGTATGAGCGGTCTGCCAACTTCTTTTAATTTCTTCATCAAAACTCCCCTTCCTGCAAATAAAGTCTCGGTGTTCTTGCGTCAGACAAAAGGGCGCCGATCCTATAAGTCCGCACATTTTACAGACACGATATGTGCGATGACGCACGCACAGAGCTTTCAAGGTCAGACGCACCTACCTGTGCGCCTGACCTTTATGACGGCACTTTACAACGGCGCCGATTCTTACACGAAAGAGCCGTCGGATATCTTCTTGACAATCTCTTCATACTGCGACTTAACGTCAGCAGAAACAGCATCGGAATAGGTACCCACGGCCACGCCACCGTTGGAGAGGTCTCCGTACACCGTCTTCTTGCCAAACTTACCGGCTTCAATGTCATCAAGGACCTCATTGGTCATCTTGACGTTATCGGTCACCACGGAGCAAATGATGCAGGGGCTATCCTTGGTAATGTCTCCCGGCTGTCCGATATCGTAGCGATCGCTGCCGGCTGCAACCAAAGCTTCACGGGCACCCGTATCAACGATTGAAGCATCGCCGAACATGACATCGATATTCTGAGTGCTGATCATACCGCTTGCAAGCTCCTTGCCCTTGGCGGCATCAGAGAACGATCCCGCATAGGCAGTGGTTACCTGAATGCTTGAGTCTACCTTTTTAGCCGCCTCGGTATATCCCTTAATCTTGTTCTTGGTGGTGTCAAGCTCAACGCCGCCGATAAAGCCGATGCTCTTGGTCTTTGTCATAAGTCCAGCAAGGGCACCCGCAAGCTGACCTATCTGGATGGTGTTTGGAATAGTGCACTCAATGTTTGCAACATCGGAGATCTCATCGTTAAAGATGCAGAACTTGGCATCGGGATTGTCTTTTGCCACCTGTTTTACATCGGCGGTGTACTGATTTCCCGGAGCAACAATCAGATCGTAGCCTTGGTCAACGTAGTTCTGCATGGTGGAAACCCAGTCTGCCTGAGCAACGGACTCAGAATATGCCGTCTCCCAGCCATGCTGCTTTGCTGACTCAACCATGGCACCATAGCAGCTTGCGCCCCAACCACCGTCATTGACGGGGCCGTCTAAAAACATGGCAACTTTTTTGGTCTTCTTGGACGAATCCCCACCGCCCGATGAGGTTTCCTTGTCGTCACAGCCCGCAAGGGACAGACCCGCGGTTGTTGCTGCTGCCGCTCCGAACAGACCCAAGAAACCACGACGACTCACGTTACGATAATCCATGACTTCCTCCATTCAATGTACCGAAATCTCTTCCGGTACTTCTTTATCTCAGCGACAGCACCTGTCGCACAAACCCCACACCAACATATATTCGTACAGAGCTAACGCGACTCCCGGTAATACGGTTGACCGTTCGCCTTAGGACCAATCTTTCCGGCTCCAAAAAACACAAGTGCCAAAATCGTAAAGACATATGGGAGCATCTGGAAGAACTGATACGGAACCTGTTGCGCAAAAATCTGCAAATTGATCTGGAATCCGTCGAAGAAACCAAAGAGAAGGCAGGCGCCCAAAATACCCTGCGGACTCCAACGGCCAAAGATAACGGCAGCAAGGGCGATAAAACCACGACCGGCCACAATACCATCAGCATAGGTAGAGGTATACACCAGCGTCAAAAATGATCCGCCAATTCCTGCCAAGGCACCGCAAACAATGCATGCCAGATATTTTGTTCTAATAACATTCACGCCGAGCGTCTCTGCTGCCTGAGGATTCTCTCCTACCGAACGATAGCTCAGACCGGAGCGGAACTTCGTAAAGAAGATAATCGACAGCGGAATAGCAAGATACGCAAGATATGCGAGAAGAGACTGCCTAAAGAAAATCTTTCCGATAAAAGGAATATCGCTCAAGAACGGAATGGCAATAATGGGCATCGAGGCACCCTGAACAAGTCCTGAACTATCGCCAAAGATAATCTTATATGCAAACATCGCAATGCCGGGCGTGAGAATATTGATAGCCATACCCACAACTACCTGGTTTACGCAGAGCGTAACGGTGCAGAAGGCATAAATGAGGTTTACGAGCACTCCTGAACATGCTCCCACCAAAACGCCAAGCCAAAGATTGCCGCTCTTATATGCGACGACAAAGCCAATAAAGGCACCAATGGTCATAAGGCCGTCAAGACCAATGTTTACAAGTCCTGCACGCTCAGAATAAAGCTCACCAAGAGCCACCAGCAGAAGTGGCACGCACATTCTTACTGAGGCAGCAAAAATATCAGGAAGCGCAGCAATAAGAGCATCCATTATGCCTCCACCTCCGCTTTCTTAGAGTCGTTGCTCTTCTCGTCTGTCATCTTTCCTGTAATTGCAGGAAGAAGAACAGCCTTAATCTTAGGCAGCTTTAGCATGGCAATACCGGAAACCGCAAAGATAATGATAAGAGCGCGAATAATCTCGGTAATGGCGGTAGGCACCATAATGCCAACCTGCATGGAAGTGGCTCCGGTAGTAAGCATTCCGAAGAAAAGTGCAACTACCATAGAACCAATGGGATTGAGTTGGGCAATAAGCGCAATGGCTACGCCGTCAAAGCCAACTCCCGTTCCAAAACCAGCGAGCAGACGGTACTGCTTACCCAAAATCTCGACGGATCCTCCGAGGCCGGCAATGGCGCCTGAAATAATGAAGGAAAGCACCATGAGTTTGCCAACCGAAAAACCATTCACGCGAGATGCAATGGGGTTAATACCAACCGCGCGGATCTTAAAACCAAAGGAAGTCTTAAAAATGACGTACCAAAGGAAAAACGCAAGAAGGATTGCAAGGATGACTCCTACGTGAAATTTGGCAATACGGGGCAGTTGTGCGCTATCGGGAATAGGAAGTGTCTCGGGGTTGTCTCCACCACGGAAAGGCCCCGTATAAACCCAACTCATAAACAAGACGGCCACATAGTTCAACATGATTGACGTGATCATCTCGTTCAGACCTCGAGTGATTTTCATGATGCCGGGAAGCAGACCCCAGATACCACCGACCAAAATTCCCACGAGAAGTGCCACGACGATGGCCACTATGCCTTCAAGATGAAAACCAAGAACCGTCATAATGGCGCACGTAGCACCCATGACAAACTGGCCTTCTCCTCCCAAGTTGAAAACACCACACTTGTATGCAAAGGCAGCGCACAATGAGGTAAAGATCAGAGGGCATGCACTCATGAGTGTTTGTGCAATACGTGACTTACTGCCCACAGAACCTGAGAACAAAAGCGCGTATCCCTTAATAGGGTTTTTGCCCAAGCACGCAATGATAATGGCACCGATTATGAGAGCCAAAATAATGGAAATAACCGGAACGAGCGCAGAAATAAGATGCTCTCTGTTGGTTCCCCCAAAAACGCTAAACGTTTTCTTACTCACGAGACTGTCCTCCTGTCTGGCCTGCCATAGCAAGAGAGATTTCTTTGACAGGTGGATTATCACCGGGATAAATTCCCATAATTTCGCCCTCAAAAAGAACAACAATTCTGTCGGATAGTTTCAAGACCTCGTCAAAGTCCGCACTAATAAGCAACACGGCACAGCCTGCATCACGCTGCGCAATAATCGAGTCATGTACAAACTCGGTAGCTCCAATATCCAAACCACGCGTTGGATACACCGCAACCATAAGCTTGGGATTTCCGTCGAGCTCACGGGCGAGAATAACCTTTTGCTGATTGCCGCCCGAAAGACTACGGGCAGACTGATTCACGGAGACGCAGCGAATATCGTTCTTCTCGCGCATATCTTCTGCGTATTGCTGAATCTTATCGGTTCTCAACCATGCGCCATGACCAAAGGAAAAACGCTCCGATGTAGTCTGCTTAAGAATCAGGTTGTCGGCAATAGACATGTCTCCCACAAGACCCATTCTGTTGCGGTCCTCCGGGATGTTTGCCATGCCAAAATCGATGAAATCTTGCGGTGAGAAGAGCGCAACTTTACCCTCTGTTGTCTCTACTTCACCCTTTTCAGGTTCAACAAGACCGGTAATTACCTGTGCAAGCTGAGATTGGCCATTGCCGTCAATACCTGCTACACCTAATACCTCTCCTGCATGAATGGTCAAAGACACGTCCTTAAGACCGCCGTGTTTGATTTCCGGATGAAGCGCTACGTGTGTCAAGGTCATAATTGGCTGATCGGAGCTGGTGTGTTTTTCGTAATAGCTTTCCGTAAACTCTCGCCCAATCATAAGATCGGCAAGTTCCTGTTCGGTTGTATCGTTGATATTCACCGTTGCAATGGAACGTCCGGCACGAAGCACGGTTATGCTGTCAGAAATGCGCATAACCTCACGCATTTTATGAGAGATGAAGATAATGGATTTACCCTCAGCCGTCAGGGAGTTCATGATATCAAAGAGACCCTCGACCTCAATGTCGGTGAGTACGGCGGTTGGTTCGTCAAGAATGAGGAGGTTGGCACCGCGGTACAAAACCTTGAGAATCTCAATTCTTTGCTGTTCACCAATGGACATCTCGGAGACCTTTGCGTCAAGGTTGACCTCAAGGCCATAGCGGGCAGCCAAAGCTTCAATATCTTTCTTGTCTTGCTCTTTTTGCATAATAGGAGATGTGTGCATCTTGGTTCCGAGGATGACATTTTCCAGTCCTGTCATGGCCTCTATCAGCATGAAGTGCTGATGCACCATGCCAATTCCCTGCTCCACGGCATCACGGGGAGAGTCTATCTTGACTTCTTTTCCGTGCATGAATATCTTTCCCGCCGTAGGAGTATAAAGACCCATAAGGCAGTTCATGAGCGTTGACTTGCCCGCGCCGTTTTCTCCTAAAAGGGTATGCACCTCCCCTTCTTGGATAGACAAGCTGACATCACGGTTTGCGTAAAATGAACCAAACCGTTTGTCGACGCCCTCCATCCTGAGAAGCTCTCCCATACCGTACCTCCTCTTTTAACGCATATCGATCAAATCACATACAATTACAAACGCTTTATGAGAACGCGCGCAGCGCAACTCACATTGCGTTACTTCTTAGTTTTTGGCTTGCTATAGTACGAGTCTTCCATGGGAAGTTTGGTGCGCATAACGTGATCCAAAGCGTAATAGGCATTTGCAACGGCAGGAGCTGTTGGAATCGTTGCAATCTCACCGATACCCTTGCCTCCATAAGCAACCGGAAGCAGGTGTTCCTTCTCGACATAGATTGCCTCAATATGAGGGATATCAGGAGCATGGAAGAGCCCCAGTGTGGCATATTTTGATTTGGGTACGCAGTCTTGGAGCTTAAAGTCTTCCGTAGTTGCATAGCCAAGAGACATCAAGACGCCGCCTTCAATTTGCCCTTGGATTGCAATGGGATTGATGACCTTGCCCGAATCATGGGCGGCGTATACATCGGTAACTTTGCCCTCATCATCAAGCACTACGCATGTGGTAGCAAAGGCATAGCAAATATGACTCTTGGGATTGGGTTTGTCGGCACCAAGCTTATCGGTTGGCTCAAAGTATACGTAACGGAATTCATGACCTTCAAGCTTCTGAAGACCGGCAACGGGGTCTTTTGGATAGACGCCTCCACCTGCAATCAGTGCCTTTCCGTCTGCATAGCCAACGCCTTCATAGGGACGGCCGTCGGAATAGACGATGGTCTTACCGTCACCGTTTGCCTCAACGGGCTCAGCAGACACTTCCTTACCGGCTTCAAGATCCAAAAGAGCATCGCGCAGCAGGAATGCTACGCCACGGACGGCCTCGCCGGTAACCACCGTCTGACGAGAACCGGAAGTAGTACCTGAGTCAGGCGCATTTTCCGTCGAACATTCGCCGTTGACGATAACCGATTTGGGAAGCCCCGTTGCTTCCGCCACATCCTGCAAAAAGACCGTATTGCAGCCCTGGCCGATATCGGAGGTGGCAGAATAGACGACAACCTTGCCGTTTTCGATGCGGATATTTGCGCGTCCCGCATCAGGGAGTCCGACGCCAACACCCGAGTTCTTCATGGCGCATGCAAGACCGGCGTGGTCTTTGTGTGCCTCATATACGTCTTTAACCGCTAAAAGTGTCTCTTTGAGGGCAGTGGACTGATCGCAGATCTGTCCATTGGGAAGCACGTCTCCGGGAGCAACCGCATTTCTCCAGCGCATCTCCCATGGACTTATACCAACCTTCTCGGCGAGAAGGTCTATGAGCTCTTCAAGGGCAAACTCAGTTTGACAAACGCCAAAGCCGCGGAATGCACCCGCAGGCGGATTGTTGGTGTAATAGCCAAAACCACGGATGTCGGTATTTTGATACTTATAGGGACCGACCGCATGCGTGCAGGCACGCTCAAGAACCGGACCACAAAGCGAAGCATACGCGCCGGTATCAAAATTGACCTCACAGTCAAGACCAGTTAAATGACCCTCTGCGTCGCAACCAAGGGTAAAATCAGCCTCCATGGCATGACGTTTTGGATGGAAGGCCAAAGACTCGTTGCGCGTAAACTTACATTTGACGGTTCGCTGATATTTACATGCGGCAAGTGCGGAAATATGCTGGACGGTAACGTCTTCCTTACCGCCAAAACCACCACCTACCAGCATGGTTTCAACTACCACACGATCAGGCGTCTCATCCCATCCAAACATGTGCGCGACTTCTTTGCGCGTATCATAGGCACCCTGATCGGTGGAGAGGATTTTGACACCGTCCTTATACGGGAATGCAACCGCACATTCAGGCTCAAGGAATGCATGCTCGGTAAAAGGTGTCGAGAAGTGCCTGGTTACGGTAAAGGCAGAGTTTTCCAGCGCCTCTTTTGCGTTGCCGCGTGTGATATGACGGCTTTGACAAAGATTGCTCGTTGCTTCTTCATGTACCAGTGGCGCTCCCTCGGCACGTGCCTCATAGATATCACGTACCACCGGAAGCTCTTCATACTCAATTTTTACGAGTTTCTTTGCGGCTTCCAAGGTCTTCTCGTCTTCCGCCACAACCATGCAAAGCGCATCGCCCATATCGCGCGTAATGGAACCTTCGGCGATAAAGACATCCCAGTCCTGCTGAATATGCCCAACCTTGTTTACAGGCACATCTTCGGCTTTAAGAACACCAATCACACCCGGCAGAGCTTCTGCCTCCGAGACGTCAATCTTTAACACGCGCGCACGAGGATACTTGGAGCGCACACATGAGCCGTATGCCATATCAGGATACTCAACGTCCGTAACGTCATCGGGATATTTGCCATAGCCAAGAACCTTGGGGCGCACATCGACACGAAACGCCTTAGAGCCAACGCCGTAGTTGTCGCCACGCTCAAGCTCCGGATCAATCTGTTCTTCTCCGCGCAAAATACGCGCAGCCTTCAAGATGCCTTCGATAATTTTCTTGTAACCGGTGCAGCGGCAGATATTATTTTTAATTGCCTCTTTGACTTCATCCTCGGAGGGATTGGGATTGCGGCGGATAAGCGCCGCCCCGCTCATAACCATGCCGGGAATACAAAAACCACACTGAACTGCACCGACGGAGCCAAATGCGTATACAAAAGCTTCTTGCTCTTCATGGGAAAGACCTTCGACGGTCTCTATAACCTTGCCGTTTGCGCGTTTGGTATTCATAACACAGCCGCGCGTGGCAACCCCGTCAATAACAACCGTACACGTGCCGCAGGCTCCCTGCGAACAGCCGTCCTTTACGGACAGCAGGTGTAAATCATCACGAAGAAAACGGAGCAGCGACTTATTCTCAGTCGTTGTAACCGTCTTGCCGTTCACCGTAAAGGTGTACCGCTCAACCTCTTCAACCATGTGCCTCTCCTTACGTGCTTGGGAGAATGTTGTGTGTCGTACCCCAGGCCCGCTCGTTAAACGATTGTCTCATAGCAAGAGCACTATCAGACATCTATCACATTAAAACAAAAATTTAGACTACCTAACAACTTTTCGGTGACCGTATGAAAGTAAGCGGCAAGCGAGAAAAAACTTGTTTTCTCGCTTGCATTATGCTTCTTCTAGACACTCATAAGATAGCTATATGAGTCCCGTACCGTGACAATCATCTTGCGAATATTCTCCGGGAGACCGCAAGCTTCATCATCAACGTTATAAATGGCTGCACTGCCATCAAGACGAACCAAGAAGCCGTCTGCCGTGGGTAAGAAGCCTTCGTTTTCGGAATTGTCAAAGTCTTCGCGACTCCAGAACGCAGTGAACTTATCCTTATATGGACGGCCCTTAGAGTATGGGCAAAAGACCGCACAGTTACCGCATTCGTTACACATACCGTCAACGTGAATAATTTGCTGCTGGCGGATGCCGGGAACCTTAATGGCAACATTTGCACGGTTGGGGCATACCTCAACGCATGCCTCACATACCGAAGGACAAGAAAGACAACGTGATTGCTCACACGCATCGGTATCACCGCAAAGCTGTCCGCGCTTGCCAAAGATCTTGGCAACGTCTTCCTCAAGGTTGGAAAGTTCCTTACCTGAGAAATTGAAACCTGCTATGGCAACGGCAACCATCATAGCGTCTGCAATTCCCTTAACGACCGTTGCCGGGCCGCGGCGTCCATCGCCAACCGCATAGACATGTGCAAGAGAAGTCTGAAGGTTGTTGTCCACAACAGGGAGGCCCTTCTCGTCACACGCAATACCGGAGGTAGTGTAAAGATCAGGTTCAACCTGCTCGCCAACTGCCGTAATAACAGCGGTTGCAGGAACCGTCACAAACTCGCCCGTACCCTCGGGACGACGACGGCCGGACTCGTCGGGAGCGCCAAGTTTCATGACCTCACAGGTAAGCTGGTTATTGGCCAAATCTCCCGGGGCGAGAAGCTCCATGAACTCCACGCCGTCATCAATGGCCATCTGCAGTTCTTCCTCATCGGCAGGCATATAGCGTTTGGTGCGACGATACACAAGACGTACGTTTTGTACACCGGACACGCGCTTTGCCGCACGAGCCACGTCCATGGCGGTATTGCCGGCACCGATAACGACCACATCAGTGCCAAGATCAACGGACTCAGGTGCACGCTTGAACTCTTCAAGGAACTCAAGAGCGTCCAGAGCCTCGCCGGACTTCAGCGTCTTGCGGCCAGGCGCCCACGCACCAATGGCTACCACCACATCGGTATAGCCCTCAGCAAGCAGGGAGTTTACGTCTTTGACTTCAACTCCGGTATTGAACGTTGCACCGTATGCCTGACATAGTTTGACATCGTTATCGATGGCTTCCTCAGAAATACGGAAACCTGGGATGACATGACGAACAATACCACCAAGCTTATTGGTACGTTCAAAGACAACTACCTCTATACCAGCGCGTGATAAGAAAGAAGCCGCAGAAAGACCGGCGGGACCGCCACCGATGATGGCGACTTTCTTGTCTTTAACGGCACCGCGAGAAGCAAGTGTTGGAAGGACTTCCGCCAAACCATGCTCTGCCGCAGTAAGTTTGCAGCCACGGATATGAACATGCTCATCAACATAGTTACGCATGCAGGAATTGGTGCAGGTATGTGGGCAAATGGTGCCCGTAATAAAGGGAAGGGCGTTGCGCTCAAGAATGATATTCAAGGCATCGGCATAACGGCCTTCATCTACTGCCTTAAGATACCCTGGAATATCCTGGTGGATCGGACAAGAATCACGGCACGGAGCAATAAAGCAGTCAGTCAGCGGAAGTGCCCCACGCACGTGACGATCAGGCTGCGGTTTAATCTCTTTGTGATAGCGCGCGTCTTTAAGTGAGCTTTCAAGCAACGCGGAAACCTTTGCTACATCAACACCGGAAAATGCTTCCGTATTCCCGTCCGCAAAGAGTCCGGCAATCTGCGTCATGCGCTCATAACCGCCGGGCTTCAAAATAGTGGTTGCCATGGTAACAGGCCAAATTCCGGTATCGACAAGATCTTTAATATTGTTATAGTCTGCGCCGCCGGAGTACGAAATGCGCAGTTTTCCGTCAAACTGCTCGGCAAGGCGCTTGGCCAGTGAAAGCGACAAGGTCCAAAGTGAGCGTCCGGACATATACATCTCTTCGCTTGGCAGCTCACCGCGAGTAACGTCCACCGGGAAGGTATTGGTGAGCTTGACACCAAACTCAACACCCTTCTCTTTGCACAGTTTCATAAGACGTTCAAGCATGGGTACCGCGTCAGCCCATTGCAAATCTTCTAGGAAGTGATGATCGTCAAAGGCGATGTAGTCAAAGCCAAGGGAGTCCAGCGTTTTACGCGCGTACTCATAGCCTAAAAGCGTAGGGTTGCACTTAATGAAGGTATTGAGGTGCTTCTCGGTAATGAGATAGGTGGCAATCCGCTCAATTTCATCAGGTGGGCAGCCATGAAGGGTGGACTCGGTGATGGAATCGGAGATACGTGAAGGAATGGAATCAATAAACGCCTCGTCAACATTGCGGAAGCGACTCACATTGGCCTTGGCCCATGCAATTGCTTCTTTAAAGACGGGAGTTTGGGACGCATCTTTCATGTCATTGATGTACTTGTCTACCTTAGGCGTCTTAATACCCTCGAGGTCATATCCAACGGACATATTAAAGACAAAACCGTCAGCATCTCCCAGACCAAGCTCTTGGGAAAGAATGTGGCAGATAACCCATGCCTTGACATACTCATCAAATGCCTGAGGAACCGTTAACTCCGTAGACCACTCGCAGTTATATCCCTCGTCAGATGCCAAAATACAGGGCTTGTTCACACAGGCAGAAAGCTCTTCGCCGTCCATCTTCTGAACCGTCTTCAGCTCAAAGAAGCGAGCACCGGTGACGTAGGATGCCACGATATTCTGTGCCAGCTGCGTATTGGGGCCAGCCGCAGGACCGAACGGTGTCTCAATCTTCTCGTTAAAAATGGGACGTGCAGCACCGGATGTTTTGGCAAAAGCGCGCACTCCAAAAATAGTCTTCTGAGTTTCGTACTCGCCTA
>ERZ773042.1125-NODE-1125-length-16301-cov-6.306845_pt1 | contig 16301 bp, 18 predicted proteins | sample MGYA00511664_ERZ773042 | MGnify/ENA primary metagenome ERZ773042 (study PRJEB29015, sample SAMEA2737984) | human oral metagenome | biome: human oral; feature: human-associated habitat; material: dental | place: China | collected 2036 ... | reverse complement strand
AAAAGAATAAGAATGCTAACTTCGCTCTCTATATCACATTTGTAGAAGATGTGGTAAATGATAATCCTGGCACAGGTGACGATAACCACGATGAAGGAAATCCTGAAGAGGGAACAGAAGTTGAGGATGAATTCACGCCAGTGCTGTCATCTAAGATAATCAACAAGAAGGTTGGAGATGCAGAACCCACGCTTGACGAGTACAAGGCGCTCATCTCAAACTTCCCAAATGACGGTAGCGTAACGCTGGAGGTACTCGACCACCCAGACATGTCGAAGAACGGATATACTTTAGTCAAGATAAAAGTAATCTCACACAGAACTGGAAAAGAATCTATCGTGACGATTGGCGTCAGTGTTGCGTAGGATACGCATAAGGCAAACTAGGAGATTAGCAAGCACCTAGAGCCTAGGATATTTAATCGAGTAATAGTAGTAATAAGAGCGGGGCATAGGCTTCGCTCTTTTACTTGATAATGTTTTAGCTTCAAGAAAAAACTCCAATGTTATCATGATGTTGGTTCGCAACCACATCAAATAACAAAGGAGGTTGCCACCTAGGAAAGTACGTGCGGTTGGAGAATCTTCTTTTCAACACATCTTAAGATGTAGCAGGTAAAAGGCCCTTATAGGGCCAAAACAAACCACCAGCTGAGCTGGTGGTTATGATTATATTTTTCTAGCCCAAGATATTGGCACAACTACAGCTCAACTTGCTCAAATTTGAAGCCGTGTTCTCTGTCCGATTTATCATCGATGATGTGATACACATGGTATTCATCAGGTGACAGGTCGATACGACCAAGAAAAATCTCCTTTGAACTATCGAACTTATCAACAGTAACTCTCACAGAAATCCCACAGCTCGTCGAGATATGGCGAGGAACGGGCATGATGGTGCAACCGAGAGGCTTTAGAAGCTTTTCAGTAGCTATAGCGCCATGAGTAGACTCAAATGTATATAGATAATACTCTTCAGTCATAAAATATTTACTCCAACATTACAGAGTGATAACCTTGGTTACTTCTTGCATAGCTCCGAGTATGTCGAACATATTACTTATAGTTCCAACTTTGCAGTCGTCCTTAATTCCGTAGAAGTTGAGACAAGTCCCGCATACGAGAACCTTAGTTCCCTTTTCAATTAGGGTATTTAGATTATCGACAATCTGCTCCTCAATTCCTGTGGTTAGCTTTACACCGTCATTCATAAATAGAACGTAAGAAGGAATATTCTCTCCCTCAGATAGCGTAAATATAGCCATTTTTGCAAGGTTAAGTCCGAGCTCTGGGTTGCCATTGCCTACGGAATCCTTGTTAAAAAATACAGCGTAGCTCTCATCTAAAAAGCTGTTTGCGCTCTCAGGAACTTTCCCGTCTCCATCAGCAAAGCTTACGAGGAATTTGTCTCCCTCTGGAGACGAACTTGTAGGCCTGCCATATGCATTACCGAGTCTCTCTAGGTTATCGATCTGTGTCTGTCCGTCAACGATAATCTCGAGGCCCTGAGTACCATTATCTAATTCTTTTTTTGCCATAATTACAGGGATTGGGCATGCCTTACCTGCTGCATCTAGTCTCATCTTGTGACACCTCCAGACTAATAATTCAAAATAAAATATACATTATTATCATAACAGTGTAGGAAAGGTACTTCAAATAGAAAACTAAAATATCAGCAATATAACATATATGGTGAATTCCCTTGCATTTTCACAAAGAGAGCCACAAAAGAGGTGCATTTTATAGTAATATAATTATGTATATATGTGTGCAGATAGAGAGGTAGAATTTTGCTAAGGAAATTTATAAAAAGTCCATATATCAAAGCTTCAATTGCATTGATTATCAGCGGTTCCGTACTTATCATGCTGTCAAATGTGCTTAATAAGACGAGATTCACCGCCGGCATGGCGACGATTAACAAGACTTTGATGCCGGTGTACATTGGGGTGTTCATAGCATTCCTTTTGTGCCCGATATATAACAAGCTTGTGAAGACCATTTATACGAAACTTAGAGATAGTAGTAATCTTTCTTCTGAAGATTTCAAGGGACCATTTGGTATCAAGCTGGCAGGTAGACGCAATATGCCACAGGAAGATTTGAATACACGCATGAAGAGGAACCTAGCCATAGCCAAAATCGGTGCGAGTGCAATATCGATACTGATAATCATAGCATTCTTTGCACTTATAGGGTACTTCGTAGTGCCACAGATTGTCATTAGCATCGTCAATCTAATGAACACTATGCCGCAGAGACTGGTGTATTTCTCATCATGGTCTGAACACCATCTGCAGAACTTCCCTCAGATTGTTAAGTGGATTAATGAGGCGGCAAATGCAGGAACGAGTGAGATTATCGACTGGATAAGAGACAATCTTCTTAAGGATAATTTCCAGAATGTTGCAAGTATGGTTTCAGCGCAGATTATTAGTGTTGTTCGTGGCAGTGCCAATCTCTTCGTCGGAATACTCATCTCAATCTACCTTCTTAACTATAAAGAAATAATATTTGCAAACACTCGCAAAGTTGTAGCTGCGACCTGCTCTGAACAGAAGTCAAAAAGCCTGTATGAGTTTGCAAAGATTATAAATGAGACATTTATCGGCTTCATTGTGGGAAGAATTCTCGATGCCATAATAATTGGAATTCTCACTTATATATGTATGCTTGTATTCAACATGCCACTTGCACTACTGATTGCAGTAATAGTCGGTGTAACTAACGTGATTCCATTCTTCGGACCGTTTCTAGGGGCTATTCCATCGATATGCTTGCTTATGCTAGAAGACCCTGTGAAGGCGGGGTATTTCGTCATTATGATACTAGTGATTCAACAGATTGATGGGAATGTAATCGGACCTAAGATTGTTGGCAGTGCAATAGGAATAAGTAGCTTCTGGGTGCTGATAGCAGTCCTTATCGGTGGCGGCTTGTTTGGATTCTTAGGCATGGCGCTCGGGGTTCCAGTATTTGCAGTATTCTACAGATATGCTGGCAAGCTAACCAACAACAAGCTGAAAAAACGAGGTAAGAAAACTGATATCAAGTCGTACGCAGATTATGCTAAGTTCGGTATTGAAGAAAGTGAGTTATTCGGAGAAGAACATGCTACAAACAAAACTAATAAATAAAATAAACACGATTGTACCTGAGAATCAGATAAGAGTGGATGAGCCGATGAGTAAGCATACATCCTTTCGTATCGGTGGACCAGCGGATGTAGTTGTTATCGTCTGTAATGAAAAAGAACTGAGCGGACTGCTGAGACTGTTTCATGATAAAGATATTAGATATATGTTGGTTGGAAATGGGTCTGATTTACTCTTCGCTGATGAAGGATTCCGTGGAGTTATAGTTAAACTTGGAGGCAATTTTGAACATATCGAAGTTATGGACTCTATAGGTGAGACAATCAGAGTTGGAGCAGCTCGTATGTTGTCGAGCACCGCTAACTTTGCTAGAGATAACGGACTAGCAGGGCTTGAATTTGCTTCGGGAATCCCAGGAACATTTGGTGGCGCACTCTTCATGAACGCTGGTGCATACGGCGGAGAGATAAAGGATGTAATTGAGAGTGTTACCTTGATGAAGTCAGACGGGAGCACTGTGTATGAGCTGTCTGGTGAGGAGATGGAGTTCTCATATAGGAATAGTGTACTGCAGCATAATGATGATATTGCAATTTATGCAAGGGTCAGATTGCATAAGGATGACAAGGAATCAATTAGTGAGAGAATGAATGATTTCACCGAGAAGCGTAGGACAAAGCAACCGATAAACTTCCCAAGTGCAGGCAGTACATTCAAGAGACCTGTCGGGGGATACGCTGCAGCTCTAATTGAGGACGCTGGACTAAAAGGCAGGACGGTCGGAGGTGCACAGGTGTCCGAGAAACATTCGGGATTCGTTATCAATATCGGAGGTGCGACCTCTAAGGACGTGAGAGGTTTAATCGATATCGTAGCTCAGGAAGTAGAGGAGCATTCGGGCATCAAACTCGAGCCTGAGGTCAGAATTATCGATGCGGAATAAAGTTTAAAAGGGGATTTGGGAAAAGGAAGCGATAAGCTGATGGAAAAAAATATTAAGAAAATATATAAATTGACGGCGGACTACCACACTCACACGAGGTATTCGCACGGTAAGATATATGCACATGGCAAGGGGACTGTTCTTGATAATGTCGCTGCAGCTTCAGCTAAGGGGCTACGTGAGTTGGCGATTACTGATCATGGACCGGGTCACAAGTTCTATGGACTCAAGATGGATAAACTTTCGGCGATGCGAGCAGACATTGAAGAGGCGATGAGAAAGTTTCCAAATGTCAAGGTTCTGTTGGGCGTTGAGGCTAATATTATCAACACACCTAATGGACTTGATATCAAAAATGAGGATATAAAAAAATTTGATATCATCAATGTGGGCTATCACTACGGCTTGCTACACGGGTACATGACTGCAAACTATGTGTGCTGGCATGCAGGACTTCCGTCTGGAAGCAGGGAGCGTCTCAGAAATAAAAATACAGATATGGCGCTAAGGGCACTTTATGATAATGATATATTTCTCTTGACTCACCCTGGTGACAAAGGACCATTCGATATGAAAGAGCTCTGCAAGGCTTGCGAAGAGACGAACACTCTAATGGAAATCAGTACACGACACACTCATCTCACCAAGGAAGAGATTGAAATAGCGGCGAATTATGACGTGAAATTTGCCATAAGTAGCGATGCGCATGTGCCGGACAAAGTAGGTAATTATATTGCTGGGGTAGAAAGAGCTCTGGAAGCAGGGCTTGATCTAGAGAGAATTGTCAATATTGAGAAGAGGTAAGAGATGAAGATTGTCATAGTCACAGGTATGTCTGGTGCAGGCAAGACGAAGGCAGCAGATTGGCTGGAGGATCAAGGATACTACTGCATCGATAATATGCCGCCTAAGCTGGTAATGAATTTTGTGGAACTTTCGATGACAAATGGCATGGACAAAATCGCGTTCGTTGCCGATGTCCGTGGTGGTGAGTTTTTCTCTGACCTAGTCGAAGTTATAGATCAGCTCAAAAGTAGCGAGCAAATCGAGAGCGAGGTATTTTTCGTAGATGCTTCTACACCGACGCTGGTTAGAAGATTTAACGAAACGAGAAGACACCATCCCCTCGCAAGCGGAAAAGTTACACAAGCTGTAATTGAAGAGGAACGCGCAAGATTGGAAAGCGTGCGCAAGAAGGCGGATTACATCATCGATACTAGTACTATGAAAGTTGCGGATTTCAACCTAGCGATGAGGAGAATATTTCTAGGCAAGGAAGGGAATCAGTTTAACATCAACGTGACTTCATTTGGTTTTAAATACGGAATTCCGAGCGAGTCGGATATCATGGTGGATGTTAGATTCATTCCGAATCCATACTATGTAAAGAGCCTTAAGAAACTCACCGGTAACAACAAAAAGATTGTAAACTACGTGTTTAAGTCGGACCTTGCAAATGAGTTCGTAGAGAAGTATCATGCATTGCTCAAGAATTTGATCCCTGGCTACATCCATGAAGGAAAGTATCATCTAAATGTCGCATTTGGATGCACAGGCGGTCATCATAGATCGGTGGCAATTGCCAATAAGATGGCGGAACTTTTCCACGAGGACGGATACAGAGTTACAGTGACACACAGAGACCTTGATTTTATCGCAAAGGGAATTAGCAAGAAATAGCTGGGCTATGCTACAAATAAGCGATACAAGTGCTATAAACAAGCGAAAGCCCTTATGCAGTAATCAAGCAGTACAAATTATAACTTGAAGGGAGTCACACAGATAGATGTCTTTCTCATCACAGACTAAGGGCGAACTGGCGCGCGTCATGCCGAGCAAGAAGTGCTGTATGCTTGCAGAAATTACGGGATTTCTTAGGGTTGCAGGCAGTCTCAGACTTGCCGGTGGCGGAAAATTTACAATAGTAGCATCGACGGAGAATCCAGCAATTGCAAGGCACTATAAGACCTTGATTAAGGAATACTTTGGCAGTAATGCTGGCATCGAAGTCGGGAATTCGCAGATGCCGGGTAAATCGCGTGGAAACTATAGATACAGATACTCTCTGGTCATTAGACCTGAGGAAAAGAGTTCGCAGATACTCCGTGAGACAGGCATGATGCTCATCCGAGAAGGTGACGAGTTCCTAAGCGACGGCATATATCAGCCGATTGTCAAGAGTAAGTGCTGTAAGCGCGCGTATCTTAGAGGATTATTTCTCGGCGTTGGCACAATGTCTGACCCCAAGAAGAGCTATCACCTCGAGTTTGTGCTCAATAGCGAGCATGTCGCTCAGGATCTAAGGAAGCTGATCGGCAGCTTCGTCAACATGTCAGCCGGCCTGATTGAGCGCGGTGAAGAACACATCGTATACCTTAAGCGCGCTGAATATATCAGCGATATGCTGGGCATCATGGGTGCAAACGAGGCGATGCTGGAATTTGAAAATATCAGAATAGGCAGGGGGCTCAGGCGCGAAGTAAACAGGATATCAAACTGCGACAACGCAAATGTAGACCGAACCCTGACCGCTGCTGAACAGCAGATCCGCCATATAGAAATCATCAAGGACAAGCTTGGCCTAGAGAATCTCGAACCTGTACTTCGCGAAACTGCGCAGCTCAGGCTTGAGCTGCCAGACGCCAGCCTATCTGAGATAGGCGATGCTCTGAGCCCGCCAATTAAGAAACCCGGGGTGAGTAAACGTTTCTCGAAGCTGAAGGAGATAGCGGAGGGGCTGGAGAGGTAAGATCTTGGTGCTGAAAGTGATGGTTGAGGGCTAATGGATGCCGAATTGCTGGGAAGTGGGGGCTAAAAATTTGGAAAATTTTTAGTAATCGGAGATTAGAATTCGGTTGTGCTGGCTGTGATAGATGAGAGTGTGGATTTTAGGCTATTTGGTGTGAAACTTATGGAGTTGCAGACCAGAAATTGGTGGAAGATTCTAGCAGATGCAAGACTGGGAAGCAAGCAAAAAGAGGATGGGATTTTAGCAGTTGGGATTTGAGAGATCAAGGCCTGCGGATAATGAAGTTGAGATTTTAGCAGGCGCGGAGGATGAAAGCAAGCCCTTTAATGAATAGATTTGAAGGATTGTAGCAGAGGTGAGGCTAGAATCAAGCACTTTTATAAATAATGTTAGATTTAGGTGGGAGATTTTAGAGGATGGGGAATCGAAAAGCAAGTAATTTGTACTTAAAAAGCGAAGAATTCTAGCAAGCAAATTGTTAAAAAGCAATACTAGGTAAAGATAAATTTAGAGAAAACATTCCGAGGTGAAAATGAGCGATAACATGGATAAGTCTGCTGCTCTTGTAGTTAATGAAGGGCAGATTGTAGAGCTCGAAATTACAGATATGACTGATGATGGCAAGGGACTGGGCAGGTTGTCTGGCCTTGCTATTTTTGTGGCGGGCGCCGTTCCTGGGGATAAGGTGAGCGCCCGCATCACGAGGCTCAAGAAGCGCTACGCATTTGCCGAGACAATCACGCTTCTTGAGGCTTCCGCAGTCAGAGTGAAGCCGCCGTGCCCATACTATAATGACTGCGGCGGCTGCTCGATGCTCGAGCTTAGCTATGAGGAGCAGCTCCGTATCAAGCGAAAAAACATAATAACTAAGCTCGAGCGTATAGGCGCCCTTGAGGAGCCAACTGTCAGGGAAGTCCTGGGCGCCGCAGATAGAATCGGAGCCGACGGAGGGCAGGCTGAGGATGCTGAGGAGACCAAGGAGGCTGAGGAGATTTGGCAGACTGAGGAGACCAAGGGAGCTAGGCAGATTGATGCGACTGAGCAGATTGAGCAGATTGAGCAGATTGAGGAGAGTGGTATTGCTGACGGTGCTGACAGTGAGTCCTTCGAATCTATACTCAGATACCGCAACAAGGCTGAATTCGCTGTGGCGATGACGAGCGCTGGCCCGCTCGTCGGCTTCAACAAGCGCAGTAGCAACAAAATAGTCGACTGCACCGACTGCCTCCTCCAAAAACGCGCGACAATGGCAGCAGCCAATGCAGTCCGCGAAATCCTGCAGGGCAAGCTACTCACCGTATACGACGCGAGACACGGAAAAGGATTTCTAAGGGGATTCACCATCAAGGTCTGCGATGGCACGGGTGAGATGATGCTGATATTCACAGGCACAGCCAAGCACCTGCCAAACGCCGAGAAGGTCATCTACACCATCAGCGACGCAATCGACGCAGTTTCGACCGATGAGGAGCCGTACTTCCTACAGAGCGTGGTTATCGAGGTAAACAAGGCAAAAGACATCCGCGAACCCGCAGCCGCTTACGAGGTGGTGGCTGGCTCAAACACAATCACCGACATTACGGATGACGGCATGAAATTCGAGATTTCCGCACCGGCATTCTACCAGGTCAACACGAAGCAGATGAGCAAGCTCTACGCCAAGGTCATGGAATATGCCTGTCTCAAGGGCGGTGAAACCGTCTTCGACCTATACTGCGGCATCGGAACCATCGGGCTCAGCATGGCGGCTGACGCTGGCATGATCATCGGAATCGAGTCTGTAAAAAACGCCGTTATTGATGTAAACCGCAACGCCGTAATCAACGGAATTGTAAATGCACGCTACTACACAGGCCGCGCCGAACAGGTGATGCCGAGACTCCTCGACAAGGAAGATAAGCTTTTCGTAGATTACATAGATGAAAATGCTCCAAAAATCGCCATCCTCGACCCTCCGCGCGCAGGCTGCGATGAGGCACTTCTCCGAGCAGTTGCAAGCTGTGACGTGGACAAGATAGTGTACGTGTCCTGTGACCCAGGAACACTGGCTCGCGATATCAAGCTGCTGGGCGAACTCGGATACGAGTTCATGGAGGCGACACCGGTGGATATGTTTGTGGCGACGATGCATGTGGAGTGCATAGCGTTGATACAAAGAGTGAAATCGTGAAAATCCTGCATTTTAAGCAGTTTTACAAGCATTATGTGTTTAATGAAGATGGTGAAGGAGGACGAAAAAAAGACCTGAAAAATTATATAGATGTGAATGTTTGTATTGATATGGTGTGTGGAGATTCAAAAAACGATTTAGGAAGCGAGGAATAAGCAATGATATGATTGATAATAAAAATAATCTTGTTCTCAATCAACTTGCTGCTTAGTATCCTCACTGCCTTTCTGACATTCATACTCGGCATAGGAACGGCACTACTATATTTGCTGATGATGTTTTGCATATTTGGAGCAATAGCATCTTTTTTACAAAAAGAAGTTACCATTGGAATAGAGGCATTGATTATCGGATTTTTAGTTAGTCCTTACGGAATACCTATGGTTGGAGCAACAGTTATAGCCTTCCTTAAAGGTATAAACGAAGCAATAAAATCAATCTAAAAATTTTATAAAAATGGTTACCAAAGGCGATAGAGAGAAAAATGATATGATACTCCATAAGTGGACAAGGTAAATAACCAAAACTACTTATGGAGGTTTTTTTATGGCAAAATCACCGCATACTCCTGAATTTAAAGCTAAAGTATCTCAGGAATATCTTGATGGATTAGGCTCGTTTCCTTTTTTAGCCAATAAATATAGTATTGGTCTGCAAACAATACAGTCATGGGTTTCCAAGTATAAACTTTATGGTATTTTAGCTTTTCAAAATAAAGCAGGAAATAAAAAATATACTTCCAAATTTAAAACAATGTGCGTAGAAGCTGTATTATCTGGAGAAGGAAGTGTTAATGATATAACAGCGAAATACAATATTTCAAGTCGTTCTGTTTTAAGAGGTTGGATTTTAAGGTATAATGCCGATATAGAACTCAAGGATTATGATCCTAAAAGGGAGGTATATATGGCAAATTCTAGAAGAAAAACAACTATAGAAGAGCGAAAAGAAATAGTTAAATATTGTATCAAACATAATCGTAATTACAAAGAAGCAGCAAGCCTTTATGATATTTCATACAGCCAAGTTTACTCTTGGGTTAAAAAGTATGATGATATAGGTGAAGAAGGGTTAATAGATAGACGAGGACACCATAAAAAAGATGAAGAATTAGATGAATTAGAGAAATTACGTCGAGAGAATATTAGATTAAAAAAGAAACTAGAAGAAAGAGATATGGTGTTAGAACTGCTAAAAAAAGTGAAAGAATTCGAAGGGATGTGAGGCTTGGCAAACAACGCAACGAAAATAAGTATTTAGCAATAAAATACTTTTATGAAACAAAAATATGGAGTATTAATTGGATGTGTAAAGTACTTAACATATCAAGAGCATCATACTACAAATGGCTCCACAAAGAAGTACCCAGGCAAGAATTAGAAAATATTGAATTAGCAAGATTAATAAAAGAATATGATGAAAGATTTAATCATATTTTAGGATATCGTAGAATGACATCTTGGATTAACCATTTCAATCAAACGAATTACAGTAAAAAAAGAGTCCATAGGATTATGCAAAAATTAGGGATTCACTCAGTAATCCGAAGAAAGAAGAATAAATACATTGCAGTTAAGCCGGAAACAATGGCAGAGAACATATTACAAAGAGACTTTTATGCAACAGAACCAAATCAAAAATGGGTAACAGACATTACAGAATTTAAAGTACCAAGAGAAAAGAAAAAGATTTACTTAAGCGCAATACTTGATTTGTATGATAGGTATCCGGTAGCCTATGTATTAAGTAGTAGAAACGATAACAAATTAGTATTTAAGACATTTGATAAAGCAATAAAAGATAATCCATTAGCAAAACCAATCTTCCATAGCGATAGAGGATTTCAATACACAAGTAAAGTATTTCAAAGAAAACTGAAAGAAAAAGAAATGAAACAGTCAATGTCAAGAGTAGGACACTGTATTGATAATGGACCGGTAGAAGGATTCTGGGGAATAATTAAATCAGAAATGTATCAAATGTATGAAATTACAGATGAAGAGTCCCTAAGATATGCAATTAATGATTACATGCGTTTTTACTCAGAGGAAAGATTACAAGACAGATTTAACTGTAAAACGCCATTAGAAGTTAGGACAGAAGCTTTATCAATTAAAATTCCGATAGAATACCCTATATCTGCGAATAAGAGAATAGAGAAGTATAAAGAAAAATGGACAGCATAAAAAAACTACCACATTATATGTCATGTGGTAGTTCATAAAAATTATTTTAGATATTTTACCTGTCTACTTGACAGGGGGCATATCAAAATCTATCGTCTTTTTTCATGCCTATTTTCAATTTATATTGCGATCAATAAATAGGGAAAACTCGCAAGAGTTGCTAACTAGTATTTCAAATGCCTCTCACTAATATATACACGACAAAATGCTAGTTCCCTTAAATATGTTACAGAAAGTAAAGGAGAAAAGATGATAAGGATAAGAAGCCCTACCTAATAGATAACTAAATATACAAATACTTGGTGATTGAAATTAACTTTTCAGTCGCTTTTTTAATTGGAGGAAAAAATGGATAAAGAAATGATTAATATCAATGCCAATCTGTTAAAAAAACCTACTTTTGGAACTTTTACAAGAGGTGATGAAGAGGTTCAAGTTGTAAATTTTGCTCTTTCGAAAGGATATGGAAAAGGTAGAGAGTATATCAACTGTGCAGCCTATGGCAATAAATCTGACGTGGCTAAGGAATTTTCAGAAGGTGATTTCATTCATGTGTATGGTTACTTCAACAAACGAACTAAAAATGGAAAGACATATAAGAATTTTGTAGTTATGTCTATGAACAAAATTGAAAAGAAAGAAGAAAACGAGGAGGAATAAATAATGGATTTTTTCGTACAAGCAGTTAATGTATTAAAGATTTTGGTAATGGCAGTAGGTGCTGGTCTTGGAGCATGGGGTGTTATTAACCTTATGGAGGGATATGGTAATGATAACCCTGGAGCAAAATCTCAGGGCATTAAGCAGCTAATGGCTGGTGGAGGCATCGTTCTAATCGGCTTAAAACTAATCCCATTACTTTCAAATGTATTGAAGTAAGGAGAGTAGCTTATGTTTGGTATTTTCGATAAGATAGAGGAATTTTTTAAAGAGCTTCTTCTCGGAGGTATCCAAGCAAATCTTGAGTCAATGTTTATCGACATTAATGATAAAGTCGGAGCAGTAGCAACCGATATAGGCAAGACACCAATGGGATGGAACTCAGAGGTATTTAACTTTATTAAGAGTATCAATGATAGTGTCATTATTCCAATTGCAGGTTTAATCATTACAGCAGTTTTATGTATTGAACTGATAAATATGGTTATGCAAAAGAATAATATGCACGATACAGATACCTTTGAGTTTTTTAAATACATGATAAAGATGTGGATAGCGGTATGGCTAGTATCTCATGCCTTTACATTCTCAATGGCAGTATTTGATGTTGCACAACACCTTGTAAATCAGGCGGCAGGAGTAATCAATACTTCTGCTGCCGTTTCAGGTGATCAAATTGTTCAGATGGTTGAGGGATTAAAAGACAAAGGACTTGGAGAACTGGTGATGATACTCTTTGAAACCTCGCTTGTTAAAGTTGCAATACAGGTTATGTCGGTAGTCATAATGCTAGTTGTCTATGGCAGAATGTTTGAGATATATGTTTACTGTTCAGTTTCAGCAATTCCATTTGCCACTATGGGAAATAAGGAGTGGGGACAAATTGGAACAAACTATATCAAAGGTCTATTTGCTATTGGGCTTCAAGGCTTATTCTTGATTATATGCTTGGGTATTTATGCAGTTTTAGTAAAGACGATAAAGATAACGGACATTCATGCAAGTACCTTTATGATATTAGGCTATGCATTACTTCTTGGTCTAATGATGCTAAAGAGTGGAACGCTTGCAAAGAGTGTATTAAACGCACATTAAGGAGGATTTTTAATGATAGAAGTAAAGAAAAAGTTGTTTCCTGTTTCAATTATTGCAGTAGGAATTGGAGCATTTGCTATCTCGATTTTTAACAGGAACAAATTAAAGAATTTAGAAGATGAAGTAAAAAGTACAAGAGATGATGTGAAATCTATTCTTTGTTATCAAGAGCAGAAAAATGCATTCATTGAGTCAGAATTAGAAGAGATGAGAAATGAAGTTGCTTCATGCTATGAACATTTTGAAGCATTTTCAAAGGAAAAAGAAGATGGGAGGTAAGCTATGGGCTATGTACCAATTCCCAAAGATTTAAAAAAGGTAAAAACAAAGGTAGCCTTTAACCTTACAAGAAGACAATTAATTGGATTTACACTTGCTGGACTGGTTGGTATACCAGTCTATTTATTTATGAGAAAGTTTATGCCAAATGATATAGCGATACTGTTTTTAATTGTATCAACGCTTCCAATCTTCTTTGTAACACTATTTGAAAAAGATGGACTTACCTTTGAGAAATATTTTAAGCACATATATCTACACAAGTTTTATCAACCACAGAAGCGAGTGAGAAAGGAGGTTTACCTTGAACAAGAAAAGAAAATTACAGCAAATTCAATTAGAAAAAAATCAAAAGGTATTAAAGGAAAACAAAAGAAACCTGAAAAAAGAAAAGCTGACTAAGCAGAAGAAAAAAGCTTCTCTAATCGACTTAATATTTAAGAAAGAGCCTAAGAGATATACTGTTGAAGACACAATACCTTATCTGAGAATGCTAAAAAGTGGAATATGCCAGCTTGATGAAAAGCACTATAATAAGTGTATTGCATTTCAGGATATAAACTATCAGCTTGCCTTAGAAGAAGATAAGGATTTGATTTTCAATCAATTTGCGAATGTCTTAAACTCTTTTGATCCAAGTGTAGATATTGAGTTTTCATATATCAATCAGCTTGGAAGAAATAATGAATTAAAAGCAGCTATTCAGATACCGGATAAAAATGATGGTTATGATGATATTCGATTAGAGTTTCGTGAGATGTTAAAAAGTCAGCTTGCAAAGGGAAATAATGGTTTAAAGAAATCGAAGTATATCACCTTTGGAGTTGAAGCGGATAGTTTGGAGCAAGCGACTGCAAAACTTGAGCGACTTGAGATTGATATATTATCAAATCTAAAGAGTATGGGAGTTCGTGCTGAGGGCTTAACTGGAGAAGAAAGATTAAAGGTATTGCATGATATTTTAAATCCAGATAAGCTCTTTTCTTTTTCCTATAAAGACTTAAAACCAAGAGAAAGTACAAAGACTGTTATTGCACCAGATTCTTTTAATTTTGTACCAAGTAAGTATTTTAAGTTTGGAAAATATATTGGAGCTGTTAGTCATCTTCAAATACTTGCAAGCGAGCTGTCGGATAGAATGCTTGCAGAATTTTTAGATATAGATGATAACATCAATATTTCTTTTCATATCAAGGCAGTTGAACAGACAGAAGCGATTAAGATGGTGAAAAGAAAAAATACAGATATTGATAAGATGAAGATTGAGGAAAATAAAAAGGCAGTTAGAAGTGGCTATGACATGGACATATTGCCAAGTGATTTAATTACCTATGGTGATAATATCAAGATGCTTTTAAAAGACCTTCAGACAAGAGATGAGCGTATGTTTATCGTAACGATTGTCTTTATGAATTTTGCAAAGACAGTACAAAAGCTAGATACGACTATTTCTCAGATTTCATCTATTGCAAGTAAGCATAATTGTAAGATTAAACGCTTAGATCATAGTCAAGAACAAGGTTTTATCAGTGTATTACCTCTTGGCGTAAATAAGATTGAAATAGATAGAGGGTTAACCTCATCATCTACAGCAGTCTTTTTACCATTTACAACAGAGGAGCTTTTCATAAACTCATCAAATAGCTTGTACTATGGATTAAATGCCTTAAGCCATAATCTTATTATGGCTGATAGAAAAATGCTTAAAAATCCAAATGGCTTAATTTTAGGTACGCCTGGTTCTGGTAAGTCATTTTCTGCAAAGCGTGAAATGGCAAATGCTATTCTTACAACCGATGATGATGTCATTATCTGTGATCCAGAGGGTGAATATGGCAATCTTGTTAAACAGTTTAAGGGAGAAGTCATAAAGGTTAGTGCAAAGAGTAAAGACTATCTTAATCCCCTAGATATAAATATGAATTATGGAGATGGAGATGCACCACTTAAGGATAAGGCAAATTTTATTATGTCTATGCTTGAACTTGTGGTTGGTGGTAGTGGACTTACAGCAGAAGAAAAGTCTGTTATAGATAGGTGCTTACCTAAGATTTACGAGAAATATTTTGAAAATCCAGTTCCAGAGAATATGCCTATACTTCAAGACCTTTACAATATGTTAAGAGGGCAAGAAGAAAAGGTGGGAAAGAAACTTGCAACAGAAATGGAAATCTATGTTTCAGGAAGTCTTAATGTCTTTAATCACAGGTCAAATGTTGACTTAAACAAGCAGCTCATTTGCTTTGATATTAAAGAACTTGGAACACAGCTTAAAAAGATAGGAATGCTTGTTATTCAAGACGTGCGCTTTGTTTCTTGTTAATCTTCACAGAAATGTGGAATAAAGCAAGACAGATTTTATGTGTAAAATCTGAACTCTATATTTGATTTGACAGGGGAAGTTCCTGTCTGACCCAGTGTGATGGGTTACAAAAATTCTAATCTCCGACGTGCATTTTATTGTGACAGATGAGGTGTACGAAGCTCGGTGAAAAGCGGGGAAAAAGTTTGAGATAGCTTAGATAACCGCAAGAAGCTATAAATTAGTCATGTCTAGTATATTTTGTTGCAATCGACAAATGTCCTGAGAGTACGGCTCGTAAACGACGGGATGATTATACAGCCATCCTCCCCATGTGGGGTACTGTCGCCGTTCAAATATGTCTTGGTGGAAAACGGCAGAAAACCGAAATGGTCGAATATTGCTAACAACAATTCACATAAGTTAGTAATGGCAGTCGGGCTAGAGGGACGGGCTAAAACTAAATGTAAAGCTAGAATATAGGGAACAAAGGAACCACGAACGGCACACTGATAATAATCGGTGTAAGTAAGGTGTCACCCTTGCCGCACAGGTAGGAAATGACCTGTTAATTCGTGGGGCATCAGCCCGTAGTAGTGATGAAGCTCCTGTAATGGGGGTGGAGCGAAGGGGCATAGTCAATACGAATTCGTATGTGAACAGTAAGTCGAGGAAGCCGTAGGCAAAAACCTGACTAAAACCAGAAACACAACCTCAGAAAGGAGGTGGTGCGTATGGCACAACAATTCGACTACCCAAAAACTGAAACAGAATTACGCACTTTGTTAGATGAACTATATCTACAAAGCAAGAAGGCAAG
>ERZ773042.1121-NODE-1121-length-16337-cov-4.502211_pt1 | contig 16337 bp, 18 predicted proteins | sample MGYA00511664_ERZ773042 | MGnify/ENA primary metagenome ERZ773042 (study PRJEB29015, sample SAMEA2737984) | human oral metagenome | biome: human oral; feature: human-associated habitat; material: dental | place: China | collected 2036 ... | reverse complement strand
GATACGCCGCTCGGGACGAGCGGTCAACGTCGACCGCTCGTCTGCATCCTTCGGATTTGACTTGCGGGACGTTTTCGCATACGACCTATTAACCAATCAGCTGCGTGCTTTGCACTTGCTTCTTGGATAGGTCAGCATGATGCAGGATTTCTTCTGTGAGAATCCCCAAAAGATGAAGTATAAGGAGCTTGCCCAAAGAGCGGATTACTTTAAGGCAGAAGCAGAGGGGGTACATACCATGTGCGAACTGATGGAGAAATTCGGCGAGAGGAAATTGGAAGAAGGGCGTATGGAAGGACGCCTTGAGGGGCGTGCTGAGGGACGTGCTGAGGGACGTGTCGAATCGGCTCGTCGGACGGCGGCGGCTTTAATTGCTTTGGGGAAACTCACACTTTCCCAGATTGCTGAAGCAACACAGTTGTCCCAGGAAGAAGTTGAACGCTTGGCAGGGTCAACAGGAGCATAAGAGAAGATCGACTGTTCCTCAACATTTTGCCCGAGAGAAAGCTACTGGTTACATTCGGTGTGTGGCATCTCTCGGGTTTTTGTTGCTAAAATTTCTGGCCTTCCGGAAACATGAAAATGACATCTATGAAGAGGGATTTCCTCTGTACCATGTGGAGCGAATCATAGAGGAGCTTCAGCGACCGTTTGATGATGGAGCACATATCCTCTACGTCAACGGGTCGAACCGTGATGATACGCCGCTTGGACGGCTGATGCAGGATTTCTTTTGCGAGCGTCCGGAGCAGATGAATTACAAAGAACTTGCCCAAAGAGCGGATTACTTTAAGGCAGAAGCAGAGGGGGTAAATGCCATGTGCGAACTGATGGAAAAATTCGGAGAGAAGAAATTGGAAGAGGGGCGCGAGGTAGGCCGCATTGAAGGACACCGTGAGGGAATGATCGATATGGCACGTTCCTTGCTCGCGCTGAACGTCCCTGTCGAGGTGATCGAGAAGTCGAGTGGTTTGACGCGTGCGGAGATTCTGGCACTGTAAGACGTGTTTGCCGAGTGGTTTTGAGATCCGTTGCTCTATTCAAAAACATACCCGAGAAAAATTTCGCCGTCGATATTTGGTGCGCGGAATTCCTCGGGTTTTTTGTGTTATTAGGGATAATGCTTTTATCTTGGTGCACTTGTCAACAAAAACTGGACACAAAAATTCCAAAAATAGTCATAAAAAAGCTAAATGCTAGACAACCCTATCGAAGAGTTAGACAACCGTTGAAAACGGAGCTTTTCTTCCCAATCTTTTCTCTGGCGGCAGGTTTTTCGCCATGAAAGTCGAATGATGGTGATAAGGGCGAAGATTACAGCGATTTTTGAAGGGAGGTGGAAAAGATGGCAGACTGCATTTTTTGCCGTATCGCGGCGAAGGAGATTCCCGCGACAGCGGTCTACGAAGATGATTCCGTCATCGCCTTCAAGGATCTTGAGCCGCAGGCGCCCGTGCATGTACTCATCATTCCGAAGAAGCATATCAAGAGTTTGCTCGACTTGACGCAGGAAGACAGAGCACTCGTCGCGCACATCCATGTCGATGTCGTGCCGCAGCTCGCAAGGGAGCTGGGTCTTGCGGAAAAAGGCTTCCGCGTCGTCGTCAATACGGGCGAGGAAGGCGGGCAGACCGTCGGGCATCTGCACTTTCATCTCTTGGGCGGACGTTCCATGCAATGGCCGCCTGGTTGATGGTTGACATCAAAAAGGGAAATCATGTATAATGTTAGCGTGCACGATGCAGTGTTGGCAATTTTCATGCCTGCCTTCCCGTGCGCCCCAAATCTAGTGGAGGGGGGGAAGAACAATGGCAAATGAGGTCAAAGTAGGAAAGAACGAAACGATCGACAGTGCTCTCCGCAGATTCAAGCGTACTTGCCAGAAGGCCGGTACTTTGGCAGAAGTTAGGAAACGTGAACATTACGAGAAACCGAGCGTCAAGCGCAAGAAGAAGTCCGAGGCGGCTCGCAAGCGCAAGTTCCGCGCGTGATGCGTCGTAATGAAAGCGTGTGAGAGAATCTGAAACAAAAATCCGCAAAGCCTATGCTTTGCGGATTTTTTTCTGGCTATATTCAGCTGTGCATTATATTTTACGCTTCCATGATGATCGGCAGGATCATGGGGCGGCGGCGCGTGGCGTCGAAGATGAAGCGTCCGAGAACGTCGCGGATGGTCGTCTTGATGGAGGACCATTCGGTGATGTGCTCGTCCTCGCACTTCTTGAGGGCGCTGAACACGCGCTTTCTGGCGGTATCCATGAGTTCTTCGGATTCGCGCACGTAGACGAAGCCGCGCGACACGAAGTCAGGGCCGGAGACCATGCGTCCGGAAGAGCGGTTGATTGTCACGACGACGATGATGACGCCTTCGCGCGAGAGCTGTTGGCGGTCGCGCAGGACGATGTTGCCGACGTCGCCGACGCCGAGGCCGTCGATGAGCACGATGCCTGCTTGCACCTTGCCGTTGAGTTTCGCCGAGTTGCGCGTGAATTCAAGAATGCCACCGTTTTCGTTGAGAAAGATGTTCTCCTTGGGCATGCCGAGGCTCTCTGCAAGCTTGGCATGGCGCACAAGCATGCGGTACTCGCCGTGTACGGGCATGAAGTAGCGCGGGCGGATCAAATTGTGCATGAGCTTCAAGGCGTCCTGGCCGGCATGACCGGAGACATGGATGCCCTCGCTCCTGCCGTAGACGACGTCAGCGCCGAGTTTCAGGAGAAGATCGATGGTCTTGCCGACGTAACGTTCGTTGCCGGGGATCGGCGTCGCCGAGATGATGATGGTGTCCATCGGCGTGATGTTGACCTTGCGGTGCGAGCTCATTGCCATGCGCGTCAGGGCGGACATCGGCTCGCCTTGGCTGCCCGTCGTCGCGATGACGATCTGGTTGTCGTTGTAGCGGCCGATCTCGTCGATGTCGACGATCGTGCCCTCGGGCGCGCTCAGATAGCCGAGTTCCATCGCGATGTTCGTGACGTTGACCATGCTGCGTCCGAGGATCGCCACCTTGCGGCGGTAGCGCACGGCGGAGTCGATGATCTGCTGGATGCGCGAGACGTTCGAGGAGAAGGTCGCGACGATGATGCGCCCGCGTGCGCGCCGAAATACGCGGTCGAAGGCGACGCCGACGGTCGCTTCGCTCGGTACAGGCTCTGTGCGCTCGGCGTTCGTGCTGTCGGCAAGCATGAGCAGCACGCTCTTGTTGCCGATTTCTGAGAGCGTCTTGAAGTCCGTGAGTTTTCCGTCGACGGGCGTGTAGTCCATCTTGAAGTCGCCCGTGTGGAAGATCGTGCCGAGCGGCGTGCGGATCGCGAGCGCCACGGCGTCGGGGATGCTGTGGTTCACGCGCACGAATTTGATGGTGAAGCAGCCGAGCCGCAGCTGGTCGCCCGCCATGATGGGATGGAGGTTCTGCGTCGAAACGCCGCGCTCCTCCAAGCGTCCCTTGAGGATGCCGAGCGTCAGCGGCGTGCCGTAGACGGGAACGTCGATCTGCGTGAGGACGTACGGCAGAGCGCCGATGTGATCCTCGTGACCGTGCGTCAGCACGATGCCTTTGATACAGTCGCGGTTTTCCAACAGATACGTGATGTCCGGAATGACGAGGTCGATGCCGAGCATGTCCTCCGTCGGGAACATCAGTCCCGCGTCGATGACGAGGATATCATTGCCGAAGCGCAATACCGTCATGTTCTTGCCGATTTCCCCGAGTCCGCCCAAGGGGATGACCTGTAATTTTTTTGCGTTGGCCGGATGATTGGCAGAATGTGTGCCGGAATGTGTGCCAGAATGTGTGTTTGAAGAATTTGAAGCCAAAAAATATACACCTCCGAAAATTGGTTTGTTTTAGCCGAACCTCTGTCCGGCAAGTTTTAGCCGATCAATACACATCTCATAGTATTATATAACACATGAACTTTTTTTGCAAAAGAAAACGGTAAAAAGCCGCCCGTGAAGGCGGCGAACGGACAAGCTTCTTTATGGATTTTCTACTAAGGCGAGGCGAAGTCCCACGCAGTTGGAAATTTTGGCAAAGGTATCGAGCCTCGGCATCGCACCGCATCTTTCAAAACGAGCAATGGAAGATTGTGCAATGCCTGATCTTTGTGCCAAATCTCTCTGCGTCCATCCTTTTTTCTCGCGAGTTTCGATGATTTGCGCAACCAGACTTGCGGCAAGAGATAGTTCACTTTTTTCAGTTTCCGTCAAAGATTGAATTTCCTTTTTTTTGCTTTGCCAACTGCGCATGATAAGGACTCCTTTTAGGTGTAGATTTTTAGCGTGATGAAAAATCTTTTTCCCATTGTTGTTTTTTTCGTAATGCTGTACGGATTTCCTGTACAGGCGTCTTCTGTGACTTTTTTGAGAAGGTGTGCAGCAAGACGATCGTGCCGTTCTGCCAGACGAAAAAAATGATTCGATCATCGCCTGGACGCAGTTCCCAAAGATCGTCCCGCAGATAACGGCAGATTTTCTTTGGTGCGCGGGTTCCGAGCTGTTCCAATAATTCCAGCTGATAATAAAGGCGTTTCAGTTGCTGCTTTACCTCTTTGTTTGTCATGGCGTGTTCGTCCAATGAGGCGATATAGTCATCGACCTCTTCTGTCATAAGGATTTCATAAAGTGGATTCATTCGCATGACTCCTTCGGATTGGATAATAAAATGATAACATAAAAGTAATCAAAAAACAAGCACAACTGTCGTGTGGCAATAAAAAGCCGCCCGTGAAGGCGGCGGGAATGTCATCGCAGTTCTTGAAGTTTCTGCAGGGCAGGGAGTCGTGAATTTACGACTCCCGCTCGATGCGGACGTTTACGTCGTAGAAGGTGCTGCCGCCTCCCTTGTCGGTCAGGCGTTGGCTGGTCAGCATATTGAGGCCGCGCCTTCCTTTGCAGTAGGCGCGCCACCAGACGCCTTCGCTGACGAGCGTGCCGGGGCGGACGCGGCGGCTCAGGGCGAGCGTGAAGCCGGCCGCGCCGCGCTCGTTGCTGCATACGACGGGGTCGCCGTCCGCAAGCCCGAGCTTTTCTGCATCGTCGGGGTGCATCAGCAGTTCCATGACCTTGCCGCGCGAGAGTTCTTCACGTTCGTTGAAGGAGGAGTCGAGGATGCGTGCATCGGGAGCGCTGATGAATTGGAACGGCTCGTCGTCGCCGTGGGCGGGGAAGTAGTCGGGCAGGGGCGGCTCTTCCTTCGGGTTCAGAAGTTCGATCTTGCCCGAGGGCGTTTTGAAGTCGAGCTTGTAATTCTCGGGCAGAGGAAGGTCGACGGGCAGCCCTGCGGCGAGCGCTGCCTTGTCCACGGGAAGCGGCCAGGCGTCGGTCGAGGCGATCAGCTCGTCGATGAGTTCATCCTCGTTTTTTTTGAAGAACGGGTCGTCAAGCCCTAAGGCATCGGCCAGCAGGCAGGCGACCGCCCAGTTCGGCTTCGACTCGCCGACGGGCGGAATAACGGCTTCGCCGCGCTGGATTGTGTAGTGTCCATAGGCTGCATAGATGTCGCTGTGCTCGAGCGAGGTCGTCGCCGGCAGCACGATGTCGGCATAGAGCGCCGTGTCGGTCAGGAAGCGTTCATGCACGACGGTGAAGAGGTCATCGCGCAGAAGCCCCTCGGTCACTTTCTTCTGGTCGGGCGCGGTGCAGGCAGGATTCGAGGAGTAGACGAAGAGGCTCTTGATGGGCGGCTCCGAGGCAGAGGTCAAGGCGTTGCCGATTTCGCACATGTTGACGAGGCGCACGTTTTTCCGCAGGTCGGGGCGCTGCACGATGTTCTTGCTGAAGGCTCGGCTTCCCGGCACGGAGGAGAGGAGGCCGCCTCCCGGCTTCTTCCATGCGCCGACGGCGGCGGGCAGAGCGAGCAGGAGTCGCGTCGTCATCGCGCCGTTCGTATAGCGCGAGAAGCCGCTGCCCAGACGGATGAAGGGCGCGCGCGCCTTGCCGTAGGCGAGGGCGAGTTCCCGTATGGCCTCGAGAGAAAGTCCCGTGACGGCAGCGGCGCTTTCCGGTGTATGGCGCGGCAGGACATCTTTTTTCAGTTCTTGCCAGCCTTGGACATGCGCGGCGAGGAAAGCCTCGTCTGTGAGGCCCTCTTTTTCCAGCACGTGGAGCAGTGCGAGCGCGAGTGCGCCGTCCGTGCCGGGGCGCACGAAGAAGGCGCGGTCGGCCTGACGCGCCGTTGCCGTCTCGTATGTATCGACGCACCAGATTTTGGCGCCGCGCTTTTTTGCTGCCTGCACATCGTGCGCGAAGTGGATGTCCGTCGCGAGCATGGAGAGACTCCAGAGGATGATGAGATCGCTTTGCTGTGCTTCCTGCGGACGGATGGCGAGGGTCGCTCCCATGACAGAGTTCCAGCCATGACGCTTTGCGGGGGAGCAGATCGTGCGGTCAAGCTCTGCCGCTCCGAGTGCGCGAAAGAGCGCGTGATAGGCGTCGTGCTGCAAGAGTCCCATCGTTCCTGCGTAGGAGTAGGGCTGTATGGCCTCCGCGCCGTACTGCGCGATGATTTCCTGCCAGCGTGCGGCGATCTCCTGCACCGCATCTCGCCAGGAAATCGGGCGAAACTCGCCTGCACCCTTCTTTCCTGTGCGCTTGAGCGGTGTGAGGAGACGGCGCGGCGAATGGACGGTGCGCTCGTAATGCGCCATTTTTGGACAGAGTGTGCCGCGCGTGAAGCTGTGTGCGGGGTCGCCTTTGACCTTTCGAGCCAGCCCGTCCTCGACCTCGACGAGAAGGCCGCAGCAGTCGGGACAGTCGTAGGGACAGACCGAGCGCAGGATTTCCATGATGATTCCTCCCAACAAGCAGAGTGAAGATAAGGCCGCGCACGAGCGTCCGCAAAGCGGGGCGTGTGCGTGCAGGCTATAAGCATAGCAGACGAAGGCGCGGCTGGCAAGGCTTTTCGCGCATCACTCCATGATGCCCGCCATCTTCAGCAGATACTGAGCGTTGCGTGTCGTGCAGCGTCCTTCTTTGATCTTGTAGTCGAAGAGGAGTTTGTCGTCCTCGTAGCTTTCTTCAAAGTGCCAGTTCGTTACGGGGGCGGCGTCGCTCTCGATCTCGCAAAGCTCGAAGTCGTGCGTGGAGACGAGGGTGATGAAGTCCGCGCCTGTGAGGCGCGAAATGGCCTCTCTTGCGCCGATGAGGCGATCGGCACTGTTCGTGCCCTTGAAGATTTCGTCGATGACGATGAGCATGGGCAGGCTCTTTTCCTTGAACGCCATCATGCTCTTGATGCGCAGGATTTCGGCATAGAAGGTGGAAAGGCCGTGCGCCGCGTCGTCCGTCACGCGGATCGAGGTGAAGATGTGAAGCGGCGAGAGGCGAAAGCGTTCGCCCGGCACGGGGGCGCCCGCGTAGGCGAGGACGCAGGCGCTTGCGACGGTTCTGAGGTACGTCGTCTTGCCCGACATGTTCGATCCCGTGATGATGCGCGTGCCTGCCGTCGCGTCGATGTCGTTCGGCACGGCCTTTTCCTCGGGAATCAGGAGATGGGTTAAGTTCTTGGCTTCGAGGCGCGGCGAAGCGTCTTCGAGGAGTTCGGGGAACGCGTACACTTCGCGCACGAGTCCCACGGTCGAGAGGGAGAGGAGCACTTCGGTCTCCGCCCAGGTGGCGAGCCAGTCGCCGAGGTGCGCGGCGGCCTTTTCCTGCCAGTGTGCGATGCGGTGCGCGAAGTGCAGGTCGCTGAGGAAGAAGGCGTTGGCGAGCAGCAGGAAGATGAGGTTGTGACGCGTGTGCGCATGATCGGCGAGGGCGGCGAGGCGGCGCAGGGAGAGCGCGGCGCCGCCCTCCTTGAGCTGCGCCTGCAGTGCGATAAGGTGCGGGCTTTGAAATGTCGCATCTTCGAGGCGTGCGAAGAGACGCTCGTAGAGGCGCAGCTCGCGGTGCATGGCGGCGAGCGGCTTCTGCGCGGATGCCGTGCGCCTGCCGAGCGCAAAGGCGATGAGGAACTGCAGCAGCACGAGTATGGCGGGCATCGTCCAGCCGATGAGGGAGAGCGATGCGCCGACGATGGCGAGCGCGAGGGCGGCGGGAAGAACCCACGCGATGAAGGCCGTGCCCGCGTAGGGCTTTTCTGTATTTCTTTGCAGCGCTGCGAGGAGCGGCTTTGTATCGTGGCCGTCAGGCAGAAGAGCGGCTGCTGCCGTGAGGTCGAGGACGAGCCTGGGGCGGGCGATCAGTTCCGCAACGGCTTTCTGCCTCTTCCTTGCAAGCGCGAGATCAGCAGGGAAGGGGGAGAGCGCGTCGGCGAGGCGATCGCGCCCCGCCTTCGTGCGTGCGGCGCAAAGATACTGGTAGATGGAATCAGCGCCGAAGAGGCTCAGATCCTGCGCCTGCGGCAATTCGTCCCTCAGATATTCCGCGCCCGTCACAGGAAAGTTGTGCCACTCTCCCGAAAATCGTGCGAGGAAGTTTGAAAGCGCGGCGATGTGGCTCTCCAAGAGCAGGCGCTGCTCGAAGAGCCTGCCGTGACGGCGCAGGAGCGCGGTGAAGCAGCAGGCGAGCGCGACGGCGACGAGATATATCTCAAGTGCGCCCGTGTCCCAGGCGGCGGCGAGCGCGAGAAGGCACAGGAAGAACGTCGTGAGGCGCAGCCAGGAAAGCATCTGTCCGCGCCGATCCAGCCGCCGCTTCTCGGCGAGATCCGTCTCTCGCGCCGCTTGGAAGAAATTTTTGTTCATAAAGCATCGTCCTCGTCTTTAACCGATATGTAATCCATCTTTCCCTATATTATAAGCGTGAAACGCATCTGCGTCCAGTTCTCAGCCGCAGAATTCGCGGGGAATTTCGTTTGAGGATTCACTGGCAATGGTATATAATGAAAGAAATAAAGCTTATGGAGGTGCGTCGAATGGCACAGGATATTGTTGTATCCATGGACGATGATTTGAAATCGAATTTTGAAGAAGTGTGTGCGGATATCGGACTTTCTGCGCCTTCCGCTATCTTGATCTTTGCGCGGCGCGTCGCGCGGGAGCGCAGGATTCCGTTTGAATTGAGAGCCGCTCCTCTGACGGATTCGCTCTATTCGGAGAAGAGCCTGGTACGTTTGCGTCGCGGCATTGCGCAGCTTGATGCTGGAAAAGGCGTGCAGCACGATTTGATCGAGGTTGCAGACGATGAATAAGGTCTGGTCGGACGATGCGTGGGAAGAGTACATTGCTTGGCAGATGCAGGACAAGAAAACCTTGAAACGGATCAACCTGCTGCTTAAGGATGTCGAACGTCACCCGTTCGAGGGGATCGGCAAGCCTGAGCCGCTCAGAGGAGAGTTGAGCGGCTTTTGGAGTCGGAGAATTGACGAGAAGAACCGTCTGCTTTATCGGGTGTCGCGAGATTCGTTGGAGATTTTGTCCTGTAAAGGTCACTACGATTGACAATACCGCATTTTTGAAATGGTTTGCATAAGCTTCAGCGATGCATTTATTTCAAGAGTGCGGTTTTTTGATACAAAATCATAGAGAATCATAAAAAATCACTAGCGTATGGAAAAAATTATGATATAATATATTCATATCATAACATAAATTAAATCGATAACATTTCTTGTTGTGACGAAGTGCGAAGGAGAGTGTTGCCGTTGGAAAATTCCTTGACGCTTTCCTTCGAGGATGCGGGCATATCCTTCGCGGGCCGCAGCGTGCTTCGGGGGCTTTCCTTCCAGCTTGCGGGCGGTACCGTCGCCAGCGTGCGCGGGGCGAACGGCAGCGGCAAGTCCACACTACTGCGCTTGGCGGCGGGGCTTCTGCGTCCGACAAAAGGGCGCGTCGCGCTGCGGACGGCGGCGGGAGAGGCCGAGGGAGCGGCGTGGCAGGCGAATCTCGCCTATCTCTCGCCCGAGCTTTCGCTCTACCCGCTGCTGACGGCGGCGGAGAACCTCGACTTCTTCCTCGGACTGCGCGGCATTGCGCTTTCCGATGCGGCGCGTCGGACGCTCCTCGCGCGCGTGGGACTCAAGGGGGCAGAGGCATGGCGGATGCAGACGGCAAGCTTCTCGACGGGCATGCGCCAGCGTCTGAAGCTCGCCGTTCTGCTCGGCGCGGATGCGCCCTTCTGGCTGCTCGATGAGCCGGGCGCGAACCTCGACGAGGAAGGGCGCACGCTCCTCGCCTCGCTCGCGCGTGAAGCGGCGGCAGAAGGCCGGCTCGTGCTCTGGGCGACGAACGAGCAAAAAGAGGAGGTGGCTGCCGATGCAAGGATCTGCATTGCAGGGGGCGCGGCTCATCTTTCGTAGGGAGGTCGCCTGTGCCATGCGCAGCCGCTCCTCTTGGACGGCGATGTTCATGTTTTCCTTGACGGCGATCGCGGCGCTTTCCTTCGCGCTTCGCGGTGCGCCGCCCACACCGCAGGTAGCGGCGGGACTCTTGTGGGTCGTGCTGTTCTTCTCGGCGGAGGCGGGCGTCGGGCGGGCGTTCTACGAGGAGGCGGCGAGCGGCACGCTGCTCGCCCTGCGCATCTATGCCGGAGCGCAGGCGGTGTTCGTCGGCAAATTCTGCTACACGCTCTTCATGCTCGCAGCGCTCGCTGTCTTCGATATAGCGCTCTTCCAAGTCTTTCTCGGCTTTTCGCTGGCGGACTTCTTTGCCGCCCTGGTTTTTCTCCTCGTCGTATTCTTGGGCGTCTGGGGTTTGGCGGCGGCGGGCGTCATTGTCTCGGCGCTGACGGTCGGCGCGGGCGCGAAGAGCGGACTGTTTTCGGTGCTGCTGCTGCCTGTCGTTTTGCCCGTGTTCCTGCCCGCGCTCAATCTCACGGGCGAGCTTTTCAGCTCCCTCCTGCCGTCCTCTTCCCTGCTCGGCGCGATGGCGCTCTACGACATGATCCTGACGCTCGGCGCCTCGTGGCTCTTCGACTTCGTATGGCAGGAAATCTGAAACGGCGGCGAAAAAGAATGCTCGCCGATTCTTTCAAGAACAAGGGGTGAATCTATGCTTCGCGTCCTCATCATCGTGCTGACAGCAGCGCTCTTCGCCGCTGTGTTCTTCCTCGTGCCGCCCGCAGAAGGCCTAGGCGACTATGTGCGCCTCGTCTTCTTCCATGTCCCGGCGGCGTGGGTCTCGGTTCTCGCCTTTCTTCTGAGCGCGTGGTGGGCGCTTCGCTTCCTGCGATGCCGAAGGGAACGCTTCGACGCCTTGAGCGCACGCTCGGCAAAGCTCGGCTTCTTCTTCGTGATCTTCGCCACGGCGACGGGCGCGCTCTTCAGCCGCCTTTCGTGGGGCGCATGGTGGAATTGGGATCCGCGCCAGACGACGATCTTCGTACTCATCCTTATCTACGGCGCATATCTCACGCTGCGCTCGGCTGTGCCCGAAAACCGTGGGCGCGCGCTCGTCTCGGCGGTCTACTCGCTCTTTTCCTTTCTGACCGTGCCGTTCCTCGTCTTCCTTTTGCCGCGCCTCTACTTCTCGCTGCATCCCGAGCCTCTTCTGAATAGCGGCGCACATGTGGCGATGGAGCCGTTGATGATCGGCGTGCTCGCGCTCGGCCTTGTCGACGCGACCTTGCTCTATTTCGCACTGCTCTTTCGGTCTGTCAAGGAGGACTGACGCATGAAAAAATCGTATGTGCTCTTCGGCCTCATCGCCCTCTTCGTCCTCTATGCGGGCTGGGCGTTCGCCGACAGCATCACGCCCTATGTCGACATCGCCGAGGCGCGGTCGGCGCACGGCTCCGTGCAGGTCAAGGGGCTTCTCGATCCGGATGCTCCGGCACCCGCACAGAAGGGGAAGAATTTCGTCTTCGGACTCGTCGATGAATCGGGAGAAAAGATGGAAGTGCATTATCACGGCACAGAGCCTGACCAATTCCGCTCGGCGCATCACATCGTCGCCGTCGGTTCGTACAAGGACGGCGCGTTCGAGGCGGATCGGCTGCTCATCAAGTGTCCGTCGAAGTATGAAAAGATGAAAGGCGGTTCATTATGACAGCCGGCACGGCATTCCTCGTACTCTCGCTCATCTTTGCGCTGGCGGCGGCAGTTTCGTGGGGGCGCGGAAAGGCGGCGGCGGGCAAGGCGCTCGCACTCGCCTCCTTCTTCGCGGCGGCCTTGGCGAGCGCATGGCTCTTCTGGCTGATTCTGCACGATCGCTTCGACATCGACTATGTGTGGAGCTATTCCTCGCTCGATCTGCCGCTCGTCTACAAGGTTTCTGCCTTCTGGGCAGGGCAGCAAGGCTCATTCCTCTTGTGGCTTTTCTTCCATGCGGCGGCGGGCGCGGCGCTTGCCCTTCGCGCACGGCTCGGGAATGCAGGTCAGGCCGTGTTCTTCTTTCTGCAGGCTCTTTTGGCGGCGCTCGTCCTCTTCTACAGTCCGTTTGCTGTGACGGAGGGCTATACGCCTGCTGACGGTGCGGGAATGAATCCGCTCCTGCAAGACCCATGGATGGCAATTCATCCGCCGCTCGTGTTCTTTGGCTACGCGCTGCTCGCCGTGCCGTATGCGGCGTCCTTGGGGGCGCTGCTATCTGAAAAGGCGGACAGCACGGCGTGGCTCGCGCTTGCGCGAAGCTGGGCGCTCGCTGCATGGGCGCTCCTCGGCGCGGGTATCTTCGTCGGCGCTTTCTGGGCGTACAAGGTGCTCGGCTGGGGTGGTTGGTGGGGCTGGGATCCCGTGGAGAACTCTTCGCTCGTGCCGTGGCTCGCGGCGGGCGTCCTCGTCCACCTGCTCTCTGCCGCTCGCGTGCGTCCGACGAATCTCGCCCTCGCGCATCTTTCCGCCATCTTCTCCTATGCGCTCGCGCTCTACGGCACGTTCCTCGCGCGAAGCGGCCTTTTGGGCGATTTCTCCGTACATTCTTTCAGCGGCACGGGCGTCGGCCTCTGGCTCGTCGCCGTCGATGCAATCGTAGCGCTGGCGGGGCTTTCGCTCCTCGTCTGGCGTGCGGGAAAGTTCCCCAAAGGCTCCCCGTACCCGGTGCATCGAAGCCGCGAATTCTTCCTCTTGCTCGGCTGTCTCGCCCTGACCTTTCTCGCCATCATCGTATTCATCGGCATGTCGATGCCGCTTCTCACAGGGCTTGGCGGCGATTCCGCCGCCGTCGACACGGGCTTCTACGTCAAGACGAGCCTGCCGCTCGCCATCTGTATGCTGCTTGCGATGGCAGTTGGCTCCTTGCTGCACTATGGCGAGGGTCAGGCATCGCTGCCAAAGGCTCTCATCGGTGCTATATTCGCGGGTGCGGCGGCGGCAGGACTCGCAGGCGTCAGAGAAGTCTCCTCGCTCGTCCTCGCGGGCGCTGCGGCTGCCGCCGTCTTCGCGAGTGTTCTCGCCTGGCGCGGCGGTGCACTTCGCCTTGCCGCAGCCGTCGCACACGCGGGCGCGGCTCTGGCTCTTTTTACGATAGCGCTCGCCGCGGCGGGAACGAGCACGACACTTGAGTTTGTGCCGGATGAGCCGCAGTCCTTCGGCAGATCCTCGATTCTTTACGAGGGCATGGATCTTTCTGAAAGCCGCAGGGAAAAGGAATATGTGTTCCGCGTCGACGGCGAGGAAGTGCGCGCCTTGACGAAACTCAGCGCGAGCGGCGAGGATGCGGCGAGAGAGCCTGCCATCGCGCACGGCGCGGCGGGCGACATCTACATCGCGCCCTCGCCCGCGGCCGTCGGCCACGAGATCGTGCTGCAGCGCGGCAAGGCCATCTTGGAGGGCGATCTCGCCTATCGGCTGGAGCATGTTACAGAGGAGCCCGATCCCGAAGATCAGGATCGCCGCATCTTTCTCGCAGCCATCGCCGTCACCGACGGCGAGACCGTCGACCTCGCCGAAGTCAGCTTGACGGCGGCGGGCATGAAGGCGGCGACGGAATCCTTCGCCGTTCTCAATGGCAAGAGGCGATTGCGCCTCTTGGGCATATCCGAGGACAGGAAGAACATCATGCTGCAAATACTGCCGGCACTTGAGGAGGAGGCACGGCTGCCGCTGACGGCGTCCGTCAGCAACAAGCCACTGCTCTGGCTTCTGTGGCTCGGTGCGGCATTCACCTTTTTCGGCACATCGTGCGCCCTAAGGAGGAGATGCTAGGCATATATTTTTGAGGAGACGAACCCCTTTGTTTATGGAAAGGAGGGAAGGGGATTGGAAGCAAAGGAATTCTTTCAGAAGAACACGCTGAAGTGCATCATCGGAGGCTTCGCCGCAGGCGTCATCTTTTCCGTCTGCACTTCGGCGGGGCTGTCGTTTTCCGGCTCTCCCACATTTTGTGGACAGTGCCATGCGATGAAGATGGAGAAGGCGACGTTCATGGAATCGTCGCACCGGGAGCGCGAGTGCGTGGACTGCCACCTGCCGCACGACAGCATGACGGCGTACTTCGTCGAGAAGGGACGAAGCGGCATGATCGACGTTTACCACGAGCTGAAGCGCGACTATCCTGCCAAGATCCGCATCTCGGAAGACGCAGAAAAGATCGTGAACGGCAACTGCCTGCGCTGCCACAGCGCGACGATGGCAGTCGTCCACGCAGGTCCGATGGACGCCAATACCGATTGCCTGAAGTGCCACAGGAGCGTGGCACATGGCTCCAATCACCTGGAAGGAGGGATCAAAGTTGAGTAAGCTGCAAAAGTGTTTGCTGGGCGTCATCGTCGTCTGCGTTGCGTTCTTCGGTTTCGTCATCGTGCGCATCGGCATCGCCCAGCCATCGAGTTCCGTCAAGCTCGCTCAGATACCGACGGAGAACAATGCCCATCTCGGCATGGAAGCCTTCAAGGAGGCATATCCGCTCGAATACGAATCGTATCAGATGACGGCGAGCGATTCGCCGACCCCGACGGGCTACGGCAGTTCTGGCGTCCATTCGAGGCTCATGGACGAACCCGAGATGATCGAAAACTGGAAGGGCTATGCCTTTTCCCTGCAGTATGACGATGACCGCGGCCATGTCTACGCGCTTGAGGACGTCAAGAACTCGCTGCGCACGACCAAGGTCAATCAGTCGGGCTCTTGCATCACCTGTAAGAGCGCCTATACGAAAGACGTTTTTTTCGACACGATGGGCTGGGACTACACGCTGAAGGATTTCAAGGAGCTTGCCGATCAAGTGCCGAACGACGCTTCGATCGCCTGCGCGACGTGCCACGACGTGAAGACGATGAAACTGCGCATCGTGAATCCTGCGCAGATCGAAGATCTTGAGCGCAACTGGGGCAAGACGTGGGACGAACTCAGCGACAACGACAAGCGCGCCCTCGTCTGCGGTCAGTGCCATACGGAGTATTACTTCGAGCAGGGAAAGAAGGGCCGCGTCGTGTTCCCGCGCGACAACGGCTACACGGCGGAGCAGATGTACGAGTACTACAAGCGCACCGATCTGCCGGGCGGCTTCAAGGGCGACTGGAAGCATCCCGACTCGGGCGCGATGATGCTCAAGGCGCAGCATCCCGACTACGATGTCTGGAAGACGAGCGTCCATGCGGACGCGGGCGTCACCTGCATCGACTGCCACATGCCGTACATGCGCAAGAATGGGCAGAAGTACACGTCGCACTATATTTCCAGCCCGTTGAAGTACGTCGAGGACGCATGCCTCAAGTGCCACGATGAAAGCAAGGAAGTGCTCATCGCACGCGTCAAGACGATCCACGACAACACCTTCAAGCTGCAGAGGACGGCGGGCATCACGTGCGCCAAGGCGCATCTCGCCATCAAGGCGGCGGCAGAAGCCGGCGCGACGGACGAGCAGCTCGCTCCCGCGCGTGAGCTGATTCGCGAAGCGCAGTGGTATTGGGACTACGTCGAAGCCGAAAACGGCGTCGGCTTCCACAATCCCGACCAGTGCATGAGGACGCTCGGCCTCTCGATTGACCTCGCACATCAGGCGATCGAGGCCGCAAATGCCGCTACGCGCGGCGCGTTCCCGATGGACAATTTGCCTGACAAGCCGTTTGATCATCTCTGAGTATAAACTTTTCTAGGAATGCAATCTGACTAACTGTATAATAAAGAAGAGCCCTTTGAAACATATTGTTGCATAGGACTCTTCTTTTAAATTTAACAAAGCACGAATCAGATGCAATCACCAGATTTGCACAGATGAGCATTCGCGGCGGCTTAATCGTTTATAAAACCTATTGACAAAGTATGATATTGTGCTATAATAAGTCCAACCTATGAATCAGGTATGTTTTCTTGTATTGCGGGCAAGCCCGAGGAAAGAGGAGATTTTGATGAGCGACGAGAGAAAGTATAAATTTGAAACCCTGCAGCTCCATGTCGGGCAGGAGGAAGCCGATCCGGCGACGGATTCGCGCGCTGTGCCGATCTACCAGACGACGTCATACGTGTTCCGCAATTCGCAGCATGCGGCGGATCGTTTCAGTTTGAAGGATGCGGGCAACGT
>ERZ773042.1111-NODE-1111-length-16435-cov-3.459463_pt1 | contig 16435 bp, 9 predicted proteins | sample MGYA00511664_ERZ773042 | MGnify/ENA primary metagenome ERZ773042 (study PRJEB29015, sample SAMEA2737984) | human oral metagenome | biome: human oral; feature: human-associated habitat; material: dental | place: China | collected 2036 ... | reverse complement strand
ACTTGCAACGAGCGCGGAGCGCGAAGTTCCCCGCGCCACTTGCAACGAGCGCGGAGCGCGAAGTTCCCCGCGCAGAAATCTGCGCGCGTCTCCTATGAAAGAAAAACGGCTCGGCCGTTTTTCGCCTCCGGACTTTCCGAAACTCGATTATTAAAAATACGACACCATATCGCCGCACGGTGAGGATTTGACAAAAAGCCGCGCGCATATATACAATAAAATAATTATGGTACAGGTAACATATACGACTAAGCGTTCATTTTCGATTTCGGTCCCGTCCGAGCTTACGGCGGGAAAGCGGCGTCTTACGAAAGAAGAAATCGAAGCTCTCGAAAAAAACCAAAACACGTCCGACGATCCTTCGTGGCAAAATTTTTACGTCGATGCCGAATGTTTCGATACCTCTCTCATACGCGATTCGTCGTTTTCCGGTTTTATCGTTTTGGGAAAGCTCCGGCGCGCAATGCTTAAGTATCACGATCTCGAACTCGAAGCGGGTATCTATAATTCCAAATTGATAAACGTCGTGACCGGTGACGACAACGTGATCCGGAACGTCGCGTATTTTGAAAATTATCGGCTCTGAAAAAATGTCATGCTGTTCAATATACAGGAAATGAGCTGTACGACGCATTCGAAATTCGGCGAAGGGATTTTAAAAAAGGGCGAGCCTGCGGAAAACCGTATATGGATCGGCGTCGCAAACGAAAACGGCGGCAGGGAAGTGCTCCCGTTTAAAAGCATGATTCCCGCCGATGCGTATCTGTGGTCGCGCTATCGCGAAGACGGCGCCCTTATGAAACGCTTTGTCGCGCTTACGGAAAAAGGCGCCGCAAGCGAAGAAGCGACATACGGAATCGTTAAAAATAATGCCGTCATAAAAAATACGACGCTTTTAAAAGATGCCGAAATCGGAGAATGCGCGTATATCAAGGGCGCGTTCAAATTAAAAAACATCACGGTATTGTCCTCGGAAGCGGAACCGTCGCAAATCGGCGAAGGCGTCGAAATGGTAAACGGCATCATGGGTTCGGGCAGCCGCGTTTTTTATCAGGCGGTTGCGGTGCGCTTCGTTATCGGAAAAAACTGCCAGCTTAAATACGGCGCACGGCTTTTGAATTCGGTACTCGGAGACAATTCGACCGTGTCGTGCTGTGAGATTCTTAACAATTTGATATTTCCGTTTCACGAACAGCATCACAATTCGTCTTTCCTCATCGCATCGACTATCATGGGGCAGTCGAATATCGCATCGGGAGCGACGATCGGCAGCAACCACAATTCGCGAAGTCCCGACGGCGAGCTCGTCGCTTCGCGCGGATTTTGGCCTTCTCTTTCGAGCGATTTTAAACACAACAGCCGATTCGCGTCGTTCGTGCTCGTCGCAAAGGGTTCATATCAATACGAACTCGATATTCCGTATCCGTTTTCACTCGTCGCGCTCGGGGAAAACGGAGATCGGAGCGTGCGCATTTTTCCGGCGTGGTGGTTTATGTACGATATGTTTGCGCTCGTCAGAAACCGTTACAAATTCAAAAAACGCGATAAGCGGGTCGTGCCGGTGCAGCACATCGAAACCGATCCCTTTGCTCCCGATACGATGCAGGAAATTATGAGAGCGCTCGACCGTATCGTCCGTTTGACGGCGGAAGAAAGGATGCCCCATCGCGGACAAACGGAATCAGGTATACACGAAACGGAGGATGTACGAATGCGCGGGAAAACACGCGGCTCCGGAATTCGGACGAGTGCGGATGCAACCGACGGATTCGAAGACGCCGCAGGTGGAAATACTGCAAACGGTACACGCGAAGACGATACGGACAAAGAGCGGCTCGCGGAAGCGAAAGCGTTTTTTGAAAAAAATCCCGACGCCGATTTTACCCTTTCCGACGCGCAGTGCCAGAAAAGATACGGCGCGACGGTATTTCGGCCGGCGTATGCGTATCACCAATATCGGAAAATTATTAAATATTTTGCCGCGAAAACGATAATCGAATACTGCGATGAAAACGGCATCGCATCCGTTTCGCCTGCCGTCCTTGCGGAAATCGCGCGGCATCCGCTGTACACCGAATGGCTCAACGCGGGCGGACAGATTATCCCGCTCGAAAAAATCGATGAGCTGCGTGAAAAGGTAAAGCGCGGGGAGATCTCGAGTTGGGACGAAGTGCACCGGTTTTACGATGCGTGTGCGGCTTCGTATCTCGCCGACAAGACGCGCTATGCACTCTATCTTTTGGAATGCATCTACGGCGTCCCCTTTGAACGATGCAGCGCGGAGCAGTACCGCAATCTCGTCGAAAGCGTCGCCGCCGTTTCAAACGATATGTATGAGCTGTCGGTATCGTCGCGTGAAAAAGATTATACCGATTACTACCGAAAAATGACGTACCGAAACCGCAAAGAGATGAACGCGGTGCTCGGCACGATCGACGACGACGATTTTTTAAGGATGCTGAAAGACGACACGGAAAAATTTAATAAAAAATTGCGCCGCGTATTCACGGTTTAAAACCGTCAGCGCCCCATCGCGTTTTTAATGCCTGCGAGGAGCTCCGAGTATTCGGTGTATGCCGGAAGCGAGGGGTTATCCTTAATAATCTGCTCCGTCGATTTGAATAAAAATCCCGCTTTGGAAGCTTTGATCATCGCGAGATCGTTAAACGAATCTCCTGCCGCGATCGTTTCGAAGCCGACCGACTGCAACGCTTTTACCGTCGCGAGTTTGCTTTCGGGGCAGCGCATTTTGTAACCGGTGATCTTTCCGCTTGCGTCGTGTTCCAGCGTATTGCAGAAAATCGTCGGACGACCGAGCTTTTCCATAAGCGGAGCGGCAAACTGTTCGAAAGTATCGCTCAAGATAAGCACTTGCGTAAACGAACGCAGTTCGTCGAGAAAATCTTTTGCACCGGGCATCGGATCGATTTTTTTTATCGTTTCGCGGATTTCATTCAAACCGAGATTGTGTTTGTCGAGGATATCGATTCGATAGCGCATCAGCGTGTCGTAGTTCGGTTCGTCGCGTGTCGTGCGCCGCAGTTCGGAAATGCCGGTCGCTTCGCTGAACGCGATCCATATTTCGGGGACGAGCACGCCTTCAAGATCAAGACAAGTGATAAACATACGTAAACTATAGCATATACGTCGGCAGGGAGCAAGTCGTAGTGCGCGGGTACGTAGGCGAGGGGGTATATACAATAATTTTTATTGCTTTTTTTTGAAATACGGCACATAATTATTTATAGACTTTTCATGGAGGCAATATGAAAAAACGATTCGGAATGATGATTGCCGCGGCGGCTGCGGCGATCGCGCTTTTTGTAAGCGGCTGTGCAAGTACGCCTTCTCCCCGTCGGAGCGACGGCAAAGCGCATGAACTCGTCATCCTTCACGTCAACGATACGCACGGCGCCGTTTTGGCCACGAAGGACGGCGTCGGCGGGCTCGTGTCCATGGCGACGTTTATCAAGCAAGTGCGCGCGCAAAATAAAAACGTGCTCGTGCTTCACGCGGGAGACGTAAATACGGGTTCTGCGCTTTCGAATATGTTCAACGCGGAACCGGACATCATGAGTTTCAATAAAATGGGGTTCGATGCGATAGTGCTCGGAAACCACGAATTCGACGGAACGCTCGCAAAACTCGAACATCAGATAAAAATCGCAGAGTTCCCGTGGCTGTCCGCGAACATCAAGCGCGGAAGCCGCTACCTCGTCAAACCGTACATCATTAAAGATTACGACGGCTTCCGCGTCGCGGTCATCGGATTGACGACGCTGCGCACGCTCGTCATCGCAAGCCCCGACAAGAGTCTCACCTTTATCGATGAAATCGAAGCGGCAAAGCAGATGGTAAAACGCGTACGCGAAAAAGAAAAAGCCGATATCGTCATCATCGACGGACACTTGGGCGACGTTCCGGAAACGGAAACGCAGAATACGTCGGTAAAGATCGCTCAACAGGTTTCGGGTATCGATTTGATCGTCGACGGTCACTCGCACTCGTATTTTGAAAAACCGAAAATCGTCAACGGCGTACCGATCGTCACCGCAAACGAATACGGCAAATACGTCGGCGACGGTGTCATGACAATCGTCAACGGCAAAGTAACGGATTTTACGTGGAAACCCGTCCCGATCACGCTCAAAGCCTTCCCGCCCGATCCCGACGTCGAAGCGCTTTTAAAACCCTATGTCGATAAAGCGAACGCGGCGTTAAAAGAAGTCGTTATGAAAACGACGGACGCTTTCGAATTCGGAAAACGCCTCACGCGCTACCAAGAAATGGCGCTCGGCGATCTCGTGACGGACGCGATGGTCGCCTATCTCAAAACGACCGGCGTCACGGTCGACGGCGCGATTACGAACGGCGGCGGCATCCGCGCTCCGCTTCCTGCGGGTAACGTTACGCGGGAAAATATTCTCACCGTTTTGCCCTTTGAAAACTATGTGTACGTGCTCACGCTGAAAGGCGAAGACGTCGTTAAGCTCTTCGATTTTATCGGAAGTATCAAACAGGGAGCCGGCGCCTTTACGCAGGTTTCAAAAGAGATCCGCTACACGATAACCTATGACGCGGACGGCAACGGCAAAATCAGCGGTGTGACAATCGGCGGAAAACCGATCGACAAAAACCGAACCTATCGCTTTGCGACGAACGATTATATGGCGAAGGGCGGTGACGGCTACACGGTGTTGAAAGCTTCGATCGACACCTACAACACGTCGATGCTCATCAGCACGGTCGTTATGGAATACGCGCAGAGACTGCAGGGCGCCGTCACGCCTGCGACCGACGGACGCATTACGCTTATAGGCGGAAAACTGCCCGAATGACGAACGGGGTAAAATACTCGTCGCTGTGTAAGAGCGGCGGAGAAACTTAAACACGTTGCGGCTTCGGTATCGAAGCCGTATACTTTTATTACATACATTAGGAGGCTATGATGAAACGCATAACAAAATCGATTTCGGCAATTTTTATCGGCGCGGTATTTTTCGTATCGTGTGCAACCGCTTCGGGGGCGGCGGAAAAAGCCAAGCAGTCGGCGGCTGCAAAAAACGAAGCCGATGAAATACTGCTTGCGGAACAGGGGATGCTGGCGTACAACTGGATGCAGCAATCGGGCGAATATCGCGCGCTCGCGTATCAGGCGTTCAATGCGGCAAAAGCGGCATTCGATGCGGCGAGCCCCGCGAACGGTATGAAAAAAGCGGTCGTCGTCGATCTCGACGAAACGATGATCGATAATTCCGCCGAAGGCGCAAGCCGTCTGTTGGAACACAAGGGATTCAGTCCCGCATCTTGGACGACGTGGTGCGAAGCCGAACAGGCGCGCGCGATTCCCGGAGCCGTGGAATTTGCAAACTATGTCAATTCGCACGGCGGCAAAATGTTTTACGTTTCGAACCGTACGGCCGGTGCGGAATACGGGCCGACGGTTAATAATTTAAAAGCGCTCGGCTTTACCGGAGTCGATGAAACGTCGATGCTTTTAAAAGACAAAGAGTCGAAAAAAACGGGACGCTTCGAGCAAGTGGAAAAAGCCGGCTATGAAATCGTCGTGTTTATCGGCGACAATCTGGACGATTTCGCTTTTACGGGAGAAACCTACCATAAGCTCAACGATGCGCGCCGTGCGGCCGTCGACAAATACAAAGCCGATTTTGGCGTAAAATACATCGTTTTGCCGAATCCTCTTTACGGAAATTGGGAGGGAGGATTGAACGCCGATTATTATAAAACCGATGCGGCCGGCAAGCTCAAAATCCGCAGAGATAATTTAAAAGTTTGGAAAAAATAATATCGAAATGAAACGGAAGGACTGTCCGAGAGGTAAAGTTTAAACGAGCCGCTGAAACAGCGCGCCTCGTTTAATTTCGAGTTTTCGGGCAGCCTCCTTTCCGCGATATCGATATGCGCTCAGCGATATATTGTCACGCTTTATCCCGCGATCTTCGTTCCGATAAAATTCTTACCGTCGAGAATATTTTTTATATTTTCAATATTTTTTCCCGATGCGCAGATGACCGCAAGTGAAAGCTCTTCGGCTTTTTTGCTTGCGACGGGATCGAAGGGAACGTTTTTTCCCGGTGTCCACGCATCGCCTACGATTTTACGGAAATCTTTCCAGCGAATTTCATCGATCGGTTTTGCGTCGGGATTATGACGAGGGTCGTCGGTATACACTTTTTCTATATTCGAAAGATTGACGACCGTATCCGCACCGAATTTTTCGGCAAGGAGAACCGCGTCGTTGTCCGTCGAAAATCCGGGCTTCCATCCCGAAGCGACGAGGATTTTTCCGCTGAACGAAATAGCCGCCGTAGGATCGCAGACGACTTCATTCCGGCACAGATCGGCGCAGCAGGCTTTTAAAAGCTCCGCATTGAGCCGCGTCGCCATAATGCCGATCCGATCGGCCGCATCGTTTTGTATGTTTCCGCCGGATTTTTCAAGCACATCGCCGTATGCTTTTTGATAAACGCGCGCCGGAGCTCCTCCGCCTGCAACGAAGATGAGACGACGGTCATTTTCCGCGCCGAGCCAACTGCGCGCCATCGCAATAAAATTGTTTAAGAATTCGGTATCGGGTTTGTCGGGGGCAATGATGGAACCTCCGACCGAAAGGATTTTGGTTGTCATAACCTTCATTATAAAATCAATAAAGCCCGAACGCAATAGCGCCATCGCGTTTTATTAAGCAATGACAAAATCCGCTATTCGGGCTATAATTATACTATGCGATTTACGAGTACACGAGATAAATCCCGTACCGTCGGCTTTGCGGAAGCCGTCCTGCACTGCATGCCGAAAGACGGCGGGCTTTATGTGCCTTCGGATACGGAAGACTTGCGGCGTTGGATACTCTATACCGACAAAACGACGTCGTTTGCGTCCGTCGCGGGCGCGCTCACGTCCGCTTTTATCAAAGACGAATTCAGTCCCATCATCTGCGAAGCGATCGCGACAAAAGCCTTTCCGTTCGAACCCGCCGTCCGCCGCCTCGACGATACTCATTTTATGCTCGAACTCTTTCACGGGCCTTCCGGCTGTCACCGCGATTTCGGCATCGCATATCTTACCGCCTGTCTCGAAACGATTCTGCAGATGAGAGACAGCAGCGCGACGATTTTGGCGGTAACGCGCTGTGAAACCGGCGCCGTCCTTGCACAGGAACTGCGCGGTAAAAAGCGCGTCAAAGCCGTTGTCGTCTGTCCGAAGGGAAACGTATACGGTATGGAGGAAAGCGATTATTGCTGGAACGGCGGCAATATCTACCCTGTGGAAATCGAAGGAAACGAAGACGACTGCCGAAACTTTGTGCGCAGTATTTTCGCCGACAGGGATTTTTCCGAAGCGCATCGCCTGACAGTTGCGAATACCGCAAATATCGGGCGGCTTTTACCGCAGGCGTTTTTTTATCCGTTTGCGTTTTCGCGTTTGAAAGACGAAGTGCCGGGCGATATGTACTACGCGCTCGCGCCGGGCAATTACAGCAATATCGTCGCGGGTTTGTACAGCTGGCGTTTTGCACTGCCTTTAAACGGCTTTTTTATTCCCGCAACCGATGCGCTCACCGTCAATGCGGCGGGCGACTGCATCGTTCTCGATTCGGTTGTCCCGTATGCCGAGCGTATGCCTGCCGATCCGACCGATCCGTCTAATATCGAGCGGCTCGAAGAAGTGTTTTCCGCCAATAAGCTCATGATGCGCAATTTCGTATATCCGGTAAAACTCACCGACAAGATGGTAGACGATGCGGTAAAAGAGCTTTTCGTAAAATACGGTATTTTCGCCGACCGGCACACAGGACGCGCCTATGCTGCGGCAAAAGTGAAAGCCGATATGTCGTCGGAAGACGGAGGCGCCGTCATTATCATTGCGCGCGATCATCCTTGTCTTTCGTCCGATTATATCCGCAGGACGACGGGCGAAGCACCGGCCATACCCGAACGAATCGCATCGGTTTTAAAACCTTCCCGTATCGGAAAGCCCGTGATTTCATCGGAAGCAGAACTGCGCAGTATAATCGCCGGTATCGGCTGAAAAGAAAGGTTTAAACGAGCCGCTAAAATAGTGCCCTCGTTTAATTTCGGGTTTCAAAAATTTGAAGTTAAACGAAACGCACCGTTTTCAGTATTTCTCTAAGTGCTCGTATCTCTAGTCCGCGCTTCGAATCTTCACCGTACACGAATCGCTTCTGCCTTTGCCGTCGGCGACGGTGAGTTCGTAAACGCCGGGAGACGGTCTCCATTCGTATTTTTCGCCCGGCGCGCTTTTGCAGATAAACGACGCGCCCGAAAACCAAAACAATTCTTTCGTATCGGCATCGGCGGACGCGCTCAAAACGATGGTACTGCGCGCGGGATCGGAGGAGCGGAACACGTATTCGGTATGTTTGAGAGGCGAGCGTATTTCCGGCGGATAGCCGCTTTTGTATAAACCGCTTTTGCTTTGCTCGGGCGGATAATCGGGAGGAGAAAGCCGCGGGAGTCCCGCTTCGGCAAAAAGCGCCTGTAAATCGCTCGGCCAAAATTCGCGCACGACTTCTTTGCAGTACGGCTTTCCGGTTTCGTCGGTGCGGTAACCGCTTCTCGTGTCGATCGTTATCTTTCGATGAATGCGGCACTTCGCTATCGGCGACACTCCGGGGATAAACCACGCTTCTTCGGTATGCGGGCAGGCGTCGGTCGGAACGGCACCCGACACGGAACACACTCGTATCTTCGTCACTCCCTTAGGGGGAAACTTCAAGGATGCGCCGACTCTGTTTGACGCGATCATGCTGTCGGCAATCGTAAAAAAAAGAGGAGCTGCGGTACTGCGTCCGAGAAAAGCATTGTTTCCGAGGCCGTCGAAATTTCCTATCCACACGCACATCACGTACTTGCCGAAAAAGCCCGCCGTCCACGAATCGCGGAAGCCGACGGACGTTCCCGTTTTATAAGCGACAGGAACGGCTTTCGCTTCGGCAGGTCTTGCTTCGAGTGGCGGAGGGTTTTGCTCGAGCATTTTGCACACGATAAATGCCGCTTCGGGCGAAAACAGTCGATGCTCTTTAAAATTATTAATCGTTAATGCGTCGCCGATTGCCGCACGGCTTTCGCTCATAACCGTTTTAAGCGGCCGCTCCGTACCTCCGTTTACGAGAGAAGCGTACAACGTCGTAAGTTCGAAGGGCGTTACGTCCGCGCTTCCGAGCACGATCGAAAGCCCGTAGCTGTCCTTTGCTTTGAGAGCGGAAATGCCCGCGTTCGCTAAAAAATCGTAGAGGTCGGGATTTTTCAATTTCCGTGCAAGCGTTATTGCGGGGATATTGCGGCTTTCCGTAAGCGCCTGCCACGCTTTTATCGGGCCTTTGAATGTATTGCCGTAGTTGTCGGGCGTATATTCGCTGAAGCTCGACGGCGTGTCTTTGAGCATCGTGTCGTAATGGATGATCCCCTGATCGAGGGCGAGCGCGTATATAAAAGGTTTCAGCGCGGAGCCGGGCGAACGCTTTGCGATGTTTCCGTCGACCTGCCCCTGAATGGCGTCGTCGTAAAAACGCGCCGAACCGACTGCCGCAAGCACTTCCATCGTTTCGGAATCGGCGAGAAGGACTGCGGCGTTCGCAATGCCCAAATGCCGCTTTCGATTGATAAAAAAGCGGATGCGCGATTCAACGAGTTCCTGCAAATTCGAATCGATTGTCGTCTTAATAATTTTTTGCGGATGTGCGCGATGCGGTCTTTGCAATTCGAGCATACGGGTATAGTGCGGCGCTTCGTCGGGAAAAGCGCAGACGAGCTGAGGGGGAGAGACGACGAAAGAGCGCTCGCCGCTTGCCGCCGGCCGTTCCTGTATCCATTCGTCGAAGAGAGAGAGTCTCGCTTCGATGAGTTCGTCCGGGACGTAAGATGCGGAGGGGCATCGCTTTGCGGGATTTTGCGGAAGTACGCAAAGCATGAGGCGCTGCGGCAGATCCGTCTTTTCGATGCTCTTTCCGAAAAAATAATAAGAAGCCGCTTCGAAGCCCTCGATGTTTTTTCCGCAGGGCGCAAGGTTGACGTACGCGTCGAGTATGTCCTGTTTCGAATACAAAACTTCGAGACGGAGCGCTAAAAAAATCTGCGCGAGCTTTCCGGGAATGCTTCGCGTGTACAGGCGGTATTTCAATTTTGCCGTCTGCATCGTAATCGTCGACGCGCCTATAACGCGCGATCGCTTTACGTAGGTTTCCCAGCCCGCGCGTATGAGGGATGCGGGATTGATACCGTGATGCGCGTAAAAACGACGGTCTTCCCGAAGCAAAAGCGCTTCGAGAAATTCTTTCGGAAATTCCGTAACGGGTTTATAAATGCGAAAGCGTTCGTCCGGAGTGAGGTATACGCGGAGAAGTTTTCCGTTCCGGTCGGCATAGGCGCCGGAAAAAGAGATGCCGTCGAGGATGCCGTTCGCTTTGCTGCGGACGACATCGACAACGCAAAAAAGCAGCAGTGCTCCCGTAATGCCGAGAGCTGCCGCATGACGCTTTTTCATTTATCGGAGATCGTTATGCTTTTTTGCGGACGGAGCGCGCGCTGCGTGCCGTCGTACATCGCTTCGGCAAAGAGCGGCGGCACCGTGTACTTCCCTGAGTTGACGGCTCGCACTTTGTACGTGAACGTTTTAAGTTCCTGCGTCACCGTACCGAAGAGCACGATGCGGTCTTCGCGTATGTCGACGTAATCCGGATTCCAGCCGGTATCGCTTTCGCGTACGGACGCGATATCCGCTTCCAAACCGCACGGCAGCATATCGACGACGGCGACGTTGCGTATCGATCTGTTTTTCGTCGAACGGACGTTCACTTTTACCGTCACTTCATCGCCGAGTTTTACCGCATCGATTTTTTTGCCGTTCGCATCGACAAATTCGCGGTACACTTCGATGCCGTCTTTCGTTTCGCCTGAGGGGATATCGTGCAAAAATCCGCCCTGCGTCACTTGATAAAAGAGATTCGTCTTTTCGTCGTTCGTCAAGCGAAGCTTTTGCGCATCGGAAGAGAACTCGGCGGTAAAGACTTTTTCGCCCTGCGGTGTAAGAGTCTTCGTCGTTTTGCCCGATTCTTCGACAACGGTAAATTTTCCCGTTTCAGATGTGGGCATTGCCGCGAGATAGCTTTTTATCGCGATGAGCGTCATCGCGGCCGAAAGGGATGCGTAACGGCGGTGAACGATTTCGTCTTCGATCGATTCGAGCAGATGTGCGGAAACGGCGGAAAGTTTTTCGGGATAATATTCCGAAATGAGGTAGAGGTACGCCGATTTGAAATACAAGTCATCTTCGAAAAAGCCGATGCTGTCGGCCGTTTTGACCCCGCGTTTTACGCGCGAGACGAGCTTTTCGCCTTCCGACGCCATGCCGAGCATTTTATACGATGCGGCGAGGAAAACGCCCGCAACGGAAGCTTTATCGTCGCGATCCATATCTTTGCGCAGAGAATTGATATAATCCGTCGTCACCGTTTCGTTCCGCGTGAGCACGTAAACGCAGAACGCGCGGCCGTATACGCCGCCGTCCGTGTCGGCCGCCCTCTTTTTCAAAACGCCGAGCAGATTGTTAAAAAACACGTCGGGGACGTAATAACCGTTTTCGCGTGCGTCGGTTAAAAACATGGCGCAGTATGCGTCGAGCGCAGCCCAGCTTTCCGAACGGTGCGTCCAAAATCCGATCGAACCGTCCGACTTTTGTCTCGACTGAAGTGCTGCGACGACGTTGTCGATCGCTTCCTGAGCATCCGCTTTCGTTTTGCCCGACTCTTTGAGCAAGTCGGGGAACAGGTACGGATAGGCCATACTCACTTGCTGCTCAGAACAGCCGTACGGATATTTTTCGAGATAAAACTGCAAACCCTTTGCCAGTCCGCTCGGCAGATACGAAAGCGCGATTTCCCTCGTCGCGTATTCGTTGTACATTTTTTTATCGACGTCGACGCTCGCTTTGTCTTTTGTGACGCGCCCGCTCGTAAGCCGCACCTGATACGGCATGGACGGACGGACGCTCATCGAGGAAGTGATGCGCGACGAATGAGAAGCGCCCTTTGCAGTAAATGCGATATCCGCAGCTCCGAGTACGTCATTCGTTTTTATGCCGAACGTCGCCGTCGCATCCCGTCCTTCGGGAATCTTGAGCGTTACCGACTGCGCGGATGTGATCGAAAAGTGAGCGGTCGGAACGGCGCTGAGTACGACGGATGCATCGCTTCCCGAACCCTTATCGTTGTTCGTTACCGTCACCGATATGTCGAAAGTATCTCCGGGAGAGGCGAAGGTCGGAGCATTCGGCACGATGACGTAAGTGTCTTTTATCTCCGACGACGCCTGTGCGACGCCTATCGACTCGGACGATACGGCGACGGCCATAACGCGGAGGCTTCCGTTGAAGTAATCGGGAATGCGATACGTGAGATTTCTCTTTTGAGGTCCCGTATCGACGATGCCCGACCAATAGGCGACCGGTTCGTTTTGTTTTCGCTTAAAAGGATTCAAATTGTGTGCGAGCAGCTCGTAGTCTCCGCCGCCGCCTGCCGCAGCGAGCGTACGGAGGATATTGTATTCGGGCAAAACCAAATCGAGCACTTGAGACGTCGAAACTTCGAGCGCGCGCTTTTTAAAAAAGTATGCAAGCGGATCGGGCGTCTTATAGTGTGCGACCTGCAAAATACCTTCGTCGATCGCCATGACGACGATTTTTCCCGGCCTCTTACTCGAATACGAAATCGTATAATCGGTTCCGGGCTTCGCTTCACGCGCTACGTCGAGCGTGATTTCGTTTGTACGCCGTTCGAGGCTGACCGAAAACGGAACGGCCGCATAGCAGAAGGGGCTCATGTAGATTTCTTCGGAGTCGTAGGAGCGCGCGTACATAATCGTGATATAGCCGTTCCCTTCAAGTCCCTGCGGAATCGCGATCGACTGCAGAGAGGACGCGCCGTCGGAACGGAACCATTTGTAGGTATACACTTTATCGCGTTCGACGGCGATGAGACCGCTTCCGGCATACGGCGCTTTGATAAAAATCTGCGCCGTTTCTCCCGGACGGAAATCGTTTTTTTCCATCTTTACTTCGAGTTCCGCGGTACGCGACAGGCTTCGCTGCAAATTCTTTTCGCCGATAACGGAATACGGCGTTTTATTAAATTCGAGCCCCGCACCGTTTTTGAGCGTCAGCGTAAAATCGCCTTCATCCGAAACGGGCAGGCGATATTTCAATCCCGCTTCGGGGATCGTAACCGTTTTCGTAAATACCGGATATTCTTTTTTTACCGATTGATATTTATACGCGCCGTTCGGCTGTTTGACGAGTACGGACACGTAGCGGTTTTCCGTGACGGCAAGTTCGACATCCGACACCGCTCTCTGTTTGAGGTCGGGGCCGACTGCGATGAGCGTCAGTTCGCGCGCCGAATCCTTTTTGATGTACGAAAGATCGCCGTCGGCTTTTACGCCGATGAGATATTCGAGCGGGGAAACGTACACCGACGACTGTGAAGAGACCGCGCGGCCGCTGCCTTTTTCGTAACCGTCGGCCGTAAAGGTCATGCGGTACGACGCTTTGGCAAATTTTTCGACGTCGAGCGCAAACTCTGCCCGTCCTTCATCGTCGGTCGTCTTTTCGTCGAGCGTTTCCGTATACGAATCTTTTCCGGTATACGGATCGGAAAATACGTAGCCGCGGTACTGCGGAAAGCGCATATATCCCGGAGCGAGCGAAATCTCCGCCGAAACTTTATTGCCCGCCGCGACCGTGCCGAAGAGGTTTCTCAGCTTTACGACACCCGTAAGCTTTGCCGGCCGGATCCAGCCTAAAGCCGGAAGCGGGTCGAAAGCCGTCGAAATCGAAAGCGTATCCGGCAAAAATTCTTCGACTTTGACCGTTTCGTTTCCGAGGAAAACGCGTTCGATTTTTCCGTCGGAACGCTGTTTTCTGAAATATGCGGAAACGTTGTATTCGCCGGTCGGAGAGTAGGATTGCGTGGAGAATTTGATTTCTTCAAAGCCCGCGTCGTTGAGCGCGAATTCTTTATCGACTATCTCCGTGCCGTTCGGATCCGTGACGACGTAGGCGAGAGGAGTTCCCGCAAGGTTTTTCGCCCAATCCCCCGCTTTGACGATGAGACCGAGCTTTGCCGTATCTCCCGGCCGGTAGATGCCGCGGTCTGAAAAAATATAGGTGTGAATCGCATCGGGGTCGAGCGCGCCGTATTCGCCGCCCGTATTGAAATCCGAATAATCGAGCGAGCGTCCGTAATCGGCATACGGCATAAACGCGAAGTCGCCTCCGTTTATCGCAGTGTAGGCGACGGGGCGATGTTCCTTGTTGTTCATCGAAAGAGCAGGAAGCGTTACGTGGCCGTCGGATGCCGTAATGCCCGAAGCGAGCGTGTCGCCGTTGAGCGCGACGACTCTTATCTCAGAGCCTGCAATGGGCCTTCCGGTCGCGATCGACTGTACGAATACGTCGCAGGTTTTGTCGGCATTTTTTTTAACGATGATCCCCTGATCGGTTACGAGGATGAGCCTCTCGTCACCGCTTCCGTTTTTTTCGCTCGACACGCGGAACAAAAAGAGACCGTATTTGAGATGCTGTGACGGGATCGAATTCAAATAGCCTGAAAAATCGAAGTTCGTGTACGACGGTTTTTTCGCGCTCGTCGCAGCGACCGAAGAGTCGGAACGATAGACCGCACTCACATTGTTTTGATTGAAGATATAGTCGTAGTTGAACGAAAAATTTTTCATATCGCCGTTCGACATCGACGCGATGTGATTGATTTCGTCGCTCTGCATGCGCCACACCGTGTAGTACACTTTATCGACGCCGCGCGTGAGCACCGGAATCTTTTTGCTGCCGCGCATCGAAATGATCGTACCGTCCGATAAAATCGTCGTCTCTTTCGGATACGATTGTACCCGTACGACTGCTCCGTACGGATCGGTCAAATAATAATCGCCGTAAAATTTCGCACCGTCTTTTACCGCGACGTAGAGATATGCCTCCGGCTTCGCATCGATTACAAACGAATGCATCGTATCGTATTCGAGTTCCGACGGCAGTGCCGTAAACGAAAGCGCTTTGCTGTTTTTAATAACGGTGTCGGTAACCTCTTCTTCGCTGTACCACTCGTAATCTTTTGCGCCGCGCCTGCCCGGTTCTGCGGGTTTATCCTGCGGCAGTTCGTATACCGAAAGCGCGCTTTGCAAATTGTCGGCGCTTATCTTTGCCGTCGTTTCGATCGCGATCACCTGCTCGTATTCCTGCGCGTCGTTTTTGACAAGGGTAAAATCTATCGATTCGATTTTGGCATAGCTTGAAGAGCCGGGAACGGTAACCGAAGCCGTCATCTTTTTCAAAGGCGACCCGCCCGAAGCCGATTTGATTCCCGCCGCAATCGCGATGTTCATCGTTACGTCTTTTGCAGGCACGCCGAGCGGTTCGGATGCAAAAAACGCAGTGCGCTTATCGTCGCTCAAACCCGCCGTGACCGTATAGCTGCGTTTTTCGAAAGTGCCGCTTTTCGGATTTTTCATATCGGGAGAAAGCGAGACGAGCTTTTCTATGCCGTCGGAGTTTATCGGAAAATTCGCACGAAGCGAAAACGAAATATATTTTTTTGCGGGATCGGCGGCGTCGATGCAGAATTCCTCATCTTCGATTTCCGCATAAAAATCGTCGGTTGAAAATTTTGCCGTATACGAACGGATTTTAACGTGGTCTGCAAAATCTTTTTTTGAAAACGAAATCTGATACTGCGTACCGAGCGGCCACGGCTCGGAAGGCGTAAAGACGAGTTCGTCGGAACCGCTCCATCGCCATTCGCCGGCCATATCGGGTTTCATCGCTATGCCGCCGGCAACGATTTTATCGGCATCGTCGATCTTCGCAGCGGAACCGTTGAATGAAATGACGAGCGGATCTTTTGCATTTTCAAGCAAGTCCGGCTCTTCGACCGAATAACCGATTTCCATTTTGACCGGCATATTCGATGCGATAAAGGCCCATGTAAACAAACCCGCGACGGCGAGTACGATGAGGCCGACAATGGACGCGAGCGAAATGAGCACGATTTTCCGCGCTTTTTTAAATCCGGCGTTATTGAGGAAAAAGAAACGACCGATCGTCTTCATCCATTCAGGCGCTTCGTACCGCCCGAAAATTTTCGACCACGCGATTTTACCCATACAGCTGTCTCCAAATAAAAATGCGATATGCCGCCGCAGATTTCAAAGAAGATTATAACATTTTAATCTTTACTAAACAATCGCAGATCACTATGATAAACGGGACGAAATCAATCGAATACATATATACGGGCATATCGAAAAACTCACCTTTAGCGATTTTTTCGATATGCTGACGAGTTGTAACTCGCTGTATTATCGCGAGTTACAACATCGCATTTTCA